>TARA_R100000049_G_C1955932_1_pt1 | contig 9984 bp, 9 predicted proteins | sample TARA_R100000049 | Tara Oceans TARA_R100000049 (sample SAMEA2619992) | marine metagenome | biome: marine biome (ENVO:00000447); feature: mesopelagic zone (ENVO:00000213) & marine oxygen minimum zone (ENVO:01000065); material: "saline water (ENVO:00002010), including plankton... | reverse complement strand
GCCCGCCGATGATGGCGCCGGAGACCGAACCGATAGTGATGCCAACAGGGCCGGCGATAGCGCCAAGCGCTGCGCCGGTCTGACTGCCTGCCAGCGCAGCGCTGACGCCGCGAGCGGCACCGCCGACGGTGCCTACCGCAGCGGTGATCTTCATGGCGTGATGGAAGGAGGCGACTTTTGGGGAGTGACAGCGAGGACACTGCAATGACATGGGAGCGATCCTTCTTGGTGGTTATGTCATTGCGGTGATGTGTGGTTGAAATTTTTTCGATTCGAATGGAAGTATTGAAGACGGAAACCAGCCGGTAGCGAGTCGTCAGCTATTTTTGGCCACTCGCTGGCAGGAAACGGCCCAGAAGCAGCCGATGGACAAGCTGCGTGCATGTAGGCAACGATGTTTGATTTTCCGTCTACACTAAAGTTGGCTGCTTGGGCTTGCCGCCCGTGTTGTATTACTCCTGAAATAGTTTTGCGTTTGCAGTATCTCTTTCAGAAAATAATTACTTACAGGGCAGCGGAAACGTTTACGACATGACATCCTGTCAAACGTCATCAACGTAGGAGACAATCAATATGCCTCGTGACATCGAACGTTCAGATGGTACTCGTGCCGAGCACATCCGTGAGTCAAACGGCGATCATCGCGTGCGTGATCTTGGCAAACCAGCAGATGGTAGCCAGGACCGCAGTTACGGCCACGGACATTCCGACAAGGAGGTTCGCGAGAAAGAAGCGGACAGAAACCCTGGTCAAGATTAGTCTGGCTTATTGCGGCATAACCATTAACTAAACCGAAGCCGCGTCGCGGCTGGGCGTAAATTAAGCGATATGAACGACCGAAGCGTCGGTTCCGGCCATTCGAGATGAATAACGAACGACCTATAGCGGACAGTAGTACGAGGCTGTTTCGGCTGATTCTGTTGAAAACACTCGGTTTCTAAGAAGTCTGGTTTTCTACAGCTCTAAAATTCGCTCGGTTACGGCATTGCTACGTGAAAAACAGAGCAGCCCAGCCTTCTGCGGCGAGCCAGATTTCAACGTCGCGAACGCTCTTTTTGGGTAAAAATCGCGACGGGAATTTTTCAACAGAATCGGCCAATAGCAGCCTTTCAGGATTCCACTATTTTTCTCTAATTGTCTTCAATATTAAGGTGAGAGGAGCCACGGTGCGCAGAGAAAAAAACTCGCCTTCAAAGTCGATAACGATATCTGTAACGTCTGATAGATCAACCCTGTGGTAGCTCGACGATACGACTGCGATGCTCCAGGGCCCATTAGCCGCGAGTTTGATAAATGTGTCGCCGTCTCCGCCCAAGCTAAAGCTGCGGGTTACATTTTCGCTCACGTGATAAAATATTTGGGTCGAGCGAGGTTGGTGGCTGAACTCGAGAATCTTATTCTCGAGAGTGGTAAGCATGGCCTTTCCGTAATGGATGAGCTGTAGCACCACGGAATCGTCACCACGCTCTGTCGACATCAATTTTATTCCCGGTATCGAGACTCGAACACTGGCGAATCTCACTAGAGCCAACCCATCGAAACGAGCCATTGGCAGGCTGAAAACAGTTTTCCCAGAAGCTTTAAAATCTTCGAGAGCGAACTGACCGACGTCATCCTTAACCGAGAATTTCGCGACTCCATCCGCATAAGTCATCTTTTCTGGAGAGCGTCCGCTATGCTCCATCCCCTTCACCATGGCGTTAAACAAATCGGTATGGGTTTGTGCCAAATGGTCGATGCTGTCCGAGACGACGTTGAATAGATAGTCAGCGCCTGACCAATATTCAAGAGCACGATGTTCATGGTAGAGCATCTGTTTCAGCACTCGTTTATTTTGGGCGTTCGCTCGCCCCATAAAGCTGGCAAACTCCGGGAGGTGCCGCGCATTCGGTTGCGCCAATCCGGTACGCAGCCTTGCGATCTCACTATGGGTCTTCGCATGGTCTGACAGCATCTCGGCCCGCACATTTGCTAAGGCGTTATACTCGACCACCTTGTTGTTTCGGGTCGTTACCAATTCTATAAATGCATCGACGATCCGCAAATATTTCTTTGCCTCCGGCAGATGGAGAAACGGATCGACAGTCGCCTGTAAATCTTTTCGAGACATCAATAGCTTTGCTGCGTCCGATGGAAAGTTTGGCATGTCAGGGCGGTCTGGACCTTTTAGTAGGTCCGAAATCTGCCCGATGCCCTTTGCGATTCCGCCGATGCCCTCGCCAATTTCAACCACCTTCTTGATCTTGTACTTGTCCTCTGCAAAGTCGCCCAGCTTGTCCTCAGGATCTTCCTTCTCCTTATCAAACTGGTCGTACGCCTTCCACGCAGCCATCGCAACGCCTAGGCCGGTGCCTGCAGTGCTCACGGCAACAGCTATCGTTCCTACCGCCGTAACCACGTCCTTAAACTCGCAGCCAGACTTGCGCCTTACAGCATCTTTGAAATCCTCTCCTGCGCCGACGACGCGCCGCCAAGCCGGATGGTAAGCGGTCCCCAAGGACTCGATGTCTCTTAACAGCAACGTTTCGATGGACGCGACTCTATCTTTGCGATCTTGGAGCACGGCGAGCATTATAGATTGGTTTTCGAGGCCGCGAACAATCTCAGCACGTGCGACGGACCAATCATCGCGGGCATCACGGTATTTGATGTACGCTGACTCAACAATCCTTGCATGTTCGATCATTTTGCCCGCCACGCTTGAGTAGAACGATATGCCGAGAAGAGGAACGAAGTTTGCTACGTTGCCGTAGTAATCCAAGCTGGCGGCCAAGCGGCGTAATAAGACAAATATCTTTGTGCGAACAGCATGGAATTCTTGCGCTGGTTCCAGCGCCTGACATGGCAAACCGTAATCAAGATTGCACTCGCGCGCGCTGCGAAAAACGCGATGAATTATTACTAACTTTGCCAACCAAGTAAGCTGCTGCAGCGCGACATCGTATTCCGAATTTTCATAGTGGCTTTCCGCTTCGCGTAGTGCGGTTTCGAGATAAAGGAGGCTGGTTGACCTTCCCAACTGCGCGTGAATAACTCGGTTCGCCTCGTCACTGTCACCGACAAGGACAACGACCGAACCAGTGTTGCCCGGATCGTTCTCCGCAGGAGGTGTCGTTACCCTCGCACCTTCGGGGCCTTTCGGCGCATCAGCGAAGCTGCATTCCTCAACCCATTGCCCTCGTCTCAACATGATCCTCTCCAAGCTATATCAGCATTAGTTCAGACAACGCAGGGCTCTGCGTACCACTCTCCGTAAGTCCCGCCGTTGCCACCGAATCCTTTCGCTCCCGGCGCTCCGTGTCGGCCAGGGGCTCCCGGTGTTCCGGCTGAGACTGAAATCTGAACCTGGCTCGGATCCGCAAGTGGCATATACACGCTGACACTTACCGTCCCCCCATTCCCCCCCTTGCCGGGTCGCCCGGCAGTGCCGGCGTCTCCTCCAGGCCCCCCCGCCGTGGGAGGGCTACAGCCGTGCATATCACCACCTTTACCGCCTGCGATACCATTGCCGCCACTCTGCGCTGCGCCACCATTTCCACCCATTGCGACCAAACGCAGCTCACCGTCAATGGATTCGCACACGATATCGATCTGACCAGCGTGCCCACCATCCCCCCCGTTCTCACCTGCTTGGCCAGCATCTCCTGGGCCAGCACCTGAGAGGGCCGGCGCTCGGCCAGTAAAATCGGGTGCACCTATGGCTCCGCTGACGTCGATAATTGAGCCAGCAGCGGCCGTGATACGTTGCGCGAAGAGATCAATCACACCACCAGGTAAATTGATGTGTCCATGAATCTCTATCTCAGTAGCGCGAACGATGAGTTTGCGGCCTGCAATAGCCTTATCGGGTCCCAATTCGACTCGGATGCCAGTCAGGACAATCCGATCTTCCATACTGCGGTCGATAAACAACCGTTCATCGTCTGGAATGGCGAAACCCATGATTTCTTCCTCGTAGCGATCAAACGGTCATTCCAGCTCAGATCATTCTTGTTAGAAGCGCAACACTGCATTGCGCTAGATCTGCCCTATGCTTGGTGAGCACTCACGTACTGCGATACACTACCGCCCGGATGACGGGTACGTGCGGCGGCAGTCCCGCATGTACATATAGTTCTAGACGCGTTAGCGAAGGTTTGTAATTTTTTTGCTAAAAACCGTCTCCGGCGCTCCGCCCCCCCCATTGGTTTAGAAACACATCCACTACACTGACACCACTGGACAGTAGTCGTCTGTTTTTGGAAGGGTAAGTCCCCGTCAAAAACCTTACCCAAGGGGGAAGCTGCGGACCCGTTAGGGACGCTCTGAAGTAGCTGTCTGTCAATTTCTGGCTGGCTTCAGACTCCGCTGATTTTTCAAGGTCTGACATGACCTGAATCGATCAGGTCGCCTACGGCATGTCGTGTTTCAACCGCTGCGAGCGCCTCGCAGCAGATATTTCCCACATGACAGACGCGCCTCTCCTGCGTTCGTCAGTAAATGCCTACGAGCCATCCACAGATTCGACAGAACAAACAGCGTAACCATCTGCGACGTATTCTTCGCGAGCCCCCGGAAGCGCACCTTGGCGTAGCCAAACTGCCGCTTGATCACCCGGAACGGGTGCTCGACCTTCGCGCGCACCTGGGTCTTGGCCTTCTCGATCTTGCGCTTGGCTTTGTATAGCAGGCTGCGCTTATCGAGTTTCTTGTAGGTGCTACGCCGTGCAGCGACCTGCCAGATCACCGGGCGGCCCTCATGCTCGGGACGCTTTTCCACGCCGGTGTAACCTGCATCGGCACAGACCACGTTCTCGTCGCCGTGCAGCAATTTGTGTACCTGCGTGACAGTTGCCACGTTGGCCGCCGTGACCACCACGCTGTGCACCAAGCCCGACTCATCGTCGACACCAACGTGTGCCTTGGCACCGAAGTAATACTGGTTGCCCTTCTTGGTCTGGTGCATCTCCGGGTCGCATTGCCGTCCTTGTTCTTGGTGAAACTCGGCGCGCTAATCAGCGTGGCGTCAACAATCGTGCCTTGGCGCAGCGACAGGCCACGGTCACCCGGGTAGCCGTTGATCACAGCCAGAATGCCAGCCGCCAGCTCCAGCAGCCGCCGGAAGTTAAGGATGGTCGTTTCGTCTGGGATGCGCTCCAGACTCAGCCCCGCAAACTGGCGAAGGATCGAGGTCTCGTACAGCGCCTCCTCCATGGCCGGGTCGTTATAGCCAAACCAGTAGTTCTGCAGCAGATGTACGCGCAGCATCGCCATCAGCGGGTAGGCCGGACGGCCACCTTCACCCTTGGGGTAATCGCAATCGAATACCTGGAAGCGCTGCTGTATGACGAACCGAGGGTGCCATCGATCCCGAACCAATCAACCGCTACAGGTGACGCAGCCGCGTTGGGGCTAGACCCGTTATGGGAGGCGAGGGAACTGCGAGCGCAGGGCGTTGCAGCCGTTGCGGTGAAAGGTGCAAGACGGCAACGAGGCTGAGAGAGAGCTTCGCTACCCCGCTATTGCTGCTACGAATAGCAGCAATAGCAGAAATAGCGGCGGTAATTCGGCGGGGTTAGCGCTTTGAACAATGCACCGATTACCCTGAGATCAGAATGTAATGAACAAAGCAATAGATGTGCTTAAATAAAATTCTGATCGGAAAGCGCTGCCGGTTACACCTAACTTCTCGCTGCGTAGCATCCCTTCGCATTGGTTCTGAGCGGAGGAAACGCGCATGCAACGGTCAGTTGGCGTGAGAGATAGCAACCAGTGGGGCTTCGACGATCAAGCGGTTGACCCAGTGTTACGGTTAAAGACGTTGAGCGCACTTCTCGGAGTGGGGCGATCGACCATTTACGATTGGATGAATTGTGGGTCCCCTAGGTACAACCCATCATTTCCTAGGCCGATCAGGCTTTCAGGGGGCAGCAGAGGCGCCGTTGGTTGGCTTTCGTCGGACGTTGTTCGTTGGCTCGATTCTGTTTCTGTGGCCGATAGAGCAGGGGGGCGGCAATGAGCTCAGCAGTGCTGCCGAGGGTCAATGCACCGTTCCCGTATTTGCCGCGCAAATGGCTTTTTTCTTCGGCGATAAGGGAGGCAGAGAACAATATCCAAGCCCCGCAGCCTCTGATCTGTTTCTCTGCGTTAACCGCCTTATCAGTAGCCTTGCAAGGACTTTATGATGTGCGCAAGCCGAATGGTCAATGTGTTCCGACGTCCGTTATGTTGCTTAGTATTGCTCAATCTGGAGAGCGTAAGTCGACCACAGAAAATCATTTTATGGGATCAATAAATGCCTTGCAACGAAGCGAGTATCTGTCCCATCAAGCTAATTTAAAGACGTGGGAGTCTAAGTTAAAAATATGGAATGAAATAAACAAAAGAATTCTTAAGGCTATAGGGAAAAATACAGAGAAGGGAGAGTCTACCGGCGAGGAGGAAGCGCGTCTGTTGGCGCATGAGGAGCAGAAGCCTGCCAAGCCCAAGCGGTTCAAAATTATTTATGATGACTCAACGCCCGAAGCGCTTTTCTGGGGGTTGAATAGTGATTTGTCGACTGCCGGCTTGATATCAAGTGAGGGTGGGAGCGTGCTCAACGGGCGAGCTCTTAATGATCTTCCTAAGTTTAACGCTATTTGGAGTGGAGACTCTATTACGGTTGACCGAAAGGCAGCAGACAGTTACGAGCTTATCAACGCTAGGTTGACAGTATCGATAATGGCTCAGAAAAGCGCTTTCGAAGAATATGTGAGACGTTGTGGGGAAAAGGCCAGAGGCTCTGGTCTTTGGGCTCGTTTCTTGGTCTGTCATCCTGAGTCAACACAGGGAAGTAGGCTTATAAAGAACGGGGTTCTTTCGTGGAAGCACAAAGAAGATTTTCAAAAACGACTTGCCACAATTGCACGTCAAAATCTCCGTCTCCTAGATGACGCTTCCGCTAGCCGAACGGTATTGGATTTCTCTCCCGAGGCCGCACGGTTGTGGCTAGATGCATTTAACGAAATCGAGTCTAAAATAGCGGATCATGAGAGGTTCTATGGGCTAGGCGATCACGCCTCGAAGTTGGCTGACAATATTGCACGTGTTGCCGCGCTTTTGCATGTGTTTGAAGAAGGAGAGACCGAAATCTCGAAGGCCACACTTGGTTATGCAATCGATTTTTGTGCTTGGTGTTCTGATGAATTTTATCGGTTGTTTATGCCGCAACGACAGGAAATTAGCGATGCAATAGAATTAGATAATTGGCTGCAAAAGTTCCGCGAAGAAGGAGGTAAATGGATGCCAATAAACTATATTCGCCAATACGGGCCTTGTGGGCTGAGGAATAAGTTGCGCTTGGATGCGGCGCTGAATGAGTTATGGCTTGATAGGCGTCTAGAGTTTTTTAAACGCAGAAAGACTAGGTGCGTGACGCTCTAGTTTTTCCTGGTTAATTTTTTTTGTGGGATTGATAGGTGGTTTTAGGGATTCCCCGCTTCGAGAGAGCTTTTAGAATGAAATCCGCAGTGTCTGAGATGACGCGATAATAATGACGCGACTTAATGAAGTCATCTAACGGCTTTTCCAGGTGAGCTGCTGCTTGTTGAACGCTTCTCCATGCCCCGCTGGGGGGTGATTTTAGTAGCTCGACTAAATGGCCTTCTACCTCGGTTCTGATTGCCTTTGTGGCCTGGCCGCCGTGCGACGGGCCCTTCAGGCTGTTCGCGGCGTTTTCAATAATTTGTGCGTATCCCGAAACAAAGCCTAAATAGTAGGCCAGATGCGGTGATAAGGCTTCTGCTTGTGGAATGTTTTTTTGCTCAAGCTCTTTCATTGCTGCACGCTGATATAGCTTGGCGTAGAAGAAGTTAAGTGTTAGGGGTTGGCTTGCTCTTTGCTACCGGTCCAGCATGAAACAATTGTTTCATGGCTGATGATACTGCTGTTTAGGAGTTTATCAATGCGTTTGCTGAATCCATAGCCATCCTCGTCCGGCCAAAGCTCTTCCAAGATTGTTCTTAGCTGCATCGATGCTTTCGCTAAGACGGTCTGGATGTCTTGGTTGCTTATTTCGCTTGGAAGTAATGGTGCGGAGGACATTGTCATTTCTTATCTTAATATCTGGTGAGTTGTTAGTGGCGCCGCTGTGTGTGGTTTTGCATGTATTTCCATGCGGCTTGAGTTGGGAGGTCAACTGCTCGATTAAAAGTGTGCGGCGTTTAGTCTTTGTTAAGTGGTCTATTGTGTTGAAGTACCTATTCGATTTGCGTGAGTACTCCGGGTTGATGTGTGTCGCTATGCAGTGACGCCGCTCGGTGGTTGGTTCACTTAAATCTGCGCGCGGCTCACGAGAAGCCCGTCTTGGATGTTTGCGTTGCTTCGCCTGTCCACGACGAGGCACGCCGGGTCAGCTGCCTCAGGTGCTGGCCGAGGACCAGCCAGGCTGCAGCCATTTCCTTCGTGTAGCTATGTCGCTGGTACGTGCGCTTTACCTTGTTTTCCTCGGTGTGATTGAGGCAGCGTTCAGCGACTTCTGGAAGAACGCCTAGTGCAGTCATTAGAGTCGCACCGGTTCGCCTGAGGTCATGGGGGGTCCATTTCCCACCTTTTAATATAAGAGCTTGGGCTTTGGCGCTGCGGTTGTTCAAGATTCCTTGGTCAGGCTGGCGTTGTCTATCACCTAATTGTTTGGTCACAGTTTTGGAGCAGACTGGGCCGGTATCTTTGGTGTTTGGATAGCACCACTGGCTTTTTCCGCTGAAGGCCTTGACTATCTTGAACTGGTAGATGGCAAAATTGGATAGGGTCACAGAGTGAGCTTTGCCATTCTTGCTATCTTCAGCTGGGATGACCCAGCTGCTTGCTTTCAGGTCGATGTTTTCCCAGCGCGCGTTCATCAGCTCGCCGATACGGCAGCAAGTGGAAAGGGCGATCCAGATTGCCGCTTCCGTCGAAGGAAGGAGGCCCGCATTAGGGGCCTGCGTAGCGAGGAGCGAAATCTCTCCTTCACTAAGCACCCGATCCCGTTCAACATCTTTACCGCCGATTTTGGATTTGCGGATGCTTGCGGTCGGATCATAATTGAGAAGGTCTCGGTCAACTGCAAATCGAAACATCTGTCGCATCAGACTAAAAATTAGCTTGGCCATGCGGTTCACACCGCGGGCTAACAAAGCGTCAGTCACCTCTGTGATATGGCCTTTTCTTACCTCATCAAGAGGCAGGGCGCCGAGACGCGGTAGGACGTCCTTGTTGAACATACGGCGAACCTCATCGCCGCCATCCTTGCGGTTGATCAGATCAACCTTCGCCCAATGATCAAATAGGTCCCATACAGTTTTCCTAGCAGCTAGTCGGGCTGCGGCCGCTTTCGCGACTGCTTCGGCAGCAGCTATCCGCGCTAGCTCAGCGTCACGCGAAGCGACACGGGCGGCTTCCTCCGCCTCGAGATGTTGCTTAACATCCTTGATACCAGATTTATGAAGCCCAGCAAGCTCCTTGGCTTTTAGCCCCGCCTTTGCGAGCGTCATCGTTCCTTCGCTTCCGTCACGGCTGTAGGTGCCGATGGGGAAGGTCACGCGCTCGCTGCTACCGTTGGTGTAGCGAAAATAGAAGAGGCGTTCGCCGCTCGGGGTGATACGTGCGACCAGGCTGCCGTGCCCCCAAATAGCGACCTCGCTCAGCCACTTGTCGCTTGCGCCGGGTTTAGCGGTCATCTGACGATCTGTAATCTTGGCCATTTGGGGGCTTCTCCGTTGCCAATTCGTTGCCACTTGAGATTGTCTGGTTGCCAATTGGTTGCCAATTGAGATCGGCTTTGGTCGTATGGCTTCGGAGTATTTTGGACAAGAAAAGGGCGGGAAGCCAGTAAAATCAATGGTTTGATGGCCGGTCTTGGATCGGGTTGGACTCGTTAGTACAGTTATTTACCTGTATGGGGTGCAAGGGGTAGAGTGTTCGAATCACTCCGTCCCGACCAAAAGTCCCCAGAAAATCCAGTCACTTAACAGTGACTGGATTTTTT
>TARA_R100000049_G_C1955956_1_pt1 | contig 10101 bp, 9 predicted proteins | sample TARA_R100000049 | Tara Oceans TARA_R100000049 (sample SAMEA2619992) | marine metagenome | biome: marine biome (ENVO:00000447); feature: mesopelagic zone (ENVO:00000213) & marine oxygen minimum zone (ENVO:01000065); material: "saline water (ENVO:00002010), including plankton... | reverse complement strand
GTTCCAGATCATGTACGGCAAGGGCATCTACCACATGGCCGAAGTTCTGGACATGGGTGTGAAAGAAGGCTTCGTCGACAAATCCGGTGCCTGGTACGCCTACAACGGTGACAAGATCGGTCAGGGCAAGGCCAATGCCTGCAAGTTCCTGGAAGAGAACCTGGATATCGCCAACGAAATCGAAGCCAAGGTTCGCGACAAGCTGATGCCCAAGCCGGTGAAGAAAGAGGCGGCAGAAGCGCCGGTGGAAGCGAACGGTGAATTGCTCTAAGTAAGAACCCGGGAGGCGTTACATGAAGCGACTGTTGATAGTAGCCCATGCACCGTCTCCCAATACCCTGCGGTTACGGGAGTCTGTGGAAAAGGGCGCCCGTAACCCGGATATTGAAGCGGTGGAAGTGGTGGTGAAAGCGCCGCTCGAAGCCGGCCCCGAAGATGTTCTCGCCTGTGACGCCATCATCCTTGGCACCACCGAAAACCTCGGCTATATGTCGGGCGCCCTCAAAGACTTCTTTGACCGTAGCTATTACCCCTGCCTGGAGAAAACCCAGGGCCTGCCTTTTACTTTCTATATTCGCGCCGGCCACGATGGCACCGGCACACGCCGCGCCATAGACAGCATCACCACTGGCCTGCGCTGGAAACTTATTCAGGAACCCCTGCTGTGCCGGGGTGACTACCAGCCGGAATTTGCCGACCAGTGTGAAGAGTTGGGGCTGTTTGTGGCGGCCAGCCTGGATGCCGGGATTATCTGAAAATCCTGGCGCTACGGCGTTTAATTGGTGCTGGCCAGCGTATCTCTCATCGGGCTGCGCGGGGCAGCAGGGCGGTTGTATGCGCTGCTTGCCGGTTGTTTCGGCCTGGCGATTGGCTCCTATGCGGTGCTGGAGAATGTTCGTCGGGGTCTGATGGGTGGGCCGGGCGGTCTGGTTGAAGGTTTTTCGCTGATTGCCGGGTTGTTTTGCCTGGGATTTGGCATCGCGTTGATCATCCTGGCGCAGCGTGATTCAGGCAAACCGTTCATGCTGCGGCGAGACGGCGTAGTTGCTGGGGTGGCTGGCGTATTTGGCACGTTTGTGTTGTCGGTCATTGCCAGTTGGGGCACCCATGAAGAGCGGCACCACATTGCCCGCTCTACCATTCAGTACTATGCCAGCGAGCTAAAACTGGAGTTGCAGTCTTCTGTAGCGTTGATTGATCGGCTGGCCAACCGGTGGGCGTCGCTGGGCTTTGAAGTGCCTGAAGCTCTCGAGCAAACCGAAATGCGCTGGTATTTCAAAGATACGCCGGCCCTGAAGTCCCTGATGTTGTTCCGGGATGGTCGGTCTCCGGTGTGGCGGCGGAGTCGTAACCCTGAGGATCTGCTGTGGGTGATGGATCAGACCGTCAACCCGGAAGTGTTGGGTTGGGTTCGCAATGCGCGCGACGAACGGTTGGCCAGCGCCTGGATATTCCCGGACCCGGCTAAGCCGTTTTCGGCGATCGCCCTGGTGCGGCCAGACCTGGATTCGGGTGCGTATTTCCTCGCGGTATTTGATGTGGCGGAGTTGCTGGCGCTTGAATCATCCAGGGACTATTACGATTTCGAGATCCGGCTTGAGGGAGCGGACAGCCCGGCTGTGGAGCGAGCTATTGCACTTCATCACCTGGAACATGAGGTTTACGAGCATGTGCCAGTAAATATTCCCAACGGCCCGGACCTTGTACTCAGTGCCACGGCTGGCCCGGCATCGGTACTTTCTCTACGGGGTATTCCCGCGAGGAAGTGATAGGAGCACCGGTAAAGCAGCTCACCGGCCCGGAAAAGCTGATTCAGCAGGCTGATATGGCCATGTACAAGGCCAAGCAGCAGGGGCGTGATACCTATGTGGTGTACTCCGAAGACCTGGATTCCAAGCTGTCCAAGCGTGTGGAGTTGCGTAATGAATTACAGGAGGCCATCAAAACCGGCCAGATTGCCCACCTGGGTAAGTGGGTAACCACCCAGGCGTGTAAAGATGCACGGCGGTTGCTGGAGATGGGGCTGCTGAAGGGCCGTATGGCGGTGAACCTGTCGCCGCTGCAGTTCCACCGCCCGGGCTTTTTGACGGTGCTCAGGTCGATTCTGGAAGACACCGGCCTTGCACCGGAACACCTGGAGCTGGAGCTGACCGAAGGCATCCTGATGAAAGACAGCGAAGGCGCCATTGATATCCTCAATGCCCTGAACGACATGGGGGTTGCCACGGCCATTGATGATTTTGGCACCGGTTTTTCCAGTTTCAGTTACCTGAAAGACCTGCCGGTGGACAACATCAAGATCGACCGCAGCTTTGTAGACAACGTCACCACCAACGAGAAAGACGCGGCGGTGTGCAAGGGTGTGATTACCCTCGCCCGGGAAATGGGGCTGAACGTGGTGGCCGAAGGCGTGGAAACCCAGGAGCAGTTTTGCTACCTGAAGAGCCATGGTTGCGAGAGCTTCCAGGGCTACTACTTTGCCCGGCCCATGTTGTTCGAGGATCTGGTGCAGTGGATTGGTAAAGCCGGGTAAGCGGGCAGGCGGTGGCCTAGCCGGCCAGGCGGCTGTAAAAGCCTTCAATGCGTGACAGGGCATTGTCGACGGCCCGGGAATAGCGTTTCTGGTCCAGGCAGTAACTGAACTGAACGCTCACCCGGAAGCCGGTGCGCCATGGCTGGCAGCGGACTACGCGGGCCGCTACGCGGGGTTCGTTTATATATTTGCCGCGGATTTGCAGGTACAGGCGGGCGCCGGGTTCGACCGGCCGGGGGCACTGAACCGCCATGCCGTAGCGGTTCATATCCAGGCAGTTCACCGCCACCGGGTTCTTGCCACGGCCAAAAAAGCCGCGTTCACTGAGCTGCACGTTCAGGCAGGTGGCGGGAAACCGTTCCTTGATTCGGCGATCTGAGGGCTTACTTGCCATGGCTGCATCCACTGTCTTTTTGTCTTTGTTGTTTCCGGAAGCCATCCGGACCCTCAAGTGTAGCCAGCGCCGGGTTGTCTGAAAATTGATCAACATGAAAAGTGTGACCGGCGTCTCACCCGGCAGTTGCTCCGGCCTGATCGGATAAAACCGGAACCGGTAGGCGACAGTCTGTCTGGCAAACACTACAATGGCGGGTTCAAAACCATTCAAACCGATGTCGACGGGAAGCAAACTTGAAGTCATTGCCGCTGCACCAACTCTACAAATCCTGTGTTCTGAAAGAGCTGCCATTCAAAACCACCCGGCAACTTGAGCCGCTGGCTGAGATCGTCGGCCAGAACCGTGCCCAGGAAGCCGTGCGCTTCGCACTGGCCATGCCCCACGGTGGTTACAACGTGTATGCGGTAGGCCGGAACGGGTTGGGCAAGCGCACCATGATGCTGCGCTACCTGGAGCACCATGTAGACACCGAGCAGCAAAGCCATGACTGGTGTTACGTGGCCAATTTCGAAGAGCCTCGTAACCCGAAGCTGCTGAAGCTGCCCTCGGGCAAGGGCACCCAGTTGAAGCAGGACATGGAAAAGCTGATGGCCCGGCTGGTGAAGATGATTCCCCAGACCTTCGAGGGCGACAGTTTTCTGGAGCGTGCGGAGCAGCTGAAGAACGACTACGTCAAGCTGCAGGAAGACGAACTCGAAAAAGTAGCCAACCAGGCCAAGCGCAAGAAAGTGCGCCTGACCATCAGCACCCCCGGCGGATACCGGCTGGTGGCTATGAACGGCGAAGAGCCCCACACGGCGGAAAGCTTCCAGGCCCTCACCCAGGAGCAGCGGGACAAGTTCGAGGAAGTCATCAACAAGCTGGAGAAGAAACTCCGGCAGGTTCTGCGCAAGCTGGCAGACTGGGAGCAGGAATACGCCGAGAAACAACAGGCCCTGAACCAGGAAACCCTGGAAGGCATCTCCGGCCACCAGATTGACGAGCTGAAAGACAAGTATAAAGAGCTGCCAGACGTAACGGCCTACCTGGAAGCGGTGCGCAAAGACCTGGCTGAAAACCTGGATATATTCCTGGAAGACGACGAAGAACAGGCGGCCATTGCCTATGCGTCGCTGGACAAGAAAACACCCCGCCGCTACATCGTGAATGTGCTGGTACACCAGACCAGCAACGAAGTACCCGTGGTGGTGGAAGATAACCCCACCTACCACAATCTGTTCGGTTACGTGGAAAACGTCACCTACAAGGGCACGGTGTTTACTGACTTCTCGCTGATTCGCCCCGGCAGCCTGCACAAGGCCAACGGTGGTTACCTGCTGATGGATGCCATCAAGGTGCTGGAGCAGCCCTTCGTGTGGGATGGCCTGAAGCGGGCGCTGCGCTCCCGTACCCTTCAGATCAACTCCCTGGAGCGGGAACTGACCCTCTCCGGGACGATTTCCATCGAGGCGGAATCGGTGCCGCTGGACGTGAAGATTGTGCTGTTCGGGGACCGCGAAACCTGGATGCTGCTGCAGGAATACGATTCCGAGTTTGCCGAGCTGTTCCGGGTAACGGCGGACTTCGAGAATGAAATGTACCGCACGGCGGAAAGCCAGCTGCAGTACGCCAAGTTTATTGCCAGCCTGGTGGTGGAAAAGAAACTGCTGCATTGCAACACCAGGGCGGTGGCCCGGGTAATCGAACACAGCGCCCGTATGGCCGACCACCAGGACCGGTTATCTCTGCATGCCGCGGATATTGCCAATCTGCTGCGTGAATCGGATTTCTGGGCCCGCCAGGCCGGTGCCCGGTTGATTACCGAGGTGCACGTGGAGCGGGCGCTGGAAAGTGCCCGTTACCGCAGCAGTCGCATTCGTGACCAGTTCTACGATTCCATTCGCGACGGCACCACGCTGGTCACCACCTCCGGCACCTGCGTGGGGCAGGTGAATGCGTTGTCTGTGCTGTCTACCGGCGGTTTCGAGTTCGGCTTGTCTAACCGGGTAACGGCAACCTGCTACTATGGTGATGGTGCCGTGATGGATATCGAGCGTGACGTAAAGCTGGGTGGCAACATTCACTCCAAGGGTGTGATGATTCTCAGCTCCTGGCTGGCCTCTTACTTTGCGGTGAACGACCCCATGCACCTGTCTGCCAGCCTGACCATGGAACAGAACTATGGTGAGGTAGACGGCGACAGCGCATCGCTGGCGGAGCTGGTGGCGCTGATCTCGTCGTTGTCCGGTGTGCCGGTGCGCCAGGACCTGGCCATTACCGGTTCAGTGAACCAGTTTGGCGAGGTGCAGCCCATTGGCGGTGTGAACGAGAAAATTGAAGGCTTCTTTGCCACCTGCGAGCTCAAGGGTGGTTTGACCGGCACCCAGGGTGTGATCATTCCGGAAACCAACGTGCAGAACCTGATGCTCGACAGTGAAGTGGTGCAGGGTGCGCGCAATGGCCAGTTTGCGGTTTACCCGGTAAGCCGGGTGGAAGAGGCCGTTACCTTGCTGCTGGGCAAGCCCGCTGGCAAGGCGAATGACAAAGGCCGGTATCCCAGGCAGAGTGTTTTTGGCATTATTCAGCAGCGGCTTGAGAAAATGCGGGAACACGAGCGGCAGGAACACGCGCGGGACGAGCACAAAGACCCGTCCATCCACTGACCGGGACCATAATAAAACGGACAGGAGAATAGAGATCCATGACTGATATCCAGCAAACTGTGTACGTGGTAGAAGACGACGAAGCCGTCCGCGACTCCCTGGAGTTGTTGCTGAAATCCGATGGCAAGCCGGTGAAGACCTACGAAAGCGCCAACGCCTTTCTGAAGGACTACTCCGATAAAATGGCCGGCTGCATTGTGCTGGATATCCGTATGCCGGGTATGGACGGCATGGAGCTGCAGAAGAAGCTGAACGAAAAGCATTCGATTCTGCCCATTATCTTTGTGACCGGCCACGGTGACGTGCCGATGGCGGTAGACGCCATGAAAGAAGGCGCGGTGGACTTCATCCAGAAGCCGTACCGGGAAGAAGCCCTGCTGGAAAAGATCGAGGCGGCCCTGGAGCAGGACCTCGAGCAGCGCAAGACCCTGGACGAAAAACAGGAAATCATCCGCCGGGTGAAAAGCCTGACCCCGCGGGAAGCCGAAATCATGGACCGCATGATTGCCGGCCAGGCCAACAAGGTGATTGCCATCGAGCTGGAGATCAGCCAGCGCACCGTGGAAATCCACCGTTCCCGGGTTATGCACAAGATGGGTACACATTCCCTTGCACATCTGGTGCGTATGGTTCTGTCCGTAAAGGACCTTATCGACTAAGCCGGTTGCTGTGGTCATCATGCCAGAACGTTTATAACCGGCCACGCTTGTATGACTGAAGTTGTCAGTGAGAACTCAGAGGTGACGGTCCTGCTGGTTGATGACAACCCGCAGAACCTGAAAGTCCTCTACGAGACCCTGAAAGACAAAGGCTACCGCCTGCTGATTGCCAACGAAGGCGAGAAAGCACTGGACCTGGCCCACCGTCACCACCCGGAAGTGATCCTGCTGGATATTATGATGCCGGAGATGGATGGCTATGAGGTGTGCGAGCGCCTGAAGGCCGATCCCGAAACCGCCGACATCGCCGTGGTATTCCTGTCCGCCCTGGACGACCTGCAGGCCAAGGTGAAGGGCTTTTCCCTGGGCGGGGCCGATTACATCTCCAAGCCGTTCCAGTCCCTGGAAGTGATCGCCCGGGTGAAAACCCATGCCCGGGTTATCCGGCTCGAACGTGAGCTGCAGGCCCGTAACCGGGAACTGCAGGGCGACCAGACCCGCATCCTGGATTCCATCAGCGAAGGCATCTACGGGCTGGACGAAAACGGCCTGATCGAGTTTGCCAACCCGGCTGCCGCCGCGATTGCCGGCCGCCCGGTTGAAGAGTTGATCGGCAAATGTTTCTTTGACCTGCACTTTGCCACGGCTGAAGAATGCCGTGACAGCCTGCCGGTGATGGCGACCTGTAACAAAGGTGTGCCTGAACACCAGCGGGATATCCAGATGCTGCGTGCCGATGGCAGCAGCTTCCCTGCAGAATACCGGGCCACCCCGAAGCTTGATGGCGATGAGCTGCATGGCGCTGTGGTGGTGTTTCACGACATTACCGCCGAGCTGGAAAGCGAAAAAGCCCTGGAAGAAGCCCGTGAGCTGGTGCAGGAGCAGCGCGATCAGCTGGCCCATACGTCCCGCCTGACCACTATGGGCGAGATGGCCGCCGGCTTTGCCCACGAGGTAAACCAGCCGCTGACCGCGATTTCCAACTATGCCCGGGTTTCCAAGCGCATGATGGCCAAGGACGAGCCGGACCTTGAGCTGCTGGGTGAAACCCTGGATAAAATCGATGCCCAGTCCCACCGGGCCAGCGAGATTATCCGCCGCATCCGCCGCTTTATGAAAAAGCCTGCCACTGGCAAGGAAGAATTGTCGGTGCCCGAGTTGCTGGAAGACACCCGGCAGTTTGCCGAGGTGGACATGCGCAACAACGAAGGCGGCATTGAGGTGCGGGTAGACGACGATCTGCCGGGTGTACTGGCAGACCCCATCCAGGTGCAGCAGGTGGCCCTGAATCTGATCCGCAACGCCCTGGAGGCAACCCGCAGTGCCGGTTCGTCCCAGCCTGTGGAGGTTTCAGCACGGCGTTGTGGCGATCAGTGTGTTCGGGTAGAGGTGCGTGACCACGGTGTCGGTGTGCCGGAAGAGGCCGAGGACAAGCTGTTCCACCCGTTCTACACCACCAAGGAAGATGGCATGGGCATTGGCCTTGCTACCTGTCGCTCGCTGATGCAGGCCCAGGGTGGCGATATCGGGTACCAGCGCCCGGAAGGCGACGGTGCCTGTTTCTGGTTTGTGTTGCCCATTGCAGGCGCCGAGGGCGCGCCCTGCACCCCCGACGAAGCCTGACCCCTTATAGCCAGTCTATGCGCCCGGTAAGGTGGGGCGCGTCTCCCTTGGCATTCAGAATCTGATAGTCCCAGCCGTCTGCCCCGGTGCGCCAGTTCAGCTGCGCGGTGCCGGGCAGGAACAGCGGCTTCTTGAACTGGCAGCTGACCTTCACCGGCCCTGACTGCCAGCCTTCCTGTTGTTCCAACAGCGCCAGTGCGTGGGCCTTGGTCCACATGCCATGGGCAATCGCCCGCGGAAAACCGAAAGCCCGGGCGCTCAGGGCGTGCATGTGGATGGGGTTGCGGTCACCGGATACCTTCGCATATTGCCGGCCGATGCTTTCCGGCGCCTTGATGGCTTCAGAGAACGGGTAATGGTCCAGTTGCGGCGGATTCTTGCTGCCTCCGGAGGTTCCCTGGCCGGCCATCCGGAACAGGTTGGTGCTGGTTTCTTCCCAGATCAGCTTGCCGGCGGCCCGGGCTTCGGTAATCAGGTCGAACTCCATGCCCCTGTCTGTGCGCTGCTGGTTGCCCAGCGTTACCTGTATATCCAGGTTTTCGCCGGCACTGACCGGGCGATGCTGGATGATGGTGTTGCGCAGGTGCACCAGCCCCAGCAAGGGCAGGGGAAAGGATTTTTCCGTCAGCAGCTTCAGGTGCAGGGGGAACGCCAGGATGTGGGGCCAGGTAATGGGGGCCCGGGAGCCTGGCTTGAACCCGCATATGCGCTGATAGGTTTTCAGGGCCGGAGTGTTGGTGGCAATCCCCAGCAGGTCTGCCTGCAGGTCCGGAATGCGGGTTTGCTCGCCCGGCTTGTGTTGTTTGGGCAGCAGGGCCTTGCCATACAGTGGCAGCAAGGCCGGCGGTGCGCTGTGGTAGACCAGTGAATCCGGCATTAAGGCTTTCTCCCGATTATTAATGGTTTCAGGTACAACTGTGCGTGCGTGGCCTGATATGCTCTAATGTACGACGAAAGTCTGGCAAACCCGGCCAGAGGTGGCATTGACCCGGCGTGCTCCGAACCCTGTCCGGTGGGTCAAAGTGGTAACTGATAAATAAAAAAGCGGGACTCTATGCAGGAACTACGTGATGCGGGCGTGATGCTGCGCCTGATTTATGAGGCGATGAAGAAAAAGGGCATTGATACCAATGCTATTTTCAGCCGTCTGGGTGTAGACGAGCAGTATGTTTATACCGATCAGCTCCGAACTCCCCACAATGCCCAGCTGTATTTCTGGCAGGCGGTTGAAGATGTATCCGGTGATGAAGATGTTGGCCTGCACCTGGGGCCACTGTTGCCGGCCTACAAAGGGCAGGTACTGGAATACCTGTTCCTGAGTAGCCCCACCTTTGGCGAAGGTCTTCGCCGGGCCCAGAACTATCAGCGCCTGCTGAGTGATGCGGCCAATACCGATTTCTTTGTGGAAGGCGACGAAGCCTGCATGGTGCTGGATGCAGCCTCGGAAGAAGTCAGCCGGCTGCGGCACTTCAACGAGTGTTTTGTGCAGGGCTTGATTACCTTCTTCAAATCCATCACCGATGGCCGTTTTTATCCCTCCCGCATCGAGTTCGAGCATGAGCGGGAAAAAGGTATCGACCACGCAAAGGAAGTGCTCGGTTGTGATGTGGTGTTCGGCGCCCGTGAAAACCGTCTGTACTTCCCGGTGGAAATTCTGTCCTATGCCTCGCCCCATGCCGAGCCGGAACTGCTGGCCCTGCACGAGCGTTTTGCCAGTGAGCAGGTAGCGAGGCTCGAGAAGAAAGACATCGTAGGGCAGGTGGAGCGGATTATTGCCGAGCTGCTGGACAGCGGTGAGGTGACACTGGATGCGGTGGCCGAAAGGCTGGGTATCAAGCCCAGAACCCTGCGCACCCGGCTGACCGAAGCTGAAACCAGTTTCAACCAGGTGCTGGCGGATTTCCGCTACCGGCTGGCCCGACAGCTGCTGGCAACGACCGACGAGTCCATCGACGAGATCGTGTATCTGACCGGTTTCTCCGAACCCAGCACGTTTTACCGAGCGTTCAAGCGCTGGTCTGGCATGACGCCGATCGAGTACCGTAAAACCGCCCAGACCAAGGATGTGATGGTCGACGCCATGTAAGGCGGTTTTCTGAAAATCTGAAAAAAGTTCTTCAAAAGCGTTGACATAAACGGGGGCGTCTTTATAATGCGCCCTCGTTGTCACAGAGCAGTCGCAAGACAGCTCAGGCACGCCGCGCGGAGCGGTAGTTCAGTTGGTTAGAATACCGGCCTGTCACGCCG
>TARA_R100000049_G_scaffold5220_1_pt1 | contig 10105 bp, 17 predicted proteins | sample TARA_R100000049 | Tara Oceans TARA_R100000049 (sample SAMEA2619992) | marine metagenome | biome: marine biome (ENVO:00000447); feature: mesopelagic zone (ENVO:00000213) & marine oxygen minimum zone (ENVO:01000065); material: "saline water (ENVO:00002010), including plankton... | reverse complement strand
GTTGTTCTCCACCGGCGGCGCCCACCGATCAATGATGCCGCGCACCGTGTACAGCCCGTAGCGGTCGCGGTAGGTTTTGAGCGTCTTGGCCAGGGCGCGAATGCCGTAGAACGGGTTAATGAACTGGAAGAACGCGCTGTCTGTTTGGGTATCGGCCAGCCCCTGCCACGGGTCCGCGCTCAGGCGAATATTGCCGGGGTTGTTGTTGCGAATGCCGCGAGGCAGTGAAGGGTCCATGTTCATCGGTTCATCCCTGGTAGGTGTCGTGGTGCCGCCGCCCTGCCCTTTGAACTGCCACAGGACCAGGGCGGCGACGCCCAGCGCGGCGAGCGGCCACATCAGCAGCCGCCAATGATTACCGGATGCTCAACCACCAGCGCGCCGGCAACCTCCGCCGTCACGCTCGCGTCAGCGGCGGTACCGATATCCAGCTCGACCAGCAGCTGATCGTCGCCGTCCAGCTGGCTCAGCTTTGCCGCCATTGCGCCGTGGAATTCCGTGTCAGCGGACAGGTCCAGCTCGGCCGAGGCGAGCACGTTGGCGCCATCGGTGAGCCGGACAGTCGCGGCGCCGGCGGCGCTCGCACCAGAGAGCCGCACCCGGTACCGGAATGAACCACGGCGGTACTTCAGGCGGGCCAGGTCGCCCAGGGCCAGCCGGTGCGGGACGGGCGTCTGATAGGCGACGCCGGTCGCATCAACGGCAACCGGCGAGGACAGGCCAGGCTCGAATTGCAGATCCGTTTTATTTGAGAATTCCGACATCGGTTAGCTCCAGGTCATGTCATTATCGATGGTCAGCCGCACGATCGCCGGCGCCATCATCGTGAATTCGTCAGCCTGCTTCGCCGCGGCGAACGAACTGCCGCCGGTCTCGACGCTGACGGTCTGGCCGAGCACCTGGAACGCATAGACGCTGTCCAGGTAATCCGGCATCGGCTGACCGCCGCCATACAGCTCCAGGGCCGCGCGAATGAGCTGCCCGGATACGGTGATCTCGCCGCCGTCATCGATCACGTACACGGCGCTTTCAATGCGTTCCTCGCCGCGCCGCAGGACGGCGCTCACCGCCCCACACTCGGTACGAATCGCGCTGCCGGTGGCGAAATAGGACACGTCCGCCTCGCTGTGCACGCGGAGATTCCCGTATTGCTCATTGAGCACGTACTGTCGGTTTTTGCTGTCGTAGGCCGCACCGGATACCGGGTCATCCACGGGCAGGTCCTCCACGTCGCCGGTTAACAGGGCGAGCTTTGGCAGCTTGGTACCAGTGGTGCAATAGATCACCCCGGACAATTCAGGGACGTACGCCACGGAGCGCGAACACGACCCCGGCAGGTCCTCTATCCGGCTGATCACGCTCCCGCTCGCCAGATCGATAAACAGCATGTCGTAGACCGTGGCAACAGCGACAACTGTCCCCGAAACAAACGACAGCCCTTGCGCGATGCTGAGGTCATCAGTCGTGATGGAATACAGGTTGATCGCGGTCTTCAGGCCCGGTCCGCGCCCGACAACTTCATAGAGCAGGCCTTCGTTATTGATAAACCAAATGCTGTCGCTAAACGGGTTGTAGGTCAGCCCCTTAATGTGGCCGGTAGGGAGCGGCGAACCGGGGTAAATAGGCTCCGGGATATCAAAAATTTCCACGGACCGCTGATAGATTCCATCCCTAGAAAAGTAGTTGAGGGTGTCCGCTGAATTATTCGGCGTAGCGGTCACGTACCCGTCCGGGGTTGCGCAGAACAGAAAACCGGTATCCCCACCGGCGGGCGCTCCGGACAAAGTCACCGTTTCTTTCTCTTGATGCTGTTCCCACTCGACATTCAACGCCTCGGTGAAATCCAGCTGCATCTCTACAGTGGTGCGCGTGTCCTGCTTGGTGCTGCCGTCCGCGCTACGCAAAACCGGGGTTACGGTCACATCGCCCCGGATGATTTGGTCATCGAAATCGCCGACGCCGATGGTCAGCACCACGGCCACCGGGTTCACGGGGTCGGGGTTCTGGACGATCACGTCACCGGCCTCGAAACCACCGGCGGGGCGCCACTTTGATCCGGCGCGCATGGTGCGCGGGCTGCTCTGGATAATCACGCGGATATCGCGGTCTGCGAACTTGCAGAAAACGAAGTCACCGGCGGCCTGGACCGGGAATTCTGCGCCCGGCGCTACTGTGATCGAGTGGTCCATCAGTCCCCCATCCGCGAGAAGAAATAACTACCAGCGCCCACCGCCACCGCAATGGCGGTCCACTTAAACGCGCTCTGCATGGTTTCGGCGCCGTCATTGGTTTTGGCGCTATCGACGCTGGCTAAGGCCCGCTCGATGCCCTGGCGCTGCTGCTGCTGCTGCCAATCGAACGAATCCAGGAAGTCGCTGACCACATCACTGTTCGCGGTAAAGCCTTCCTTGACGCTGTCCGAGACGGTTTGCAGCGCGGTGGTGCCGAAGCCAAAGGCCTTTTCGAACGCCTGTCCGCTTACTTGCCGGTTTGCGTCCAGGGCGGCGCTTACGGCGCCGTAGTCGGTGGCGGTGACTGAGACGTTACCGCCGGCCTCGCCTACGTTGACAACGTCACCTGATACCCCGGAATTGTTGAAAACGTTGTCTTTCCGGACGTTTGTGACGTTTGTTGTCTGATCGGCGGATGAATCGCCCATCGCTCTATTACTCCACGCTGCTGCATCCAGCGGCACCACCGCCCGTAGAGACGGGCATGGGCCGCGCTGTTTGCCCGGCACCGGAACCGCCGGACTCCGGCGGCGCTGGCCGCCTGTATCGCGGCGGTGCCGATTTCCCAAACGCGCTGACCGTGGCAGGCATGGAAAACGCCCCATAGCTCGCCGGTGTCATTCACGCGCCAGATCTCGATCACCAGGACCGCGCCCGCGTCATTGGTGAAGGCGGCCACTTCGCCGGCTTCCCACTTTTCCCGCAGCCTCTCGGCGGCGCCCGGCCTGGTACTCCGAACCACGGCGGCATGAACCGCCGGTGTCCAGGCGCTTATTTCTTCCGGGAGCGCGCCCACAGCGCCAGACCGATCACGCCGGCAATGGCAACCACCATGGTGGTGTTCATGCCGCCACCACCGAAGGCCGCCGCAGTCGTGCCCGCAGCGGACCCGGCACCGGCGGCGGTGCCAAAATTCACGGTGGGGCCGCTGCCCATGTCGAAGTCACCCAGCACGGTGTCGCCACCGTAGGCCGGGCCGGTGTTACCCAGGCTGCTGCCCTGACCGCTGCCGATCGCGCCGATAATCCCGCCGATCATCGCCCGGACCCCGTGTAAATCATGTACGCGGCGAACGCGCCCAGGCCCATCAACGCCCAATTCATCAACTTGGCATTGGTGGCCTGCATCGCCGCCGCCCGCTGCTGCTGGACGGCCTGATCGCCGGTATAGGGCGCTGGGCTCGGGTCCTGGTTGACGGTTTCGGGGCGGTCTGGCCGTTCGCCGCCACCGGACCACTGGTTAACACGATCTTGCAACCAGTCCTGGCCGCCCTCGCGGGCGGTGTCCCAGGCGTCGCTTATCGTGTCGCCAACGGTGCCGGTGATGTTGTCCCAAAGAGACATGACTACCCCTTACGCGACCAGCGCGCCGATGTACTCCACGATCAGCGGGAAAGACGGCTCCGCGCCGCTGAAATCCAGCTGCAAGCGGAAAGACTGCGCGCCGCGGGTGTCGAACCTGGTGCCGCCGTAGCCGTTCTCGCTTTTGTCGATCAGCGACCAGTCCGCTTGTTGCTCGCGGTAGCCGCCCTCCTTAATCGCCCCATCATTCAGCACTTTGGACCGGTCAAAGATAATCCGGTCATCGCGCTTCACCTTGTAACGGGTGACTTTGGTGGTTTTCAGGAACAGCCGGCGGATAAACATCCGGTTGGGCTTGTTGAAGTCCAGATCCTGGATATCCAACTCACCGGCGCCACCGGCGTTCCTGCTGGTTTTAACGATGTGGCGCACCGCGCCGGCACCGCCGGGCAGCGCATTAGACACCGTGGCCCAAATTTTCAGGCTCGGCTCGGCGGTCATGCCGGCGTCGATATCAATCTGCACTTCCGCGTTGGTGATTTCGTTCGGCTGCGGCTCCATGCCCGCCGGGCGGCCCACGTTGAGCGCGGTTTCTTCCTCGCTTTCGCGGATGCGGCTACCCACCTTGTCGAAGGGCACCAGCAGATAGCCGAGCGTGCCCGCGCTGGGCAGCTTGTCGGTCAGGTTCATCATGTTTTGCTCGGTGAAACTGACCCGGCGGATGGTTTCGGTGTTGGCCTTAACGCGAATTTCGGTGTAGTCGGCCAGCGTGCCCGTATGCTCGATGCGCAGCGCGTGAATCCGCAGACCTTGCGGAATCTTAAACGTTGCGGTGCCGCCCTTGGCGACGCCGTTCGGGCTGGTCAATTCAATTTCGTTGCGTTCCGTCGCAAGCATCGGTTTTTCCCTACTTACCGGCGGCCTTGGCGACCGCTTGTAGCGGGCCAACACCGGAGTTTTTCAACAGCAGCAGCGCGCCGCCCACGGCGAACGCTGCTACCACGGAACTGACCACGATTTTCGGGTCAGTGTTTTCCTTGACGTACTTAACCGGGTTCATGGCTTAGGAGCCGTTGACGACTTTCTTAGCCGCCGGAACGCGGTTGATGATCGCGATAGCGGCCACAGCCATGGCTACGGTGATCAGGCGTGATTTGCTCATCGGTAAAATTCCCACGTTTGTCTTGTGAAGAATCGGAATAAAGCGCGCATCCTTGCGCTACCTCCGTCCCTGTTCCTGGTGCCGCCGGTGCGAGCGGCGGCGGGTGCAGGGGAAGCGAACCACGGCGTTCTGGTTTTCGGTCAAGCACAAAAAAGGCGCCTAAGCGCCTTAAAACCTGAAAAACAGGTTTAATTTAGGTGGCAGAAAATCTAGCCGAGGTACTTAAATTGGATGTATTCAGGCTCGCGACCGTTTTCCCGGTGCCAGAATCGCAGCTCACCCGGCGGGGTTTTCAGCAGGGTTTCCGGCGGGATATCGGTCATGGCCGAGGCCGCCTTGGCGTCCATCATCCCTTCCAGCACCCCGATGTATTTGTGGGCGCTGTTCATGCGCATGGTGGACGGCATCTCCGCCGCCCGCTGGCCGATGCCGTAGAGAATCCCGCCGTATTTCCTGGCCCGCAGGTACAGGTTGCCGAGCGCCTCTTGCGCCGGCCCGCTTCCTGTCGTGAATTGCGCGGCTTCTTCCAGGATGACGTGCGTTAGCTTGTTGCCGTCCAGCACCGCCCAGACGCACTCGCAGAACTTTTGCAGGTCGCCCGGCTTGGTGGCCCCGGTGTACGCCAGCCGGTAGGGCTTCCCGGAGCGATCCGCCCGCGCCAGCTGCTTGGCGAACGCCGGCAGGGTGTCGAACTCATGGCACCCATGGTCGCCGTCCGGGTCGAAGGCGATCACGCGGGCGCCACGGCGCGGCACCAGATTCTTAACCGCCTGGCTCTTGCCGGCGCCGGTGGCCCCGATCAACAGCGCGTGGCGGGCTTCCAGGGCCGGGTTTTTATTTACCGCCATCGCCGGCCCCCTCGCCCGCTTCGGTTTTGCTGCCGGTTTCTTCCGGTTTCTGGTCGCTGTTCGCCGCCATGGTGAGCACCACACGCGGCAGCGTGACCACGCCAGCGGTGACGATCAGGGTAAACTCCGGCCCCATGGCCTTTTTGGCGCCGTATTTTTCCAGCACCGCGTCCGTGGCGCCGCCCAGCTGGCCGGCTTCGTCATCGCTCAGCTGCCAGTGCGCGCCTAGGCGTATCGCCAGGGTTCCGTAGACCATTTGAAACAGCCCGGCCAACTCCTTGCCGCCCACGGTGGGCGCTTTCGGCTCCGGCCCACTGCCCGGCGTGTATTCCTCGCTGTTCGCGGCGCCCTCGCCCGCCATGGCTTCCAGCGGCGCGTAGTCCGGTTTTTCCGGCTCAGGGGCCGGCGCTTCCTGGTTTCCAGGCTCCGCCACCGCCGTGCTGCCGGCGTCGTCTTTCGGTTTTTCTTCCGGTTTCTGGTGCGCCTGCCGGCGCTGGTTTCGAGTAGCCATCCGTGGTTATTCCTCGCTCAGTAGCGCGGATAGAAAACCGCGCCGTTTCGGTTTATCCCGGTCTTCTTCCTCGCCGGGCACGTACTCCGGTTCATTGGCCGCCGGCTCACCGCCGCCCGCCGTTCCGGTTTCCGGCCCGGTTTCCGGGGCCGGTTTATCGTCCAGGGCCCGGTACCGGTCCCGGATGAATTGCTGGCCGGTGGGGCCGTAGGGCTGAATACAGCCGCAGCCGTTCGACACCGTGCCGCAACGGATGTACAGGGCCTCTTTTTTGCCGCCCCGCCCGATCATGCAACTGTGTACGGTGGCCGCCCCCTGGCACAGCGGGCACTCGATATGCCCCACCACCGCGTTGTTTTTTACTCCCATGTCTCGCTCCGCTTCGCCGTTCCGTACAGTTATTGACACAAGTCCAAGGCCGCCCTAGCGGGCGGCGGTCCGGCCCGCACCTCCGCGATTCTTTCCGCAGCGCGCACCAGTTCCCTGGACGCGGTGAGGGGCCACATAGCACCCCGCCACGCCCGCGTAGGTTTAATTTCCGGTTTCGGTTCCGGTTTCCGCCCGGTGTAGCTGATCGCCCACCGATAAAACCGGGTGAAAACCGATTCAGCGCCGGCCCACAAACCGAAAATGGCGCCCTGGCTCCGGTCGCCGTATTCGGTTTTATCCCGGCCCGGCGTGACTTGGCACTCGCCGGTGCTGTAATCCACCAGCACTTCCGATTCGTACCAGTACGCCGGTTTCATGGGCCGGTCGGCGCGGGGCAGGTCCGGCCCGCCCATCGCCTCGACGTAGGCCGCCCAGTCGCCCGCGTCCGCGGCCTCGCCGGCTTCCTCCACCAGCTCGGCCGCGTCGAACAGATCACCGCTTGCCGGGCCACCAGAGGCCCACAGGCGGCGCAGCTCGCGCCACACCGTCACGCTCGGCCCACCGATCTGCTGAAACTGCCGGATACCCCAGCCGCTGGCCCAGGCCTGGACGCGCTCCGCCGCGGTGGCCATGTCCAGGCCGCTGTCGTCATCCTGCAAATGCAGGTGCCCGCGGACGCCGCGGCCATCAATGTTTTTGGCGATGTACTTCGCGATGTAGCCCGCCGCGGTGCCGCGGCTAGGGTCAATCTGGACATGCTCAAAGCGGCGCTTACGGGCGCCCCGCTCGGTGGCGCTGTCGGCCATCACCAGGGTGCGGCGGGCAATCCAGCGGGCGCGCTTCACGTCTTCCGGGCGCATGAACAGCAACAGATGCCAGTGCGGTGTGCCGTCATGGTGCGGCTCCGCCACCCGGAACCCGTAAACGCGGATTTCCTCGCGGCTCAGGGCGGCGCGGATGCGCGCCCACAGGTTGCACAGCTGCTGCTGGGCTTCCCGCGGGCTACTGCCCTCCCAGCGGCTGTTTTCCACGGCCTTGCGCGCCTTTTTAATCCAGCGCATGCGGTGCCACCGGCTGGCGGTGGTAAACGTCCAGAACACGCCCACATGCCCGCGGGCCTCAGCGACTTCCTCAAAGCCGCGGATGCGCACCATGAGCTCATTCCGGCGGTTTGACAGGTTCGCGGTGCCCAGGTCGGCCAGCTCCGCCAGGGTGTACTCCTGGCCCTGGTCGTTGCTCGCGGTGGTGGCTTCCAGCGTCTCGCGGTTGCGCTGGCGCGCCGCCCGCCGGTTCTTCACCAGCCAATCCGAGCAGTAGGCTTGCCGGTACTTCGCCACCTGCTGCCGGCGGCGGGCGTATTGATCGACCTCACGGGCCTGCAGCACCCGCACCTGACGGCGCCACCACTTCGGGCACTGCAGGCGGGCGGCCAGCGGGTACAGGTCTGCAGACGGCCCCCCGATGGGCGAGGCCGGGGCCGGCCACGTCATGCCGTAGCGGTCCAGGATTTCCGAGCAGCGGCGCAGGGCCTCGACTTCTTCCTCTGCCAGCAGCCATTGCCGGCACTCGGTCACGCGCACGCCCGCGAACGCCCGGATGCCTGAATCACTGTCGGCCAGATACAGGTCGTGGCGCACCAGGGGCTCATAGTCGCGGATGTAGCGGTTGGCGTCGGCGTAGCTGGCGCGCTGGGCAATGCGCATGTAGGGCGCCTGAAGCGCCGGCCAGCCGGGGCCGGCCTTGCGGGCAGCCCAGGAACGGTTTTCCTCGGCGAACCGCTCCGCGTCCAGGCGGTGAAGGTTCTCGCGGGCGAGGATGGCGGCCTGCTGGGTTTCGACCCAGTGCTGTGTTGCTGTCATCCCGCCGCCACGCAGCCTATCCAGAAACATAAGGCGCCCGCGAACATCCCGGCGATGAAGTCACCATCACTGACGACCCTTTCCATCAATTCCAGCATGATCACGGCCCCACGTAGCAGCAGGCGAGCAGCGCCAGCAGGTAGGCCACGCCGTGGCCGACCATCCGGGCGCGGGCGATGGATTCCGGGGCGGCCATCATGCTGCACGCTCCGCCGGTTTGGTGGCTTTGCCGCGCCAGTACTCGCGCAGGCGCGGGTCCAGGTCCTGGCCGCGCACGCGCTCCCAGTGGGCCTCAAGGTGCTCGTTGCTGACGCTGGACAGCAGGCCGGCGAGGCGCTGGGCGCTGCCCACCCACTCGGTCAGCAGGCGCATGATGCGGTGGCGCTCGGACACGGCCAGGGCGCCGAAGCTGTAGCCGCAGGACGCGGGACTCAGCCCGACGCCGCGCAGCAGCATGATGCGCTGGCGCATGGTCAGGTTGTCCCACAGGAGGGATTCAGAATCGCGGGCCGGGCGGCCCAGGATTTCGTCTATTTTCTGGCGCTCGGTGGCGTAGATATCAGACATGACCGGCCTCCCTGATCTTCCTCATAAACGCCGAGACCTCAGCACCGAACCAGTCCCACTGGGCGTCATTGATCACTTTGGTGTCCCACAGGGCGTTCAGGTACCCGGTTAGCCGCCAGCGGAAAAACTCCGACGCATCCCGCCCCTCCGCTTGCTGAAAATCGGCGATCATGCGGGCCAGCAAAACTAGATCGGGGCGGCTGTCCGCCCACTTTTTCAGCTCACGCATGGGCCACCTCCACGCGCTCGACCAGAACGCAGTCATGGCGGGCGGCCAGCACCTGGACCCAGGTCATAGCCAACTGAGGGGGGAAGGCGGCGGAGTGCCGGCGCGCTTCTTCAAAGGTCGATATTTCGAGCGGGTCCGTTTCCGGCCCCATCCAGACGTTCATGGCCGCGTTCTGAGCCGGCAGCTTGCAGAGCAGCCCGACGCGGTATTTCGTTTCCGTTCCCATCGCGACACCTCACTGTCGTTGTTGTTTGGGAACCTCGGGTTCAGGACCGGGCGGCCCCTCCCCCGAGGTGTCGGGTGGTAAGTAATCAGTCCATGGTTGACTAGTCAATGGAGGGCTGACCAATTGTGGTCAGTATGCAGTTGCCGATAAACTGCTCACCGGGTGTATGACTATTGACAGCCGGCGGGCTGTCTGTTCCTGGTGAAAAATCAAGGTGCGAAAATATGGAAATTTACAAGACCGTGGAGCTTTGCGACCGCGTTAAGTCATTGATTGGCAAGACTTCTCGCTATGCGCTGGCCAAGTATCTAGGTGTCACTTTGCAGACCGTAACCACGTGGTATGAGGGCCGCACAGTGATGAATGACGACACCGCGCTGAAGGTCGCCGGAGCCCTGAATCTGGACCCTGAAATGGTCCTGATCAGCCTTCAGCTGGAAAGGATTGAGAAGAAAGGTAACGACATTTTGTCGCAGCATTGGCGGCACATCGCGGAGCAAATAGCCGCGTAGAATCAGGCACTTACGTCGCGCCCGGCCCCGCATCCGGGTGCGACAAGACTATACATTACACGTAGTCATGGATCTGGGCCGGTGGGACGAAGCGCTCTCAGAATCCCCGGCCTTTCGCCGGTTCCGGCTTGTCCCCGGGATCGCCCCAGCCCGGCGCCTGATCTTCACTGCGAGCGTTCCGCTCGACATACTCCGGTCTTCATATGACGAAACTTAAGGTCGCACCATTAGACGGTGAATTCATATAGAGGGTCGGCAACGATTCTGACGAAATCCTCCAAAAAGCGCAT
>TARA_R100000049_G_C1955970_1_pt1 | contig 10163 bp, 13 predicted proteins | sample TARA_R100000049 | Tara Oceans TARA_R100000049 (sample SAMEA2619992) | marine metagenome | biome: marine biome (ENVO:00000447); feature: mesopelagic zone (ENVO:00000213) & marine oxygen minimum zone (ENVO:01000065); material: "saline water (ENVO:00002010), including plankton... | reverse complement strand
ACTCTCATGCAAAGGTAAGATCAACCATTTAATCCGCTTACCCAATCTTTAATGATATGGTTTTTTATACCAGATCGGCCTTAGACGACAAAAAAAGCCGGAGTATCCCGCAACCTCTCAGATGAGATCCAAACACGCTCCTGAACTAACCTTCAATTCTCTTTGTTAACCTGAAATAACCTTGGCACGGCTACGCCGCGCAGGGCTCAGGACGGAAAAGCCTTCTCCTTTGTTTAGCCATGCTCCGAAGATGAGGGCTGGCCACTCTGGGTGCCTGAGGCGGATCTGGTATAAAACTTCAGACCAAAACTTGCAGGGGTCGATCAAACCACCTTCAAGTAATATACTGTTCATCCATACAGTTTATTGAGATGCGGTGTCCAATGCTGATCAAACAGATTTTCCGTCCAACAGAGCAACTCCGGAGCTCCATTGCGTTCTTCAGTGATGCGGTCAAGGCCGGCTTCCCGTCACCGGCCCAGGATTACATTGAAAAAACACTGTCTTTGGACGACCTGTGTATTCGGACGCCGGCTGCAACCTACTTCGTTCGTGCATCCGGCTCCTCCATGGAAAGGGCGGGGATTCACGATGGTGATGTGCTGGTTGTCGATCGCAGTCTGCCACCGGGACATCGCAAGATCGTCATTGCGTCCGTTGACGGCGAGTTTGTGTGCAAACGCCTGGACCTGAGTGTTCCGAGCCGGCCTGTGTTGCGGGCAGAAAGCGAAGATTACCCCGACATCACGCTTCGGGAGGAGGATGAACTCGAAATTTTCGGTGTTGTAACCACCGTGGTGCATGCGCTCTGACATGAAACAGGTGTTCGCTCTTTGTGACATGAACAGCTTTTACGCCAGCTGCGAGCAGTTATTCAATCCAGCGTTTCGTGGCCGGCCGGTCGTGGTCGCCAGTAACAACGATGGCTGTGCCGTTGCACGATCACCGGAGGCGAAAGCGCTCGGTATAAAGATGGGCCAACCCATTTTTGAGTTGCGGGAGTACGTCGAAAAGCACGGCCTGATTGTTTGCTCATCCAACTATGCACTCTACGGAGATATGTCCCATCGATTCATGCTTGCCCTGGCGGAATGCGCACCACGGGTCATGCCCTACAGTATTGATGAAGCCTTTCTTGATCTGACCGGTATCGATTCCGTTGTGTCGTATCTGGATTTCGGCCACCACGTCAAAGAGCTGGTGCGAATATGGACGGGCTTACCTATCTGTGTCGGAATCGCTCCAAGTCCGACATTGGCAAAATTAGCTAACCACGCCGCAAAACACTATCCCGCCACCCGGGGTGTCGTGGATCTGACTGACCGAGACCGGCAACGACGTCTTATGCACCTGACACCGGTGGAAGAAGTATGGGGAATCGGCAGGAAACTGAGCAAACGACTGGATGCCCTGGGAATAAAGACTGCTCTGGATCTAGCCGATTCCGATCCTAAATGGATACGAGATCACTTTTCAGTCGTGGTCGAGCGCACCGTCAGGGAGCTGAACGGCATACCATGTCATTCAGACCTTCTCGAAGTAGCACCAGCAAAGCAGCAGATTCTCTGTTCAAAGTCCTTCGGGGCACCCGTCACCGATCTGAATTCCATGCTTGCCGCGATTACCGCTCACGCATCCCGAGCGTCGGAGAAGCTGCGTCGCGAAAACCGGGATTGCGGGTATCTGGCCGCGTTCATGTCAACGAGCCGATTTCGAACCGGTCACCACTACGCCAACCAGCAAGGGATTACTCTGCCATTCCCGACCTCAGACACCCGGGAAATCGTACGACATGCGGTCAGTATTGCCCGATCGTTGTGGCGGGAGGGGTACCGATACAACAAAGCGGGCATTGTACTGACAGACTTCCGGGTGCCTGGTGCTTGCCAATCCGATTTTTTCAGCCAGGTCGAGGACGACGAGCGCAACCGAAAGCTGATGCGGACCTTAGACAAGATCAACAGCATCGCTGGCAAAAACACGATCCAGTTTGGCCGGCAGATTCACAAAAACCAAAGCTGGCAAATGCGAAGAGAAAATCTTTCGCCTGCTTACACGACTCGATGGGCTGACATCCCCGTGGCGATCAGTTAAATCCCTCAAACAAAGACAGCCTGGACGTTCTCTTCGATGCTATACCAGGCGTGTAAAACTATTCGTGGGTGTCAGCCACCTTCAGATAGCGGTCAGTTCGACAGCTGCGCGTATCTGCGCCTGGTTTCGGACTTTCTGTTCCTTAACCCCCGCAACCAAGATCTTCATGTCTTCGATTGGTATCCCTTTAGAGACAATTCTTGCACCGGCAGCCACAATCGCCGCACGCTTTCGTTCCGGAATACTTGGGTCGGCGGTGAGCATAATCTTAACCATTCCCTGGTTTGGATGCTCATGACTGGCCAGCCATTCGAGCAGCTTTAGGCCATCAACATGGGGCATGTGGAAATCGACCAAGAGCAGATCAAATCGTTGCTCTTCGAGTCTCGTGATACCCGAAACCGGGTCATCGCAGACCGTTAATTCGACGTCTGGAATTCCAAGAATCTTCGGTGCAAAAAAACGCTGCATTTGCTTAAGAAAAGTGTGGTTATCGTCAATCAACAGTACCTTTGTTTTCTGGTCTCCGCTTTCTGATGTCCGGATCGACCCAGGCTCGTGATCCATATCATGATCCGGCAGAACTGCAGCTTGCTTGGGGAGCTCTCCGGTCCGGTAATCAACGGGCAGATCGATCGTCAGGCAGGTCCCGAAGCCTGGTTTACTGTCGATCCTGATTCTCCCTCCAAGGAATTCGGAGAATTTCTTCATAACTGGCATCCCGATGCCCCATCCATCTTTACCGCGACGGATACCAAGCGAAAGCGGGTCTTTGTGCCATTGCAGCGCATTCATCTCAGCGGTGGACATGCCAGCCCCGGTGTCTCGCACAGAAATCGAAATTCCTTTATCTCGGAGAGACATCGATATTTTCACGAAACCATCGGACGTATGTTTAAACGCGTTTTCGATCGCGTTTCGAACCACCACTTTGATTAAATCGTAGTCTGAGTACACCTCAGTAACTCCGATTCTAGGATCATCGACGCAATCCCATATCAGGGCGACATTCGCCGTGCCGGCGAACTGGCCGTTCAACTCATTGCACATTTTCGCCACTGCAAACCAGTCTTTTCTGGACTTGAGAGTCCCGTTCTCCAGAGCCGCCAGAGCGAGAATAGACTTTATGTGATGGTCAAGCGTATCCAAGTCATCAAGACTCATTTGCAGGATACCCCTGGCATCCCCAAGAGCGGCCCCATCGATATAGGCCAATGCCAGATCCGCTTGAGATCGGAGATTTGTGATCGGTGTGCGCAGCTCATGTGCAGCAATGGCCAGCAGATTTTGCTTCATCACAATCGCTTTACCCTGAGCGACATACCGTCCTTTAAGCTGTGAAAGCCAAAACCCGAGCAGAAGATTGCCAACAACAGCGAAGACAAGCGCTGCGACGGTCAGTTCCGAAAGGTACGAATCGAAGGGAAAACTCCGTAGCGAGAGGAGGTACAGCCCGGACAGCAAACTAGCCAGAGCCCACAGAAAAACCATGGTGCCCCTGGAACCTTTCATCGCGCGGGAGCAGGCAATCGCTGCAACGGCTAAGAGGAACAAAAATACCGACAACAACACAGTCGAGGGGATTTCATCCAGGTTCAGTGTACCGTTGTCCGACTCCAGTGGATGCGGGTTTTCAAAAGCGCTCAGTGGTGCTCCCGATAGTGGTGGCCATGGGTGTGTGTGCTTTTGAAACAAATCCGTTTGCTTAGCCAGCAGCAAGGCCAGTAACAGAACGATAAAGATGGCGGGAATAATCCCAGCGATGATGGCGCGGGGTTTGATCATGGTATGTACATCCCTGTCGTCAAAAAAAGCGTGAAAGCTTTTATTCAGCGCCTCCATGGCACCAGCCTGATTCTACTATGTGCATGTCGCATGTGGTCAATAACTAATCAGGGAAACATGATTTTGCTCTCAATATTGAATCCGACACTCTTCGAACGACCTCAGGACGTTGCTCCGATACACCAATCGGGGGCAAACTTGTATCTGAATCCTTAAAACTCAATGGCCCGATCTGGCCATCAACTAAGGAAAGTGCCCCAGAGATCTGGGTCGAGTTCAGGAATGGGATTTCTCTCCGTGAGAGGCTTGTGTGCGAACCCCCGGGTTCACCCACGTCTACCGCCAACCAAATAGGTCTTTGTGCTGTGACCCATTTTTGCCAGGTTGATTGCCGTTTAACGGCAAACTCAATCCGGCTTCAGGATGGTCACTCATGGGTTTCCTTTTCCTCGTCAGACTCTCAGTCCGCCCGGGCCCTGGTTTTCGAAGCAAACCAAGAAAAAGACGTGCAAGGAGAACCCAGTGAAATTGATCAACCTCGGTTTGGCCCTCGGGCTTATCGGCGTACTTGCTGGTTGCGCCGGTGGCGAACACATCTACACCAACGATGGCAGGTGCCTTACCTGCATCAACAATCCTCTTACCGGCAAACCCATCAATCACGATGGATCAGCGCCCGGCAGCACCATTGAGTCCCGAAACCCAGCCTCGATCGCCGAGACTGCTCAGGCGGATGAACCAGCAAAGAAAAGCTCTTCATACATTGAGCAAACAACAACGTTCTCGGCTCCAATCGACGTGGATGTTGCGTTTGTGAAGGTAAAAAAAGAGTACCGATATTATACGGAACAGGAGATTCGCCAGGAGTGGGGCATCGTTGCTGACGACAAGCTCAATCAATTTGACACTGCCTATAGCGCGTCGCCTTCTGCCTACTATCACATGCGTGCACCGAGAGAGCACGGTAATGGTAGATACGTCATCGATCATAAGATCGAAAAGCAGGCTACCGATAAAAGCCAAATCACCATTACCGTTTGGGTTAGAGAAGACTCCCCGATAACACCGGCCGATGTTGCAGGCAGTCTCGCACTCAGAACCAAAGCCGCGTTAACCCGTTAATAACGGCTGGGCGACCAGGGTGGTCGCCCATCAGACAAAGGGAGAAACACCATGTTGAGACTATTTATAGGCTTCGTCCTTGGTGTTGTTACCTCCTACTACTCGATGCCCAGCCTCTTCAAGCTGACAGGCCTACTACCAGAGGTTAATTTCGAGCGCTTTTTCTCAAATGACCAACCGCTTACTTCCAATACGATTAATGCCACACATCCGTCAGAGTTTGAAAATCCAGCCGCCCACAATGCCATCAGCGAACGAGTTGAGATAGCCAGGTCACTGGCCGAACTCCATCCTGCCCAGGATCCCGCATCCATAGAAGTAACCGAGGTTGTATTCAACCTTGCCAGGAAAAGCCCTCAGGCCCACGCTCTCCTTCAGGAAAAGCTGCCCGGAGGTTTGACTAATGGAGAGGCTCTTTCGATTCTCTCAAGCATCGGAACGAGAGGTTAAACCACCATGGGTAGCTCCAATTTCCTGGTTCAACCACAGATTGCCTCTCCATATAGTCCCGACTTTCAGCGGTTGTTGGCAGACGCTATTTCGGAAATCGAGACCACAACGGATCACCTATGACACATCTGAGCGAAGACCGGGTAAAAGATCTATTCAGGGATATTGAAGGGCGCATCAAACGCGGCAATCCAAATCCAATTCGCTATCTGAAGAATCTGCATCCGTCGAAAGACGAGATCGAAGGCCTGGAATGGAGATATCGGCTTTCAGGCTACCTGGAGGGTTTAGCCGTATCCGATCAAATGGATAACGGTTTCATTGAACCGTTGGTGGCAACACTCTTCTCCAGGGCCGACGTTTCAGACGGAGATCGCCCAGGACGTGCTCGCCCATTCAGCATCGATATTGTTACCGAACAACGCAAGACCTTCAGCTTCGACGTACCGGCAATGAACCCGTTGGACGCCTATGTTCAGCTTACGAAACGGACTGCGTACAAGTCGATTCCTGGAATTGAAGTTATCAAAGTGTTCGAAGGGCTCCTTCCCGACAGGACTTCTGGAGTCCAACCTTTGCGAACCTTCCATACTGGTGAGCTCATTTTCACCGCCTGACTAACAAGGAAACTGATATGCCTCTGGTCCTGCAACGCGCACTGAATGAGTCCATCATCATTGGAGAGGACATCGAAGTGACCGTAACCCTGATCGATACCAACCGAATCAGACTGATGATAGAGGCCCCCTCCCATGTTCCAGTGCATCGTAAAGAGGTGTTTCTGCGATTGAAGCAGGAGGAGTTACAAAAATCGGGGCCGGACTCACTCACATATCGAGGGAAAAATCTTTTGCGTAAAATCGGCTTTTCTAAGTGATCATCCTACCGGTTTTCATCATGCCCAATCTTACTAGGTTGACCGTGACCTTTATCTTTGTTTGATTGTTCTACACTCAGTCGCTGATTGTTGTCCATAAAGATCGAAGGCAGACTCTCTTTTGAGTCTACGTATTTTCTGGCCGACCGGACATCTCGCCAGCCGACCCAATGCATTAATTGGGACCACGACGCGCCCTGATCAATCAACCAATCTGAGACGCCACGACGCATCGAATGCGAACTGAAATGTTCCGGAATGTGCGCTCCATTCTCGCGCGCCTCGTCAAAAACCCTCTTCAAAATTTTATTGATGGAATTCGAGTTAAGGCCATCAGACCAAACCGCCCCCCAGCGGTCGACTTTACTGAACAAGAACTGGTCTTTAATTGTTTCAGAGCCGATATCGAGTCCCCCAAATCTGTCCTCGATCCACTCGGAAATTGCGTAAATAGGGCATAGTTCCGATAAAGCAACAAGCGTTACCTCTCGCCCCGAACCGCTGCGGTCGGCCTTTGAGGTGGGAATCATCACCGTCAATTTTGGCGGATGACTTCTCCAATCAAAAGTCAGGTGGGAAAGCCGTATATTCACCAATTCGCTCCCTCGAAGACCAAACCAAAATGCCGTGAGTAGCATGGCCCTGTCCCGCGAATAACGGCGCCACTCCCGATTAGCCGCACCTTCTTGACGATTTCTTTTATCCGCAAGAAAGCTCACTGTTTCCCTGAGGGTGTCTAAAGGCAGAGCATTCGCCTGTTTCTGGCTGGCATTATGGAATTTCCGAATTCCTCGCATGGTTTCTAGAACGAGTTTGCTCTTGTTCGGGTTAGAGCCGGTCATCTCTTCGTGCCACTTGCCAATCAATGAGCGGCGCTGTTCCAACGTCGCCACTTTCAGTGTCCCGGCATAATGACTCAGATAAAGAGACAGATCATGTGGAGTGCAAGGGAAGGGGCCCTTATAAACTTCTCGATAATGCTTAATCGCGTTAGCGGTGGCGAGCTCGGTGTTGGTGCTCCGCGCAGCTTCTAGGTATTTAGTGAGTTTTGACTGGTCTGGGTGCCCTGGAGAGTGGGACAAGCTCTCATCTTCGAGGCCCCGTTTACGCTCATTACCCTGGCTTTCGTAGGATCCATTTCTGGTCATTTCATAGGCTCCCGCTGCGCTTACTTGTCCGTAAGTGAATTTCAATTTGTAACATTCAGAAGACCTGACACAGGCCGCCACTCTGATGAGGGAGTTGCACCAGATTGGCCCGAAAATCCCAATGCCCGTAGCCGGTCCTTTCATCAACGAAAACCTGCCTTTTACGGTCTTCCGGGAGATCGAAGAACTGAGGTTTTGGATTTAGCGTTCCGGCTAAGGTTTGCCAACGATCAGTGATACGAAGCCGGCACCTGGCTGCTGTGTACATAGTCAGAAACAGCTCCTCCGCATGCGCAGCCGGAGCGGTCTCAATGAGCAGCTCCGGAAGCCCAATTTTATCAAAACCAACCGTATAGCTGAGACCATCTACATGCCGGACGTGTAAACCTAAACGGTGAATGCTCGCGCGAATGTCATTCGCATGCAGTTCCAGGCCGTTCTCGAAGTAAGTTAAATCCATCAGCAGCTCTCCATTGACTGTATCAATATCCACCGTACCCCAGTAATCAGAACCGACAAGGTACCCCCGCTGAATGCCATACAGGTTGGCACCAGGCCCAGTCAGTTTCTTCATCGCCATGTAACCAGGTGCTAGGGATATTCGAAATGATCTTCACCTGTCTGCTTCATTTCATCGTGGTTTCGGATGACCCGATCCCAAAAGCCACGACTTAACCGCCCTACTCTCCCAATATATCATCAAGATGCGATAACCTTCTATTATCGAATCTTGATTTTTAACATAAAAAACCCCACTTCTCTTATTTCGTGTTTCTTTTCGTTCGTTTCGTTATACTATTCATAGCAATACCCAAAGATGAATACCGGAAATTCGAAGAGCGCCAGGGATCAAACGCTGAAAACTCACTAATTCATTGTTTTTGATCGTTTTTTCTGTGTGGAGACTTACTATCATGCCAAGGCCAGCCAAAATCACTGAATCAGCCGTCGAATCAGCTGTGGCTGAGCTAAAAAGCACCCACACACCAGTCAACCCTTACCAGGTCCGCAAAATTCTTGGTGAAGGATCCATCGCGAAAATTGGTTACTTCCTGAAAGCTCTGGGACATACGACGGACTACAGCGCCGAAAAAGACGACCCCCTTACACTGAAGCTGGTCAACATGCTCAGGCCGGTTGCCCTTGAGCTGGATGAGCAGTCCAAAGAACGAATTCGACAAGCAACCCACCAGCTCAATACCGAGCTTGAAGAAAAAGCTTCTCTTGTAAGCGATTTGGAGCGCCAGCTCGGTGACAAGCAGTCAATAATTGACGAGTTTGAAGCAAAGTTAGGAAAGGCTATTGCAGAGAGGGATCTCAGTCGCGATAAGAGTCAAAAACTTGAAGTAGAGCTCGCGAGACTTGAGGAGAAAGTGATCCAACAAGCTGAGCAAATAGAAGCCGCAAAATCTGTGATACAGCAGAAGGAATCTGAAACGGCAGAAGCTAGAAACGAAATGAGAATCATCATTAAAGACAGCGACGTCGCGCGCCAGGCTATGCAGGAAAATTACGAGGCGGAAATCAAGATATACAAAGAAGAGCTTGATAAACGTAGTGAAGATTACAGTGCCCTTTCAGCGGAACTGGAAGCAGCCCGTTCCAGCAATGAAGCTCTACAGGAAAAGTTACGTCAGCAAGGAATCGAAAAGGAAGTCGCCAATAGCGAAGTTAAAAGTCTGAAGTCCGACGTCGTCAATAGGGAGCAGCAGGTAGCATCCCTCAGAGAGCAAGTTTCAAAGGTCGAGCAACTTCTCTCTAAAGAACGTCATTCGCACCAGCTCGAAAAACAAGAATCCCAACAAGAGCTTTCTGCAATCAAGGCTCGTAACGTATCGCTGTCCAACGACAATACACGGCTAGAGAATGATTGCGCCTTTCTTCGGTCTTTGATTGACAAATTTCAGATTCCCCAAGAACAGACGGGCGGTCTTTCAGAGAGCTGAACCGCAAGGAATCTACACCTCGCTCACTCACCCAGAGTCGGACCATGTTGGCGTTGAGGCCATTATCCAGCGAAATCCGGGAAACAGACGCTCCGGGCTTCAGGCATTCGGCGACGATACGAGCCTTCAGCTCTTTAGAGTAACGACGACGTTTTTGGTAGGGCTTGGTTACGCTTATGTTGGTCATATTAAGTGTCCACTTAAAAATAAGTGGCCACTATCCTGACGGCCGCAGCGCCTGGCTCAAGATGGGTTTACCGGACGGTTACGTTAAAGTCTCTCAAAACCTTACTCTTGGGGGTGCACCAACCGGATAGCATTCATAGAGCCTGAGCGGCTGTTATGGGTGTAGCCTCCACTCCAGAAATGAGCCCGCCATGCGCTGTCAAGATCGAGTCCAGAGCCTATCTCTCCTCCAACCGAGCCGGACCAAACATCATAAAGTGGTGCGTCGGGAAATGCCTCCAAGACAATTGTTGGCTTTTGATAATCACGACCTTCGCAATAATTGAGAGGGCCGAATTTTTGAGGTCGCTCGGTTGAGCAGTACAGCAGAGTCGCTAATTGATCAATCGTCGGTAACCGCCACGCACCGCTTGGTAGCGGCAACTTCAGGTCAACCACGTATTCAGCGGGCAAGCTCTCGATGTCGGCCCAAGTACCATAGTTTTCTACGGCATCATACCAATTCATCTCTTTAGCCCGGATTTCTCATGAGGGGATAAAAGAAAGCGGCTGAAA
>TARA_R100000049_G_C1955972_1_pt1 | contig 10173 bp, 10 predicted proteins | sample TARA_R100000049 | Tara Oceans TARA_R100000049 (sample SAMEA2619992) | marine metagenome | biome: marine biome (ENVO:00000447); feature: mesopelagic zone (ENVO:00000213) & marine oxygen minimum zone (ENVO:01000065); material: "saline water (ENVO:00002010), including plankton... | reverse complement strand
TTCTGTCGGATCGGACCTTAATCGAGACAGGAAGAAAATCAGGGGGTCACGTCAAATGCGCCGAATAACTCAACTGCCTCGCCGCAAGCGCATACTGCTATTCAATGGGAAACCGGGTCCGATCCGCGGAAACATGGATCATTGATCGGACCCCTTCGGCTAGGCTGTCAGGCTCAAACTCTCAAAGCCACGGACGGCAGTGATGTTGTCTTGAAGCAAATCTCACTACCCGGTACGTCGCATAGTACGCTGCTGTCGCTGTTGCAGCACTCTACCTCTGCTTGGATGCCTCCGACCAATAAGATAGAAACTGCAACTTCGCTAAAAATTTGGAAATAAATAATGAAGAAGACTGCTCTTATAACCGGAATTACTGGGCAAGACGGCGCCTATCTTGCGCAACTATTGCTTGATAAGGGATATGTTGTCCATGGCTTAAAACGAAGGTCGTCATCATTTAATACGGGCCGTATTGAGGATTTATACAGAGACCCGCATTGCGAGGGCGCAAAATTCCATCTGCATTACGGAGACTTAACCGACAGTACGAATTTAATTCGTATCGTACAAGAAACGAAGCCCGATGAGATTTACAATCTTGCAGCCCAATCGCATGTGCAGGTTAGCTTTGAAACTCCCGAGTATACGGCCAACTCGGATGGAATTGGTACGTTACGTCTCTTGGAGGCTATTCGGATCTTGGGGCTCGAAAAGAAGGTGCGTTTTTATCAGGCGTCAACATCTGAGTTATACGGACTAGTGCAGGAGGTGCCGCAGAGCGAAACGACCCCCTTTTACCCAAGAAGTCCCTATGCAGCTGCAAAGCTTTACGCCTATTGGATTGTTGTTAATTATCGCGAGGCTTATGGAATGCATGCGTCGAATGGAATTTTATTTAATCACGAGAGCCCTCTACGTGGAGAAACGTTTGTTACCCGTAAAATTACTCGGGCAGCCGCGGCGATAAAGCTTGGCCGCCAAGACAAGATCTATCTTGGCAATCTTGATGCGAAGCGAGACTGGGGGCACGCCCGCGAATACGTTCGGGGCATGTGGATGATGATGCAGCAGGACAAGCCTGATGATTATGTTCTCGCGACTGGTGAAACTACATCCGTTCGTACATTTGTTGAATGGGCTTTCGAAGATGTTGGCATAGTACTGCGATGGACCGGCGGCGGCGTTGAAGAGAAGGGGTATTGTGCCAAGACGGGACGTTGCCTCGTTGAGGTTGATCCGCGCTATTTTCGTCCGACGGAGGTTGAGTTGCTCCTGGGCGACCCAACAAAGGCGAACGAGAAGCTTGGGTGGAAACACGAAACCTCGCCGCGTGAACTGGTGCGTGAGATGGTGGAGGCCGACCTTATTGTCATGCAGAGCGCGCCGATCGGCAGGAGCAACTGAGATGACTGACGGACGCTTCGGTCTTGCCAGCAAACGGATATTTGTCGCGGGTCATCGTGGAATGGTGGGATCGGCGTTAGTCCGACGCTTGAAAGGTGAGGATTGTGCGATCTTGACCGCATCACGCGATGAACTCGATTTAAAGAACCAGGCCGCCGTCCGAAAATGGTTTGACGATCAGCAGCCTGACGCGGTCTTTCTGGCGGCTGCTAAAGTCGGCGGCATCCTCGCTAATGACAACTTTCCCGCCGACTTCCTCTACGAGAACCTCATGATTGAGGCCAATGTAATTGAAGCTTCGCATCAAACTGGTGTCAGCAAGCTATTGTTCCTAGGATCGTCGTGCATCTACCCCAGGTTAGCAAAGCAGCCGATCATCGAGGAAGCGCTATTGACTGGTCCGCTGGAGCCTACGAATGAATGGTACGCCATTGCAAAAATCGCAGGCATCAAGTTGGCGCAGTCCTACCGTCGTCAGTATGGCTGTGATTTTATCTCCGCAATGCCGACTAATCTATATGGGCCTGGAGACAATTATGATTTGCGAGGCAGCCATGTTCTTCCAGCGCTAATACGCAAAGCGCATGAAGCGAAGGAACGTGGGGCAAAAAACTTTGAAATTTGGGGGTCAGGAAAGCCATTACGCGAGTTTTTGCATGTCGACGATTTGGCCGACGCGGCCATCTTCTTGATGCGAAATTATTCCGACGAAATGCATGTAAATGTCGGCTCAGGCGAAGAGCTATCGATTTTTGAATTGGCTGAGCTAGTAAGTGAAGTAGTTGGCTACAAAGGTTCGATTTCTAGGGATCTTACAAAGCCTGATGGGACGCCCCGCAAGTTGATGGACGGCCAAAAATTGCGAAATATGGGTTGGCGTCCACATATCCGGCTTCGCGAAGGGGTTGATCAGGCCTATCGATCTTTCGTCTACGGTCAATGCGAGATGTTGAAATAGTATTGTTTTGCTCACCTCTTAGCAATAGCGCTTCATGGATCTGGTCCGTGAATGTCTCTAGTTTGCTCCAAATCTCTTATCTGCAATATTTTTCGGAATATCTCTGTGTCTAAAATTGCCCCAGTTATTTTATGCGGTGGGAGCGGAACTCGTCTTTGGCCAAGAAGCCGCGCAATAAAACCCAAGCCTTTTCTTTCTTTGGTTGAAAACGAAACATTGTTTGAGGCCGCGATCAATCGCTGCGCGGGTGGGAAATTCGACAAACCCACTGTCGTTACTGGCGCTTCGCACCTGCCTCATGTTCTTGCACAAAGCGTAGGTCGCGAACTTTCGATCATCGTTGAGCCGACGGCTAAGAACACAGCTCCTGCGATCGCGCTGGCAGCGGCTCGGATGCCGGTCCATCAAACGATGCTGGTTTGTCCTAGCGACCATCATATTTCCGATCCCGTTGCCTTTGCGAATGCGGCAAAGGCCGCAGCGGTACTTGCTCAGGAGGGCTGGCTCGTTTCGTTTGGGATTGAGGCCACCATACCGGAAACTGGCTTTGGTTACATCCGCAAGGGTGAGGGGGTTTCGGACTCCGCTTATCGGATCGCGGAATTTGTAGAGAAGCCTGATCAGTCTCGAGCTGAGCGATATGTTGCTGATGGTAATTATTTCTGGAATGGCGGTATCTTCTGTTTCAATGCCGGGCGTTACCTTGATGCGCTTGAATTAGTTCGGCCTGCAATGGTACAGGCGATCAAAAAAGCAGTCTTGTGGGGTCATGAAGAAGCCGAGTGTTTTTATCCGAATGGGGAGGCATTTGCTGGCGTCGTCGGCGACTCAATTGACTATGCCGTGATGGAGCACACAAAGCGTGCTGCCGTCGTGCCCGTTTCGATGGGTTGGTCTGACATTGGAAACTGGCAGGCTTTGAAAGAGGCTCGGATCGCGGATGGTGATGGGAATATCGTCCTAGGCCGAGCAGAGGTTGTCGATTGCCGCAACGTGATGGTCGAAAGCGATGGGCCACGAGTGTCCGTCATCGATCTCGAAGGCGTCGTTGTCGTTGTCGATGGTGACGAAATACTTGTCACAAGCCGAGCCGGTGCGCAAAAGGTTGGTCAACTTTCAGGTGCGAAAAACCAATGATTATTGCGGGAAAGAAGGTCGCAAAACCGTGGGGAGTAGATAAACTTCCTTATCCGTTTATTGGCCAAGAAGACGGCGAGCGGGTCGGTGAGATTTGGTTTGAACCCAATCCTACGCTCAATCAATTATTAGTGAAATATATCTTCACAAGCCAGGCATTGTCGGTTCAGGTTCATCCCTCCGACGCGCAAACGCTGGCCAAAGGCCTTGGCTCGCAAGGCAAGGAAGAGTGTTGGTTGATCCTTGATGCCCAACCCGACGCCAAACTCGGCATCGGGTTCATCGAGGAAATAGGTCCCGATAAAATGCGTTCTGCGGCGCAGGATGGTTCAATCGAACATCTGCTGGCCTGGCGATCCGTTCAGGCGGGCGATTTTATCTATATCCCGGCCAATACCGTTCATGCGATTGGCGCGGGCATTTCGCTCATCGAAGTGCAGCAAAATTCCGACATCACCTATCGCCTCTATGATTACGGCAGACCCCGCGAATTGCATTTAGAAGATGCGGTTGCGATCGCTATCGGGAAGTCACACAATCCACAGCTCCGCCGCCAATTGCGAAGGTCAGGGCATCAGGCACTGGTCGATGGACCATTGTTCCGTCTCGACAGACTTGACGGGGCAGTTGATGCTACAGTGCGCGCACGTTATCGCGGCCCTCTTCTCGTCATTCCCCAAAACGGTGCGGTTCAGGTATCCGGCGAGCCAATACTGGCAGGTCAATGTGCTCTAGCGGAAAACATTGATTCGATTGAACTTAAGGACGGCGTCCAGGCCTTGGTAACGCAATCCGTCTGAACTTTCGTACGAATGCGGTGTCTTATCCTTCGCTTTAGAAGATTGATCTCTAACCGCCGGAGCCGCCGCAATGAGCCACCACCAGTTCGCCCCTCCCGTGCTGCCCAAATACGATATTCGTGGGATTATCGGCGAGACGCTGGGCCCAGAAGATGCCCGCCCCATCGGGCGGGTGTTCGGCTTGATGCTACGCGAGGTGGGCGATTGCAGAGTGGCGGTCGGCTATGACGGCCAAGTCAGCTCGCCGATCGTCGAGCACGCGCTGGTCGAGGTGCTCAACGCGTCGGGATGCCATGTCGCCCGGATCGGCATGGCGGCGACCCTGATGCTCTATTACGCCGAGTTTTCAGTCGAAGGGATAGATAGCGGCATTGAGGTAACCGGCGGGCGCTGGTGCAAAATGAGTCTAGGGAGCGATTGCAATTTAGTATCTAGGACGATCAAGGGTGCGAGAAAATTTGTCGTAGAAGCGCAATCTCCACTCATTTTTAAAGGATTTTCGACTGCTTTGGCCATTTCGCGATGCCGCGAATTGGTTGAGATGTTGTTGAGAAGCTATATGTTGCTGTCGGGCCTCAGTTTACTTCTGTCAAATAAAAATTAGGCGCATGTATGAAAATAAGTATTATAACCGTTTCTTTCAATGCCGCCGATACGATTAGTGATACCATTCGTTCAGTGCAAGCACAGAGCTACAACAATATAGAACACATAATTATCGACGGCAATTCAACCGACGGAACGCAAGATACCGTCAAGCGAATGGCTGACTTAAAAACTGTATTCATTTCTGAGCCTGACTGTGGCCTATACGATGCTATGAATAAGGGTATTGATCGTGCTACAGGGGAGGTCGTGGGCATTTTAAATGCGGATGATTATTTCGCAAGTGCGGGCGCTCTCGCGTGCGTTGCTACCCAATTTTCTCACCACGGAGAGGTGGAGGCGGTTCTGGGCGATATCGCTTTTATCGATGGGCAACAGGTAATCACGCGCCGTTACGATAGTGGTCGCTTCAAGCCGGATCGCACCCGATGGGGGCTGATGCCTGCGCATCCGGGCATGTATATGAAGCGCTCTGCCTACAACCAGATTGGTCCCTACCGGATCGATATGAAAATTGCCGCCGATTTCGATTTTGTGGTCAGGGCCTTTACATGTGCGCGGTTGCCTTTCGTCCATCTTCCCGAGGTTTTAGTCCATATGCGGCCCGGCGGCGCTAGTACTGAAAGCTGGAAATCCCGGCTAACAATAAATCGCGAAGTTGTCCAAGCCTGTAGAGACAACGGTATTTATACCAACCTCGCTATGGTGATGAGCAAATACCCATTGAAAATGATGGAGTTGATACGGTGAGAATTGCCGTAACGGGCGCCAGCGGTTTCATTGGTCGAGAGGTTTTGAAGCTCGCTGACTTTCGAGGTATCGAGGCGGTTCCCGTTGTTCGACGCGATATGGGGCATCCTCGTCAAATAATTATTGGCGACATAGAGGCGGCGAATGTGCAGCAATTGAGCGTTCGGCTCAAGCGAATCGACGCAGTCGTTCATCTCGCTGCCCGGACGCACGTGGTTGGCGCCGACCATGATGCTGCCGCCAAATATTTCGCTACCAATGTAGGGGGTGCGCGTGCAATTGCGCAAGCCTCAGTTGACGCAGGGGTCGGCCGAATTGTTTTCGTAAGTTCGATTAAGGTAAACGGCGAGGAAACCTTCGGAGAGCAGGAATTTTCTGGGGGCGACATTCCTCTGCCTGAAGATGATTACGGCAGGACGAAACTACAGGCCGAGGAGCTTATTTCGGCACTAGCCATCGCCGCAGGCACCCGAGTAGTCATTCTCCGGCCGCCGATGGTTTATGGCGCGGAAGTGGGAGGGAATTTCGCTCGCTTAGTGTCAGCTATAGACAGGGGAATGCCGCTGCCGTTTGGACTGATTAACAATCGTCGAAGCCTCATTTCAGTCCGCAACCTAGCAGAGGCTATATTGAGTGCACTCATTTCGCCATCTCGAAAGAGATTGATCCTTACTTTGTCAGACGGCGAGGAAGTTTCAACCCGGAGCTTGGCCGAGGCCATCGGACATGCAATTGGGCGCCCCGCGCGTCTTTTCCCGGTGCCGCCTGGTGCACTGCGAGCGACAGGACAGATATTGAGGAAAGGGGCGCAAATTCGAAGGCTGACTGGCGATTTAAGAGTGGATTGCAAGCAAGCGCAGGCCTCGCTGGACTGGGAGCCTTCAGAGAAAATTCCCGAGGCTCTCGAGCGAATGTTTAGGAATAAGCGCAATGGCTAAAAGCAACCATATAATTAAGCGTGGTGTCGACATTGCTGTCTCAGTAATTCTTTCAATTTTACTTTTGCCTGTGTTTATTATAATCGGAGCTGTAGTTAGGATTTCTTCGATGGGCCCTGTTCTATATTGGTCAAATAGGGTAGGGCAGGGGGGTCGGATTTTTAGGATGCCCAAATTCCGCACGATGAAGGTTGGCACCCCACAGGTGGCTACCCATTTGATGGTTGATGCACGTTCAGCACTGACCCCGGTAGGGGCTATCCTTCGTCGCACCAGCTTAGACGAAATTCCGCAGTTATGGAACGTCCTAAAAGGGGAGATGAGCCTCGTTGGCCCGAGGCCTGCTCTTTTTAACCAAGCTGACCTTATAGCGCTGCGCGAGGCTGCTGGGGTAAATGATCTACTGCCCGGGATTACCGGCTGGGCCCAGGTAAACGGCCGAGATGAATTAGAAGTTCCCGCGAAAGTTAGGCTTGATAAGGAATACTTGGATCGTCAATCTATATTCTTCGACCTGCTGATCGTGTTCCACACCGTCGGTAAGATATTTTATGATCGAAATGTGTCGCACTGAATATTCTGTTTGCACCGCATTGATCTCTGCGGCGCGAAGCGGGGTGAGATAATGACGATCGGGCCTTCGAGGATTTTTCGCTAATGGCCATTCAGTGGTAACCCAATGAGGCGGTAAAAGGCGGGTCGCGGTGAAAGATATTCGGTTTGCTCCGAAGCGGAAATTGGCTACTCGCGAGACCATGCCTCGTTATCCCGCCGCGCCCGACCGAGCAGCTACCCTATCGCTATGGTTGCTCTTTGCTTTTCTGGCGGTCTTGTGTATAGCCGGGGGTGCATCACGCGCCGATGTGCTCGGTCAGTCTGTCGTGCGCTTTGTCGCCTGGTCGTTGATCGTGGCCGCTATTTTCGCACTGCCCCGGGTCGATTGGCGAGCCGTTAAAGGGCCGGCGATCATCCTCGCCGCGGCAGCGCTGCTCCTCGCTTTGCAACTGGTTCCGTTGCCGCCGGAGATCTGGGCCGAACTTCCTGGGCGAGCATTCTTCGCCGAGGCGGCTGTATTGACAGGAACGGATCAACCTTGGCGCCCGCTTTCGATTTCACCGAGTGCTTCGACCAACGCACTGGCTTCCTTGGTCGTGCCCGCAGCGGTGCTGTTGCTTGCTGCGAACCTAACGCGCGACCAGGATTGGAAAATTGCGATCTTTCTGCTGGCAATAGTTGGGATCGGGGCGCTGTTGGGTGCATTGCAATTCTCCGGCGCCAAACTCGCCAATCCGCTGATCAACATGGTAACCGGTTCGGTGTCCGGAAATTTCGCCAACCGCAATCACTTCGCATTGTTTTTGGCGATCGGATGCGTTTTGGCGCTCACATGGGCATTTCGCAACCAGACGCCTCCGTGGAAAGCCGGAGCAGCATTCGGACTAATTGTGGTCTTTATTCTGATGCTGCTTGCGACAGGATCGCGAAGCGGCGTTGTGGTCGGTCTGTCGGGCGCCGTGTTGACTTTTCTTGCATTCCGAAAGCGGGCTGCGCAGCAGCTTAAGGCCGTTCCGCGCAAGATTGCCCTACCGCTTGCTCTCGTTGTAATCGCGGTGGTTATCGGCGCTATTTGGCTGAGTATTGGCCTCGATCGAGCTATTTCGATCGAGCGTGCATCATCCCTTGAGGGCGCCGCAGATTTGCGCTCACGGATATGGCCGACTATATTAAGTATGTCGCAGCACTACTTTCCCGCCGGAACGGGTTTCGGCACGTTTGATCCGGTATTCCGCATTGGCGAACCCGATAGGCTGTTGAATCCTCAATATATCAATCTGGCGCACAACGATTGGTTGCAGATTTCCCTCGAAGGCGGACTTGTCGGCCTGATCCTGCTCGCTGCTGGGGTGGTCTGGTTCGCTCTGCGGAGTTTCCGAGTCTGGTTTTCCGTTCAGGAAAGCGCGGGTTCCCGATCTCTCGCCAGAGCGGGATCAATCATCGTGGCTCTTATTTTGACGGCGAGCGTAACGGATTACCCAGCGCGAACGCCCATGATTATGGCCATGCTGGCGCTCGCCTCGGTATGGTTGGTGAAGGGCACACCAGCAAAGGCGGGTGCCGGGTAATCCTTCTTCGGATGTGCCCCCACGCAACAAGCAGCAACTGGATATAAGAAACTGCCCGCGTTCTCATGAACTGCGAACGGGGTAAATGGTCTGACATCTTTCATCGCTTTCAGATTGATTGTTTCCTTTCCCCCGGACTGCTGCAAAGCGCGCGACAGAATGCCGCCCAGATGATTTTCAACAGGCTCGTAAAAAATTCTGTCGCGATCTCATTGTCGCGATCTCAGACGTCTCGATAGATGCGCCATGCCCCCAATTTTGACCTTCCCTCAGAGCAGGTTACACGGTTTCTCGCGAAGGTAAAACCTTAGGTTTTCTACGCTTTTGGCGTGTCGGAAGAAGCCGATTAGGATCCCGCTATGCGACCTAAGAGTCGGTTTCAGAACTCATGCTGAGCGTCCGATGCGGCGGACGAGGAGCATGATGGAAGCGGTGAAGAGGAAGGCCTTGGCGGATGCGATTGATGCTTCGAAGTCTTTGGCGAGCCGCCGGTTTCGATCGATCCAGGCGAAGAACCGCTCAACGACCCATCGTCTTGGCTGGACCGCGAAGCCGACCTGATCGGGTTTACGGCGAACGATCTCGACGGCGATCGACGTGGCCTTCGCGACGGTATCACCGGTATAGCCGCTGTCGGCGAACACTTTTCGACGAACGGGAAGGATGACCGCGATTGCTTGAGCAAGGGGACCGCGCCGTCGCGATCCTGGATGTCGGCCTCGTGCGGTTCGAGCATGAGGCCGCGACCGTCGGTATCGACCAGCGCATGGCGCTTCCTGCCCTTGATCTTCTTGCCCGCGTCATAGCCGCGCCGCCCGCCCGCTTCGGTTGTCTTGACGCTCTGGCTATCGATGATGGCGGCGCTCGGGCTTGCCTCGCGCCCGACCCGCCCGCGATCCTCCATCACCAGATAGTGGTTGATCGTCTCGAAGCGTCGGGTGTCGCGCAGTTCGGCGAACCAGCGATAGACCGTGCCCCAAGGCGGCAGGTCGGTCGGGATCAGTCGCCATGGATAGCCTGCGCGCATTACGTAGAAAATCGCGTTGACGATCTCGCGCATCGGCCATGCACGCGGACGGCCGTAGCTCGCTCGGGAGGAAGATGCGGCGCAATCATCTCCCACTCTGCATCCGTCAAATCGGTCTGGTATCTCAGACCCGCGCGGCTATGCTGCGCGCGAGTGGTCGGGGTCCACATGTGTTCTCTCCAGCTCGGTCTCGACAACCCGCTGGAATCACATCAACCCCGACCGCTCAACCCCCTTTCGGAACGGCCTCTAAGAGCATGGAAGATAAACTAAAGAACTGGGTAGCGTAGACGGGCGGCGATAGAGGCAAGGGTCGAGAAGGAGCCTTGCACTTTACTCGTTGTTTCCTGACAGGTTTGGATTGCTCGGCGATCGAGCCGCTGTAACGTGACCCCCTGATTTTCCTCTAGTCTCGATTAGAGTCCGGCCC
>TARA_R100000049_G_C1955980_1_pt1 | contig 10202 bp, 10 predicted proteins | sample TARA_R100000049 | Tara Oceans TARA_R100000049 (sample SAMEA2619992) | marine metagenome | biome: marine biome (ENVO:00000447); feature: mesopelagic zone (ENVO:00000213) & marine oxygen minimum zone (ENVO:01000065); material: "saline water (ENVO:00002010), including plankton... | reverse complement strand
CAGAACCGCCAGCCCCTGCCCCACGTCCAGCACGACCACACGCGCCTCGCCCGCCAGCGGACGCTCGTGCTGGGGCAGCAACAAGGGGAGAACACACAACACCCCCAGCGGACGCAACAGCCCAACCGGCAACAGCCAGATCAGCACACCCAGCAGGCCTATCATCCAAGCCAGCCAGCCGGGGAACGGCAGATGCAGCACAGCGCCCCACTGTGCCACCCAGTCCAACGCAAGCATCAGCAGATTGAGCAGGCGGGCCGCCAGCAGAAGCAGCAGATCCACCCCGAAAAGCAGGTCAAGCACAGCGCCAAGCAAAGCTGCAGGCACAATCAGCAGACTGACCCAGGGGATTGCCAGCAGATTGACGCCCATGGCGACGGTACTGGCCGGCATCCCCCACAGCAGCAACCAGGGCCAAAGGCCTGCGAAGGCAATCCATTGCGAGCGTCCCCAGCGCCACCATGGGGCACGGACGTGCAGCCGCCCTCCCATCCCCAGCAACAGCAGCCCCACCGCCATAAACGACAGCCAATAACCCGCCCGCAGCGGTGCAGCAGGATTGACCAGGGTGACAATGACCATCGCCGCCAGCCACAGCTCAATGGCCGGCAACTGACGCCGCCAAAGCTTCAGCAGCAACACCAGCGAGCACATCAGCAGTGCACGCTGAACCGGTACCTCCATACCGGCAAGCCCGGCATATCCGGCCGCTGCCAGCAAGGCAACAGGTGCGCTCAACCACAGCTGAGGGCGTGACCAGCGTAGCGGAAGGTAACGCAGGACAAGGGCTGTCAGGGCAAACACCGCTGCCGCCAGCATGCCGACATGCAGGCCGGAGATAACCAGCAGATGGGTTGTACCGGTTGCCTGCAGTCGATCCCAGTCCGCCTGGTCAAGCGCCTGACGGTCCCCCGTCAGCAAGGCCAGCAGCCGCCGCCCGCCCTCAACAGCCTCGAGCGTGCCGGCCAGGCGGGCCTGCAATCGATCGCGCCACTGCCCCCAGCCCGGAGCAGGCTCAATGCGCTGGCCGGCTGTCACACTGCCGACTGCACCAATGCCCTGGGCATACAACCAGGCTTCGTAATCGAACGTGCCGGGATTACGCATACCGCGAGGCCGCCGCAGACGTACCTCAAACCGCCAGTGTTCCCCCGCCGCCAGCGGCTCACCACCCCACCAGTGCAGGCGCATGTTCGGCAAAGCCTGCCCACTCGCATCGCGTACATCGCGCAGCAGAAAGCGCCAGCCTGTTTCCGTCTGTGCGGGTAACGAGTCGATGCGACCACTGAGCTGAATACGCTGATTATCCAGTGCCTCGGGCAAGCGCCGATCAAGCAGCAGCTGATGACTGAACAGGGCCCAGCAAAAGGCCAGCAGGAACGCCATAACAGGCCGGACTGCCGCTGCTGACCGAAGACAGCAGAACACCAGCAAAAGCACGAAGCCGAATGCAAACGGCTGCCAGGGCGGCAGAGCCGAGAACAGCAGCGGACAGAGCAGCCCCGCCAGCAGGCTGAACAGCAGCAGGCGCATTTCATTCACGCAAACATCCTGTTTTGCTTTAGCCGTCAGGCAGTAGTGCCCGCCCGACATTCCATGCATAATTGGCCCACGCCAGCCAGACCGAACCCTGCGATGCCGCGCCGTTTCCTCAAACGCATGATGCCCCATCCCGACCGTATCAAGGGCAGCAAATCCCTGCAGTTCATGGGTAATTTGCTGCATGATCCGAATCTGTGGCATCTCAACCGACACAGCGTCTCACGCGCCATGGCGGTTGGCCTGTTCGTAGCCTTGATGCCAATACCGATGCAAATGGCCGTTGCCGCTGCCATCGCCATTATCGCGCGCTCCAACCTGCCAATTTCGGTCAGTCTGGTCTGGCTGACCAACCCGGTCACCATGCCGCCGATTTTCTTCGCCCAGTATCAGGTCGGCGTATTGCTGCTTGGCGCATCCGAGCGCAGCATGCCGATGGAGCTGTCAGTGAACTGGCTGATGGCTGAACTGCATCACATTTGGCAACCCCTGCTGCTGGGGTCGCTGGTGGTCGGTACCGTCGTCGCAGCACTGGGTTACGTGCTGACGCTGTTGTATTGGCGCATGTGGGTGTCACGCAACTGGCAACGACGCAAATTGCGACGTCGTCGCCAATCGCAGGAGTGAAGCCTCAGGCCGACAGCAACTGGCCCTGACGCAGGGTAAGGGTACGATCCATCTGCGCAGCCAGCGCAAGATCGTGGGTTACTACCAGAAAGGCCGTCTGCAGGGTCTGACTCAGTTCCAGCATCAGTTGCTGGACACTCTCGGCAGTATCCTGATCCAGATTACCGGTCGGCTCGTCGAGCAGCACACAGGCAGGCTTATTGATCAAGGCACGGGCAATGGCAACCCGCTGCCGCTCGCCGCCTGACAGCTCCGCCGGCTTGTGCCCGATGCGCTTGCCCAAACCGACACGCTCCAGCATGGCTGTGGCACGCTCACGCGCCTCGGCAATCGGCGTGCGACCGATCAGCAGCGGCATGCAGACATTCTCCAGCGCACTGAACTCCGGCAGCAGATGATGAAACTGATAGACGAACCCGAGCTCCTCATTGCGCAGCCGGCCCCTCTCCACCTCTTTCAGGGCGGACAGCTGTCGCCCGGCCAGCCGCACCTCGCCTGATGTCGGTGTATCCAGGCCGCCAAGCATATTGAGCAGCGTCGTCTTGCCGGAACCGGAGCTGCCGACAATCGCCACCCGCTCACCACGCTGGAGGTGAAGCTGAACATTATTCAGCACCCGCAAATTCTGCGGTCCGACGGCGTAGTCCTTGCACAGATCCCGACATTCGAGAACCAGATCAGTCATAGCGCAGCGCCTCCGCAGGCTCGGTTCGTGAGGCCCGCCAGGCGGGATAGAGGGTAGCAAGGAAGCTGAGACTCAGTGCCGTCACACAGATGACGACCACATCACTCCAGATCAGCTGGGATGGCAGGTAGCTGATGAAATACACATCCGAGCTGAGGAACTGAATACCCAGCACGCGCTCAAGCCAGGCGACCATCTCGGAGACATTCAGCGCGGCAAGCACGCCCAGAATACCGCCACTGAGGGTGCCCACCACACCGATCAGCGAGCCCTGCACCATAAATATCCCCATGATCGCCCCTGGCGTGGCGCCCAGGGTCCGCAAGATCGCGATATCCGCCTTCTTGTCGGTCACCACCATAACCAGGGTGGAAATGATATTGAACGCAGCGACTGCGACGATCAGCATCAGCAGAAGGCCAATCATGGTCTTTTCCATCTTGATCGCGGCAAACAGGTTACCGTGCGTACGGGTCCAGTCCTGGGCGTAGTAGTCACCCGGCAGTTCACGCACCAGATCCCAGGCCACCTGCGGAGCCTCAAACAGGTTCTTCAATTTCAGCCGAACGCCCTGGACCTGGCCCGGTTCCCAGCGACTGAGCCGAGCAGCGTCATCAACGTGAATCATGGCCAGCGAGCTGTCCAGCTCGGCACCCACCTTGAAAACGCCGGTCACGGTGAAGCGCTTGAGTCGCGGAAAGACCCCCGCCGGAGTAACCGAGGCCTCAGGCAGCACGAATGTCAGCTTGTCACCCACCGCCACGTTGAAGCGCTTGGCTATCAGCTCGCCGATCACGATGCCGAACTCTCCTGCCGACAGATTATCCAGCGAGCCCGATTGCATGTGGTTTTCCAGAATCGAGACGCGCTTCTCTGCCTGCGGCTCGATACCGTTGACCAGCACCGGCGCAACGCTGCCGTTGTGCGTCAACATGCCCTGAAGCTGAATAAAGGGTGCAGTGCCAACCACCTTCGGATTCTGCTCGAAGCGCTCGGCCAGCGATTGCCAGTCGCTGATCGGCTGGTAACCGTTGATTGTGGCGTGTGGCACCATACCGAGAATCCGTGTGCGCAACTCCCGATCAAAGCCGTTCATCACCGACAGCACCAGGATCATGACCATAACGCCCAGCGTCAGCCCGAGCATGGAAATCAGCGAGATGAAGGAAATGAAATGATTTCGCCGCTTGGCGCGGGTATAGCGCAGGCCGATAAAAAAGGGTAAAGGTCTGAACATGAAAAGCGGTTTACCTTATGCTCCAGCCGCAGCCGGTGGATTTTGAGCGACATGTTACACTGAACATCACAGTCTGGTCAGCGCCTGCCGACGGCGCGAATAGAGAATCGCCATGCACACAGACCACGAAGACAGCCGCGAGTTCTTTCGTATTCAGGATCACATCCACCTGGACTGCAAGCCCATTGCCGGACCGGAAGATGACCTGGGGGCCAGGCAAAGCGCCCTGTTCAATCTGCTTGCCGATCTGCACATGCTCGACTACGAGTCGCAGCATCTGCTGCGGCAGATCAGTGAGCGTGACAGGGCTCTGGCCCAATACCTCAAGATCATCAACAAACGCATCGATCTGCTTGGCAAGACGCTGGCCCTTGAGCTGGGCGATGACCTGGGCGAGCCACAAGGCGTTACCCTGAGCGAAGGCGGTGTCGATTTCGAAAGCAGTGTGGCCTACCCGGCCGACAGCTGGGTAGCTGCGCGCCTGGTCCTGCTGCCTGCACCACTGGGCCTGGCCATTCCGGCCCGGGTCGTGCGCTGCGAACCAGCTGGCTCACCCGGCCGCTGGCATGTCGCACTGAACTTTGACCTGATCAATGACGCCCAGCGTCAGCTGCTGGCGCGGCATATTCTGCAGAAGCAGGCACAGGACATACGCGCCGCCAAATCCACCTGAAAGGACCTCCGAGATGAAAGCTACCCCTTCATTGCTGTTATGCGCCTGCCTGGCTCTGGCCGGCGCCGCCCAGGCAGATACCCTGCGCATTCCCGTCGGCGAGCAGGCCGGCAGCCAGCACACGCCCCTGCCGCAGCGTGGCGCCAGTTTTGACAGCGTCACTGCGCGCTGGGGCGAGCCGAGCAAGCGCCACGCCGCGGTCGGCCAACCGCCAATTACCCGCTGGGACTATCCGGGCTTCAGTGTCTACTTCGAGTATGACAAGGTCATCGACAGCGTGCGTCAGCATACGCCAAAGGCCCCCTGATCCGACATGACACTGATTTACGGCCACCGCGGTGCACGGGCAGAAGCACCGGAAAACACCCTGCCCAGCTTTCGCAAGGCGCTCGAGGCGGGCGTTACCCGGGTCGAGCTGGACCTTCATCTTTCCGCCGATCAGCAACTGGTCGTCATTCACGACCCGACCCTGAAACGGACAACCGGCCTGCGCGGCAAGGTTGCCCAGCATACGGCAGCGGAGCTGTCGCGCATCGACGCGCGTTTCGGTCTGCCCGGCTGGCAGACGCCCTGTGCTATTCCCACTCTTGCCCAACTCCTGCAGGAATGCCCGGAAATCGAGCATTACCAGCTTGAGGTAAAGAGCGGTTCAGAGCGTCAGTCACGGATCGTGCTGGATGCCATCGCCACGCTGACCGAACGATACAACCTGCACAACAAGGCCGTCGTCACCTCTTCCAGCCGAACATTGCTGCGCTATGCCAGGCGAAGCAACTTCATGCTGCCAACCGGGCTGGTCGAAGAATACGGACTGCTGGATCCGGTAAAAAGCGCTCGCCGCTACGGTTGCGACTATCTGATTCTGAACTGGAAACTATGCAGCCAACAGCGCCTGCGTGCAGCGCAGGCGGCCGGACTTCACGTGTCGGTATGGACAGTCAACGACGCTGCGCTCATGCAGCGACTTGCCGAAATGGGGGTCGACAGCCTGATTACCGACCTGCCGTCACTGGCGGTGAAGGTAATCAATCAGGGGCGCGCATAGCGCCCCGAACACTCAGAACAGCCTGTTCAGGCCATCCAGCGCAGCTACCCGGTAGGCTTCGGCCATGGTCGGATAGTTGAACGTAGTATTGACGAAGTAGTTGATGGTGTTGGCGCCATCTTTCTGGTTCATGATCGCCTGACCGATGTGCACGATCTCGGCGGCCTGGTCGCCAAAGCAATGGATACCCAGTACCTCGAGCGTCTCGCGGTGGAACAGGATCTTCAGCAGGCCGACCGGCTCACCACTGATCTGCGCACGCGCAATACTCTTGAAAAAGGCCTGGCCAATCTCATATGGCACACATGCATCGGTCAGCTCGCGTTCGGTTTTACCCAGCGAGCTGATTTCAGGAATCGTGTAAATGCCTGTCGGCACGTCATCGACAAAGCGCCAGCCGTCGTTGCTGACAATATTGCCCGCCGCTGAACGCCCCTGGTCAAAGGCTGCACTGGCCAGGCTTGGCCAGCCGATCACATCACCAACCGCGTAGATATTCGGCACGCTGGTGCGGTAGTTTTCATCCACTTCCAGCTGACCACGGCCATTGGGATGCAGAGCCACGTTCTCAAGGCCCAGTCCATCGGTATTGCCGGTACGCCCGTTACACCACAGCAATGCATCGGCCTTCAGCCGCTTGCCGGACTTGAGCTGCAGGACAACGCCTCGGTTGTCCAGCCCTTCGATCTTTTCATACTCCTCGTTATGACGAATCAGCACACTGCTGTTGCGCAGGTGATAACTGAGCGCATCGGAGATTTCATCGTCGAGGAAGCTCAGCAGCCGATCACGGGTATCGATCAGGTCGACCTTCACCCCGAGACCGCAGAAAATCGAAGCGTACTCGCAACCAATGACACCGGCACCATAGATAATCAGCGTGCGCGGTGTATGGTTGAGCTTGAGAATGGTGTCACTGTCATAGATACGCGGATGACTGAAGTTCACATCTGCCGGACGATACGGACGCGAGCCGGTGGCAATGATCACTTCCTTGGCGATCAGCTTTTCCACCGCACCGGAGCCGTCTACCACCTCGATGGTGTGTTCATCGGCAAAGCTGCCCTTGCCAAAGAACACGTCAACCCGGTTGCGGGCGTAGTAGCTGGTGCGCGAAGCCACCTGCTTGTTCATCACCTTCTCGGCACTGCGCAGAACGTCCGGAAACGAGAACCAGCGCGGTTCACCAATCTGCCGGAACATCGGATTGGTGTTGAACTGAATGATCTGCTTGACCGAATAACGCAACGCCTTCGACGGGATGGTGCCAAGATGGGTGCAATTACCGCCCACTTCACGACGTTCTTCAACCACAGCCACCTTGCGACCATGCTTGGCGGCATTCATCGCCGCGCCCTCACCCGCCGGGCCGGAGCCCAGCACCACTACGTCGTAGTTGTATACGGCCATTCAGTCTGTTCCTTGTATCTCGCAAAAAGAGGGTGCCACGCGTCACCAACAGCGACTAGTCGACCTTGGTCGCGTCGCGGGCAAGATCAGTATTAAGCGGGCGCTGCGGCGCACCGGCGTTGGCACTGGCCTCCTCACACTTGGTGACATCACCACCACAAATGCCGCAGGCCTTATCGACACCTACTGCACCGATCCCACCGCAGGAGCCGGCAATCGGCTTGCGGCCCATCATGACACCCACAGCCATGCCGGCCACACACAGCAGCATCACCACAAAGGCCATTAACCAAACCATGTTTTACTCCTTGCCCGGGGTCAGGGCATCAAAGCGGGGCGTCACCCTGGACTCGAACGTGTCACCCTCGCGAACAACAAAAAACGCGGCGATATCATGCGCCAGCGCATATTTCCATCCTGCCTCTTCGCCCATGATCATGAGCACGGTAGATAGCCCGTCAGCCTTCGCGGCAGAAGGATCAAGCACGGTTACCGACGCCAGGCGATGCATCACCGGACGCCCGTTACGCGCATCGAAGGTATGCGAGAACCGCTGTCCGTCGAGCTCGAAATAATTGCGGTAATCTCCAGAGGTCGAGACCCCTTCGCCGTCAAGCGAGACAATGATCTGGGCGACACGGTTGTCATCCCGCGGCTCCTCAACGGCGATACGCCAAGGCCGGTCACCGGGCTTGCGGCCAACGGCCTTTAGCTCACCGGTCAACTCCACCATATAACTTTTGATGCCGAACTGCTCAAGTCGTTCAGCTACCCGGTCAACCATGTAGCCAGCTCCCACACTGCTCAGGTCGACGGTTAACGCACGATCCTTGCAGAGCTGGGTGCCCTGCAGGTGCAGATGCTGCTGGCCAACCGATTGCATTGTCTCGGCAAGTGCCTGCGGGTCTGGCACGCTCTGTAACTGAGGGTCGCCGTGGAAGCCCCAAAGCTGGAGCAATGGCGCCACTGTAATATCGAATGCTCCGCCACTCTCCTTATGCAGCTGGTCTGTCAGAGCAACCAGTGTCAGAACCGACTCCGGCATATCCATACAGGTCCCGGCCGGTGCCACATTGAAACGCGCCAGGTCGGAATCGGAGCGCCAGGTCGATACTTCATCGTCAAAACGCGCCAGCATGGCGTCAATATCGGCCTGCAGGGTCTCGACATCCGGCGAATCATCAACCGGCACCCACTTGATCGAATAGGTACTGCCCATGGTTGCACCATATATTTCCGCAACCGGGTCCACAGAATTGAAACAGCCCGTTAGGGCTGCTGCCAGGGCAACAGCAATAACGGGCCGGATAACGCTCAGCCGCATACTAGCCGCCGAAGTCGTCGAGCAGGATATTCTCGGGTTCGACACCCAGGTCCTGCAGCATCTTGATCACGGATGCGTTCATCATCGGCGGTCCACACATGTAGAACTCGCAGTCCTCGGGCGCCGGATGGTCCTTCAGATAGTTCTCGAACAGGACATTGTGGATAAAGCCGGTCGGGCCTTCCCAGTTGTCTTCAGGCAGCGGATCGGACAAAGCCAGATGCCACTCGAAGTTGTCGTTCTCGGCCGCCAGTTGATCGTACTCTTCGACATAGAACGCCTCGCGCAGCGAGCGCGCGCCGTACCAGAAGCTCATCTTGCGCGTGGAGTGCAGGCGCTTGAGCTGGTCGAAGATGTGCGAACGCATCGGAGCCATGCCAGCACCGCCACCGATAAAGACCATCTCGGCGTCGGTATCACGCGCAAAGAACTCACCAAAGGGACCGTACACGGTAACCTTGTCACCCGGTTTCAGCGAGAACACCCAGGAGGACATCTTGCCGGGCGGCAGGTCATCACGACCGGGCGGCGGCGAAGCCACACGGATGTTGAACTTCACCAGCCCCTTTTCTTCCGGATAGTTCGCCATGGAATAGGCACGAATAGTCGTCTCATCGACCTTCGATACGTACTTCCACAGGTTGAACTTGTCCCAGTCACCACGGAATTCCGGCTGAATGTCGAAATCCTTGTAGTGGACGGTGTGCGGCGGACATTCCAGCTGCACATAACCACCGGCACGGAAGTCAACGTTCTCACCTTCGGGCAGCTTCAGGGTCAGTTCCTTGATGAAGGTTGCGACGTTCGGGTTGGAAGCGACAGTGCACTCCCACTTCTTCACGCCGAAGACTTCTTCAGGCACTTCAATTTCCATATCCTGCTTGACCGGAGTCTGGCAGGACAGACGCCAGCCTTCCTTCGCTTCACGCTTGGTAAAGTGAGACTCCTCGGTCGGCAGCATTTCGCCGCCACCGCTTTTCACGATGCACTTGCACTGGGCACAGGTACCGCCGCCGCCACAGGCAGACGACAGAAACACGCCATTGCTGGCGAGGGTATTGAGCAGCTTGGAGCCGGCAGCCACAGTGACCTTGCGCTCACCGTTGATGTCGATGGTGACATCGCCGCTGCTGACCAGCTTGGAACGGGCGATCAGAATGATGGCCACCAGCGACAGCACGATCGCGGTAAACATTCCGACGCCCAGATAGATTTCCATGTTCATCAGTTACAGCTCCTCTTACAGTTGAACGCCGGAGAAGGACATGAAGCCCAGCGACATCAGACCAACAGTAATGAAGGTGATGCCCAGGCCACGAAGCCCGTCCGGTACATCGCTGTACTTGAGCTTTTCACGGATGCCCGCCAGGGCAACGATGGCCAGCGCCCAGCCGATACCGGCACCGGCGCCATACACCACGCTCTCACCAAAGGCGTAGTCACGTTCAACCATGAACAGGGAGGCACCCATGATTGCGCAGTTAACGGTAATCAGCGGCAGGAACACACCAAGCGCGTTGTAGAGCGCAGGTACGAACTTGTCGAGCAGCATCTCGAGGATCTGCACGATCGCCGCGATAACACCGATATAGCTGAGCAGACCCAGGAAGCTCAGATCAACGTTCGGCATGCCGGCCCAGGCCAGCGCGCCATCCTTGAGCA
>TARA_R100000049_G_C1955986_1_pt1 | contig 10224 bp, 8 predicted proteins | sample TARA_R100000049 | Tara Oceans TARA_R100000049 (sample SAMEA2619992) | marine metagenome | biome: marine biome (ENVO:00000447); feature: mesopelagic zone (ENVO:00000213) & marine oxygen minimum zone (ENVO:01000065); material: "saline water (ENVO:00002010), including plankton... | reverse complement strand
CCCCGAGCTGAAACGCCGCCTCTCCCTGCGACGTGCCGCTGGCAGTGCAGTCTCCTCCGGAGCCAGCCCGACCAGCCATCGCATGGTCGTGGCAACGCTTCATCTCGGCCGTTCCGGTTACGGTCACTGGGGCGGGGGTGTGCCCTCAACGGTGCGAACAGATGTATGTGGCCATCGGCCCAATCAAGCATAAAGCATGGGAAGTGCTTCAGCCATGACGTTAGTCGTTGCAAAGATGGCTGTGCAAAATAGTGTGGTTCGGAGAGGGTTCCGATAATGTCTTCAATACTCAAGTTTTTCCGAATTACATTCTTTCTCGTCCTGTATTTTTTCTTATGCATGGTCGTGGTGACCACAATGCTTCAGGGTTGGCCGATTGGCGGCCAGATGTTGTTTGCATTTGGTGTTCCAGTCATTCTGGTCTGGTGGCAAGAAAAACGGAGATCGCGGAAAGTCGCTGCAAAGGTACAAGCTGAGGGGAGTTCTGAAAACCTACCCCCCCGACCAGAGCCGGTGCCGCGCCCAAGTGCCTACGACAAGCGTATCGAGCGTGAGCGCGAACGAACTCGCGAAGCCAACGCGTCCAAACAGCCGGCTGCCGTGCAGGCTTACTCCCCACCAAAGCAGGACTACGCTGAAATCGTTCGGGCTGGAAAGTCTGCGGCGCCGGCACTTGCCGCAGCCGCTGAACGAAATCAGCCCTCGCGAGTGGCATCGAGCGCATCGGCCCGATCATCGAAAAGCGGGTGGGTCCGGTCTAACGAAACAGCTAGCGTCGCCGGCCGCAACATCGGCGGGATGGTCTATGTCGGCACGCCTCCCTTGCTGAACACCTACGGGTATCGTGACAAGTGCCGAGCCTATATCGATCCATCCCTGTCCGTCGCGCGCTCTGGAGCCGACAAAGCTGGTGAAGGTATGCCCTACTGGCCGGGGTACTCGGATATCTCACCTCAGTGCCGGGCGACCTACCTCGACTGGTTGGCCAGCGGGCGAAACGATGTCTCCTACAACCCCGGCTACATGTTCCTGTACTTCTACGGGCTGGAGCGTCGCTTCTTCGTCGATCAGTCCAACGAAGATGCCAAAGATATCGTCCAGGAAGTTCGGCGGCTTCAGTCACTTTACCCTGACAACCACTCTGTCAGGCGTTATTTGGGTGAGTTTCTCGACATTGCGATGCTTGCCGAAACCGACCTCGACGCTATCGAGCCGATTTTCGAGAAGCAGGGGTGGGAGCTTCCGTTCTCGCTCAAATACGCAATCGGAGCTCGGATCGACAAAGGCGAGAACCTGACCGCTGACTGGTTGCTGAGTTGGTTCATCTGCCATCCGGAAACATATCTGAGAACTCCCGCGACGCGGTGCCGTGATGAGTTCGTCGCGCTTTTCCGTATGCGGTTTGATCGGCGTTTTCCTGATGGACTCAAAGTGACCAAACCCCGGAAATCGCTCACGGCTTCTTATAGAGCCGCCTCGAGCGAGTTTCAGGGGTCCGCAAACCCAACCGTCGACGGCAAGCCGGTCCCCGATATTTCCGGCCAGCGCAAACCGGTCGAGATTGCCCAAGAGTTGGCTGACGAAGTGATGAACGACCTCGACAAACTCAGTCGCTTCCTGGGCCGAAACCCTGATGGCCGCGGAAGCGTTGAGGCACATGCCTTGACGCCCTCTGAACTGTGGGATGCCTTCCCATCAGAGGAAATGGGCCGCTTGAAATCCTGGGCTGCCGATATCGTCGATCGCGGCGGATTGGTGCCGCTTAAGGAGGTTATCGGATACCTCGAGGGAGAAACGAACGAGAAGATCGGAAAACGGCAAATGACAGGAGCCGCCGACGCGCTCGCGCGCCTCGGTTTCGGTCTGGCGCCCGACCCTCGGTTTGCGCTCCGGTCGCCCAAGGCGGAGGAGCCTGTTGTGCTGTTTCGTCTGGGCGAGCCTATCGAGCGACTGGAGGACGTTTCCGACAGCTATCGAAGCGCCTTGATCGAATTGGCACTTGGGTCGTTCGTTGCTCATGCGGATGGTCGCATCGCGGAGCCTGAACGCAGGGCGTTGGAAGAGCAAGTTGCTGCCGCGGCCCTCAGCGATCAGGAACGCCGCAGGCTTCGTGCAAACCTTGAATGGTTCCTGGCCGTGCCACCGGACATGGCGCTTCTGCGACGGAAACTGAAGGAGGTGGGCCAAGACAACCAGGCCGCCATGCGGGCAGCGCTGGTTGGTGCAGCACATGCCGATGGCATCATTCACTCCGACGAAGTTGCAGGCATCGAGAAAGTCTACAAGGCTTTGGGCCTCGATCCTGCGCTTGCCTACTCTGACCTGCATGCTGGTGAAGTTGCGGATGGTCCACGCACTGTTCGCGCGTCGCAACCGGGTCGCCCGGGCGAAGCGATACCCGCGCTTGAAAAAGCCAGCGGACCGAAACTCGACGCTTCGCGGATCGCAGCAATCCGTTCGGACACCGAACGCGTGTCGTCCGTCCTCGGTCAGATTTTCGACGTCGAAGAGGAAGAACGTGGTGCATCCGGGCCCGCCAGCCAAAGCCAGCTGGCGGGGCTTGACCCGAAACACGGCGCCCTTGTCATCGAACTGCTGACTCGGGAGCATTGGTCTGAGACCGAGTTCGAGACGATCTGCGCCTCGCATGGCTTGATGGCGTCCGGGGCTTTGGAAGTCGTGAACGAATGGGCTTTTGAGACCTACGACGAAGCGCTGCTCGACGAGTATGATGGATATGACGTGTCTCCGGAGATTGCGGAGGCGGTAAAAGAAAAGATGAGTGCGGAGGGCAGGGATGTCTAAGTTGAAACCACGCGAACGCGATGCAATTGTACAAGCGCTACGGGCCGGGGTCGTGCCCAAGCTCGGCCTGCGTCACATCCAGGTTGGCCGCGTCCGAGAGATTGAAGAACTCGTCAAAGACATGGACCGGATATCCGATGGCGGATCGGCAATCAGGTTCATCATCGGGGAATACGGATCGGGCAAGACGTTCTTCATGAACCTGATCCGCCTCGTGGCTCTGGAGAAAGGCCTGGTCGTGATGTTCGCGGATTTAGCGCCAGATCGGCGCATTCACGCGACCGGCGGACAAGCTCGGGGGCTGTATGCCGAGATGGCCCGAAACCTTTCGACGCGGACAAAGCCAGATGGTGGGGCATTGGCCAGCGTGGTGGAGCGGTTTGTCAGCCAGGCTCACCGAGATGCTGAAGAACGGGATTTGCCCACGGGGACCGTCATTCGTGAACGCTTTGGCCACTTTGAAGAACTTACCGGGGGGTTCGAGTTCGCCGAAGTCATCCGTCGATATTGGGAAGGCCATGAGACCGGCGACGACGAGTTGAAATCCGCAGCCCTGAGATGGTTGCGCGGCGAGTTCGCGACACGCACCGACGCGCGCAAGGCGCTTGGTGTGCGAACGATCATCGACGACGCCAGTGTCTATGACCAACTGAAGCTGATGTCGGCATTTGTGTGCGAGGCCGGCTACAAAGGCTTGCTCGTCGGCCTCGACGAGATGGTGAACCTCTACAAGCTCACCTCGTCGCAGGCCCGCAATGCAAACTACGAACAGATCCTCCGGATCCTGAACGATGTGCTGCAGGGTAGCGCCGAGAACCTCGGATTCCTTATGGGTGGAACCCCGGAGTTTCTGATGAACACCCGTCGAGGGCTCTATAGCTACGAAGCCCTTCAATCGCGTTTGGCCGAGAACACCTTCGCGCGAGACGGATTGGTAGACCTTTCAGGACCGGTTGTCCGGCTGGCCAGCCTGACCCCTGAAGATCTCTTCGTTCTTCTGGCCAATGTGCGGCGGATCATGCAGGACGATGCCGGTGCTCTGCCGGACGACGCGCTCGAGGCCTTCATGGCGCATTGTTCGGACCGGATCGGTGAAGCTTACTTCCGCACCCCGCGCAATACGGTGACGGCATTCGTGAACCTGCTGTCCGTGCTTGAGCAAAACCCCGGTGTCGAGTGGAGCGATCTGATCGAAAAGATCGAGGTCTCCGAAGACCTCGGCGAAGACATGACCGAGGTAGACGAGTCGACTGGTGCCCAAGACCCCGGTGACGATGATCTGATCAGCTTCAAGCTCTGACGCCGATGAGCAGTGCGTTCGACAAACTGGCGAGGCCAGTGCAGAAATGGATACGCCAACAAGGATGGCGCGAGCTTCGCGACATCCAGGCGCGATCCATCCGGACGATCTACGAGACCAATGCCGACTTGATCGTTGCGGCTTCCACGGCGGGCGGAAAGACCGAGGCGGCGTTCTTTCCGTTGATTTCGCAGGTGCTTGACGAACCGTTCGACGGCACAGGCTTCGACCTGCTCTACATCGGTCCGCTGAAAGCTCTGATCACGGACCAGGCCATGCGGCTGGAGGGTATCTGCCAGGAAGCAGAGCTTCCTGTTGTTCCTTGGCACGGGGATGTTTCGCAATCGATCAAGACGCGCGCGTTGAAATCTCCAAACGGGATCCTGCTGATAACCCCAGAGTCCCTTGAGGCGCTTTTCATTCGTCGCGGTTTGGAAATTGCCCGCCTGTTTGGGGCCACGCGTGCGGTCGTGATCGACGAACTGCACACAGTTCTGGATAGCGAACGCGGTATCCAGCTTCGTTCACTGCTCACAAGGCTAGAGCTCGCGATAAAGCGCCCAATCCGTCGGATAGGTTTGTCAGCTACCCTAGGCGACATGGACCTCGCCAAAGCCTATCTTCGCCCTGACGCAGCAAGCTCTGTCCAGCTGATCGAAGCAGATGGCGGCGAGGCTGAATTGAGGCTTCAGCTTCGCGGCTATCTCTCGGGCGATGAGGATGAAAACAGTTCATCCGCAACGGATGCCATCGCAGCCCATCTATTCAAACACCTTCGAGGCAGCGACAACCTGGTCTTCGCCGGAGCGCGCCAACGGGTCGAGATTTACGCAGATCGGTTGCGGGAGCTTTGCGAATGGGAGCACCTGCCGCAGGAATTCTATCCCCACCACGCGAGCCTCTCCCGAGAACACCGTGACTTCGTTGAGCGGCGCTTGAAGGACCCTGCGAAACCGACGACCGCGGTTTGCACGTCGACGCTCGAGCTTGGAATCGACATCGGTGACGTGACCTGCGTGGCTCAAATCGGTGCGCCATTCAGCGTCGCCGCGTTGCGACAACGGCTTGGCCGATCAGGCCGCCGCGAAGGACAGCCGGCCATTCTCAGGCAGTACGCTGTCGAAGCCAAGTTGACGCCAGAGAGCAGTTTCGTGGATCGTCTTCGCCTCGGCCTGATCAGGTCCATCGCGATGATAGACCTCTTGCTTGAAGGCTGGTGCGAACCGCCAAAACCTCAGGCGCTTCATCTCTCGACGCTCGTCCATCAGATACTGTCAGTCATAGCGCAGCGCGGCGGCGCGTCTGCAAGCGTGGTCTACAACGTGCTCTGCCGCGAAGGCCCCTTTCGAAAGGTTACAACCGAAGTCTTCACAGATGTGTTGCGTGCAATCGGCCACCCAGAAACCGGCTTGATCGAACAGGCCGGCAGCGGACTGCTACTTTTGGGACCCGCGGGCGAAAAGCTGGTTGAGCATTACAGCTTCTATGCGGTGTTCCAGACGCCTGAGGAGTTCCGGTTGGTCGCAGAGGGGCGGGATCTTGGATCCTTGCCAATCGACAATGTTCTTGCTCCTGGGATGCTGCTGATTTTTTCTGGGCGGCGTTGGGTAGTTCAAGAAATCCATGATCGGGAAAAGGTCATCGTCGTCAAACCCGCTAAGGCTGGTGTGCCTCCAGTCTTCGGCGGCGATGCGGGGGACATTCATGACAAGGTGATCGACCGAATGTTCGCCGTGCTCGAGGGGGATTCAAACCCAGCTTACATGGACACAGTCTCCTTGACGATGCTCGAGGAAGCGCGTGCTCATTATGAACAGCTGGGGTTTAGGGCCAATAACATGCACAGCATTGGCGAGCATACATCAGTCATTGCGACGCGGGTCGGAACGGTGAAGACGTCGACTCTCGCGCTCGCACTCAGAAGTGAAGGGTTTTCAGTTGAGCAGCACGACGGGTTTCTGCTGGTGGAGAACGGGGATGAAACTTCAGATCTATGGACGGTGCTTGGGAGGATTTCGGCGGGAGATGCGCGAGACTTCTTCGGTGATGCTGGAAACCTTGTTTCGGAAAAGTTCCACCCCTATCTGCATCACGAATTATTGGTTCTCGACGCGTGTTCTTCCAAGGTCGATCTTAGTTGCCTTAGCAGGTTGTCAGAGCGGTTGAGATCATGACAATCATGCCCGATTACCTCAAATTCCGTAAATCGGTGCCGTATAGTGACCCCGGATCAACTGCGGCGAAGCTCCCATCCGTACGTACATCAATCCTTCGGTAAAGATCCAAGTATTCGTTCCCATGGGTGACCGTACCCTCGCGCGTAGGGATTATTAGTAGCTTCTCGGGGTACTTGTATGGATCGGCATAGCCGATTTCCCAAGGACACCATCGCGAAGAAACTGAATTCGAGGTGGCAAGAAAAAGGAAATAGTCGAGTTCCCTTATGCGTTTCTTGATTTTGTCTGCGGTTGTCCGATTGGGTTTACTAGGCATGGAATTGTCCATCCAATCCACATATACGTGCCAACCCGCCCTTGTCAGTAGGTTGATCAGGCCCTGCACGAGGTCGCGATCTTGGTGGGAATGGCAAAGGAATGCTGTAGTGAGTCTGTTCTGTTGGGCTTCAGCCAGCGACTTCGCAACACGCCTGTCCCCCATTCGCGCTTGGAGCCTGATATCTGTCATGGAAATTGGCATGGTATTTCTCCGCAGCTTCAGGGGAAGGATCGTTACTTTCCGAACTTTTCGGTAATGCGAACCAGATCCACGATCGGCTGCAGGAGTTCGTCCAACGAAGTCACAGGATCATTCAACTTCTCAATGAGTGGCAATAGCTCTGAGGGAACACTCGGATAAGATGTGGGGTCCTCAAGTATGCGTTTCGCAAGAGTACCAGCCGTAGAACCCGTGGCACCCACCGGTAGCAAGACGAGGCCATTTTGCGCAGCGATTTCGAACTCGGAAACCATCCCATTCGCTTCAACGACCCTTCCTTCAAAGATCTTGTTTCCAAACAAGAAAATTGCCATTCCAGCTGAAGGAATGAAATCGTTCCGGTACGTCTTCCACAGCCTTTCGCGTTCATCCTTGTCTTCGACAAACTGAGGAAATGGGCGAACAAGCAGGTGGTCATCTACCTGGCGATCTAGATTTCTATACACCTCCTCTAGGGCTCCGGTGAAAAGCGCATTGCCTACGCCCAGACCGAGGCCCGTGCTAATCCGAAGTGAGTTCTCAACCAGCAGCGAACCGAGTTTTCGCATAAAGCCCGTAACTGCGTCTTCTCCCCAGGGCGAAAATTCAGATGCGCTAGCAGAAACGAATATGGTTCTCATGCGGAAACGCCGTGCAACCTCTCGAAGCGCTTCCGTGATTTCTTCATACTCATCCACCAAGATTGCGTGAATGTTGAACCTCTTCAGGTCCTCAATCATTAGGCGTTGTCGTGTCAGCGCGAGCCTAAAATCTTCGTCACTCTCGTCCGCTTGCCGTGATCGGTTCTTAAAGAATGCAAAGTGCCGTCTTTGGTTCTTCTCAAACGTTACGCGAACGCGCGAAAGAATGTAGTCCAAGTTGGGGTCAGAGAAGCTGAACCCAATGAAGACAAATGTCTTTGAGACCAGGTCCCCAGAAAGTGCCGTAATATATGCGCCGTGAGTCTTGAAGTACTTTTCGTAGTCATCTTTTGTTAGAATTGCGTTGGCCGGGTGTTCAACATCACCGTGCATTTTATAGACGATGGCATGCCGCTTCGATCTCGTGGTTGCGAGCTGGGGAACCGTGTATTTTACATCTGCGATTTTACCAGCTTCACGAAGAGAGTCCTCAATAAGTCGGTCATAGTTCGTCGTCCAGAAAACCGGGATGTCGAGGGACGCCAGTATTCGGTGATTTTCGGTTGGTTCGACATTTCGACCCAACGCATCCAATATCGCCTGATTGATCGTCGCCCGGTCTCGGGTCTGGTTTTCGTAGAATTGCGCCAAAGCGACAAGATCACTCTCTTTTTCTATGTCAAGTTCAAGCTCTTTCGCCAACGGCGCAAGAAGCTCCGACCAGTCCACATGTCCTGCAGCTTTGGACGCACCCGCGCCAAGGAATACAGCTGCATTTTCGGAGCGGATTTCTTCGACAAACTTTTCGACAAAGCGTTCTACGTCTTTCTTCATGTGGATAATGCTCCGAATAAATCTGCCGATATTCCTGGTTCAGATTGCACTGAAGCCAGTTTGGGTCCGTGATCTTATTTGTACTTGGCGCGATTTTGGATTGCCTCTTCAATCCAGCTTTCGATGTTATTCTGGATGCTGGCGTAGATATCCTTGCTCGTGCTTCCGGCAGGATTCTTCAGTGTCGGAGCTGATCCCAGCGTCACAAGTCTGCCATCTTCAGACACCTTGAGGTCTGTAAAGGGGCTGGTACCTTTTGTGGAAGTATTGCCGTTCAAGTCTTTGAGTCCGTGGATATGAATGCCAAGGACGCCTTTCCCTTCTTCCCAGGCCTTTCTTATTTCGTACCGAACCCATTGCCGGGATGCTGTTTCGCTGCCTACTAGCACGACCACGCAGGATTTCCCTGCCATATTGTCATTTATCCACTTCTTGATGGCGGCTTCGCCTGTATTTTTGATTTCCTCCCAGCGGTTGGGCGTCACGGGACTGTTGCCCTCAAGAGAGTTCATATTCCGTACGAGCTGGGTGCGTGAGTGATCGTTATTGAAGTGAAAACTAAAGAAAACGCGACGGGCCATTTGGGTTCCTCGGATTAGGGTGGAATCGTGACTGATCTAATGTGAGTTCGCAGCCCGTTTAGCTAAGTATTTTTCGTAGGTTTTCCCAATTCCAACGATAGAGTTGCCCGGCATCCTTGACCGGAGTGTAGTTTCCGTCGCGATAGCCAATGATTTGTACCACTTTTTTCCCTTGATCCCGGGCCATTTTGATTTCCTTTAATACACCGGGCGCGCGGTGCGTTTGAGGACCGACCATGACGAGCACAACCCTGGCTCTACCGATTGCCCTATAAGCCTTGGCCTCCCAACTCATCTCGGGAGCTGCTTCCTTCAACGAGTGATCGATGACTTGGAACGGCGAGTCGGGCCTACGAGCTTGTTGGATTATGAAATCCTTTAGCCGTCGGTCGTTGTCAAAGTCGAAGCTTACAAAAATCGGTGTCTTCAATCTTACCTCGTCTCGTGGAGCTTGTGGGTGGGCAGAGAACATCTAGTGCCGACTCTAGATATATTGTGGTGTGTCCGTCCTGCGATTGCAACTTCTAGTGGCGAACATCAGTACGGCAACCGCAAGTAATCGGTTTTCCTCGGGTGCCTAATGTTTCAAAGCGACGGTTGTTACGTGCGGAACTAGTGCGGCCATTTTCGGCTCGTGGCCGTGGGTGATAGAACTTGAGGAGGTCTATTGTCCCTCTGCTGTCCCGTCCTATTGATCATGGCCCCTCCTGTCCTTTGGTCAGGACCGCGCCCTACTCGGTCGGCTGCGCGCAGCCGACCTCCCCGAGTTGAAACGCTGCCTCTCCCTACGACGTACCGCTGGCCGTGCCGTCTCCTCCGGAGCCAGCCCGACCAGCCGTCGCATGGTCGTGGCAACGCTTTATCTCGGCCATTCGGTAACGGTCGCTGGGGCGGAGCGGGTCGCTTCAATGGTCTCCTTTCTCCCGTATCAGCCGGTGTTACTCCTCGCTTTGCCGGACATGCTGTTCTGCCATCATTGACCGCAAAGGAGTTTCGACGACCGCCGTATCGCTCTGGCCGAAGCTGGCAGAGGGCCGGTGATCCGCGCGATGTAAGAAATCGCAAACGATCGGGCTGCCGAAGAGGGGTTGTTCGAAATCGGGATGAACCGCACCCGGTGCAGATGCCTCGGCGGTCTGCTTGAAATCGCTCTGCCAGATGGCACCGCACTGAACCAGCTTACCACGGGTGCGAGCGGTCGCGCCAGGTTGGGCAAGGCTCGGCAAAGCGCGAACCCGTCCGGCTGCGGCTCGGGGTGGGAGGGCAGAAAAGACACCACCCCCGGCATCTCCCTCGGCTGTTCACCCATTTTCCTTCGCGGCCCCCGCACTTCTCCCTTTGTCTGAGTTGCATGACATGCTGGTCGCAG
>TARA_R100000049_G_C1956000_1_pt1 | contig 10256 bp, 11 predicted proteins | sample TARA_R100000049 | Tara Oceans TARA_R100000049 (sample SAMEA2619992) | marine metagenome | biome: marine biome (ENVO:00000447); feature: mesopelagic zone (ENVO:00000213) & marine oxygen minimum zone (ENVO:01000065); material: "saline water (ENVO:00002010), including plankton... | reverse complement strand
CTGGATGCCCTTCGTAACCAATTCAGCGATCATCCTGAAATCGCTGTGGAAGAAGTAAGGGCCGCTGTCAACCTCACTAACGCTGCCGGAAAAAATAGCGACTGGGATCGCGTTGGGGCAATGCTGGAACGATTAAATACCTTAGCAGACAAATTTGGAACAGAACTCGTTCTTTCCGAGACGAACGACGACCAAACTCTCACTTTGGAAGATATGATTTCTTATGTGACGGGTATCCTTAGCCTCAAGCCCGAATAGAACCTTGTGCACACATGCATTACGGTGCAACTAACCCCGCCATCACCGCCACAAGCGCCCGGATCGCATCCCCATCGGTCTCCACCCGTCCGGCGGCATAACCGACCCCCGCCGGAATGGCTTTCTTGCACGATGCGTGCAGCTCCACCGCCCCAGTTTTGCGCAACAATACCGCCGCATTTTCCGGTGTAATACCGCATCCCGGCAGGATCGTGATCCGTCCGTCTGCCTGCGTGATCAGGCGCGCAATCATGTCCGCCCCCTGTTCGGCGGTCGGCTGCTGGCCCGATGTCAGGATGCGGTCAAAGCCAAGATCGATGGCACCTTCAAGCGCGTCAAACGGATCGGGCACTGCGTCAAACACCCGATGCAATGTCGCCCCAAGCCCGCCCGCCACGGACAGAAGATCGGCCAGCATATCCCGATCAAGCCGCCCGTCTCGCATCGCCGCCCCAATCACGACCCCCTCTGCCCCGTGGTCGCGGGCAAGGGCGATGTCATGTTTCATCATAGCCACGTCAGACGCGCCATAGATGAAATCGCCGGGCCTTGGCCGGATCATCACCCGGCAGGGCACGGGAATATCGCGCAAACGGGCCATCGCCCCGGCACTTGGCGTCACCCCGCCGACCGCAAGGGCCGCGCAATATTCAATGCGATCCGCCCCGGCACGCGCGGCCACCATCGCATCGTCAAAACTTTCAACACAGATTTCCAGAAGCGGTTTGATCCCGGCTGTCATACACCCGCCCCGCCATCCAGAAGATGCAGCATCGCCGCCCCGCGAAGCCCGCCATCGCGGCTATGCTGCCCCGGCACCACCAAGGGCGCGTCATAACGGCCCAGAACCCGTTTGCGGACCGCGTCATCGATCATCGCAATCAGGCGGCTTTCGGATGCCAGCCCGCCGCCGACCGGCACGCAATCGGGGTCAAGCACATTGACCATCAATGCAAGCTCCCCCGCGATAAGATCGACAAAAATCTCCACCGCGCGGCCTGCCATCGCGTCCCCGCCCTGCCAGCCGTCGGTGATCTCGTAACTTGGCCGTTCCTGTCGGGGGGAAAGTCCGGCAATCTGCGCGTAAATCCGTTCAAGCCCCCGCGCCCCGCCCCAGGCATCAAGGCACCCGGTCCGGCCACAGCCGCACACCACCGGCGCAAGCCCATGACGGATCAGCGCACCCGACACATCATTGCCATGCCCCCATTCGCCGCGAATGCCACTGCGCCCGCCAATGAACTGCCCATCCACCACAATGCCGCCGCCCACCCCGGTGCCAAGGATGATGGCAAAAACCGTCCGCGCGCCCTTGGCCGCCCCGCTGCGTGCCTCGGCAAGTGCAAAGCAATCGGCATCATTGGCAACCCGCACATCGCGGTTCAGGATTCTGGAAAGTTCCGGGCCAAACGGCCATCCCTTGATCGCCGGAATATTGGCCGAAATCACCGCCCCGGTCTGCGGGTCAAGCCCCCCGGCAAAGCTGATGCCGATATCGGCATTCTCGCCAAATTCACCGTCCGCATCGGCAATCAGCCCGGCAATCGCCGCAACAAAGGCATCGCGATCCTGTGCGGGTGTCGGCACCTTGATCTGGGACCGGATATCGCCCCCGCCATCAAACACCCCGAATTCGATTTTCGATCCGCCAATATCAAATGCGTACTGCATGCCAGCCTGCCCAAAACCCCGTGATCTTTCCTATCGGATATACCACAGGACCGCCGCCCGCAAAAACAAACGGCGTCCGCCACATGTGCGAACGCCGTTCCATATCGACAATCAGATTGATCAGGCGCGCAGCCGTGCCGCCAGATCGTCATAACCCGGCATGCCCTTGACCGGCCCAAGCGCTGTCACCGTCGGCGTCCCGCCCAGAAGCGACTTGCCCGCCGCACGCACCCGTTCAAGGTCAACCGCCTCGACCTTGGCAATGATTTCTTCCATGGTCTGCGGACCACCAAAAATCTGGATCTGGCGCGCAAGCGTTTCGCAACGACCGGAATTGCTTTCCATGCCCATCACGACCGATGCCTTAAGCTGTGCGCGCGCCCGGTTCACTTCTTCCTCGGTCAAATCGACCGTGGCGCGCACCAGTTCGTCACACATCACCGGCATCAATTCGCCAATGTCATTCGGCCCGGTTCCGGCATAAATCGAAAACAGCCCGCCATCGACATAATGTGACGAGAAGCTATAGACCGAATAGACAAGCCCGCGCTTTTCACGGATTTCCTGGAACAGCCGCGAAGACATGCCGCCACCCAGAAGCGTGTTGAACACCTGCAGATCATAGAAACTGTCATCGGTATAAGACACCGTCGGCAGACCGAAAATCACATGCACCTGTTCAAGGTCGCGCTGCTCGATCCGGCTGCCGCCCTCATAGCGAAGGGCTTCCATTTCATGATCTTCATGCGCCGGAAGGTTATCGAACTTTTCCGATACCAGATCGACAATCTGCTGATGATCAACCTTGCCCGATGCCGAAAACACCATGCGTTTCGGGCTGTAACGCCGCGACATGAAATCAAACAGATCATCGCGTGACAGCGACGATACATTTTCCGGACTGCCCAGGATCGACCGGCCAAGCGCCTGATCGGGCAGGGCCGTTTCCTGGAAATAGTCGAAAATGATGTCATCGGGCGTGTCATTGGCCTGCCCGATTTCCTGCAAAATCACCTGACGTTCGCGTTCAAGTTCCTTCGCATCAAGGGTCGAGTTCTGCAAAATGTCGGCAATCACATCAATCGCCAGTTCCTGATCTTCATGCAGGACCTTGCAGTAATAGGCCGTATTCTCGCGCGAGGTATAGGCATTCATCTGCCCGCCAACATTCTCGATTTCCTCGGAAATCTGAAGCGCGCTGCGACGCCGCGTTCCCTTGAACGCCATATGTTCAAGCATATGGGAAATGCCGTTGATATCGGGTGTTTCGTTGCGCGCACCCACATCAACCCACGCGCCAAGCGCTACGGATTGAACATGTTCAAGGCGGTCGGTCGCAACGATCATCCCGTTGTCAAGCCGGGTGAGCTCGACTGTCATATAGCTTTACTCCTGTGTTTCATTTCATGCCCTCGTATTACTGTATTTCAGGCCGCACGTCGCCTGTCGCGAACATGCGCCATCAATGCACCAACATCATTGGACATGGGCTCGACCTTCTCAGGCCGGTCATATAGGTCAGACAGCCGTTCGGGCAAGTCCGGGTAAATCCCCGATGCCTGTTTGACCGCATCCGGGAACTTCGCCGGGTGTGCTGTCGCCAGGGCCACCATCGGCACCGATTTATCGCGATTGCATTTGCGCCCGGCGACAATACCGATCACCGAATGCGGATCAACAAGCTCGCCACTGGTCGCCAGCACATCCCTGATCGCCGCCCGGGTTTCATCATCGCTTAGCCGATAACCGTCAAAATGTTCCCGCGCCCGGGCAAACTGCCCTTGCGACATTTCCATGATCCCGGTTTCGCGGAACTTCGTCAGCATCCCGGCAATCGCAAGGCCATCACGATCATAAAGATCAAACATCAACCGTTCAAAGTTCGAACTGACCTGAATATCCATCGATGGGCTGATGGACGGCTCGACACCTTCCATCTTCATCACCCCACTTTCGAAAAAGCGGGCGAGAATGTCGTTGCGATTGGCCCCGACCACAAACTGTTTGATCGGAAGCCCCATCTGCATCGCGGCATATCCGGCATAGACATTGCCGAAATTGCCCGACGGCACGGAAAACGATATTTCGCGTTCCGGCGATCCAAGCTGCGCCCCCGCCCAGAAATAATAGGCGATCTGGCACATGATGCGCGCCCAGTTGATCGAATTGACCGCCGAAAGGCCGACCTCGTCGCGAAACGCATGATCATTGAACAATGCCTTCACCAGGTCCTGACAATCATCAAACGATCCCTCGACCGCGATGTTATGCACATTGTCCGACAGGATGGTCGTCATCTGGCGGCGCTGGACTTCGGAAACGCGCCCCTTCGGATGCAGGATGAAAATATCGATATTTTCCCGATCCCGGCAGGCTTCAATCGCGGCTGACCCGGTATCGCCCGACGTCGCCCCGACAATCGTGATCCGTTCGCCGCGCTTGGCCAGAACATGGTCAAACAGCCGCCCGACCACCTGCAACGCATAATCCTTGAACGCCAGGGTCGGACCATGAAAAAGCTCCATCACCCAGTCATTGGCACCAAGCTGCTTAAGCGGTGCGACCGCTTCGTGATCAAACCCGGCATAGGTTTCTTCAAGGATGGTTTTAAGCGCCGCATCATCGACCGATCCGGTCGTAAAGGGCTGGATCACCTTATAGGCAACCTCGGCATAAGTCAGGGTCCGCAGCGCACGAATGTCATCGGCAGTAAAAGTCGGCCAGCTTTCAGGCACATACAATCCACCATCACGGGCCAGACCGGCCAAAAGGACATCATCAAACTGCAAAACCGGCGCGGTTCCCCGCGTGCTGACATAACGCAACGACCTATGCTCCTGAACTGGGCTTTCACAACATTCAGGCACCCCTGCCCCAAACGGGCAAAGACACTCCAAACCGAAAGTTAGTGAGGGGAACAGCCGCCATAGTCAAGGGTCAATCCGGAAGATCAGGCGTGCTTTGCGCAATATCGCGTAACGCCGCGTGATCGCTGCCTATTTATCAAGCTCGATCCCGTGTTCCTTGAGCTTGGCTTCCGCCACCGCGGCACGGCGCACCACCGTGCGGTAGTTATTCAGAAGAATCCGCAGGATCGCCTTGATGAAGCGATCGGACGCCGCCATTTTCTGCTCAAACGTCTGGCGATTGATCGCAATCAGGACCGTGCGTTCACGCGCCCGCGCCGATGCCATCCGCGGCTGGTTGTCCACCAATGCCAGTTCACCGAAAAGCCCCCCGGCTTCGATGGTGCCAAGGATGACTTCTTCGTTGCCATTCATGGTCTTGAAGATTTCAACCCGGCCTTCCTGCACGACAAAGGCTGCACTGCCGGGTTTTCCTTCCCGGAAGATCACCTGATCGGCGGCATATACCTGCCGATCCATCACTTTCTTGTTGCCGTCGGTTATCCCCATGACACTTCCGGGAAAATGGACATTAAATCAGAATATCCTGATGTGGGGCTATTTGCCTGCCGTCACCTGTGCCGGAAGGACGAGTGATGCTAGCAGATACCTATCGCCAATCAATCAGTTTCACCCGCCATATCTGTTTTCCATATGCGCCTTGAAGGCCGCCACGCCAAGCGGTTGACCGGTTGCCTCGATCAGAATCTCGTCGGTTGATTTGCTCGATGCCTTGCCGTGGATATTTTCGCCAAGCCACCCCATCAACGGGCTGAAATCGCCCCGTGCCAATGCGCCTGGAATTTCCGGCTTGGCCTTTTTCGCTGCGGCAAAAATCTGGGCCGCTGCCATCGCGCCCAGCGTATAGGTCGGGAAATATCCCCACGCACCTGATGGCCAATGGATATCCTGCATGCAGCCATCCCTGTCATCGGGCGGCGTAATGCCCAGCAACTTGCCCATCATTTCGTTCCACGCCCCGGGCAGATCAGCAAGCTTCATGTCGCCTTCGATCAGGGCGCGCTCCAGCCGATAGCGCAGGATCACATGCGCCGGATACGTCACCTCATCGGCATCCACGCGGATCAGGCCCGGCTCGACCCGTGTATAAAGCCGATGCAGGTTGCCTGCATTCCAAGCCGCGTCATCGCCACCAAACGCCGTCTTGAAGACCGGCCCGGCATAGGTCAGGAATTCTTCCGACCGGCTGGCCTGCATTTCCACCAGAAGCGACTGGCTTTCATGCAGGGTCATGCCGCGCGCCTTGCCTACCGGCTGATTGCGCCACGCGCCGGGCAATCCGCGTTCATACATCGCATGGCCGGTTTCATGCAGAACCCCCATGATCGCCGATGTGAAATCATTCTCGTCATAGCGCGTCGTAATGCGCACATCATCGGGAATGCCGCCACAGAACGGATGATGCGAAATATCCAGACGGCCATGCTCGAAATCAAAACCGACCGCCTGCATCAGATCAAGGCCGACCCTGTTCTGAACCGAAACCGGGAACGGCCCGGCCGGGCTGATCGGGGCTTGTTCGGACTTCTGGCGTTCAATCACTTCGGCGGTAAAGGACGGCAGGAACGATTCCAGTTCGGCAAACAGGCTATCGATCCGATCAGACCGCATCATCGGGTCATACTGATCGAGAAGCGCGTCATAGACCGACGTGCCAAGGGCTTCGGCCTTGGCTTTGCCCGCCTCTATCGACAGGTCAAGAACCGTCTGAAGTTTCGGCAAAAGCCCGGCAAAGTCATTATCGGCACGCGCCCCGCGCCATGCGACTTCGCAACTGGTCGCCGCCAGCGACATTTTCTCCACCAGATCGGACGGCACCGCCGTGCCATGCACCCAATTGCGTTTCATTTCCGCCAGATTGGCTTTCTGCCACGCATCAAGGTTTTCACCCCCGGCCGCTTCGATCAGATCGCCCATATCGGGTGCGGTGATCAGTTCATTGGCCATGACATCAAGGGTCGCCAGTTGCTCGGACCGGGCATTGGCCCCGCCATTGGGCATCATCGCCGCCATATCCCAATGCAGCATGCCGCCTATATCGGACAGAACATTGATGCGGCGAAAACGGGCTTCAAGCGATTTATAGGCGTCAGTCATGGAAACTCCTGTTCGGCGGAACCGGAAAACGGGGCAAAAAAAAAGCACGGCCAAAATGCCGCACAATGGCGGCATCCGGCAATCAAAGGGCTGGATCACAGGCAGCCAGATCAGCTGTCTGCGCCATCCTTCTGCGGGCGGCGGTGATACAGAATAAAGATCACAATCAGCGAAAGCGCAAGGCTGTACCATGTGATCGCATATTGAAGATGATTGTTCGGAAGATCGATTTTGGCCTGACCACCAATCGGCAACCCGCCGGGGATTTCCGTTTCGTCAAGTTCAAGATAATAGCGGCTGGCAAGATCCGCCCCGCTATCCTCGGCCATCGCATCGACATCGACAAAGAACCACTGGTTTTCCAGCGGCTCGTTTTCCGGCTGAACCCAGTGTCGGGTCTGCGGCAGGCGCAACACACCCGTCACCCGAACATTGCCTTCAATCAGGCTGTCAGGGCGGGTTGACGGATCGCGATAATCCTGCGGCACCCAGCCGCGATTGACCAGAATGATCCGGCCATCTTCCTGTTCCAGCGGCGTGATCAGATGAAACCCGATATTGCCCCGGCGTGTGCGCGCCATCAGATACATTTCCTGATCGTTCAGGAAATGACCGTCGGCATAGGCGGCCCGGAATGCCATCGCCGGGTCCGGTGCCACATCGGTTGGCACGGCAATCGGCGGCTCGGACGCATGCGCCTGACGTTCCGCGATCAGGTTCTGTTTCCAGAACAGGCGATCCACCTGCCAGGACCCAAGTCCCAGAAGGATCACAAGGGCAAGACCGGCACAGATTTTGATCGCAGGGCTGGGGCGTGTCGTCAGAAGGGGCATCTATTGGGTTCAATCCTGTTCGGAAGTCGACCGATGGCGATATTGCAGCGCCACCATGAGGCCTTTTAACGGTCGCAGCAAGGCCAGTGTTACCCCGATGATGGTCGGAAACCATAACACCGCATGCAACCACAAAGGCGGCATATAGGTCATCTCGACCCAAAGCGCCAGCGGCACCACGACAAAACCAAGGATGAAAATGATGAAAATCGCCGGGCCATCACCGGCATCATGACCACGAAGGTCAAGACCGCATTGCTCGCAACTCTCGCGAACCGTCAGAAAGCCCGAAAACAGCTTTCCCCCACCGCAGCGGGGGCATTTGCATGCCAGCCCGGTGCGTATGGGGGAAAGTGCTGGATAATAATCCATGGTCATTGGGTGACCGGTATCCTTTATTCGCCGCCCCAGATGTAAACGGCAAAGAACAGGAACAGCCAGACAACGTCAACGAAATGCCAGTACCAGGCTGCGGCTTCCAGACCGAAATGATGATCGGGTTTGAAGCCGTCCTTGATCGCGCGGCCAAGGCACACCGCCAGGAACACCGTACCGACAAACACATGGAAACCGTGGAAACCCGTCGCCATATAGAAGGTCGATGAATAAATGCCATCGGCAAAACCGAATGCGGCATGGCTGTATTCATAAGCCTGAAGACACAGGAAGATAACGCCAAGGGCAACCGTAATCGCCAGCCCCTGCACCATATCCTTTTTCTTGCCTTCAAGGCAGCCATGATGCGCCCAGGTCAGCGTGCAGCCCGACAGAAGCAGAATCAGCGTATTGAGGAACGGCAAATCCCACGGATCAAGGACTTCAACGCCTGCGGGCGGCCATTCGGTCACGCCGGGGCTGAAAATCACAAACGCGTTGTGGAAGAAGGCCCAGAAGAAGGCGACAAAGAACATCACCTCGGACGCGATAAACAGCGACATGCCATACCGCAAGCCGATCTGCACCACCTTGTTGTGGTAGATGCTGGACTCGCTGATCACGTTGCTCCACCAGCGGAACATCACAAAAAGAATGCCCGCCAAACCAAGTGCTGCCAGCCAGAAATCTGTCGGCGCACGATCCGAATGCATGAACATGACCATGCCACCGGTAAACAGCCCTGCCGACATCGCAGCCACCAACGGCCACGGGCTCGGGTCTACCAGATGGAACGGATGTTTCTGAGCGTGATCACTCATTCCTCGCCCCCCTCAATCCTCACAAATGAAACCTTTAAAGCTCTCTTCATTGGAAACCGGGATACCTGCACAATCATCAGGCCCTAGCCTCCATTTTCTTCGTCCCCGTCCGGCCCTTCAACCGATGCCTCGGCCTTATAGAAGGTATAGGACAGGGTAATGGTCTTCACGTCTCGGGTATTCGGGTCTTCTGCAATCGCCGGATCGACATAGAAACTGACCGGCATATCCACACGCTGGCCGGGTTCAAGCGTCTGTTCGTCAAAACAGAAACAGGCGATCTTGCTGAAATACTGCCCGGCCTTAAGCGGCGTTACATTGTAAACCGCCTGACCGGTGATCGGTTTGACCGACATGTTTTCGGCCATGTAATGGGCAAGGTTGTCTTCGCCCAGTTTCACGGTCATTTCGCGCTGCTCGGGCTTGAACTGCCACGGCAGACGGGAATTCACATCGGCATTGAACCGGATTTTGATGGTCTGTTCCGAAACATCGCGCGGCGCATCGGTGCCAACCTGCGTTGTGCCGCCATATCCCGTCACCTGACAGAACAGCGCATAAAGCGGGACCGAAGCATAAGACAGGCCAATCATGCCGCCAACAACGGCAACACAACCAAGCAATACGCGCTTGTTGCGCGCCTTTGTTTTGTCCGCATGCTTCTGATCAGCCATATATGCCCTAGCTCATCTTAAGAATGGTGATGGCGAAAAACAGAACCGCCAACCCGCCAAGAATGACAAGAAACGCCCAGTTCTTTTTGCGCCGTTTGGCGTAAAACGCGTCGAGTTCGGCTTTGGTCATTTTGGGCTCGGTCATGCCAGATATCCTTTGATCCAGACATCGGCAACCATCGCCCCGAACAGAACGAACAGATACAGGATCGAATATCCGAACATCTTGTGCGGTGCTTTTTCTTCCGCATTGCGCAACACGCGAACCGCATGACGCAGGAACCAAAGCCCGGTCAGTCCCGCCGTCACACCGTAAAACACGCCAAGCAATCCGGTCGCGACCGGCACAAACGTGATCGGCAACAACAGGATCGTATAGATCAGCATCTGTTTTTTGGTTGCGGCCTCCCCGGCCACAACCGGCATCATCGGAACCCCGACCTTGGCATAATCGCCACACCGGAACAGGGCCAGCGCCCAGAAATGCGGCGGCGTCCACATAAAGATAATCAGAAACAGCGCAATCGAATTGATATCGATCCCGCCGGTCACCGACGCCCAGCCGATCATCGGGGGAAATGCCCCGGCGGCACCGCCAAT
>TARA_R100000049_G_C1956018_1_pt1 | contig 10309 bp, 15 predicted proteins | sample TARA_R100000049 | Tara Oceans TARA_R100000049 (sample SAMEA2619992) | marine metagenome | biome: marine biome (ENVO:00000447); feature: mesopelagic zone (ENVO:00000213) & marine oxygen minimum zone (ENVO:01000065); material: "saline water (ENVO:00002010), including plankton... | reverse complement strand
TCCTCTTTGCGAAGACACTCGCGACCAGCCGAGCCGCTTCAACTCACCGGTGTAGAATTCGGCAAGATCACGCTCTGTTGCGGTGGTTTCTACCGTCATCATCATGCCGCCGAGCATCGACGAGAGAACTGTCGCGTCGGGATAGAGCGCGAAGCCGTGGGGCGGCGTTACCTCAGCGGCATCTTCGCCGACGCGGATGCTCTCGCGAATCTCCTCCCCCGAGATGGATGTGTCCGCCCCGCACCCAGCGGCCATGGCCGAGAGAAGAATGACGAGGGCAGAACGCTTCACGAAGCTGCGATCCTTTGTGCATGCTCCTTCACCAGCGCGATCATGTTGGGCACGCCTTGCGTCCGGTTGCTGGAGAGCTGGTTTTTCAGATCGAAGGGTTCGAGCGCGGCGGTGACGTCCATATGTGCAACCTCGGCTGCGGGCCGGTCCTGCACCGCGGCGATCACCAGCGCGACGATCCCCTTGGTGATTGCGGCGTTGCTGTCCGCCAGAAAATGCAGCTTGTCGCCTTCCCCGGTGGGATAGACCCACACTGCGGCGGAGCAGCCGCGCACCAGTGTCGCGTCGGTCTTGAGCGCGTCGGGCATCTCTTCCAGATCGCGGCCCAGCTCGATCAGCAGACGATAGCGTTCGTCGCCTTCGAGAAATTCGTATTCTTCGCGGATGTCATCGAGGCTGCGCATGAGGGGCGATGTAGCAGCAAAGCTTGGCCCCTCAAGGGGAGAGGGAGTTCTAGCCCGAAATCCCGCCGGGTCGGGTGAGCGCATAATAGATCACGTAGAACCAGCTCAAAAAGCCGTGGATGATCGCCCAGACGATCGATTTGTGCAGCGACCACGAGATCGCGACGGCGATCGCGCTGCCTAGGCCGATGCCAGCCTGGGCGGCCTGGCTTTTCGCGCCGCTCACAGATCGACCCCGTTGGCGATGGCTTCCAGCTTGCGGATGCGTTCGCGCAGGTCGGCAAGCGCGATGCGTCCCGCGCCGCGCGTTTCCTCGCCAGCGCTGTGTCCGGCGGCGATCGCGTCCAGCTCGCGGCGCTTGAGCGCCAGCCAGCCTTCCCATGCGCGCAGCAGCGCGGCGGCGACCAGCCCGAGGCCGAGAAGCGAGGTGGCGGCAATGACGAGTGTCGGCTCCATAACTTCAATCCTCCTGTCGTGCTCTCGTTGTGGTGCCCGGGAAATTAGTGGGCGGCGTCAGTCCTGCTGGTCGCGCAGCGCGTCGATCTCGGCGGAAATCCGCTCGCGCTCGCGCGCGGTGCTGCTGTTCTTGTCGTAGGCAATGCGTTCGAGCACCGCGATCCGCTCTTTCAGCTCGGCGATCTCGCGCTGGGCCTCTTCGTCGGCCTGAGGGGCGGGATCGGGCCGTTGGGTGATGGTCTGGTTGCCCATCACGTCCTCCGTAATGCCGTTTGCAGCATTGTGCCGCGATCGGAGGACACTGGCGACCGCACCGATCAGCACGATCAGGACGACGGCGCTCCAGAAACTCATGAGTTCGCCTCCTGCTTGTCGCGCAGGCTTTCGATCTCGTGGGTCAGGCTATAGCCGCTGTCGGTTACGATCCGTTCGACATTGCCCAGCCGGTCCTTGATCGATCCGAGTTCGGCGCGCAGCTGGGCGTTTTCCTGCGTCAGCAGCTTCACGCGCTCCTCGCTGTCCTTGGGATAGAGCGCCTTGCCCCAGCTGTTTTCCAGCGGGTAGCCGGCCTTGATCCGCATCCAGGTGGTGAGCACCCATGCACCCATGCCTGCGACGCCTACGATGCCCACGATTTCCGGTGTCAGAATCCCAAGTTGCATCACACGTTCTCCCTGCGTCCGGTGTCGATCGGAACGCCGCTGCTGTCATCGCGGCGGAGCGCTTCGATTTCATCGGACAGCGAGTATCCGCGCTCGGTCACGATCTTCTCGAGAACCTTCAGCCGTTCGGCATGATCGTCGAGCCGCTGGACGAGCTGTGCGTTCTCACCGCGCAGGCCCTCGATCTCGGCCGACCTGTCCGCGCGGGATGTCTTGCCGCCCCATTCGTCTTCCAGATCGTAGCCGTGTTTGGCGCGGATCCAGTTGTTGATCAGCCATCCGCCGGTGGTGAGCGCTATGATCAGCACCAGAATACCGGGGCCGTCGAACAAATTATCCATCACGCCTTCTCCCTCGTGCCATTGGTGAGCGGCACGCCGCTGTCGCGATCCTCGACCGAGCGGCTGTCACGCAGCGCTTCGATCTGGGTGGCGACGTCGTATCCGCGATCGGTCACGATCCGTTCGAGCACCTGGACCCGGTCTTCGAGCCGCTGGATCTGCGTTGCGTATTGCGCGGCCTTTTCGGCGCTGGCGCTGGCGGTGGTTTCGATCTGCATCTCGGCCAGCTTCTGCTGGTGCTTGGTCCAGATCGCGACGATCGGGATCGAGAGGGCAATGATCGGGATCAAGAGGGCTAGCATGCCTTCCATTGGTAATTCTCCCCTGTTCGTGTGGCGTTAGCGCAGGCGTTCGATCTCGGCGTCGAGGCGTGGGTTGGAGCTGACATAGTGCTCCTCCACGCTCGCCAGCCGACGATCGATCTCGCGCAGCTTGCCGCGGATTTCGCGTGTCGTGCGGTTCGGATTGGCGCGCACGCCCTGCCAGTATTTCTGTTCCTGCCGGTCGGCGGTGTAGAACTGGTCGGGCTTGCGGTTCAGCAGCAGGCCCATGATGAGGTAGGCGGGCAGGGTAACCGGGGCGGCACCGGCGATGGTCGAAACCGCCCAGGCGAGCCTCCACCACAGCGCATCGATCCCGGTATAGTCGGCGAGCCCTGCGCAGACGCCCATCAGCTTGGCGTTCTGCTTGTCCTTGTAGAGCGTGGTGCGGGACGTGTTCATGCGCGGGTCTCCCTTTGTTCGGCGCGCTTGCGGGCGAGCAGCGCTTCCAGTTCGTCGAGTTCCTCGTTGTCGGCCTTGTTGTCGGCGATCAGGCGGGCGGGCTTGAAGTCGGCGTGGTCGTGGGCGACCAGTCGCTCGACCGTGTCCATCCGGTCGTCGAGCCGCTTGGTGAGCGCGTAGAGCTCTTCCAGCAGGGCCTCGTCATCGGTGGTGATGCCACCGCCGGCGGTCTTCCATTTGGTGATGTAGTGGAAGATCAGCCATGGCAGGCCGATAAAGAGGATGCTGCAGATGATGATCGGCAAAAAGATCTCTTCCATGGCTCAATTCCCCTTCTTCGCGTCGTCGGCTCCCTTGCCGAGCGCGCGTTTCATTTCTTCCAGTTCCTCGTCGACCTTGTCCGATCCTTCGAGGGCGGCGATTTCGTCGGACAGCGACAGCTTGCCGCTCTCGCTTTCCATCTTGAGCTGGTCGGCGCGGCCTTCCGCGTAGTCGACCCGGCGTTCGAGCGCGTCGAAGCGGGTCAGCGCCTCGTCGACCCGCTCGGTCGTCATCAGGCTGCGCAGCTTTACGCGGTTTTCCGCGCTTTCGAGGCGGGCGGCGATCTGCGTCTGGCGGCTACGCGCTTCGCGCAGGCGGCTCTGCAGCTTGTGGATGTCTTCCTCGTAAGCCCGCAGCGAGTCGTCGAGGACGGAGATTTCCGCCTTGAGCTGCTCGCTCATGTCGGCGGCCTTCTTGCGTTCGACGAGCGCGGCGCGGGCGAGGTCTTCGCGGTCCTTGCTGAGCGCCAGCTGCGCCTTTTCGGACCAGTCGGCCTGCAGCTTGTCCAGCTTGACCGAATGGCGGTGCATTTCCTTCTGGTCGGCAATGGTGCGCGCGGCACTGGCGCGGACCTCGACCAGCGTCTCCTCCATTTCGAGGATGATCATCCGGATCATCTTCGACGGGTCGTCCGCCTTATCCAGCATTTCGTTGAAATTGGCCGCGATAATGTCGCGGGTGCGGCTGAAGATGCCCATGAAGGGTGCTCCGTATGAGATGAAGGTGTTGAGCTTGTCGTTGACTGCGTCCGGGTTTGTCCAGTCGCCAGCGCGCTCCGAAGCCGACCGTCCGCTCTGGGTCGGGGTCGGGCTGCGGCGCAGCTGCTCGACCTCGGTGTCGAGGCGCGAGAGGCGGCGGTCGCGGCCGGGAGGATCGGTGTGGTCGGTCATGCGATTTCCACCACCTGTACCATATACCCGCTGCCCATGTGCGGCGCATCGCTGGACTGCGGATTGAGCAGGACGAGCGCACCAGCGGCCAGGATGGTGACCAGCACGGCCTTGCCGATGTGGCGCTGCGATTGGGTCTGGTCGGGCATGTCAGTGGCCTCCTGCCGGGGTGGTTTCGATCTGTTATCCCACACTTTGCAACCGGCGTGCCAAGTTGTGAAAATCCTGGTTTTCCGACGATCCGGGAAAAATTCGACCAACAGCATGTTGGGAATAATTGCCAAGGCTTGGGCTATGGTGCTATATTGCGGTGTATGGAGCGGGAGAACCAGTTCGTCGGGCAATCGCTCGCCTTTCTCGATGCGGTCGAGCGGACGAGCCGCGCAGCTGCGCTGCAGCGCCCGGTGCTGGTGATCGGCGAACGCGGCACGGGCAAGGAACTGATTGCCGAGCGTCTCCACCGCCTGTCGCCGCGCTGGGGCGAGCCGCTGATCACCATGAACTGCGCCGCGCTGCCCGAAACGCTGATCGAGGCCGAGCTGTTCGGCCACGAAGCGGGCGCCTTCACCGGCGCGACCCGCGTACGCGAAGGCCGCTTCGAGGAGGCCGATGGCGGCACGCTGTTCCTCGACGAGCTCGCCACGCTCTCCATGGCCGCGCAGGAGCGGCTGCTGCGCGCGGTCGAATATGGCGAGGTCACCCGGATCGGCTCCAGCCGCCCGATCAGGGTCGATTGCCGGATCGTCGCCGCGACCAACGAGGATCTGCCCGCGAAGGCGGAGCGGGGGGAGTTTCGTGCCGACCTGCTCGACCGCCTCAGCTTCGAGGTCATCACCCTGCCGCCGCTGCGCGCGCGCGAAGGCGATGTGCTGGTGCTGGCCGACTATTTCGGGCGGCGCATGGCGGCCGAACTGGGGTGGAGCGCGTGGCCGGGCTATGCCGAGCATGTCCAGACAGAGCTGGAGGAATATGCCTGGCCCGGCAACGTGCGCGAACTGCGCAACGTGGTCGAACGCGCGATCTATCGCTGGGACGACCCCGAACGTGCCGTCGCCCATATCGTGTATGATCCGTTCGACAGCCCGTGGAAGCCGGCCTCCACGCCCGCACCCGCGCGCCCAGACGCGAACGCCGGGGCTGCGCCGCAACCCGCGCAGCGCCTCGATTTCGACGACATTGCGGACCTGCGCGCCGCAGTCGACGGCCATGAACGCGCGATCGTGGAGCATGCGCTGGGCAAGCATCGCTGGAACCAGCGGCAGACCGCCAAAGCGCTTGGCCTCAGCTACGACCAGCTGCGCCACTGCATCAAGAAGCACGGGTTGATGGAAGAGGGCGGCTGATAGTTGCTCTGCGCCCACTGGCGGATTGCCGACAGGCTCGCTAAGGGCCGCCTGCAAGACAGTGGTTTGAACCTCCCGCGATTCTCCGAGTCGCCCGCCATAGGCCGGGGCTCGAAATCGCAGACCAGCTTGCGAAAGGTGCCCGCCGTGGCCTTCAAGGAAATCCCCCTCGCCCTGACATTCGACGACGTGCTGCTGCGCCCGGGTGCCAGCGAAGTCCTGCCCAGCATGGCGGACACGCGCACTCGGCTGACGCGCGACATATCGCTGAATATCCCGGTCATATCCTCCGCGATGGACACCGTGACCGAGGCAGATATGGCGATCGCGATGGCCCAGCTGGGCGGTTTGGGCGTGCTCCACCGCAACCTCGATATCGAAGAGCAGGTCGCCGCCGTCCGTGCGGTCAAGCGGTTCGAGAGCGGGATGGTGGTCAACCCGATCACGATTCATCCCGACGCGACCTTGGGCGAGGCGCAGGCGATCATGAGCGCCAATCGAATCAGCGGCATCCCGGTGACCGATCGCGGGGGCAAGCTGGTCGGCATCCTGACCAATCGCGATGTGCGCTTCGCGGAAAACCCCGCCCAGCCGATCCGCGAACTGATGACGACCGAGAACCTCGCCACCGTGCCGCTGGGCACCGGCCAGGAAGAGGCGCGGCGGACGCTGCATCAGCGGCGGATCGAGAAGCTGATCGTGGTCGATGACGAATATCGCTGCATCGGCCTGATCACGGTCAAGGACATCGAAAAGGCGGTCAACTATCCCAACGCGACCAAGGATGCTGCGGGCCGCCTGCGGGTGGCGGCGGCGACGACCACCGGCGACAAGGGCTTCGAACGGACGCAGGCGCTGATCGATGCGGAAGTCGATGTGGTGATCATCGACACCGCGCATGGCCATAACCGCGATGTGCTGAAAGCAGTCGAGCGGGCCAAAACCATTTCCAATTCGGTGCAGATCATCGCGGGCAACGTCGCCACGGCGGAAGCGACCCGCGCGCTGATCGACGCAGGTGCGGATGCGGTGAAGGTCGGCATCGGGCCGGGCTCCATCTGCACCACGCGCGTGGTGGCGGGCGTGGGCGTTCCGCAGCTGACCGCGATCATGGATGCCGCCGAGGAAGCCGAAAAATCGGGCGTCCCGGTGATCGGCGATGGCGGCCTGCGCACCAGCGGCGATGCGGCCAAGGCGCTCGCAGCGGGTGCCAGCTGCGTGATGGTCGGATCGATGCTGGCCGGGACCGAAGAGGCGCCGGGCGAAACCTTCATCTATCAGGGCCGCAGCTTCAAGGCCTATCGCGGGATGGGCAGCGTGACCGCGATGGCGCGCGGCAGCGCCGACCGCTATTTCCAGCAGGACGTTTCGGCGATGAAGCTGGTGCCCGAAGGGATCGAGGGGCAGGTCCCTTACAAGGGCCCGGTCAAGGATGTGATCCACCAGCTCGTCGGCGGGATCAAGGCGGCGATGGGCTATACCGGCAGCCGCACGATCGAGGATCTGCGCAAGGGCGCGCAGTTCGTCCAGATCACCAACGCCGGGCTCACCGAAAGCCACGTCCACGATGTCGCGATCACGCGTGAGGCACCCAACTACCCGTCGCGGTAAGAGGGGGCTTTTAAAGAGCCACCCCCTCTCCAAGCTACGGAGGCTTGCGAGTCTGCTGGCTAGCCGCAGTTGGAGAGGGGGGAAGGGCAACGCCCGCAAACCCCACCTTCGTCATTCCCGCGAAGGCTGGAATCCAGATGAGACATCCGATCGGAAATCCGCCCTTATCTGGGCGCCCGCCTTTGCGGGGGCGACGGTTGTGCTCCATCCACCGAAGCAATGCCTCTCGCGCCAACCTGTCACGACACTGGTTATCCGCGCGGGCTTAGACGTTTCCTACCGACGCGCGCCATGCCAAGGAGAGCGCATGAACCTGCCCCATCCGTCCGCCCGCAAAACCCAGCATCTTCCTGCCGTCGGCCCCGGAATTTTTCTCCCCCTGAACTGTGTCTCAGGTGTCTCAGGTGTCTCAGGCGCATCGCGTACCGGTGTCCGCACATGACCCCCGCAGCGCGCGTTCAGGCAGCGATTCTCATCCTCGATCGTGTGATCGAAGCGGCGAAAGGCCAGGGAGCGCCCGCCGACCGGATCGTTGCCGAATGGGCCAAGGCCAACCGTTATGCCGGATCGAAGGACCGGCGCGCGGTGCGCGAACTGGTCTATGATGCGATCCGCCATTGCGGCGAGGTGCCCGCCTCGGGCCGCGCGGCTATGCTCGGGCTGGCCGCGCAGGACGAGAGCTTCGGGCCGCTGTTCGATGGATCGAACTATGGGCCCCGGCCGATTGCCGAAGGCGAACCTGTCGCCGCATCCGGCATCGCGCCAGACTGGCTGGTCGAGCGGCTGGCCGCATCGGGGATTGTGGGCCAGGAAGCCGCTGCGCTGATGGGCCGTGCGCCGTTGGACCTGCGGGTCAATACGCTCAAGGCGGATCGCGCGTCGATCGACCTGCCCCAGCCGGGCGAACCTCTCGCTGCACCCCATGCGCTCAGGTTCGAGGCCGGCACGCAGATCGAGCAGTGGCCCGCCTACCGTGAAGGCCGGATCGAAGTGCAGGACCATGGCAGCCAGATCGCCTGCCTCGCCGCAGAAGCGCGCGCGGGCGAGACGGTGATAGACCTGTGTGCGGGCGCAGGCGGCAAGACGCTGGCGCTTGCCGCGGCGATGGAGAACCGCGGGCGGCTGATCGCGTCGGACACGGACAAGCGCCGCCTCTCGCAGCTCCGGCCACGCGCCGAGCGAGCCGGTGCTACGAACATCGAACAGCGCCTGCTCGATCCGGGCAAGGAGATGGAGTCGCTCGGCGATCTGGCGGGGCAGGCGGACTGCGTGCTGATCGACGCGCCATGCTCGGGCACCGGCACCTGGCGGCGCAAGCCGGAGGCCAAGTGGCGGCTGATGCCCGATCGGCTGGCGCGCTTCTCCGCGACGCAGGATGCGCTGCTGGCGCTGGGTGCGCAGCTGGTGAAGCCGGGCGGGCGGCTGGTGTTCATCACCTGCTCGCTGCTCGACGAAGAAGGCGCGGACCGATTCGCCGGGTTCCTCTCGGATCAGGATGGCTGGCGCGCCGATCCCCCGGCACTGCCGCTGGGGAGGCCGCGCGGGGGCCAGAATGCGCAGGGAATCCGCCTGTCCCCGTTCCACGACGGCACGGACGGATTTTTCGTCGCAAGGGGCCGTTTGCCGTGATAGCCTGCGGTTCTATGGACGAGCCGTCGCCTACTTTTCCGGCATCCCTGAAGGAGACCGCCATGCGTTTCGCACCCGCCGCCGCTGCCCTTTCGCTGCTGGTCGCGGTGACCGCGAGTGTGGGCTCGGCCAGGGAAGCCCAGGTCGATCCGCGCGCGGGCGTGCTTATCGCCCAGGCCGGTACTGCGCTGGACGACGGCCAGCCGCAGCGTGCGGTCGATCTGCTGGAAGCCGCCTTCGCGATCGATCCGCAGTATACCCCGATCCTGATCTCGCTGGCCGAGGCCGCCCGGCGTGAAGGGTTGCAGGGCAAGGCGATCCGCTATTACCGCGAAGCGCTGACCCGCGATCCGGGCAATTACGCAGCGATTGCGGGCGAGGGCGCGGCGATGGTGGAAAAGGGCGCGATCGAGCGGGCGCAGCGCAATCTCGCGCAGCTCGAATCGCTGTGCGGTGGTAGCTGCCCCGAAACCCGCGCGCTCGCCACCGCTATCGCGCAGGGGCCGCGCAGCAGCAAGGTGCTGACCGCCGAGGCGGTGATGCCAGATGCGATGGTGACGCAGAACCTGGCCAAGCCGGACGGCGGGGCGCGCTAGGGTATTGTAGGGCTCAGGCCGGCTGCGATCCTCAGATAAGCTCCGCGAACTCGGTCACGATTGCGCGGTAGACGCGCTTCTTGAAGGGCACGATCAGGTCGGGCAGCGTGCTCGCCGGAACCCAGCGGAACTCGCAGAATTCCGGGGTTTCGTGGGCTTCGAGGTCGACATCCTCGTCGGTCCCTTCGAAGCGGGCGAGAAACCAGTGCTGCTCCTGCCCGCGATACTGGCCGCCCCACAGCTTGCCGATCAGTTCGTCCGGCAGGTCGTAGCGCAGCGGTTCGCGGGTCTGGCCGATGATCGCGATCTTCTCCGCGATGACGCCGGTCTCTTCCCACAGCTCGCGCAAAGCGGCTTCGCGCAGATCCTCACCTTCGTCGACGCCGCCCTGCGGCATCTGCCAGAAGTCGCCTTCCTTGGTATCGATCCGCCGACCGACGAAGGCGTCGCCCGCCGAATTGACCAGCATCACGCCCACGCAGAGGCGATAGCCGAGTTCGCTGATGTCGCGGTCCTGGGTCATGGTCATTTGCGTCGTTCCAATACTGCGCCCACCGCGTCGATAAACGCCTCGACGTCTGCCTGGCCGCTGGGGATTGCCTTTCTCATGGTGAAGAATCCATGGATGATACCGGGAAACTCCAGATAGGTAACTTCGGTCCCATCCTCCACCCTGGACGCTGCATAGCGGCGACCGGAATCGCGCAGGGGATCGAGCCCGGCGGTGCACAAAACCGTCGCAGGCGCATTGCTGCAATCGCCCAGCATCGGGAGATTGCGCGGGCTTTGTGGGTCGGCGGCGTAGCTCTTGGTGAACCAGGCCATGGTGTCGCCGGTGAGGAAGTAGCCATCCTTGAACTGGCGATAGCTTTCGTGCTGGCCCGCCTCGTCCGCGACCGGATAGATCGGCGCCTGCACCAGCACGGGCACATCCGCGGGCCTGTCGCGCAGCGCGTTGGTGGTGACGATCGTCAGGTTGCCGCCCGCGCTGTCTCCGCTGATGACCAGCCCGGTGACCTCGCGGTCAAGCTCTACGGGCGAGG
>TARA_R100000049_G_C1956038_1_pt1 | contig 10393 bp, 8 predicted proteins | sample TARA_R100000049 | Tara Oceans TARA_R100000049 (sample SAMEA2619992) | marine metagenome | biome: marine biome (ENVO:00000447); feature: mesopelagic zone (ENVO:00000213) & marine oxygen minimum zone (ENVO:01000065); material: "saline water (ENVO:00002010), including plankton... | reverse complement strand
CCCGGCGGGTCACCGCGCCGGACTCGTCGCTATAGTCGAGAACCACCTTGCGCTGGTCCCGCAGGCAGGCGCGAAGCTGCGCCATGTCGAGGGCGTCGCGGGCCGCGTCCGGCCGCGCTCCGGCGGTCAGCGGCGAAGAGCTGATGAAGGGGCGCAGGTTTTCCGGGATGACCTGGGCGATCTTGGCCACCACATCCTGGGCCGCCCGGGCCAGGTCCGGATCGCCTCGCCCACCCACCCACTGGGCGCCCAGCAGCACCGCCTCCAGCTCCTGGGCCGTCAGCATGAGCGGCGGCATGTCGAAGCCGTCGTCCAGCACATAGCCGACCCCGGCCTCGCCGCGGATCGGCACCCGCTGGGCGATCAGGTCGGCCATGTCGCGATAGACCGTCCGCAGGGAAGTCTCGAGCTCCTTGGCCAGGGCCGCCCCGGTCACCGGCCGGCGGCTGCGCCGCAGGATCTGGATGATCTGAAACAGACGGTCGGCCCGACGCATCGACTAGGCCAGGATCCGCCCGGCGATGGCCTCGCGCATGGCGCGGTCGACGCCGAGCGCCTGCTCCAGATAGCCGTCGAGGGAGCCGCACTGTTCGCGCATCACGGCGAAGGCCGCCTGCAGATATTCCGGATGGACGCTGAGTGCGGTGCGCACCGCCTCTTCGGTGGGCGCGCGGCCGGCGTGTTCGGTGACGAATTCCATCATGAACGGAATGCGGCGGACGATGCGGGTCTCGTCATTGGTCAGCAGATAGTCGGCGACCAGGTCGTCGTCATGGACGCCGGCCATGTGGTGGGTGAGCGCGCACAGCATGCCGGTGCGGTCCTTACCCGCCACGCAATGCACCAGAACTGGCCCTTCAGAGGCCGAAAGGGCGCGGAAATAGCGCGAAAACAGGTCTAAATGGCGGGCTTCAAACGGGGCTTCCCGGTAGAATCTGACCCCGTCGGCCCGGAAGAAGTCGGCGCTGATGTCGGAGTCCTTGAGCGCCGCCAGCCACGGGTCGCCCGCCTCCCCCAGGTCGTTTTCGATCACATGGGCCATGAAGCCCTCGGGCCGCAGGGAGGGCTCCCGCGCCCGCTCGGCTGGCCGGCGCAGGTCCACCACCACCGAAATTCCCAACGCCCGCAGCCGTTGGAGATCCGATGGCGTGGCGCGGCCGTGATTGGCCGAGCGATAGAGCAGGCCAGAACGCAGGCCGCGGCCGCAGGCGGTGTCATAGCCCCCGAAGTCGCGGAAGTTCTCGATGCCTTCGAAGTCCATGTGTCGTTGCATCGGCAGGCTCTAAACCCGGCGGCCGGTGAAATCCAGGCCCTGGACGAAGGCGCAACGGCGCCACAGGTTGGCGCCCATGACAGAGCCACAGACCACCCGATTCCAGAGCTTCGACGGCGTCGAGATCGCCGTCCATACCGCAGGGGCCGGCCGCCCCGTCGTGCTGCTGCACGGCTTCTTTTCCAGCGGCCAGCAGAACTGGTTCCTGCCGGGCCATGCTGATCGGCTGGTCGGTGCAGGCTTCCAGGTGATCGCCCCGGACCTGCGCGGCCATGGGCAGTCGGGCGCGCCGGTCGCCCCCGAGGCCTGGCCGCAGGACGTGCTGGCCAAGGATCAGGCCGCCCTGATCGCCCATCTGGGGCTCAAGGACTTCGATCTGGTCGGCTATTCGCTGGGCGCGCGGACCTCAGTGCGCGCGGTGATCGGCGGCCTTCGCCCGCGCCGGATGGCGCTGGGCGGCATGGGCGCCTCAGGGGTCATGGCGGCCGGGGCCCGGGCGGCCATGTTCGAGGACTCCATCCGCAACGGGGCGAACGCCAAGGACCCCCGGGCCGGCAAGTTCATTCAGGCCCTGATGGCCGAGATGGGCCTCAATCCGCAGGCCATGCTGGGGGTTCTGGCCGCCTTCCAGGAGACCGCCGCCGAAGAGATCCGCGCGATTCCCACCCCGACCCTGGTGGTCTGCGGCGACGCCGACCGGGACAATGGCTCGCCCCACGAGCTGACTGAACTGTTGCCGCACGGCGAACTGGTCATCGTGCCGGGCGACCACCGGGCCGCGGCGTCCACGCCGGAGCTGGGCGAGGCCGTGGTGAGCTTCCTGACCCGCTAGGTTCAGCGGAACGGCGGCTCGTCGAAGCTGCGCAGTTTGCGCGAATGCAGGCGGGGACCCTCCTCGCGGAGCAGGTCCAGGGTGGCCAGGCCGATCTGCAGATGCTGGCCGATGGCCCGCTCATAGAAGGCGTTGGCCTGGCCGGGCAGCTTGATCTCCCCGTGCAGGGGCTTGTCCGACACGCACAGCAGGGTCCCATAGGGCACCCGGAACCGGTAGCCCTGGGCGGCGATGGTGGCGCTTTCCATGTCGATGGCCACGGCCCGGGACTGGTTGAACCGCAGGGCTGACAGGGAATAGCGCAGCTCCCAGTTCCGGTCGTCAGTGGTCACCACCGTGCCGGTCCGCAGGCGGCGCTTGAGCAGGTCGCCCGCCTCGCCCGTCACCTTCTCGGCCGCCCGGTTCATGGCCACCTGCACCTCGGCGATGGGCGGAATGGGGATTTCCGGTGGCAGGACGTCGTCCAGCACGTGGTCGTCGCGCAGATAGGCGTGGGCCAGGACGTAGTCGCCGATGGTCTGACTGCCGCGAAGGCCGCCGCAATGGCCGATCATCAGCCAGGCCTGGGGTCGCAGAACGGCCAGGTGGTCGGTGATCGTCTTGGCGTTGGACGGACCCACGCCGATATTGATCAGGGTGACGCCCCGGCCGTCCTTGGCCATCAGGTGATAGGCCGGCATCTGGTGACGCCGCCAGGGCGCCTCGGCCACCACCAGCTCTGGATCTTCCGTCTCAGCCGTCACCACCACCCGGCCGGCCGCCGACAGGGCCGTGTAGGGGCCGCCGGCCTTCAGCTGGGCGCAGGCCCAGGCGACGAACTCGTCCACATAGCGGTGATAGTTGGTGAACAGGATGTAGGGCTGCACATGCTCGGCCGGGGCGCCGGTGTAGTGGGCCAGGCGCGCCAGGGAGAAGTCGGTGCGCAGGCCATCGAACAGGGCCAGCGGGCGCGCCTCTTCCAGGGCCGGGGTCCAGAAGCCGTCGGCGATCTCGTCGCCGATATGGGCGAGCTCTGTCGTGGGGAAGTGGCGGGCGATCTCGGCGGCGCCCACATCGGCCTTGGCCAGGTCCACCGTGCCGTCCAGCACATAGGGAAAGGGGATCTCCTGGGCCGAGCGTCCCACCTCGACGTCGACATTGAAGTCGCCCATCAGCAGGGTGAGCTGCTCGACCAGATAGTCGCCGAACAGGTCGGGCCGCGTCACGGTGACGGCGTAGTCCCCGGGCGCCGACAGCCGAGCATAGGCCCGGGCCAGCCGGGGAAAGGCCTCGCCGCGGGGCCAGCTGAGCCGCAGCTCCGGATAGGTGAAGGCGCCCCCGGCCCGCAGGGCGGGGTCGGGGATTTCCCCGTTGTCCAGGAAGCGTTGCAGGGCGCCCCGCAGGGCCTTGACCGAGGCGAGATACTCCTCGTTGAGGCGCGCGACGATGGCGGCGGGATCGTTCGTCTTGGTCATGGTCGATCATAGCGCCGCTTGGCGACGGATTCGAGATGCCAGATCGCACGCCGATCTTGCGCAGATCCCGTCTGCCTCCCCATATCTGGCGCCTGGAACAACTGCTGAACGCAAGATGCGCAACCACCTGAGAACCTTCACCCTCCTGGCCGCCCTGACCGCCCTGTTCATGGGGATCGGCTTCATGATCGGGGGCGCCAGCGGCATGCTGATCGCGCTCGTCTTGGCCGGGGGCATGAACCTGTTCAGCTACTGGAACTCCGACAAGATCGTCCTGAAGATGCACGGGGCCCAGCAGGTCGACGAGACCCATCCGGAGGCCCTGATCCGCAACTACGTGCGCGACGTGTTCGACATGGCCGACGGCGCCGGCATGCCCCGGCCCAAGGTCTATGTGATGGCGACCGACCAGCCCAACGCCTTCGCCACTGGCCGAAATCCGGAGAACGCCGCGGTCGCGGCCACGCAAGGGCTGCTGCGGATGCTGGATCGCCGCGAGGTGCGCGGCGTCATGGCCCACGAACTGGCCCATGTGAAGAACCGCGACACCCTGACCATGACGGTGACCGCCACCGTGGCCGGCGCCATCTCGGCGCTGGCCAATTTCGCGCTGTTCTTTGGCGGCAATGACCGGGAACGGCCGGGCGGAATCATCGGGACTATCGCCCTGATGATCCTGGCCCCCATGGCCGCTAGCCTGGTGCAGATGGCCATCAGCCGGGCCCGGGAATATGAGGCCGACCGCGGCGGGGCCGAGATCTGCGGCGACCCGGAGGCCCTGGCCGACGCCCTGCAGAAGATCGAGCACTACGCCCGCGGGACGGTGAACCTGCCGGCCGAGCGCAATCCGGCCACCGGCCAGATGTTCATCATCAACCCCCTGTCGGGACGTGGGGCGGACAATCTGTTCTCCACCCACCCGGCCACCCCGAACCGGGTGAAGGCCCTGATGGAGATGGCCGGCAAGGTGGCCGCGCCCGTCCAGCGGGCGGCCCGCGCCGTCGGCACAGCGGTGCCGATCACGCGACGCTCGAAGGGCGGTCCCTGGGGTTAAGGCCAGGCCTTTGAGGGTCGTCGTCCTGGGCCTTGTGCCCAGGATCCCTCGTAACGCTTGCGCCCGCCTTCGAAAGGGATCCTCGGGACAAGCCCGAGGATGACGGCGAAAAAACCCCTACTCCGCCGGCAGGGTGTTCTCGGTGCGCTTGATCAGCAGGCGGTCGAATTCCGACCAGACGCCGGCATCCCCATGCCATTGGCCCTTGGTGGCGGCCTTGGAGTATTCGGTGGAGCGGGCCTCAAAGAAGTTGGCGTGCTCCACCCCCGACAGCATCGACTGCAGCCACGGCAGGGGGTTTTCCTTGACCCCATAGACCTCGGGCAGATGCAGCTGGCGCAGGCGCCAGTCGGCGATGAAGCGGATGTAGGACTTGATATCGTCCGGCGTCATGCCCTGGACCTCGCCGGCCTCGAAGGCCAGGTCGATGAACTTGTCCTCCAGGCCCACCACGGTCTTGCAGCAGTCGACGATGTCGTCGGCCACCGACTTGGTGACCACCTTCGTCTCGGCGTTGAAGGCGTGATAGAGGCGGATGATCCCCTCGCAGTGCAGGCTTTCGTCGCGCACCGACCAGGAGACGATCTGGCCCATCCCCTTCATCTTGTTGTGGCGGGGGAAGTTCATCAGCATGGCGAAGCTGGCGAACAGCTGCAGGCCCTCGGTGAAGCCGCCGAACATGGCCAGGGTGCGGGCGATGTCGGCGTTCGAATCGACTCCGAACTTCTGCATGTAGTCATGCTTGTCGCGCATCTCCTGGTAATCCAGGAAGGCGGTGAACTCGGAGTCCGGCATGCCGATGGTTTCGAGCAGCAGGGCGTAGGCGGCGATGTGGATCGTCTCCATGTTGGAGAACGAGGCCAGCATCATTTTCACCTCGGTGGGTTTGAACACCCGCCCGTAGCGCTCCATGTAATTGTCGTTCACCTCGACGTCGGACTGGGTGAAGAAGCGGAAGATCTGCGTCAGCAGGGCCCGCTCCTTGTCGTTCAGCTTGGCGGCCCAGTCCTTGACGTCCTCGCCCAGGGGCACCTCTTCGGGCATCCAGTGGACCTGCTGCTGCTTCTTCCAATAGTCGTAGGCCCAGGGATAGCGGAAGGGCTTGTACGCAAAGGAGGGCGTCAGGAGTCCGGGCAAGGAGCTGTGGGCGGCGTCGGTCACGGCAGGACTTCCCCTGGGTCGGTTGGGCTGGGATCAGTCAGGATCATACCAGCCCTGCGCCCGGGCGCTAAGGGGCAAACCGCCGCACAAACCCAAGATGTTGTGAATGATCCGCTCAGCGCCACTATATGCGGGGCCAGGCGGCGACATCGCCCGCTCGGCGGAGCGGGCTAGTCCTGCGGCTTGATCGAGAAGGACAGGGCAACCACCTGGTCGTCCCGGGTTTCCTGGCCCCAGATCATGTGCTGGCCCTTCACCTCGCGGTGGACATAGCCAAGCGCCGCCTGGACCGGGCCCTTGCGCCAGCCGACGCCCACATGGGCGTCGCCGATCAGGGCGCTGGAGTCATCGGTGGACCAGCCGCCCTGGTCCCAGCCGTCGCTGTTGCGGAGCATGTTGAGGCCCACGGCCCGGCCGCTGGCGGCGGCGAAGAGATACCAGCGCCCCGCCTGACCGAAGGCCTCGCCGTCACGGACGCCCATGGCGTTGAGACGCTCCTCGACTTCGCTGTCGAGCTTCTGGCCGAGCCTCACCTCCGCCCCGGCCTCCGCCTGGCCGCCGCCGACCCCGAAGCCGAGACCGGCATGGGGCGAGACATCGACATCATAGGGCCCGGCCTCGAACTGGACCGCGCTGGGCCAGTTGCGGATCATCGCGACCTCATAGGCCTGGGCGTCAAACTCGGCCCGCTCCGGATTGAGCGGCAGGCCGCCGGGACCACGCAGCGGTCCGCCGACGCTGACGCGCAGGGTGTCCACCACCGCGCCGCTCTCCGACACCGCGATCGGGGTCTGGCTGGTGCGCCAGCGCACCGGCCCCTGGCCTGAGGCGTAGGCCTCCTGGTCGATAAGGCTCTGGATAGGGTCCGGGTCGACGCCGGCCCGCTGGGGCGCGAAGGCTGCGTCCATCAGGGCGTAGGCCGAGTGGGTGTATTCGGCCTGGGATCTCAGCCGATCATCAGCTGCGGCGGTCGAGGCCGCTGCGCCGACGCCCATGGCGATGATGATCCCAGCCGCGCGTTTCATAAGTCCCTCTCCAGCCCCGCCATCTTGCAGGCTCACATGACACCATTCCATGAAGGCTCAATGTCGTGAAGATACTGAGAGTTCCCCGCCAGCGGCCGATGGCTGCGGGACGCGAGGGGCTGAAAACGAAACAGGCGCCCCGAGACGGGGGCGCCTGTTTGTCTTGCGTGGCGCCGGTCGCCCTATTGGCAGGCGAGGCATTCCTCATAGTCGGTGCGCTCATGCTCGGGCGGCGCCATGGCCGGCAGGCCGATCTCGGCCACCGCGGCGCCGGCGTGGGAGGCCCGCTGCACCGACTTTGACCGCAGGTAGTAGAGCGACTTGCAGCCGCGCTCCCAGGCCATCCAGTGCAGCATGTGCAGGTCCCACTTATCCACATCGCCGGGCAGGAAGAGGTTCACCGACTGGGACTGGCAGATATCAGGCGTGCGGTCGGCGGCCAGTTCGACCACCCAGCGCTGATCGATCTCGAAGGCGGTCTTGAAGACATCCTTCTCGTCGGCGGTCAGGCCGTCGAGATGCTGCACCGAGCCCTCGTTCTCCAGGATGGTGTCCCAGACGGCCGGGGTGTTGAGGCCCTTTTCCTCGAGCAGGCGCTCCAGATAGGGGTTTCGGACGGCGAAGGTGCCCGACAGGGTCTTGTGCGAATAGATGTTGGCCGGGATCGGCTCGATGCCGGCGCTGGTGCCGCCGCAGATGATCGAGATCGAGGCGGTCGGCGCAATGGCCAGCTTGTGGGAGAAGCGCTCCATGACGCCCCGCTCGGCGGCGTCCGGGCAAGGCCCGCGCTCCTCAGCCAGTCGGCGGCTGGCGGCGTCGCAGTGGCGGCGCAGGTGCTTGAACAGGCGCATGTTCCAGGACTTGGCCAGCGCGCTCTCGAAGGGCACGTTCTGCGCCTGCAGGAAGGTGTGGAAGCCCATCAGGCCCAGGCCCACCGAACGCTCGCGGATGGCGGCGTAGACGGCGTTGTCCATCTCGCCGGGCGCCCGGCTGATGAAGTCCTGCAGCACATTGTCGAGGAAGCGCATCACGTCCTCGATGAAGGTCGGGTGGTCGCGCCATTCCAGGAACTTCTCGGCGTTGACCGAGGACAGGCAGCAGACCGCGGTGCGGTCCTTGCCCAGGTGGTCGACCCCGGTGTGCAGCATGATTTCCGAGCACAGGTTCGACTGGCGCACCTTCAGACCCAGATCCCGCTGATGCTGGGGCATGGCCCGGTTCACGGTGTCGGAGAAGATCAGATAGGGCTCGCCGGTCTGCAGGCGGATCTCCAGAATCTTCTGCCACAGCGAGCGGGCGTCGACCTCGCGGATGACCTCATTGGTCTTGGGCGAGCGCAGGCCGAACTGTTCGCCGGCCCGGACGGCCTCCATGAACTCGTCGGTGATGTTGATGCCGTGGTGCAGGTTGAGCGACTTGCGGTTGAAGTCCCCCGACGGCTTGCGGATTTCGAGGAACTCCTCGATCTCCGGATGGTGGACGTCGAGATAGACCGCCGCCGACCCGCGACGGAGCGAGCCCTGGCTGATGGCCAGCGTCAGGGAGTCCATCACCCGGATGAAGGGGATGATGCCGCTGGTCTGGCCCGCGCCCTTGACCTTCTCGCCGATGGAGCGGACGCCGCCCCAATAGGTGCCGATGCCGCCGCCATTGGAGGCGAGCGCCACGTTCTCGTTCCAGACCCCCTGAATGCCGTCGAGGCTGTCGCGCACGGCGTTCAGGAAGCAGGAGATGGGCAGGCCGCGATCGGCGCCGCCGTTGGACAGGACGGGCGTCGAGGGCATGAACCAGAGGTTGGAGATATAGTCATAGATCCGCTGGGCGTGGTCGGCGTCGTCGGCGAAGGCCGTGGCCACCCGGGCGAACATGTCCTGGTAGGATTCGCCGGCCAGCAAGTAGCGGTCCTCCAGGGTGGTCTTGCCGAAATCCGTCAGCAGGGCGTCGCGGCTGCGATCGACCTCCACCTTCCGGACCAGCTGCAACTGGGGCCGCTCAGCGCGGTTTTGCGCCGCCGAAGCCGCCTCAGAAACCTTCAACATCGCCGCTTCACTGCCGGTCATGGCCAAAACCTATTACTTTCAGGGGCTTCGAGCCCATGCCCGCAAACTGCCCCACCCGCTATATATGGTAGTCGCCCAACCCCTGGGCACCACAATATGTGCCCACAGTGCCTAATGACTCGTCAACGGGGTGCGGCGGTTCACCCCCAGGGATTTTCCTTAACGAGGTCTTAACGGCAAGAGGCCGGGTGCTGATCCTGCTGGCCTTTCCAGCCCCTGTCGCCCAACGCGCTCACGACACTGTGACAATTGGTCCGGGGGCGGCGGGCGCCGCTGCAGTTTTGTCAGGCGCCGCCCTTGTCTTTGCCCCGTCGACCGCTAAACAGGCCCGGTCATTGGGGAGTAGCCGCCCGTATCTCCAGCGGGGGGCGCGTCAACACACTTGCCGGCGGGGCGTCAGTCCCATGGGCATGGCGCGTCCGGTCAGTCGACTTGGCAAGACCTTTGGCGTTCGCGCGTCGACCATGCGGGGTCGGGGGCGTCGATCGCCATTGGTTGCGCCGTCCGACCCCGCCGGGACATGACCTTGGAAGCCTTCTTCATTTCCACCGGATTGGTGGCCGTCGCCGAGATCGGCGACAAGACGCAGTTGCTGGCCCTGCTGTTGGCCGCAAGATTCCGCCGCCCCTGGCCGATCATCGGCGGCATATTTGTCGCCACCCTGGCCAATCACGCCCTGGCGGCTGGCCTGGGGGCCGTGGCCGCGGCCTGGCTGCAGGGACCGTGGATGCGCTGGGTGCTGGGCGGTCTGTTCCTGGCCTTCGCCGCCTGGGCGCTGATTCCGGACAAGCTGGAGGACGAGGAGGCGCCGAGCGCCCGCCCGGGCGCCTCGATCTTCTGGACCACCACCGTGGCCTTCTTCCTCGTGGAGATGGGCGACAAGACCCAGGTGGCCACGGTCGCCCTGGGCGCCCAGTTCCAGGACGTCATCCAGGTCGCCGCGGGCACGACGCTGGGCATGATGCTGGCCAACGCCCCGGTGGTGCTGGTCGGGCAGGCTGCGGCCGGCCGCCTGCCCCTGAAACTGATCCGCGGTCTGGCGGCCCTGGCCTTCGCCCTGATCGGGATCTGGATCCTGATCTTCGGCTGACCCCAAACGAAAGGAGCCCGACCTTGCGGCCGGGCTCCCCATCGATCGACTGATCAGTCGGTTCGAAATCGAGATCAGAAGTTGATGTCGATGGTCGAACGACGGTTCAGAGGTTCTTTCACGCCGTCGCCGGTCGGGACAGCCAGTTGGCTCTCACCCTTCCAGTCGACCTGCAGCGCGCCTTGGTTGACGCCCATGCCGACCAGCTGGTCAGCCACGGCCTTGGCGCGACGTTCCGACAGACGGATGTTGTACGCCGGCGAGCCGGAGGAGTCGGTGTGACCGATCACGACGACCTGGGTGGCGTTGCCGCCCTGGGCGTAGTTGGCGGCCTCGGAGACCACGGCCTGAGCTTCCGGCGTCAGGATGTACTGATCGAACGGGAAGTAGACCACGAACTGCCGGGCTTCATACGCCGGCGGAGGCGGCGGAGGCGGCGGCGGG
>TARA_R100000049_G_C1956050_1_pt1 | contig 10427 bp, 12 predicted proteins | sample TARA_R100000049 | Tara Oceans TARA_R100000049 (sample SAMEA2619992) | marine metagenome | biome: marine biome (ENVO:00000447); feature: mesopelagic zone (ENVO:00000213) & marine oxygen minimum zone (ENVO:01000065); material: "saline water (ENVO:00002010), including plankton... | reverse complement strand
CCCCCGCCCGGTTATTGGGCAAGGAGACCAGCAGGCCCCCTCGCCAGGCCGTTTGGCCAAGGCATTCGTCAGTAGAGGTCCTCAGGGTCCTCAACCTCTTGGTCGTCCGGCTGGTAGTCGCTTTCGCACAACCCAACCTTCCAGCAGGTTCGACCTTGCACTCGTCTGGGCTCGCCCACGTGCCTGCGCAGAATCCCGCCCATCTCGCGGGCCATACTGTTTCCAGGGTAGGAGTACCCAAGCACAGCGCAAACTTGTGAGGCGGTCCGATACCGAGGCTTGGGCTCATCGGGATTGAAGCGGTCGAGGAACTTCTCCTCCAGAACACTGACGGAATTGAAGCGCTCGTTGGATTTCAGAAGCTCGGCTTCCTCATCCGGGGACAGCCACCAATGCGTGCCGTTTCGCACCATCACCGCCAGTTCTGCGAAGAGCTGCTGCATGTCGATTGAGTGCTGGTAGTCGATCTTTGTGCACGGGATCGTCCAGAAGCGGCTGTTGCCAGTCGGGTCGATAAGGAAGTTCGGATCGTTGACCGAGCCAGCAAAAACTGTTCGGCGGGGCATCTCGATAGGCCGCTTGCCGTAAGGCAATCGCACCTTGTCGCAGTCGTTTGTGATGAACCCTTTTAGCCTCGCGATGTCCTTTTTAAACGAGCTATCCAGCTCTCCGATTTCAACGTACCAGTGCGAACACGCATTGAAGACGGAGTCCTTGCTGTGCGGGTCGAGGTGGTGGTCCAGCAGTACGAGGTGCTGGCGCAGGTCCTCGGGGACGAGTCTTGCGAACCAAGTCGTTTTCCCCAACCCTTGGCCACCCTGGAGCACTAGGACACCGCGAGCTTTGAATCCTTGAGAGAGGATTGCAGCGGCAGCACCGCTGAGCAGCCACCGAACCAGCAGCTTGTCCTTGAGCTTAATAGAGAACTCCCCATCGCACTCGATTGTAGCACAGAGGTCGGCCAAGCGGCTCACGCCATCCCACGGCTTGCTGTCAATCCAATCGAGGGCCGGATTGATCGGCCTTCTGCGCCCTAGGACCCCGACGAAGTCGCCAAACGAACCGGAGTTCAGCCCGTTCAGGTTGGCAAGGCTATCAAGCGTAGGAAGCTCGAGTTCGTCGCCATGGCGGCTTACCCGAAGCGTCTTCTTGATCACGTCCCAGCGCACATCGACTTGGTTTTCGAGCAGCAGGTGTTCGACATTCTGCAATGTGACCGGCAAGCGCCCTTGCCCGCCATGCGGCTGGTGAGGGAAGCTGGAGCGTTCTACCCGCTTGGGAAAGGCACTTGGCTTTGGCAGAGATGAGTCGGAGGGAGCGGCAACCCCCTCCTCCTTTGCGTTACCTGACACTCGCTAACCTATCAGCGAGTTGCTCAATGATATTCCGCAGCTCATCAAGAAGTTCGATCATTTGCCCTCCCGTGTCGCTATCGTGCTGACCTCCAAGCGGGTGAAGATGACCTCCTCGATCCAGGAAGGCACAGCTCGGACAACGATAGTGAGGGGAGCAAACGCAGATTGGTGGCATTTCTATAATTTCATAATCTTGCATGGTTTTTCCTATTTTTTGCAAGAAACTTTGAGTTTCAACTTTATTTATGTGTCGCGGCTGATCACAACTTGAGAATGAGCCTGGAGCCTTCGCCAGAGGTCCAGCAGACAACTCAGCGGCCTTACGAACGCCTCGCTGTTTCCACCTACTTAGTTGTTTAAGGGGGCTCTTTGGGGATGCGTTCCATTCGGCGATTTTAGGATTGGAAGTGCGTCTCAGCCCTACTATCGAGATTTCGAATAGGGCATTCGAGGGTTAAGTGGTCATCGCATGAGCAGGACTGATGGGTTCAGGCTCCGTTGGCTGCGCGCCTTCATCGCCACCGTTGATTGCGGCTCGCAATCGGACGCTGCTAAGCACCTTGGGGTATCCCAAAGCACAATCAGCAAGGACGTAACCTCGCTCGAAGAGTGGTTGCGCTACCAACTGTTTGAGAGTTCCGTGCCCGTAGAACTCAGTGCAAAGGGAGCTGCGTTTCTCCCGCAGGCGAAAGACATAGTAGACAAGCTGGAAAAAGCGCGTGAACCTCTGCAAGCCCAACAGCCGTCGGGCACTCCGATCCGGGACATCAAGCCGTGAGCCAACTCAGGCGGCTTTTCCCAATGTGTAGAGCAATACTGTTGTAGCAAGAACGAGCCCTGCGAGCGGCTCCATAGCGAAGGCCAGTATTAAGATCGTCGCTAGCAGGGTGATAAGGGTTTGTCGGGGCGCGAAGACCAGGCCGATCACAAGGACCAGCCCAGCCATCGACGCCGCCAGCACGACTGCGGCTCTCAAGACAACTAGCAACACCAGCCCGAGGACAAGGTACGCAAGTAGCCTCATTTTGCCGCCCCTACCCCCCACCTGCGGCAGCGCACGGCGAACGGAGAACGGTCGCTGTCCTCGATCAAAACGATGTAGGCGAACCCTGCGTTGCCCACTGTGAAGATGAGTTCACACCATCCGGGGTGCTTCTCCAGCCAGTCGCAGTTAGGCCCGTTTTTGTCCGGATCAATTCGAGAGCGTAGGGGTGAGAACCCTATCGCCTCAATCACCGCCTCCTCTGTATCGTCCGCCTCAATCACAAGGACGTGCGTCAGGTCTTGTAGGCTGCACTCGATCGTGTCGTGCAGTCGCCCCTCCAGGATTGTGCGGAGCGAAGGCTCCACTTGCTGTTCCAGAAGCTGTTCCAGCGCGGCGGTGGTCGGTAGATCATGCATGCGAATTTCCTTTCGGCATAAAAAAAGCGCCCTCGGCCGGAGGACGCTGACGGTGACGTGGGTTATGGATTGAGCAGACTAGGCTTGGTTCGCCCGGCAGATGGTCAGAAGCGCGGAGTCGGTTGTCGGCTGGTCAGAGAGAAGAACAGCGTGACCGAAGCCCCAGTCGGAGTGTATGAACACCGCCTCAAACCAGCCATCGCTGAGTTCAATGAACTCCCAGTCTGCGAAGGGTCGACCGCGAAGTTGGTGCAAGAGGGCTTCGGTATCGCCTGGCTGAACCAGAAAGATCCAAGCTATCGGTTCGGTCGCGATCATTGCTGCGTACCGCATGAGCATTGAGCGAGGCATGTGCGGATAGGCTGTCAGCGCGTAGCCGATCGCCTCCCCGCTCGTGAGGATAAGCATAAGTGATACTCCATGGAAAAAGCCCCCGGAATCGCTTCCGAGGGCCGAGATGGCGTAGATTGACGCGGCTGCTTACTGCTCCGCGCTGGGTTCGTCCGACCTGTCTAGAAAGACGTTGACGCAAGTGTCATGGGGAACGGCGACGTGCGCCTTCGCTTGCCACTCCCCGTCCTCGCCCTTCTCCAGAACGATTTGCTGATCTCCAGTATATCCACCCATGCGGTTTTTTGCATTCGCTGTTACGCATGCACCCTCACCCTCATCGGTCTTCAAAATGGTAATCTTTCCGAAGCGTGCGGAATCGGGGTCGATTAGATACTCTCGCGCAGCCTCCTCAACCCGCGCTTCCTCACTGCAGCCTGTCATCAGGATGAGAGCGAGAGCAGCAAAAATTGAACGTTTCATATTTTCCTCCTGTCACGACGTTCGTTTTGCCAATGCGAACGCAAAGGCAAGCAAAAATGAGATTCATAGTCCGTAGTCTTATGGGCTACATCTCGGTTCAGTGTGGTGGATGGATGTCCGTTGCCGCCTAGCCGTGAACATGAAGAAGCTCCGGAAAGAGCGCGGCTGGTCGCAAGAGGCCCTGGCCGGTGAGGCGAGACTTGATCGAACCTATGTGAGCGGCATCGAGCGCAGGGTGAAGAACCCCACGATCACGGTCGTTGAGCGGATTGCCATGGCGCTCGGTTGCAAGCTCGGCGACCTGCTCGACTGACGGACTTCCATATAAGATACCGCCTTTTGCGCGTTGATCCGCCCCACGGATTCTGAAAGGGAGCGACAGACGAGTCCGTGGAGGGAGCGCTCTGATGGAATCTATGATCGACCAGGAGCGAACTCGTTACTGGGCCATCGTTTCTGCTGTTGATGATCTAGTTGACGACGTGCTGGATGCGCGCGCGTTTGCTATGCTGAAGGCTTGGGACAAGCGCCCCTACGCCCACGCCTCACAATTCCGCGAGGAACTTTCGATGTGGCCGTTCAGTGGCGATCCGGTGTCGGCATCACGGGCCGAGGTGATGTTCTATGCATTCAAGGAGGAAACCGGCGCGGATCAACTGCAAGACCAGCTAATCCGCGAAATATCGAGCGCTTGCGCACAAGCCATTAAAACCTGGGAACAGCCGATGCTGACTCTCATCGAGGAAGCGTGCTCGTTCGACCAGGATTTGGTCCCTCAGATTGGGGTAGAGAAAGCTCATTTACACGCCAAAGCGGCCCAAGCGCTCTCAGCGAAAATCTACGAGCTACTTCGGTTTTCCGATCATGACATCCTGCTTGATGCAGATGAGTAATTTTGCCCACGCAAGACCAAACGGAGTTGGCAATCGCTGATCCCGTTGATGCATCGAAGGTCGAACGCAATTTATCGTTCTGGAGCTAAAAAGTGACGAACCAGCAACAACGCGATGCCTTACACCGCCAGATTTGGGCTATTGCCAATCAGGTACGGGGTGCGGTCGACGGATGGGATTTCAAACAGTTCGTTCTAGGAGCGCTGTTCTACCGGTTCATCAGCGAAAATTTCACCGCCTACATTGAGGCCGGGGACGACAGCGTCACTTACGGTGACATGCCTGATAGCTCCATTCCCGACGCGGTGAAGGCCGATGCGATCAAGACCAAGGGCTACTTCATCGCCCCTAGTCAGCTCTTCGCCAATGTCGCGAAAAACGCCAATACCAATGAGAGTCTCAACACTGACCTTGCCGCGATCTTCAAAGAGATCGAAGGCTCTGCCAACGGCCATCCGTCCGAAGAGGACATCAAAGGGCTGTTCTCGGATTTCGACACCACCAGCAACCGGCTGGGCAACACGGTGAAGGAAAAGAACACGCGGCTGGCCAAGGTGCTCAAGGGTGTTGAGGGCCTCCCGCTCAAGTTCGAGGAAAACCATGGCGACCTGTTTGGCGATGCCTATGAGTTCCTGATCTCTAACTATGCCGCCAATGCGGGCAAATCAGGCGGCGAGTTCTTCACCCCGCAGCATGTGTCAAAGTTGATCGCGCAATTGGCGGTGCATGGGCAAAGCAGCATCAACAAGATTTACGATCCTGCCTGCGGTTCTGGTTCCCTGCTTTTGCAGGCGCGAAAGCATGTTGACGAGCATCTCATCGAAGAGGGCTATTTTGGGCAGGAAATCAACTACACCACCTACAACCTCGCCCGCATGAACATGTTCTTGCACAACATCAATTATGACAAGTTCAACATTCAGAACGGCAACACGCTCGAAAATCCCCACTTCCTTGATGGGCGGCCTTTTGATGCCGTCGTTTCGAATCCTCCCTATTCGGTGCGATGGGCGGGGGCTGACGATCCCACGCTGATCAATGATGATCGCTTTGCGCCCGCTGGCGTACTTGCCCCTAAGTCCAAGGCGGACTTCGCCTTTGTACTGCACGCGCTGCATTATCTTTCAGCTAGGGGACGCGCGGCCATTGTCTGCTTCCCCGGGATTTTCTATCGCGGCGGGGCAGAGCAGAAAATCCGCAAATATCTGGTCGACAGCAATGTTGTTGAAAGCGTGATCGCGCTCGCGCCCAATCTGTTTTTCGGCACCACGATTGCGGTCAATATTCTGGTGCTGGCTAAGAACAAGCCGGACACCAAAATTCAGTTCATCGACGCGACCGGTGAGGAGTTCTTCGCCAAGAAGACCAACACCAACGAGATGAGCGATGATCATGTTGCGCGCATTCTGGAGCTGTTTGCCAGCAAGGAGAATGAGCCGCACATAGCCGAGACGGTTAACCAGCAACGGGTGATTGATGCCGACTACAACCTATCGGTTAGCGCCTATGTCGAGCCGAAGGACATGCGCGAGCGGGTCAACATCACCCAGCTCAACGCAGAGCTGAAAACCACGGTTGAGAAGATCGACAAGCTGCGCAGCGATATTGATGCGATTGTCGCGGAGATTGAGGCGTGAGCGATCTGGGCTTCCTCGCGAAGCTTCTCGCTGGCGCTGAGGTGGAGTGGATGCCGCTGGGGACGGTGACAGCATACGAGCAGCCGACGAAGTATCTCGTCCAGAGCAAGAACTATCATGCTCGCTTTAGCACTCCGGTCCTCACAGCCGGGAAGACGTTCGTGCTCGGATACACCGACGAGACGAGTGGAATCTACGAAGCATCAAAGAGTCCGACAATCATCTTTGACGACTTCACAACTTCCAACAAGTGGGTGGATTTTGATTTCAAGGCGAAGTCGTCGGCCATGAAGATGATCACATCCAGCGATAACGAAAAATTCGATATTAAGTATATCTATCATTGGCTTAACGCCATGCCGAGCGGTCTGGTTGAAGGTGATCACAAGCGGCAATGGATCAGCAATTATGCAAGTAAGACGATCCCAGTCCCCTGCACAGAGGACCCGGAAAAGTCGCTGGCAATACAGAGGGAGATTGTTCGCATTTTGGACAGCTTCACAGAGCTGACCGCCGAGCTGACCGCCGAGCTGACCGCCGAGCTTGAGCTACGCAAGAAACAATACAATCACTACCGCGACCAACTCCTGACCTTTGAAGAGGGTGAGGTTGAGTGGAAGGCATTGGCCGAGGTTGCGGAGATTGGAACAGGTTCTCGCAATACTCAGGACGCAGTTGAAGACGGCGAGTTCACGTTTTACGCGCGAGGCCGCGAACCGCTGAAGCTGGACTCCTATGATTTTGATGAAACGGCTATTATCACCGCTGGAGATGGTGCGGGCGTCGGAAAGGTGTTTCATTTCGCCGAAGGGAAATTCGCTCTTCACCAACGTGCATATCGTATCGTGCCAACGGATGCCATGAACGCACGGTTCGTTTACCACTGCATCAAGTCACATTTCTACGATTACATTCAGCGAGCATCCGTGAACTCGTCGGTCACTTCGCTGCGTCGTCCCATGTTCCTGAAGTATCCGGTTCCAGTTCCGAGTTTGGCCGAGCAAGCCCGCATCGTCGCAATCCTCGACAAGTTTGACATGCTCACCACTTCGCTCAGCGAAGGCCTGCCCCGCGAAATCGAGCTGCGGCAGAAGCAATATGAATATTACCGCGACCTGCTCCTGAGCTTTCCCAAACCAGCCGAAGCGGCGGAAGCATGAGCCAGACCCTCGAACAGATTGCCCAAAAGCTCCACGATACGAACAAGAAGGTCCAACTGATCTATGCCTTCAATGGCACCGGCAAAACTCGCCTTTCTCGTGCGCTGAAGGAGCTGATTGCTCCAAGGGGTGAGGAAGACGAGGAGGGCTTCTTGCCGCCAGCACCCCGTCACAAAATTCTCTATTACAACGCCTTCACCGAAGACCTGTTTTCATGGGATAACGGGGAGCACCACCGGCTGGAGATAAAGCCAAACAGCTTCACCCATTGGATTTTGGCGGAGCAGGGGCAGGACCGGAACATCATCGCTAATTTTCAGCGCTACACCAATGACAAGCTTACTCCCGTTTTTGAGCATGACGATTCAATCGATGAAGATGGGGCTTGGGATGGAGACCCATTCTCTGCCGTCACATTCTCTATGGAGCGCGGGGACCAAGAAGGCGGGGAAAAGCTCAAAATTTCCAAGGGTGAGGAGAGCATCTTCATCTGGAGCGTCTTTTACACGCTTCTGGAAGTCGTGGTCGACGTGCTGAGCGTGCCGGAACCTGAAGCACGCGACACTGACCAGTTCAATGAATTGCAGTATGTCTTCATCGATGATCCTGTCACCTCACTGGATGAAAACCACCTGATCGAACTGGCAGTGCACCTTGCTACGCTGATCAATCGCGCACCGGAAGGGCTCAAGTTCGTTATCACGACGCACAGCCCGCTCTTCTACAACGTGCTGCACAACGAACTGGATTTGAAGAAGCAGGGAAAAAAGGAAGGTTGCAGGCTCTTGGAGAAGTTGGAAGACGGCACCTTCAAGCTCGACATCAAACACGGGGACTCGAACCGGAGCTTTTCCTATCATCTGTATCTGCGCAGGGTGCTTGCCGAAGCAATCGAGCAGAACAAGATCGAGCGCTTCCATTTCATGTTTCTGCGCAATCTCTACGAAAAGACAGCGGCTTTTCTAGGTTATCAGAATTGGGGGGATTTGCTCAACACCGTGCCCGGTGCGGATGCTCCGGGAGCTAAGCAGGGCTATCTCAACAGAGTGATGCAATTCTCCAGTCATTCAACTCTATCGGGCGAGCAGGTCCGAGAGCCGACAGAACCAGAAAAGCAGACGGTCAAGCTGCTGTTCGACAACCTGATCAACAACTACGGCTACTGGCAGCAGGAAGCATAAGATGGTTGAGCTGACAAAGCCAATAGCGGAGTCGAAGAACTTCATTGTTCTCGACAAATACACCAGCAATTGGAGCGCTGCGGATCACTATCAGAGCGAGGCCGAGCTTGAGCGTGAGCTGATCAAGGACCTCGTCAATCAGGGCTATGAGTTCCTGCCTGCGCTTACCTCAACCGAAGCCATGCTGGCCAATGTCCGCGTGCGGCTGGAAGAGCTGAACAAAGTTAGCTTTTCGGATGCCGAATGGTCGCGCTTCGTGACAACCTATCTCGACAACCCAAGCGACGTGATCATCGACAAAACCCGTAAGGTCCATGATGATTACATCCACGATTTCGTCTTCGATGATGGCCGCATCCAGAACATTTACCTGTTCAGGAAGGACAATGTCGCGCTCAACAAGCTGCAAGTCATCAAGCAGTTCGAGCAGAGCGGAACGCACGCCAATCGCTATGATGTGACGATCCTCGTCAATGGCCTGCCCTTGGTACAGATCGAACTGAAAAAGCGCGGTGTGGCGATCCGGGAGGCATTCAATCAAATCCACCGCTACAGCAAAGAAAGCTTCAACAGCGAGGCTTCGCTCTACAAGTTCGTCCAGCTCTTCGTGATCTCGAACGGCACCGATACGCGCTATTTCGCGAACACGACGAAGCGCGACAAGAACAGCTTCGACTTCACCATGAACTGGGCGCAGGCGAATAACGGGCTGATCAAGGACCTGAAGGACTTCACTGCGACCTTCCTTGAGAAGAGCACCCTGCTCAATGTGCTGCTACATTATTCAGTTTTCGATGTCAGCAACACGTTGCTGGTGATGCGCCCCTATCAGATCGCAGCGACCGAGCGCATCCTCTGGAAGATCAAAAGCTCTTTCAACGCCAAGAAGTGGAGCAAGCCGGAGAGCGGCGGCTTTATCTGGCACACGACTGGATCAGGCAAGACGTTGACCAGCTTCAAGGCCGCACGGCTGGCGACCGAGCTGGACTTCATCGACAGAGTGTTCTTCGTCGTCGACCGCAAGGACCTCGATTATCAGACGATGAAGGAATACCAGCGCTTCTCGCCTGACAGCGTGAACGGCTCGATAAATACGGCGGCGCTGAAGCGTAACCTAGCCAAGAATGATCAGAAGATCATCGTAACCACGATCCAGAAGCTCAATAATCTGATGAAGAGCGAAGGGGACCTGCCCGTTTATGGGGAGCAAGTGGTTTTCATCTTCGACGAATGTCATCGGAGCCAGTTCGGCGAGGCGCAGCGAAACCTCAAGAGGAAGTTCAAGCGGTTCTATCAGTTCGGCTTCACCGGCACGCCAATCTTCCCTGAGAACGCTTCAGGATCAGAGACGACTGCCAGCGTTTTTGGCAGCGAGCTTCATTCCTATGTCATCACCGATGCCATCCGCGATGAGAAGGTCCTGAAGTTCAAGGTGGACTATAACGACGTGCGCCCGCAATTCCGGCGCATCGAGACTGAGCAGGACGAAGCCAAGCTAAGTGCTGCTGAGAATAGGAAGGCCTTGCTGCACCCCGAGCGGATCAGGGAAGTTTCGCAGTATATTCTCAACAATTTTCGTCAGAAGACGCACCGTACCAATCCCGGCGGTGGCGGGTTCAATGCGATGTTTGCCGTCAGCAGCGTGGACGCTGCGAAGCTCTACTACGAGACCTTGAACCAACTCCAGGAGGGCAGCGAAAAGCCGCTCAAGATTGCGACCATCTTCTCTTTCGCGGCGAATGAGGAGCAGAACTCTATCGGCGAAATCCGCGATGAAAGCTTCGATGTGTCCGCCATGGATAGCACCGGCAAGGAGTTTCTGGACGCGGTCATCCGCGACTACAATTCAATGTTCGGATCAAGTTTCAGCACTGACGGAAACGGTTTTCAGAACTACTATCGCGACCTTGCCAATCGGGTGAAATCGAAAGAGGTCGACCTCCTCATTGTCGTTGGAATGTTCCTGACTGGCTTTGATGCGCCCTCA
>TARA_R100000049_G_C1956062_1_pt1 | contig 10481 bp, 9 predicted proteins | sample TARA_R100000049 | Tara Oceans TARA_R100000049 (sample SAMEA2619992) | marine metagenome | biome: marine biome (ENVO:00000447); feature: mesopelagic zone (ENVO:00000213) & marine oxygen minimum zone (ENVO:01000065); material: "saline water (ENVO:00002010), including plankton... | reverse complement strand
CAAGGAAAGTTCGTAAGAACTACAACCTCAAAAGTCATCCCTTACGTTTTCGATTATTGACCAGCCGCCCCACGGGTTCAGTAGCGGTTCTGTAGAGGTTTGTTACATCTGGTGAGGCCGCGAGCACTGGTTCACAAAACTGAGTCCACCGGCTTCCGACGGGGCCAGACCAGGCTGAACCGGGCTCCGCCCAGCTCGTCGCTACGGCCCAGAAACGCCTGCCCGCCATGCCAGTAAAGTATGCGGCGAACAATCGACAAGCCCAGGCCATAACCGCCGGAAGTTCGGGTACGGCTGTCATCCAGGCGGGCAAAGGCGGTGAAGACTTTCTCCCAATCCTGTTCGGGAATGCCGGGGCCATCGTCTTCTACATCGATGCGGCAGGTATTTTCATCCAGCTGGCAGTTCACCACCACGCGGCTGTCGGCGTAGCGGGCAGCATTGCCAACCAGGTTCTGGATGGCCCGGTGGATATAGCGGGGTTCCATGTCGGCCAGCGCCCAGCGTTCAGAAGCCTTATCAATACGGCACTCAATGTTGATGCCTTCGCGGATCTGCCGTTGTTCCTCCACCACCTGCCGGGCAATATCGGTAACCGAGCCTTCCCGCAGGCTGAACACCGGCCCACCCTGCTCCAGCCGGGCATAGGTGAGAATCTCGTCAATCAGCTCATCCAGCTCCTGGATATCACCGTCGATACCGGACAACTGCTTTTCCATGGTCTCGGGGGAGCTTGCCGATTCGATCATCTGCACACCGAAGCGAATGCGTGCTACCGGCGTTCTCAGCTCGTGGGAGACCGCGTGGATCATTTCTCGCTGCACCTGCACCAGGCGCTGGATATGTTCTGCCATGCCGTTAAACGAAGAGGCCAGGCGGGACACCAGCGTACCGGCCTCGGATTCCACCCGGGCGCCCATCTCGCCCCGGGCAATACGCACGGCCACCGCCTCGACCTTGCGCAGGCGACCATCCACAAAACGTAATCCCAGATACAGGCCCAGAGCCAGCACACCACCAATCACCGCAGCCAGCAGCACCAGCATTGGCCAGCCCCAGGGATTGAACGGCGCCGGCATGGTCATTCGCACCAGGTCGCCCTCCGACAACCGGAGCAGCACACTGGCACGGCGCCCCTCATGGAACACCGAAAAGCCGCGGTCGCCCAGGTCCTGCAACACCGCCTGGTCCGGTAACTGATCTTCCGACTGCAACGGGCTGATAGACACATTCAGCGATTGCCCCAGCTCTTCGGCAATATGGTTCAGCTGGTGCGGATTAGCCGTATCCAGGTGCCAGCGCACCAGCAGGGCCAGCGCACGGGTAAGTTCAGGGTAGGTCTGCTCAAGCGACAGGCTGAGAATGCTGCCGTCGCCGGCACGCACAAAGAACCGGTAGCCGGTGCCCGCCGGCTCCGCGACCACCTGACCATAGGCCAGGCGCTCAGCCAGAACCGGGGCGTCTTGCAACTGTTCTGGAAGCAGCGTGTGCAGGCCGAACAGCGAAGGCATCCAGTGGTATTGCCGGGCCGGGTCAGGAACCGCCGCCAGCCAGCGCATCAGCGGCTCGACGGCCTGCTCATGCCAGTACTGGCCCCGCACGGAATTGATGCCGTTGAACAACAGCACACACAGCACCAGCACTGCAGCGGTAATGGCCAGCAGTCGGGCGTAGATTTTCAAGAAGAACTTCAGGGACATGGAAACAAACCCTGGTAACCGGCACCGCCCCGAACGGGCGGCGCCTGGGGCGATCAGGCTTCTTTGACGAACAGATAGCCTTTGCTGCGCACAGTCTTGATACGGCGCGGGTGTATCGGGTCATCACCGATCTTCGGGCGAATGCGGGACACGCGAACGTCAATGGAGCGGTCCTGGCCGTCGTATTCAATGCCGCGCAATGCGGTGAAAATCTCTTCCCGGCTCAGTACCCGGCCGGCATTGCTGGCCAGCAGCCACAGCAGGTCGAACTCGGCACTGGTCAGGTCAATGCTCTGTTCGTTCAGCCAGGCTTCGCGCATGGAGCGGTCCACCACCAGGTCATTGAACTGCAAACGCACAGGTTCTTCGCCGGAGTTTTCCTCAGCCGCCATCGGGGTGTTCTCTACCCGGCGCAGCATGGCGCGGATCCGGGCCAGCAGAACCCGGGGCTGAACGGGCTTGCCGATGTAGTCATCAGCGCCCATTTCAAGGCCCAGAACCTGGTCAAGGTCGTCAGTGCGGGCAGTCAGCATGATGATCGGGCCGGAATAGTAAGGCCGAACCCGCCGGCAGATCGACAGGCCATCTGCTCCGGGCAGCATCAGGTCCAGAACCACAAGATCCGGCTGCTCATTGCGGATACGTTCAACGGCGGCGCCACCGTGGGTTTCCAGAGAGACCGTCAGGCCATTGCTCTCAAGGTACTCGCGGGTAAGATCCGCCAGCCGCTCGTCATCCTCTACGATCAGGATTCGCCAACTCTCGTTTGTCTGCTCCACGCCACCCATCTCTGTTGTTATGTGACCGTTGTTCGGGGTTACAGCCCCTGACAATACAGGCAACGTTCAGTTACAGCAATTATACATGCTATTCAGAAATATACATGGAACCGGCAAGGGGTTACAGCTTGTGACACAGTTCCTCTTTTTGCCACACCCCTGCGGCTGTCACAGACACGTCACCGGTAAGTCACCGGCCTGTCATACGCGGTTCATAGCCTTGACCTGAACAAGAAACAATGAGGCAACGCCATGACCGCACAAACTGCACGCACGCAACCACGCCGCGGCCGCAACCTGAAAATCAGCCTGACCCGCAGCCCGGACCAGATAGAGGCCGCCCAGCGCCTGCGTTACCGGGTGTTTTCCGAGGAATACGGCAGCGACCTGGGCGCCACGGTTCCGGGGCTGGATGCCGATGCCTACGACGCTGTGTGTGATCACCTGATCGTCACGGACGAAGACACCGGCGAACCCGTTGCCACCACCCGAATCCTGCACCAGCAGAACGCCGCTGCCATCGGCGGATTCTACTCGGCCGGAGAGTTTGACCTGGCCGCCCTGGGCCAGTTGCCCGGCACCATGGCCGAGCTGGGCCGCACCTGTGTGCACCCGGATTACCGCAATGGCGGCACCATAACCTTGTTGTGGGCGGCCATTGCCGAGTACCTCACCGAAAGACAGGTCGACTACCTGATCGGCTGTGCCAGCATCAGCATGGCGGACGGTGGCGGCCGGGCCTGGCGCATTGCCCAACACCTGCAGCAGCAGTATTTATCTGCGCCTGAGTGCCGGGTTACTCCGCTGCGCCCCCTACCCCACCTGACCCATCCGGAAACCCACAAAACCGAAGACATCCCCGCGCTCATCCGAGCCTATATGCGCCTGGGCGCCAAGGTCTGCGGCGAGCCTTGCTGGGACCCGGAGTTCCGTTGTGCGGATGTACTGGTACTGCTGGAAGTCAGCAACCTGGCCGGCCGCTACAGCCGGCACTTCCTGCGCAAACCGGCCTGAGCTGCGATGAGCGGGATACGACTGGTCACCCGGTTGCTAGCCTTTGCCGTGTTTCTGTGCGGCACCTGTGTGCTGACCCTGGCTTTGTTAGCGGCCGACCGGGTCAGAAAGCAGCCCACAGACAAGAATGCCTGGGCCACTTTCTGTTTCCGGCAGGCTTGCCGGTGCCTGGGCTGGCAGGTACAGGTACACGGCCAGCCAACCTCCGGCAATGCCCTGTACGTAGCCAATCACATCAGCTGGTCAGACATTCCGGCACTCGGCAGCCTCACCCCGTTGCGGTTTCTGTCGAAGGCTGAAGTTGGCAACTGGCCGGTGATCGGCTGGCTGGCCCGGCAGGCCGGCACCCTGTTTATCAAACGCGGTGGCGGCCAGGCACGGAGAATAAAGAAAACAATGGTGGAGCACCTGCAGGCGGGGGAATCGGTCCTGGTGTTCCCGGAAGGCACCACCAGTTCCGGGCTTGCGGTATTGCCGATGCACGGGTTATTGCTGACTGCGGCGCGGGACGCCGGGGTTCCTGTTCAGCCGGTCACCATCGGTTACCGGCGTAACCAGCGGCCAGACCCGGTTGCGCCCTTCGTAGGTGACGACAGCTTCCAGCGGCACCTGGTACGCCTGCTCAGCCAGCCGCCAACCTGCATCGAGATCGTGTTTCACCCGCCGGTCACGGCAGACCAGCCGGTGAACGAACTTAGCCGTCATATCCACCACGAGATCAGCGCCGGCCTGAAGCGGATTCATTCCGGCGAATTCGATACCTGCGAACCGCTGCCGGTCAGAACAGCGGCCGGCCCTGGGCTATCTCGTCTTCCGTAGCCTCGCGGCGACCGACGATTTCCAGGTCAAAATACAGGGTGAATCCTGCCAACGGGTGGTTGGCGTCAACCTTCACCAGGTTGCCGTCAATCGCGACCACCTGGACCACCTGGGCTTCGTCACCGGAATTGGTCTGGAAGCGCATACCCACATCCAGGTTTTCCACCCCTTCGAACAGCGAGCGGGGCACCTTGCGTACCAGTTCGTCCCGGTATTCACCGTAGGCCATCTCCGGCGGAATCGTCACTTCCAGGCAGTCTCCCACCTTGCGGTCTTTCACCGCTTCCTGGATACCTTCGATAATCTCTGGCGAACCATAAAGAAAGTGCAGCGGCTCGCTGCCTTCCGAGGTATCCACCAGTTCGCCAATGCGGTTTTTCAGCACATAGTGGACGGTAAAGACTTCCGGCTTTTCTTGCGGGGTTTGTGCTTGCATCAGTTTTTCGGCTTTCCTGTCGGTGTCGGAGTTTCCAGGCGTTCAAGGCCGTGGATGACCAGCTTGCGGTCCAGCTTTTCCCGCAACCCGGAGGGCCGCTGCAGCCCCATGCGCTCAAGCAGCGCCTGGTAGCGACCTTCCTCATCCTCGGCCCGCAGGGCCTGCCAGAGGGTGGCGAGTTTACCACGACGGGAGCCGGTTGCGGCCTTCAGCCCCTTAAGGGCTTTCCCCAGTGTCAGTTCTTCGTCGGTGAAATCCCGGCCGAACGGGAAGGCCGGGAACCAGTCGCCCTCACCCGCCGCATTCATGGCGTTACGCACGGCCGCCGGCGTGTTGTCTTTCCAGTGTGCCGGTATCTTGAAGTCAGCCCGCACCTTGCCGGCCTGCTTGGCCTGTTTCAGCAGCCCTTCCTGGAAACGGGCATCTGCAATGCGGATCAGCCGCAGCATCACCTGCTCGTCGCTCTGGCCCCTCAGGTCAGCAATGCCGTATTCGGTGATCACAATGTCCCGGAGGTGCCGGGGAATGGTGCAGTGGGCGTAGTTATAGACGATGTTGGTAACGGTTTCGCCGCGGGATACACGGGTTGCCCGCAGGGCCAGGATAGACCGGGCACCCGGCAGCTCATGGGCCATGGAGACAAAGTTGTACTGGCCACCCACACCGCTGACCACGCGGCCATCGGCCAGGCCGTCAGACACCGCCGCGCCGTTCAGTGTGTACATCATCGCGGAATTGATAAACCGGCTGTGAACCCGCTGGGCGGCCTTCAGCCGCTGGTTACCGAAGCGGTGGTCATACAGGTGGTTGATATAGTTCACGCTGGTCATGCATACGCGGTCCCGCTGCTCCGGGGGCAATTCCCTCAGGGCCTGGTAGAACTTCTCCGGGCCCACATAGAAACCGCCGTGCATGACAATGCCGCCCGCCAGTTTGTCCCCCAGGGCATGCTCTGCCACTGCCTGCCGGGTTTCCGCATCGGCCAGGTCGGCCTGAACCGATAGCTGTTCATCCAGGACCAGTCGCCCGCCGCGCAACTCGACACCGGCTCGGATCACCCCGTAGCGGATCAGCCACTGCAGGTCCCGGGCCCGAAGGGGTGACTCGATCAGCCCTTCCTTGAGCAGTGCATCCAGCATATCCAGCGAAGGCTGCCCGCTGATATCGCCCTGATTGATCAGCTCCTGCAGGCGGGCGTCGTCGAACACCTCCCGCTCCAGGATGCCTTCCTGCATCAGGTACAGAAAGCCGTCCACCATCATTTCGCTGCAGCCGTACAGTCCCTCGTCAAAGCGGCCGGTACCGCCAGACTCGCTGGCCACCGGGAACTCTTCCGCCACGTTCAGGTGTTTGTACACCGCCTGCCAGGCGTCATTGCTGTGGTGGCGCAGAATGGCATTGTGCACCAGCGCGGCCCCCAGGGAACCGATGCCCACCTGAAGCGTGCCACCATCTTTAAGCAATGTGCTGGCGTAAAAGCCGATCATATGGTCGGCGGGACTGACCGCCATCTGGGGTGCTGAAAACAGGGGATAATCGGTTCTGGAATCTGCCAGCACCACATCGAACTGGTTCTCGGGCACCGCCGCGTCGTGGCCGAACCAGGGCAGGTTGCTGTTTACTTCGCCCACGATGGCCACCGGGGTGCCCTGCGCTTCCCGCTCCCGCATCAAAGGCAGGATATCCAGCGTCAGGTCCGGGTTACAGCTGAAGCTCAACTCGCCGGGCCTGTCGTGTTCGGCGCCCGGCGACATCAACTGGCCGATCACGTTGATGCCCTGGGCCATCAGGTCACGCACCGCATGGGTGTAGTTGGTGCATACGTAATTGCGCTGCTGGTCCCGGTTATTCAGGTAACTGCCGGCCTTGAAGAAGAATTCAGACACGGTCACGTTTGCCGGCAACCGGTTGTTGGTCACATCCCGGGCGTAGGCCAGCTCGGGAATGTTGCCGTAAAGCCGCCGTGCAAACGGGCCCATAAAGCGTTTTTCAAGGGAGGAGCTGCCTTCCGGCGCAAGCAGGGACAAAGCGGTGACAATGTGCAACTGGATTTCCGGGTCGTCCTTGGCGCGCTGGTAGAGGGCGTTCACAAAGCGCACCGGCTTGCCCAGCCCGAGCGGCAACCCGAGGGTAATCCGCTTGCCTACCCGCTCGATCACGCGGTCTACACAGTCATTTGCGTTATCGGAATAGATTCCGTTCTGCTCGGCCATTTCCGGCTCCTCGTTCGATGAGAATCTCAACAGTCGTGATGATCACACGAGCAAACGAGGCTGACAATGCGTCAGATCAGGAGAAACGGCAGAAAGGAGGGGCAAAAAAGGGGATCAGAAATTCCAGCGCAGGTTCAGGCACGCACCTTCATTGAGCAGGGCAATACCGTGGTCAGCCTGGGCACCGTCAGATGCGTAGGATTTACCGGAATTGCGGGAGCGCACAAGGCCGAGGCTCAGAAGCCTGGAGCCAATGGCTGCAAAGGCATCACTGCGGTCTTCTTCAACATCCCCAGACATCCATTCCTGGAATTCGTAGATATCTTCGGGCGACATGGCACCATCACGCTCGGCCATCATGCGTTCCGACAGCATGGGCTCGGATAAAACCGGTTCTGCCGCCTCTGCGCGTACCGCGAAGGCAACCAGGTTGAGCACCAGAAGAATCAGAAACAGGCGGATAATCATGACAACACAACAGACCCGGGTTCGTTAAATTGGCCGAAAGGCTACTGTACGAAAGTCTAGTGATTATCCACGAAATTGATGTGAATTTGCACACAAATGCGCCAGCAATCTGGCGCATTTACGGCACTTTTTTGTCAAGAAATGATCAGTTATTTTGCATTCTGTAACATTTGCCCGGTTACCCGGGCAGCACTGATCACGGGCAGGGGTAGGTGAACTCGGCGTGGATCGCCTCAATCGCAGCGACCAGATCCTGGCTCAGGTTAATCTCGGCAGAACCGATGTTCTCCTTCAGCTGCTCCATGCTGGTGGCGCCGATGATATTGCTGGTAACAAACTCCCGGCTGTTTACCCAGGCCAGCGCCATCTGCGCTGGCGACAGGCCATTCTGGTGCGCCAGTTCGCAATAGGCCCGGGTGGCGTCGGCAGCATGCTCTCCGGTGTACCGGCTGAAACGCTCATACAGGGTCAGCCGCGCCTTTTCCGGCCACTTGCCACCCAGGTACTTGCCGGTAAGCATGCCGAAGGCCAGCGGCGAATACGCCAGCAGCCCGGTGCCTTCACGGTGGGCAAACTCCGCCAGTCCGGATTCGAACGAACGGTTCAGCAGGCTGTACGGGTTCTGGATGGACACCACCCGGGGCCAGCCATTCTCGCGTGACAGCCGCAGGTATTCCATGGTGCCCCAGGGCGTCTCGTTCGACAGGCCCACGTGGCGTATTTTGCCCTCTTTGACCAGCTCGTCCAGGGCACCCAGGGTTTCCTCGATCGGCGTCATGGTTTCACTGGGGTTGCGCACATAACCCAGCTTGCCGAAGAAATTGGCGCTGCGATCCGGCCAGTGCACCTGGTACAAATCGATATAATCCGTTTGCAGGCGCTTCAAGCTGCTTTCGCAGGCTTCACGGATGTGATCCCGGGTCAGCCTGGGGCCGCCACGCAGGTAACCCAGGCCATTGCCGGGGCCTGCCACCTTGCTGGCAATCACCAGGTCATCCCGCTTGCCCCGGCTGGCCAGCCAGTTGCCCAGGTAGGTTTCGGTCAGGCCCTGGGTTTCAGCCCGGGGCGGCACCGGGTACATCTCGGCGGCGTCGATAAAGTTGATGCCGGCGCCGGTGGCGTAGTCCAGCTGCTCAAACGCTTCCTGCTCGGTATTCTGTTCGCCCCAGGTCATGGTGCCCAGGCAAATCAGACTGACATCGATGTCGGTATTTCCAAGTTTTCGCGTTTGCATGAATTCTCCTCGTTTGCATGAGAGATCAGTAACCACAATACGTAAAGGGATTGTCACAGGGCTGTCGCATTACTGTCATGGCCGGTTTCCATAGTGGAGGCATGACAGAAAAACCTTCAGGACAAGCCGTGACAGAACTCCCGCCAACTGACCGGCGCGCGCACCACATTACCATTGTTTCCGAGACGTTTCCGCCGGAAATCAATGGCGTGGCCAACACCATGAAACACCTGTGCCAGGGGCTGGTGCAGCGTGGGCATGTGGTTACGGTGGTTCGCCCTGGCCAGCGCCGGGAAGACAAAGGCCTGTTCGACTGTAACGGCGACGGCCTGTGTTCCCGGCAGCTGATTGTTTCCGGCCTGCCCCTGCCCGGCTACAAAGACCTGCAGTTCGGCCTGTCCCGCCCCGCCACCCTGAAGAATTTGTGGCAGAACCGCCGGCCGGATGCCGTTTACGTGGCAACCCAGGGGCCCCTCGGGATTGCCGCGGTGTCTGCCGCACGAAAACTGCAGATCCCCGTCATCTCCGGCTTCCACACCAACTTTCACAGCTACTCCCGCTACTACGGCGTGGGCGCACTGGAACGCCTGCTGTGCGCCTACGGCCGCTGGTTCCATAACCGCACGGCCCTGACCCTGGTGCCAACCCGGAAAATGCAGGCGGTTACCCGCAGCATGGGCATCACCAACGCCGGCCTGTGGGCCCGGGGTGTGGATTGTCAGCGTTTTACTCCCCACAAGCGTGATGAAGGCCTGCGCAAGGGCTGGGGCCTGGGCGAAAACGACAAAGCCGTGCTCTATGTGGGGCGCCTGGCACTGGAAAAAAACATCCGCAAAGCCGTGGCCTGCTTCGAGCGCATCAAAGGCCTGCATGCCAACGCCCGGTTTATCCTGGTGGGCGATGGGCCACTGCGGCGTCAGCTGGAAGAGCGACACCCGGACTACATTTTCTGTGGTACCCGGCAAGGCGACGACCTGGCCCGGCACTATGCCTCCGGCGACCTGTTCCTGTTCCCCAGCAAAACCGACACCTTCGGCAACGTGGTGCTGGAAGCCATGGCCAGCGGCCTGGCGGTAGTGGCGTTTGACGATGCCGCTGCGGCGGAACACATCCGGCACGAGGAGAACGGCCTGAAAGCGCCGCTCACCGAAGACGAAAGCTTTATCAACAACGCCCTGCGACTGGCAGACCAACCCAGCCTGCTGCAACGGATCCGGGCCCAGGCCCGGCTGGACGCACTGGAGCTGAGCTGGCACAGCCAGATAGAACAATTCGAACAACTGGTACTCAACCAACCTGCACAGGCCCGATACCATGGCGTCAACAAGCAAAGCATCCAGACTCTTTGAACTGGCAGACCAGCGTGAATACGCCCTGTGCCAGTCTATCAACCGCACCATTCGTTTCCGGCCGGTAAAAGGCTACTTCCAGCTGGTCAGCCGGCTGGGTGATGGCTGGTTCTGGTACGCACTGATTCTCTCTATTCCCTTTATGGCACCGGCCCACGGCCAGAACATCGCTGTACTGATGGCGTTTACCGGGCTGACCTGCACCATTAGCTATAAAGGCCTCAAGCACTGGCTGATCCGCGAGCGGCCATTTATTTCTTTCCCGGCCATCAACTGCGCTACACCCCCACTGGATCGCTACAGCTTCCCGTCGGGCCACACCCTGCACGCGGTGTGTTTCCAGGCCATGCTGTTTGCCACCCTGCCGGCGCTGGCCTGGGCCATCCTGCCGTTTACCCTGTCTGTAGCCGCCTCCCGGGTGGTACTGGGGCTGCACTATCCGAGTGACGTGGCGGCCGGCGCCCTGATT
>TARA_R100000049_G_C1956074_1_pt1 | contig 10506 bp, 10 predicted proteins | sample TARA_R100000049 | Tara Oceans TARA_R100000049 (sample SAMEA2619992) | marine metagenome | biome: marine biome (ENVO:00000447); feature: mesopelagic zone (ENVO:00000213) & marine oxygen minimum zone (ENVO:01000065); material: "saline water (ENVO:00002010), including plankton... | reverse complement strand
GTCGTTCATCCGGTTCAGGCAGCGCAGGAAGGTGGACTTGCCGCACCCGGACGGGCCGATAAAGGCAATCACTTCGTTGCGGGCAATATCCAGGCTGATCTTCTTGATGGCCCGGCTTTCGCCGTAAAACACCTCAACATCCCGCAGCTTGAACTTCGGGTCGTCGGCGTAGGGGCTGCCAACGGTGACCCCTTCCTGGATGATCGTCTCTGCCGGGCGCTCGTCCTGTACGGGAACAGCGGGCGCCGCGGTGGTTTCGGTGTTGCTGGTTACTGTCGAATTCATAGTGTTCATGGTTTAACTCCTTACCACCGGCGCTCAAGACGTTTACGGAGCCAGATGGCCAATGCATTCATGGTGATCATAAAGGTCAGCAGGATCATGATTCCGGCAGAGGCAAGTTCAACAAAGCCCTGCTCGGCACTGCTGGCCCAGAGGTAAATCTGTACCGGGAGCACAGTGGCGGAACTGAAGAAACCGTCAGGAATCTCCACGATAAATGCCACCATACCGATCAGCAGCAGCGGTGCTGTCTCCCCCAGTGCCTGGGCCATGCCGATGATCGAACCGGTCATCATGCCGGGCATGGCCAGGGGCACCACATGGTGCAGTACCACCTGCATTTTCGAGGCGCCGATGCCTTCCGCCGCTTCACGGATAGAGGGCGGCACACTCTTGATGGCCGCACGGCTGGAAATGATGATGGTGGGCAGGGTCATCAGCGCCAGCACCAGGCCACCCAATACCGGTACGGAGCGCGGCAAGCCGAACACCCCGATAAACACCGCCAGGCCCAACAGACCGAAGATGATCGACGGTACCGCCGCCAGGTTGTTGATGTTGACCTCGATAAAATCGGTGAACTTGTTCTGGGGCGCAAATTCCTCCAGGTACACCGCTGCCGCAACCCCCATCGGGAAGGCAATCACCAGGGTAACCACCATGGTCAGCAATGAGCCGACAATGGCGCCCAGAATACCGGCATTGGACGGCTCCCGGGAATCGCCCCGGCTGAAGAACACATCGTTGAAACCGGTGTCTACCACGCCCTTCTGAACCAGCTCATCCACCCAGCGCTGCTGCTGTTCCGACAAACGGATGCTGTAGGCAGGATTGTCGGCATGTTTCACATAGACCGACACCGTGTCGTGCACCAGGAACTCCATGGTCTGGGTAGTACCCAACAATTCCGGCTGCCGGGCCAGCAGGTCCTTGATCTGGTTGCTGGCATAGCTACCCGCCAACCGGCTCAGCTCCCGAAGGTCCTTACGCTCCTCCACCTCGGGAAAATGCTTCTGCAGAGCCGTTATGATGGGCGCCTGGAAGTCCGCCATGGACATCTGGTCTTTGTCAGACGCGTCATCCAGGTACATCTGCTCGCCATCAAGCACCACCTCAAGGGTCATGGTGGTCTTGATAAAGCCGGTGTAGCCCTTGCCGATGATGTCGGTAAACAGCACCACCAGGGACAACAAGGCGATGGCGATGGCGGTCATGCCGTAGAGCCGGAACCGGCGCTCCTTGCGGTACCGCCGCTTGAGTGACTGGCGGACAATCTCCGCCTGTGAACGTTGATCAGTCATACTGTTCCCTATACTTGCGGACAATCTTCAGGGCAACCACGTTGAGGGCCAGGGTTACGATGAACAGCATCATGCCCAGGGCAAACGCGGCCAGGGTCTTGGCGCTGTCGAATTCCTGGTCACCGGTCAGCAGGGTGACAATCTGCACCGTAACCGTGGTGACGGAATCCAGCGGATTGGCCGTCAGGTTGGCTGCCAGGCCTGCTGCCATCACCACAATCATGGTTTCACCGATGGCCCGGGAAGCCGCCAGCAGGATGCCGCCCATAATTCCCGGCAGGGCCGCGGGGAAAATTACGTTCTTCATGGTTTCTGACTGGGTGGCACCCAGTGCCAGGGAACCGTCCCGCAGGGTCTGGGGTACGGCGTTGATCACGTCGTCAGACAACGATGAAACAAACGGAATAATCATGACACCCATCACCAGGCCCGCCGCCAGCGCGCTCTGGGATGAGGCTTCAAGGCCGATACTTTCAGCCAGGTCCCGTATGAACGGGGCAACCGTAAGGGCCGCAAAAAAGCCGTATACCACGGTTGGGACACCTGCCAGCATTTCCAGCAGCGGCTTGATCACCGCCCGGGCCGGCCTGGTTGCGTACTCAGACAGGTACACCGCAGACAGCAACCCCACAGGTACCGCTACCAGCAGCGCAATGGCCGAAATCAGCAGGGTGCCGGTGAACAGCGGGATGATACCGAAAGCACCGTCTGAACCTACCTGGTCGGCACGCAGGGCAGTCTGGGGGCTCCAGGACGTGCCGAACAGAAACTCGGTAATGGGAACCTTGCCGAAGAACCGGAAGGTTTCAAAAATCACGGAAAAGACAATACCGACGGTGGTCAACACGGCAACCGCCGCACAGACAAAGAAAATCCACCGCAAGGTGCGCTCCACGTTTTCGCGGGCGTTGATGTGGGGTTGTACCCGGGTCCAGGCATAGGCAGCGCCCAGTACCGCAAGAAGAATCACCAGCGTGGCCTTGAAGCTGGCACTGCGCTGTTTGAGGGCGTCCAGAAGGTCCGCCGCACCCACCACTTCCGGGGGTACAAACTGCGGATCCAGCTTGTCGGCTGCCACGTTGTTGATCTGCGAAAGGATAAGGCTCGCCTGCCCGTCAGACTCAGGTGCAAGTTCTGCCGGCAACGAAGCCACCACATAGTTCTGGATAACCTTGCCTTCAAAACCCGCCCACAGCGCCAGGACAATCAGCGCAGGGATCGCGCACCACAAAGCGGCACGGGCCGCGTAGTAAAAGGGCAGCGCCTTCAGATTGCGAATACCGCCGATGGGCTCGGCTACCGCGCGCGAGCGCATGTAGGACAAACCATAGGCGATGACGGCAATCACCAGGATCAGAGGCAACAGATTGGCCGTTTGCATAACGTTCTCTGTGTCGTGTGAATGTTGAGTTAAAGCCAGCTCAACGTTTTTATTATTGTGCCAGTTTAGCGGCTGTTTTATTCATCTGGTTGTAACAAAAGAACGCGAACCTCCCCGGCCCGCGTTCTTTGTCGTCGTCCCTGACTACCCGGAGCTGCTTAGAGCTCGTTGCCGGTCATCGGCTTCAGGTTGCGCACATTCTTGGCCACGTCCATGCGAGTGTTGCGCGGGTTCGGAATCAGGCCTACGTCGACCAGGTAACCGTTGTCGCCCCAGGCGCCTTCAGTAGTGAATTCCTCGGCATATTCCTTGATGCCCGGAACCACGCCTACGTGGGCGTTCTTGATGTAGAAGAACAGGGAGCGGGCAACCGGGTAATCTTCATCAGCGATAGTTTCCGGAGTCGGCTCAACGCCACCGATGGTCGCGGCCTGGATCTGGCTGCTGTTTTCCATCAGGAAGCTGTAACCGAAGATACCCAGGGTGTCCTTGTCCTGCGCCAGGCGCTGAACGATCAGGTTGTCGTTTTCGCCAGCCTCAACAAACGGGCCGTCTTCACGCATGCTGTGGCAAACGCTCTTCATTTCTTTCTTCGGCATGGCCTTGATGAAATCGAAGGTCTTGCAGCCACCTTCCATTGCGATTTCAACGAAAGCATCACGGGTACCGGAAGTCGGAGGCGGGCCCATCACGCTGATTTCCAGGTTCGGCAGGCTGGAGTCGATCTCGCTCCACTTCTGGTAAGGGTTAGCGACCAGCTTGTCGCCGCCCTTGGGATCCGGAACTTCCTTGGCCAGGGCCAGGAACACCTGCTTCAGGCTCAGGTCCAGCTTGCCAGCATCTTTGGAGTTGGCGATAACGATACCGTCAGCACCGATTTTCACTTCGGTGATTTCCTTCACGCCATTGCTCTGGCACAGCTCGAACTCGCTCTTCTTCATGCGACGGGAAGCGTTAGTGATGTCCGGGTGCTGGGTACCGATACCGGCACAGAACAGCTTCAGACCACCGCCGGAACCGGTAGATTCCAGTTTCGGAGTCGGGAAGTCGGTGTTACGGCCAAAACGCTCGGCAACTACAGTGGCGAACGGATAAACAGTGGAAGAACCGACGACATTGACGGTATCACGGGCCATGGCCGGGGTGGACACGGCGGCAATGCTGCCCGCCAGGGCAACAGAAGCGATTGCAGCTTTCAATTTCATCACGTTATGTCTCCAGTATCGGTGGACGTTATGTTGGTATCTGCTTTACCGATGAGTGCATCCTAGGGAGACTCTGTGACAACTTTGTTACAGCTTTTGAAATATAGCCGTCATTAGCGAAATTTTCTTGCAGCGCGCGGCCAGCCCGTTACCATGCACGGAAAACAATTCATAAGCTTCCGTAAGGCAAATCATTCATGAAAGCATACGATGACGACAAACCCGCCCCCCGCGGGGAAATGATGCTGCAGGTGATTCCCCTGCCCTCAGACACCAATGCCAATGGCGATGTGTTCGCCGGCTGGCTAGTCAAACAGATGGATATTGCCGCCGCTGCCATGGCCGGGCGCATTTCCCGGGGCCGCAATGCCACCGTGGCCATGGATCGCATGGAGTTCCTGTCGCCGTTGCGGGTGGGTTCCCAGGTAGGTTGTTATTGCGAATTGGTGGACATTGGCCGCAGCTCCATGAAGATCCAGGTGGAAGTCTGGACCCTGGACCGCAGCTCAAAGACACCGCGCAAGGTAACGGAAGGCCTGTTTGTATACGTAGCCATAGACGAGCACGGCCGCATCCGGGAAGTGCCGGAGCAGAATCACTGACCTTTCGACATCAGCTGCTCGATGAGAGCCTGATACCGGGGCGCCAGCCTTGAAGCCCGCCATGGATTCGGCGGCTCTGCAACAGGCGGTTGTTCAAGCAACCTGGCCAGCCGGTCAGCCGCCGCCCGGGCTTCCGCCGCCGGGTCAGACTCAACGCTGGCGTACCGGCACTGCGGCGGCACATACTCCCGGTAGGCCAGCCGGTCCGGTGCCAGTGGCAAGCACCCGGCAGCCATGGCCTCCAGCATCGCCAGCCCCTGGAAATCGTGAAGCGCTGTCGTCAGCACAATATCGGCACGGCCCAGCAAGCGATCATAATCTGCGCGGCGCTCCAGAAAGCCCCAGTGTTCGATGTGTCCTGAATATAGCCGGTGAATCCGGTCAAATGCTTCCGGGCGACTGCGAAAGCCCTCGCCCACCACGCTGATACGGAAAGGCATTGCACGCTCTGTCAGCTGCTCCAGCAATGCCAACAATCGGTCCGGCCCCTTGTCGTATTCCCAGCGGTGATTCCACAGCAGGTGCGGACACGCCCGGTTCACAGGCCGGGGCTGGTCGATAAACAAGCGGTCTTCAATCGGAACCGGCAGCACCGAAGACCTTTCCCTGAGTTTTTCCATCACCCCATCGGGCACCGCATCCGGCATCTTGTTCAGAAAGCCTTCCACGCCTTGCAGAAAGCTGTCCCGGTTCCAGGCGCTGTTGAAGACCACCGCATCGGCCGCCAGGGCACTGTAGAGATTGACCATTTGCGGCTCTACCCGGCCCCGCTGCTGATCGCTGACCGGAAAGGCGAACTGGTTTTCATGCATATAAAGCAGGCACGGCGTGTTTGCCAGCGAGGGGTGCAACCCGCGCAATGTGGCCAGGTCGACCATGGAGGTGGCAATGACCAGGTCCCAGGATTCCTGCAGGCAGGGCTCGTCCAGCCAGCTCACCGGATTACCTCGTATCCGCCACTGGAAGAATCTGGGCGGAAGCGCCAGCGTCTGCCAGTGATAACCGGGCAGCAGGGTGACCAATTGCTCTCGCCAGCGCCGATGGCTGGCGGCATCGTAGCCTGACAATAGAAGAATGCGTTGGGTCATGGCGATCCATAGCTGGAGGACGAAGGAGTCGGCAAGTGTATCAGGCCTCGGGCTTTCCTCGGCTCAGGGACCACAGGCCAAACACCGGCCCGGGCAACAGCAAAAGCGCCACCCAGACACCCCAGGCGCTCCAGAACCCGCTGGTGAGCCAGATGGCAGGCAGTGTCAGGCCAAAGCCGACCGCATTCATCACCGCCAGCGACGAACCCACGGTTTCTTTCGGTGCGGTCGCAGCCGCCAGTGCAGAGAATTGCGGTGAATCGGCCACCACCGCCACGCCCCAAACCAGCAGCAAAGCCATTAATAACTCCGGCGGTAACCCGTTCATCCAGGGATAGAGCAGACACAAGGCCCCGGACACCATCAACGCCCGCCGGGCGACCCACTCGCTGCCCAAAGTCCGACTGAACCGGCCGCCGCCAATACACCCAGCCGCACCTATCCCGATCACCGCAAATGACAGCCAGGGTATCAAAGCCTCACCCTGCCCCAGCCGTTGAAGTTCTCGCCCGATCAACAGCGGCACCAGCGTCCAGAACGCGTAAAGCTCCCACATGTGACCAAAATAACCGCCCGCCACGGCGCGGAACCGGGGCAGGCGTAAAGCCGACAATCCCTGTCTCAGGGGAAGGCGCCCGCTGGCTTTGGGCAGGTGCGGCCCGTCACCTAACAGAAATACCAACAGCCCGCCCAGTAGCGCCAGACATGAGGATGCAAACAGTGGCCACTCCCAGGGCATACCTGATGTTGCCCCTCGCATCAGATGTGGCAAAGCGGTGCCCAGAGTCAGCATACCCACCAGCCAGGCCAGGGCGGCGCCGGCATATTTGGGCGTCCAGGCAATCACCAGTTTCATACCGAGGGGATAGATGCCGGCCAGGCACAAGCCCGTGGCGAATCGCAGCAGGCTGTCCAGCGGAAACACCCCGGCCACCGCTACAAAGCCTGCGTTCGCCAGTGCGCCCAGCAGGCTCGATACCAGGAAGATGCGGCTTGCGCCAAAACGATCTGCCAGGCCGGTCACTGCCAGGGCAAGCGTACCGGCAATAAAACCCGCCTGAACAGACAGCGTCAGCCGGCCCAGATCCGATTCCGCTAACCCGAGTTCGGCGGCCAGGGATAGCCAGACCCCGTTGATACTGAACCAGAGGGAGGTGCCGAACAATTGTGCGAGCACAATGACTGGCAAAGGATAACGTTGCAGTAGGCTGGTCATATTATTGTCTTTGTGGTTACCGGAAAGCCAAGCCTAGCTCGAAACCCGACTGAGACCCCATGCGACTTTGGTGCCCGGTCAGGGTTTGGTTAAACGATCCAGCCGCAGGCGCTCCCGGTCATCAAACAGCCGCCGGCCTCCCCAACTGACCGCCATCACCGCGCCAAACCCCGTGCCGACGGTAATAATCAGCATAACCAATATCTGGTACTTAACCGCGACCGCGGGCGGGCTGCCCGCCAGAATCTGACCGGTCATCATGCCGGGCAGGCTGACAATGCCAGCCGCCGCCATGGCGTTAATGGAGGGCATCATGCCACTGCGCATGGCTTCCCGACGGATGTCTTCCAGTGCCTGCTGCCAGGTCTGGCCCAGCATCAGCCGGTTCTCGATTACCGCCCGCTGGCGCCAGACCGAATCATTCAGACGATCCAGGGCCAGGCTGACCCCGGTCATGGTGTTGCCCAGCATCATACCCAGCAAAGGAATCGCATACTGAGGGGTATACCAGGGCTTCGGACCAATCACCACCGCCAGTGCCAGCACGGTCACGGTAAACGACGACACGAACATCGCGCCGGTGCCGATGCCGAACGCCCACCCGCCTTTCAGGCGCCGGCCCTGGCGCGCCACCACTTCCCGGCCAGCCACCAGCAGCATGACCGCCGCCAGAAGCGCAATCCAATAGAAGGCGGAAGAGGCAAACAGGGCTTCCAGTACCAGGCCAATCAAAGCCAGCTGAATAACCGTTCGTATGGCCGCCACCAACAGGCTGCGGGTGATATCCAGCCGCCCCAGGTAGGCTGTCGCTGCCAACGCCAGTACCAGCAAGGCCGCCAGGCCCAGCTTCCACCAGGCCAGGTCAATCACTTCCATGGACAGGCTCCAGTGCGGCTCCCCGAATCCGATAGTGAGCGTTGGCAACCCGGCGAATCTGGGCGGAATCATGGGCGACCCACAAGGTGGCGATCTGCCGCTGTTCAATCTCCTGCAACAGCCAGCGTTCGATCGCCTCTGTCGATTCGTTATCCAGGTTGGCGGTCGGTTCATCCAGCAGCAGCACGTCCGGTTCCAGAACCAGGGCCCGCCACAACGCGAGTCTTTGCCGCTCGCCGGAGGACAACCGGCTGACCGACCAGTCCATCACCTCGGCAGGGAAACCCAGAGCGGCAGGCAAACGCTCACCAGCCCCCTCGGGAAAGTGGGCGCTTACCTCATCAAACCACCACTGGCTTTCCGCCGGCACCATCACCACCTGGCGCCGCCACTGATGTGCCGGCACACTCTGTTGATCGAGGTTATCCAGCGAAATCCGGCCGCGATGGGGTTCCAGATCGGCCACCGCGCGCAGCAGCCAGCTCTTGCCACTGCCAGAGGGGCCCGACAGGCACACCACCTGTCCGCGGGGAACGGTCAGCGATGCCTCATTCAGCACACCAATGCTGACACCTTGAAGCAACAACCCTGTCAAAGCCGGCTCACCAGGGCAGTTCCTCACCGTTGCTGTGCCAGAACGACCCGGTATTCTCCAGGGTCAGATTAGCAATGCGTTCGGCCAGCCCCCTGGCAGACTCTTCCGGCGTGATCAGCCCGCCAAAGTTCACCATTCGCGTTTTGACATAACCGGGATGCAGCTGCGCCACGGCGATACCTTTAGGCTTCAAATCCACCGCCAGGGACTTACCGAAAGCGTTCAGCGCAGCCTTCGAGGCCCGATAGCCATAACGGCCGCCTGAGTCGTTGTCGGCGATAGAGCCCATTCGGCTGGTTATATTGGCGATCTTGCTGCCCTGCCCCATCAGAGGCGCCAGGGCTTCGGCCACCCGCAGCGGGGCGTAGGCGTTGATTTCCATCTGGGTACGGATGGAATCGAAGTCGATACTGCCCAGCTGCTCGTCCTGCAGCAGCCCGGCGTTGTTGATCAGCAGGCTGATACGCTTGCCCGCCAGACCGGATTTCAGCTTATCGATGCCGGCATCTGTGGCGACATCCACGCCGTCGATCACCTGGACCGCCACACTGGCCAGTTCGTCCGATGACTGCCGGCACACGCCAATCACTTCGCAGCCTTCAGCGGCATAGTGCCGGGCCAGTTCCAGACCAATACCACGATTGGCACCGGTAATGACCACCACATTGGAATCAGACATAGCCTTTTTCTCCTATTGGTTTCTCCGCTCGTTCCGGCAACCATACTGACAACGCTGCCGCTGTGGCTACCAGGGCTGCGGAAATCCACAAACAGGCTTCCAGCCCATAAGCCTGGTACACCCAGCCAGACAGGATGGTACCCAACAAGCGGCCGGCGGCATTGGACATATAGTAAAAACCCACATCCAGCGACACGCCATCACCCCGGGCATAGCTGACAATCAGGTAGCTGTGCAGGGAAGAGTTGATGGCAAACAGCACCCCGAACAGCAGCAAACCGCCAATCACCGCCACCTGTGCCGACCAACCGGCCATCAGAGCCCCGGCAATCGCGGCAGGAACCAGCGCCAGTACTGCCGCCCAACGCACGGCACCGGATTTACCGTTGGAGTGTCCGGTGATTCTGGGCGCAATGGTCTGGATAAAGCCGTAACCGATAATCCAGCTGGCCATAAAGCCGCCAACTTTCCAGTGGTCCCAGCCGAACACCGTGGCCATGTACACCGGCAACGCCACTACAAACCACACGTCCCGGGCGCCGAACAGGAACATCCGGGCCGCCGACAACACGTTGATGGCCCGGCTCTTGGACAGAATCTCACTGAATTTGGGTTTCGCCTTGCTCTTGCCCAGATCCTGCCCCAGCAGGAACAGGCTGGCCAGCCAAACCAGGCCCAGCGCCACTGCCATAAGGATCACCGCGCCGGTAAAGCCGGCGGCCATCAGCAGGACACCGCCCAGAAAGAAACCCACGCCCTTCAGGGTATTCTTGGAACCGGTCAGAATCGCCACCCACTTGTACAGGGTGCCCTGCTGCTCGTCCGGCACCAGCAACTTGATGCCGCTCTTGGCAGACATCTTGTTCAGGTCTTTGGCGATGCCGGACAGCGCCTGTGCTGCCATCACCCAGGGCACCGTGAGCATGGCCGCGGGCACCGCCAGCATGGCCAGCGCCACAATCTGCAGAAACAGCCCGATATTCATGGTGCGGTTCAGGCCCATGCGGGCCCCCAGATAGCCGCCCACCAGGTTGGTCACCACCCCGAAGAACTCGTAGAAGATGAACAACAGGGCAATTTCCAGCGGTGAGTATCCCAACTGATGGAAATGCAATACCACCAGCATCCGCAGGGCACCATCGGTCAGGGTGAAGGCCCAGTAGTTGCCGGTGATCACCAGGTACTGGCGGATGGCAGCGCTCATCTCAGGCCAGCCCTACCTTGCGGGCCAGTTCCGCGGTGCGGTTGGCGTAGCCCCATTCGTTGTCGTACCAGGCGTAG
>TARA_R100000049_G_C1956082_1_pt1 | contig 10568 bp, 10 predicted proteins | sample TARA_R100000049 | Tara Oceans TARA_R100000049 (sample SAMEA2619992) | marine metagenome | biome: marine biome (ENVO:00000447); feature: mesopelagic zone (ENVO:00000213) & marine oxygen minimum zone (ENVO:01000065); material: "saline water (ENVO:00002010), including plankton... | reverse complement strand
CCCGCCTCTGATGTTACATGCGTTCGATAATGATCGCCGGGGCCATGCCCCCGGCGGCGCACATGGTGACCAGGCCGCGTTTCTTGTCCTGCCGCTCCAGCTCGTCGAGCAAGGTGCCGATCAGGATGGACCCTGTGGCGCCGATCGGATGGCCGAGCGCCATCGCACCGCCATTGACATTCACCTTGTCGCGATCGAGTCTCAAGTCCCTGATGAACTTCTCGGCGACGACAGCGAAGGCCTCGTTAATTTCCCAAAGATCAATATCATCCGGCGTTAATCCAGCCTTGGCGAGCACCTTTTTTGCCGCCGGAACCGGTGCGTTCAGCATCAGCGTCGGGCAATCCCCCATATTCGCCGTTGCCACGATCCGGGCGCGGGGCTTGAGGTTATGCTTCTTTGCATAATCGGGAGACGCCAGCAACAGCGCGCCTGCGCCATCGACGACGCCTGAGGAATTCCCCGCATGATGCACATGGTCAAATTCCTTGATCTCAGGATATTTGCGGGTGATCAGGCTGCCATAGGTATTTCCGGCTTCGTCAACGACGACATCGCGGAACATGCTGAAGACGGTTTTGAGCCCGGCGAGGCTTTCCATGGTGGTTCCGGCGCGCGGGAACTCCTCCCGGTCGAGGGCGATGGACCCGTCCTTGTTTTTTACCGGAATGATCGACTTATCGAACCGGCCTTCCTCGATGGCTTTGGCTGCACGTTTCTGGCTTTCCACGGCGAGTTCATCGACCGCCTTACGATCAATGCCTTCCAGTGTAGCAATGGCGTCGGCGCAAACCCCCTGCTGTGACTGCGGATGGCTTTCGCGAAGGTCGAGATTGCCGCCATCCAGCATCGACGGCGTGTTGGGGTCCGCGATAGACGCGGTATAGCTCATCATCTCGGTGCCGCCTGCAATGACGAGATCCTCCATGCCGGACATAACCTGCGCGGCCGCAAGATTGACAGTGGTGATACCTGAGCCGCAAAAGCGATCCAATGTCATGCCGGAAGCCTTGATGTCATAGCCGGCGGAAAGAGCGGCCATCCGGCCAAGGTCATAGCCCTGTTTGCCAACCTGTGTCGAGGTGCCCCAGATGATGTCATCCACATCAGCTGTATTGAAATCATTCCGCTCGGCAAGGGCAGCAAGGACTGTTGCGCCGAGATGCTGGGGATGCAGATGGGCGAGTGAGCCTTTGCCCACCTTGCCAATACCGCGAGGTGTGCGGCACGTGTCAATAATGTAAGCGTCAGTCATGGTTTTTTCCTTATTTATTATTGCGTTACTGTTTATCTGGGGGCCATCCGGATGGCGCCGTCGAGGCGGACATCTTCGCCGTTGAAGTATCCGTTGCGGCACATTTCAAACGCGAGAGAGGCATATTCCTCCGGCTTTCCAAGCCGGGACGGATTCGGGACCTGAGCGGCCAAGGCAGCCTTGACCTTCTCCGGCGCACCCTGGAGAAGCGGCGTATCAAAGATGCCCGGCAGGATGGTGTTTACGCGGATCAGCTCCTGCGCGAGGTCGCGGGCGATGGGAAGGGTCATACCGACAACCCCGCCTTTAGACGCCGAGTAGGAGGCCTGCCCGACCTGTCCATCCTCTGCAGCGACCGAGGCCGTGTTGATGATCACGCCGCGTTCCCCATCGATGGGATCGAGGGTCATCATACCCGCCGCCGATTTGGCAATACAGCGGAAGGTGCCGATCAGATTGATCTGGATAATCAGTTCGAACTTATCGAGCGGAAAATGTCGGATCTCGCCGGTTTCCCGGTCGCGGCTTGCTGTTTTCACCGCGTTGCCAGTTCCCGCGCAATTTACCAGAATCCGTTCCTGCCCGAGTTTCGAGCGGAGTTCCGCAAAGCCGGCGTCAACTTCTTCTTCAGAGGTGACGTTTACCTTGGCGAACGCACCGCCGAGTTCCTTTGCGACGGCCTTGCCCTGTTCCTCATTAAGATCGAAAATGCCGACTTTTACGCCTGCCGACGCCAGTTTTCGCGCTGTGGCGGCCCCGAGGCCCGACGCGCCGCCAGTGATAATTGCGGTTGTTCCTTCAAGGTTCATTTTTGTTATCTCTCCATTGTTTTTTGCTTAATTTAGGCAGAGCAGGCCTATAAAGATAGGGAAAAATTAAACGGGCGGTGTGTCTCATTTCAGGGGAGGGTGCGATTGAAAAATCCAGCTTATTAATAATAATTCGCAAAAAGGCGATTGACTCTTTTCCGCGCTATTGATAATCATTACTAGAAAGTAGCCAGTATATTGTAATTTCACGTAAAAAGAATGGTCCCGGGAAAGTTGGAAAAACAATCCAGTCGTAAACATAGCAAGCGCGTCATTACGCTTGTTGACGACGCCCTGCAAAGCAGCGATCTGTTCACACAGGGCCCGGAATTGACGATTATTCACAACAGTGAAGCATACAAATTGCGGCTTACTGGAAACGGAAAGCTGATTTTAACAAAGTAAGCCATTAGCCAGCCACCCAGTCACCCGGACTTTTCCGGTAGCCAGGCAGCAAGCAAACGCGATCTCAACATTTAAGAAAGTTTGTTGCCATGCGTCAAATGCTGCCGCTTGCCTGTATGGGCGTGCTCCTCTCAAGTACATTTCTTACGCCTGTAGTATCTGCCCAGGAGACTAGAGGAGCGCCTTCCACATCGCTGGATGCCGTGACCGTCTATGCAACCCGTAGCCCGCAGTCGGCATTCGAGGTGCCGGCTATGACATCGAATGTGGATACGGATGCTCCCGGCAACGCAATGGCGGGGGACGTCGGGGATCTTTTGGAATTCACGCCAGGCGTGGAAGTGACCGACGGACCGCGCCGCAATGGTCAAACGGTCTCGATCCGCGGATTTGATGACGAAGCCATTATCACGTTGATGGATGGCCGTCGGCAGAATTTTGAAGCGGCGCATGACGGTCGGTTCTTTATCGACCCGTCGCTGCTGAAGAGTGTCGAGATCGTCAAGGGGTCTTCCTCGGCGATTTATGGCGGCGGTGCCATTGGCGGGGTCGTTGCGTTCGAGACGAAGGATGCCGCGGATATGCTGCTGCCAGACGAAACCTGGGGCGTTTACACCTCGGCGGGTTATCGCACGGCGAGCAAGGAATATTCGCCGGTCGTTTCGGTCTACGGTCGGACGGGCTCTCTCGATATTATCGGGATGGCGGCGGTTCGAAACTCCGGGGATATCAAGCAGGGCGACGGCAATGAGCTGATCTCGGAAGACAACCTGCTCTCGGGCACCTTCAAGGTCGGCTACAGCGTGGATGATTTCAATACCGTCAAGTTCATTTATCAGGGCCTTCATAATGACGGAACGGAACCGAACAACGGGGGCGGTGCGATTACCACGTCAAACCCGATCGTCGAGAAAACCGTCAACGACAATCAATATGCCGTCAAATATGAATTTGATAACCCGTCAAACAGCTGGCTGAAGCCGAAGCTACATCTTTATTACAATGACACACGCGTGCGTGAGGAGGATGTGACCGGGACGAACGCCGGACGTGTACAGACACGCGATTTGAGCACCATCGGCTTTACGGCGGACAACCAGATGTCCATCGATATCAGTGAAACGCAGAACCACATCATATCGTACGGTTTCGAGATTTATCACGACGAGCAGGAGGGGACGACGACAAATGCCGGTACACGCCCGGGCGTGCCCAACGCCGATGCGACGAATTACGGGTTTTATGTTCAGGATGAAATCGCGCTGGATACAAATGCCGGCCGCTTCCTGATTATCCCGGCGGCCCGGTTCGATTCCTACCGCAGCAGTGACGACGCCGGGAATTCGCAGAGTGAGCATCAGGTTTCCCCGAAGATCTCGATGAGCTATCTTCCGAATGATAATCTCATGTTTTTTGGTAGTCTCGCCCAGGCGTTCCGGGCGCCGAACCTGACGGAAATCTATGCGTCGGGCATGCATTTCCCGGGTGCTTTTCCTTTTCCGCCGGACAATTTCTTCGTCCCCAATCCCGATCTTCGTCCTGAAACAGTTACGACCTTTGAACTCGGTGCGGGTCTCAAGTTCAATGACGTGATGGCGGAGAATGACCGGATACAGGTCAAGGGCTCCTGGTTTATCAGTGAAGGCAATGACTTCATTTCCCAGGAGGTGGATATTTTTGCGGGTACAACGGAAAATGTTAATATTCCCAACGCCCGCCTGACAGGCTTTGAAGTAGATGGCACCTATCAGCTTCATCCGGTCACCGCGAAACTCGGCCTTTCCTATGTCGAGGCGGAGAATGAGGATACCGGTGAGTATCTTTCAAATAATGTCCCGCTGACCCTCGTCGCGGATCTGGCCTACAGTGCAACGTCGATCGAGAGTATTTTTGGTGTGAGAGGGCGCTTTGCCGCCGCCAATGACAAGGTCGGCAGTGCGAATACTCCGACGCCGGGTTACTCCGTCTATGACGTCTATTATCGCTGGCTGCCAAGTGGCCCCGGTCTCGATACGCTGACCGTTGATCTTGGTGTCTCCAACATTTTTGACAAGGCTTATTCGACGGCATTCGCCACTCTCCTTGAAGAAGGGCGGAGCTATAACGTGAGGGTTGCCTATAAATGGTAGCAGCAACGGCAGACGCGTTTTCGGAAGATCAGGGGAAGAGATGGCTTTTCTATCTCACCCTGTCCGTCTGCGCGAATGTTTTTCTGATGTCTCTGGTTCAGCTGAACACGCGTCCGGACACGGTATTTGAAATTCCGGTGATGGAAGTAAACCTCATGACAATATCCCGGCCGACACCTATGACGCCACCGGAAGAAGTTGTGAAGGCGGTGCAGCCACCGCCGCCGCCGCCGCGTCAGGCGCCCCGCATCAAGCCCGTTGTAACGACACCATATGCCGCCCGGAAAATCGCCGTCGTTCCCGAGGTTTCGCCATCTCGGGTTCAGACTGCTGAGAAGGCGCCAGCGAAGGCTGTACCACTGCCCAAGGCAAAGCCTCCTGAAGCCAAGATAACGGAGGTTGCCGCCAAAACGGTTGAGAAGATAGTAGCCAAGCCAATCCCGAAAGCGATGAAGCCGCCGGAGCAGCGCCCCGTCCCCGAGATTGCAAAGAAACCGGTGACGGAACCCGTTCTCGAACCGGCGAAGAAGCTGGTCGCGGTTGCGCCAGCCGTCGGCCAGAACGAGGGCGAGGACGACTCGACGGTTATTCATAAGGCTCGCTACCGTCATCAGGTGCCGCCATCCTACCCGCGCCGGGCGCTGGATTTGGGGCAGCAGGGAACAGTAACGCTGCACGCCGAAGTATTGCCGAGCGGCGATCCGCGTGAGTTGAAAATCGCCAAATCATCCGGCCACCGCCTCCTCGACATGGCGGCATTGGCGGCCGTTAAAAAATGGAAGTTTGAACCGACGAGCGTGAACGGAAGCGCAATTGTCAGCTGGGTTCGGGTTCCCGTGAATTTTGTCATCCACTAATGGACAGGAAAGACCAATGAATGAATCAACATCCGTCAGGGCGCAGCTGTCGCCAGAGGAAATCAGGGCTGAATATGAGCGGCTCACCAAAAGCGAGGGGTTGAGGGCACGAAATGCTGCACAGGAAATCGGAATTTCGGAAGGGGAGTTGCTGGCGTCCCGCGTTGGCACGGAAGTTGTCCGTCTCGCCGATGAGCCCGAGGCGATCCTGAAAGAGATTGCCTCGCTTGGCGAGGTGATGGCGCTGACCCGGAACGAGCATTGCGTGCATGAACGCAAGGGTGTCTATGAGAATGCCAGCTTTTTCAGCCACGGTCCGATGAAAACCGGCCTGTTCGTTAATCCGGATATCGATCTGCGCCTGTTCATGGGGCAGTGGAAATACGGCTTCGCTGTCACGGAAGCCACTAAAGCCGGAACCCGCAAGAGCCTGCAGTTCTTCAATGCGGCGGGACTGGCAATTCACAAGATATATCTGACCAACAAATCCAAAGAGGCCGCCTATGATGATCTGGTTGCAAAGTATCGCCATGCTGAACAGAACCCGTCTGTTGAAGTTGAAAGCGCGGCGCCAAAAGCGTCGGACCGACCGGATTCGGAGATTGACTGGGAAGGATTCCGTGCCGGCTGGGAAAAGCTGAAAGACACGCACGCTTTTTTCCCGCTACTTCGGAAATTCAAGGTCGGCCGCGTTCAGGCATTCCGCAATATCGGGAATGACTTCGCCGTCGAGATCGAGAATGTCGCAGCCCGCCGCCTGCTTGAACTCGCCGCCGAGAGTGAATGCGAGATCATGGTCTTTGTCGGCAGCCCCGGCTGCATCCAGATTCACACCGGCCCGGTCAAGAAGCTGGTTGAACATGGCCAGTGGTACAATGTGCTCGATCCGAAGTTTAACCTGCATCTCGATGAATCCGGTATCAGCCATAGCTGGGTGACGAAGAAGCCGACGGAAGACGGGATTGTTACCGCTGTTGAGGTTTTCGATGAGAATGACGAACTGATCGCAACCTTCTTCGGCAAGCGCAAACCCGGTCAGCCGGAACTGGAACTCTGGCGTAAAATTGTCGGCCAACTGCCGGTGAAGGAGGTAACGAATGTTGCCTGAAGGGCTTCCGGCGTTTGATTTCGCGGAGCAGTTCGCGCAGCTTGGGATCATGGCATGGCCGCTCGCGGCTTGCTCTATCGTGGCGCTGGCGATCGGCATAGAGCGGGCGGTCTTCGTCATGAAAGCCACCGCCACCGCCAATGCCCGGTATGAGCATCTCGCGGAATATCTGGGGGAGATCAAGGTGCAGCCAAAGCCCGTCCGCGATGAAATGGTCGGCGTCATGCTCAATGACTTGCAGCGGCCCTATTACAGCGGGATCAAGTCGCTGCGTCTGATCGGCATGATCAGCCCGATTTTCGGATTACTCGGGACTATTCTTGGTATCATTGCGGCCTTCAAGGTGATCTCCGTTCAGACCGGCCCGGTATCGCCTGCGTTGATTGCGGACGGCCTGTGGGAGGCGATGCTGACCACGGCTGTCGGCCTGCTGATCGCTCTTCCAGCATTGTTGATGGCGCATTTCTTCAGTTCGTTCAGCGAGCGGCAGTTGGGGCGGTTTTGCCTTGATCTCAATCGCCTGTCTCTCTCCTTTGAACTGGCGAAGACCGAAAATAAGTCGGAGATTGTCGAGTTCGCGTCCGAGGTACGCCGCAAATGATTACGCTTCAGTCGGAAGATCCGCATGGCGGCACGCTTCGGGACCTCGCGCCGGACCTTACGCCGATGCTGGATATCCTGTTCATCCTGCTGGTCTTTTTCCTGCTGACGGTCGGGACGGTGTTCAAGTCTCTCGATCTCAAGCTTCCGTCGGCGGTGGAGGAAGAGCTGACACAGCTCAACGAACCTCGGCATATCATGCTTGAAATCCGGGAAGGCTCCTATGCCCTCGACGGCGAGCAGATGGACAATTTTATTGAGCTTAAAACCGCTCTTCGGGCGACCCTCGCGGAGAAACCCGATTACGAACTGATTGTCGCCGGGGACCGGCGGATCGCCATTGAAAGACTGCTGAGAGTCCTGACATATCTGCAAATGCAGGGGATCGATGCGGCCAACATTCTCATGCAAAAAGAAACAAATCCATGATCCGTTCATTAAGTATTATTTTTCTGCTTTTCTCGACCGCAGCTTTTGCGGATACACCCAAGCGCGTTGTGTCTGTGGGCGGTGCCCTGACTGAAACGGTCTATGCGTTGGGTGCCGGTGAGTTGCTTGTCGGCAGCGATACCACCAGCTACTACCCCGAAGCGGCGGCCAACTCGCCGAAAGTTGGTTATCAGCGGGCTCTATCCGCGGAAGGCATTCTGTCTCTCAGCCCCGATCTGGTCATCATGACGGATGAGGCAGGTCCGCCGCCGGTGCTGGCGCAATTGAATTCTGCCGGAGTCAATATGCTGACGCTCAATGCCGGGCGGTCGCTCGAGGATGTAAAGCAGAACATAGACGTGATTGCCAAGGCGCTGGACCGGGAAAAGGAAGGTGCGGAACTGATCGCCAGCCTGAGCGCGACGGAGGCAAAGCTGAAGGACGCGGTCGCGGGTCAGGGCGAGCCGAAAAAGATCATGTTCATCCTGCAACATACGGGCGGCGCGCCCATGGTTGCGGGCGTGAACACAGCCGCGGACAGTATCATCAGGCTGGCGGGCGCGGAGAATGTCGTTACCGGGTATGAAGGGTATAAGCCGCTCTCTCCGGAGTCTGCGACAAGCCTGGCGCCGGAGATCCTGCTTGTGACCTCGCAAGGAGTGGAGCAGGCGGGCGGCGTGGACAGTATTTTTGCGGTCCCGGGCCTGTCCCTCACTCCTGCCGCAAAGGAGAAGAAGGTTGTTGTGATGGACAGTCTTTTGTTGCTCGGTTTCGGCCCTCGGACTGCCGATGCCGCTCTTGAACTGAACCGTAAATCGAACGATTTATGAGTCCGTTAGCAAAAACGATCTCTTTGCCGTTTTTCTTAAGGCGAGTGAAGATTCCGGCATTACTGCTCCTTGGGATTTTTCTGGCGGCCGTGGCTCTCGTGGCGGCGTCGATCGGCGCTGTCTCGATCCCGTTGCAAGACATACTGAGCGGATCCCTGACGGACCAGCAAGAAGCGGTTCTCGCCTCCATTCGCCTGCCGCGCGTGCTTCTGGCGATCATTGTGGGGGGCGCGTTGGCGGTGTCCGGCGCGGCGATGCAGGGGTTGTTCCGTAATCCGCTGGCGGACCCGGGGCTGATTGGAATTGCAACCAGCGCCGCATTGGCTGTCGCGATTGTCATCGTCCTTGCCGGGCCAATTGCAGGCTATCTGGGGCTTTATGCCCTTAGTATAGCTGCCTTTATCGGGGCATTGCTCGCCTGCTTCGTCATTTTTCGATTTGCCAGGCTCACGGGTAGCTTCTCCGTGACCTATATGCTGCTGACCGGAATTGCGATTAATGCGCTCTCGGCGGCGGGGGTGGGGTATCTCACTTTCCTCAGCGATGATCAGCAACTGCGGACACTGACCTTCTGGACAATGGGCAGTCTCGGCGGCGCGCTCTGGGTCTCAGTCATCGTGGTGACGACAATTGCCATTCCGTCCGGTTTTATCCTCATCCGGAACGCCCGGGAGCTGAACGTCCTGCTGCTCGGCGAGAATGAGGCACGGTACCTCGGTGTCGATGCGGAACGGCTGAAGCGAACTATTGTGATTTGCACGGCCTTATGTGTCGGCGCGGCTATCTCCGTGAGTGGGGTGATCGGCTTTGTCGGGCTGGTGGTGCCGCATCTGGTGCGCCTGACCCTTGGACCGGACCATCGGCTGCTGATCCCGGCGTCAGCCCTGCTCGGGGCGGCACTTCTGGTTGTGGCGGACACGGCGGCGCGCACAATCGTGGCCCCGGCGGAAATGCCGGTTGGTATCCTGACAAGTCTGATTGGCGGACCGTTTTTCCTATGGCTTCTCGTCAAGCAGTATGCCGGGAGGTTCAGCCTGTGATCACTGCGGAAAACATCTCATATAAAATCGGCTCAAAGCAAATACTGACGGATGTCTCCACCAGATTTGAGGCAGGCAGGGTCAGCGCCATCCTCGGTCCGAACGGTGCCGGCAAGTCTACCTTGCTCCGCTGTCTGACCGGCTCCCTTACGCCGGATAGAGGCACGATTACCATGGGTGGCCGGGGGCTGGACGACTATTCGCTTGCCGACTTATCCCGCAAGCGGGCCGTCCTGTCACAGGCGAACCCCATCAGCTTTCCCTTTACCGCATTTGAAATTGTCCTGATGGGCCGTAATCCGTATGAACTGGATCACAGCGCCGCCCTGAACACCGATATTGCGATGGAGGCGCTTGAGATGATGGATGCCGCGCACTTGCGCGATCGCTCTTTTCCCACCTTATCGGGCGGGGAGCAACAACGGGTTCAGTTCGCGCGGGTCATCTCGCAAATCTGGGAGCAGGAGGGGGCATCCCTATTTCTCGACGAGCCGACATCGGCGCTGGATTTAAAGCATCAACATCAGCTATTGGACCTCGTCCAATCGCTGTGCAAACAACATGGCCTCGCCGTGGTTCTTGTGATGCACGATCTCAATCTCGCCTATCATTGCACGGATGATTGCTATTTTATCAAGGGCGGCCGGATTGAGGGCAGCGGGAAAAGCCGGAAACTGATCAACGCGGAACGGATCTCGGACATCTTCGACCTCCCGCTCAAATATGCCGGGATGCGGTTTGGCGCGCAACAGATGCAGGTTCAGGTTCAGGCTGAACAGGCTTTGACCGGAAGCTAACGTTGCCACAAATGTTGCATTCGGCGATCTGAAGTTAGCTTGCTGAGAAAATCTAGACGGCATTTCTTCGCTATCGTGAAGGCTGTCCATGGATTAATATGGCGGACTTCCACTTGAGGTCAGCCATAAGCAGGACGGGATGGCGGAGCAGTTGAGCACAGAAAAAGAGGCGCCGGATGTTATCGTCATCGGCGCCGGGATTATCGGCATCACTACGGCGATTGAGCTGTTGCTGATGGGCGCGAAGGTGACGGTGCTTGATCGGGAAGGCGTTGCCGCCGGGGCATCGCGCGGCAACGCCGGGGCTTT
>TARA_R100000049_G_C1956088_1_pt1 | contig 10609 bp, 10 predicted proteins | sample TARA_R100000049 | Tara Oceans TARA_R100000049 (sample SAMEA2619992) | marine metagenome | biome: marine biome (ENVO:00000447); feature: mesopelagic zone (ENVO:00000213) & marine oxygen minimum zone (ENVO:01000065); material: "saline water (ENVO:00002010), including plankton... | reverse complement strand
ACGGCGCGGTGGACCAGCTGCCGCTGGTTGCGGCGCAGGATATTCGCGTGGCGACCCCGCGCGGCGACGGTGCCCGACCCGAACTCACGGTCCGCTACGACGGCCCGCTGCGCGCACCGATCGCCAAGGGAGAAGCGGTCGCCACGCTGGAAATCGCGGTCCCGGGGATGGAGCCTTCCACCCTGCCGCTCTACGCTGCACGCGACGTGCCCGAGGCGGGCCTGTTCCAGCGGATCGGCAACGGGTTTGCCGGGCTGTTCCGGTGAACCGTCACGAGATCAAGGCGCGCTTCATCGCGTTCGAAGGCGGCGAAGGGGTCGGCAAGTCGACCCAGGCGAAACGGTTGGTGGAAGCGCTGGCCACTCGCGGGATCGACGCACTGCTGACCCGCGAGCCGGGCGGCACCACCGGGGCGGAGATGATCCGCAAGCTGCTGCTCGAACCGCCGGGCACCGGCTGGCGCGTGCAGGCCGAAGCGCTGCTGTTCGCCGCCGCGCGGTCCGATCATGTAGCTAAAGCGATCAAGCCCGCGCTGCTGGCAGGGCGCTGGGTGGTGTGCGACCGGTTCGTGCTGTCGAGTCGCGCCTATCAGGGGCTTGCCGGTGGCCTCGGCGATGAAGAGGTCCGCACGCTCCACCAGATCGGCAGTGGCGGCTTGCTTCCGTGCCGGACCTTCCTGCTCGAAGCGCCGGGCGACGATGTGGCGGAACGGCTGCGCAAGCGCGATGGGGACGAAGTGGACGCGATCGGCGGACGCGATGCGCGCTATCACGCGGATGTCGCGCGCGGGTTCGCAGGGCTGGCGCAGGATAACGACACCATCGTCCAGATCGACGCATCGGGCAGCGCGGATGCGGTCCACGAAGCGGTGATGAGGGAGCTTGCTCCGCTGCTCGTCGGCGAAGCGTGAACGAGCATCACGCACCCCAATGGCGCGAATGGCGCGCCGCGCTGGCCAGTCCGCGCATGCACCACGCGTGGATTCTCGCGGGCAAAAAGGGGTTGGGCAAGCATGACTTCGCCTTCGCCGCCGCGCGCGAACTGGTCGCGATCGGGCGCGATACGCCGGTGGCGGAGAAAGACCCCGATATCCAGTTGCTGACCCACCTGCCCAAGGACGACAAGGAAGCGAAGAAGGCCGAGAAGGGCGAGGCTTTCGAAACCAAGCGCAACATCTCGATCGACCAGATCCGGGCGATGCAGGCGCGGCTGACCACCCGGCCGACGCTGGGTGCCTATCGCGCGATTATCATCGAACCGGCGGACGATCTTGAGCGCAGCGCGGCCAATGCGCTGCTCAAGAGTCTGGAGGAACCGCCCGCGGGGACCTTCTTCCTGCTGGTGACACACCGCGCCGGCCTGCTGCTGCCGACCATCCGCTCACGCGCACGCATTTTGCGTTTCAATCCGCTCCCCAAGGGCGCGGTCGAGGATACTCTGCGCGCCGCAAACGATGGTATCGACCCGGCCGAGATCGCGCTGGCGGCGCGTGCCAGCGGTGGCGCACCGGGCGCAGCTCAGGCGTTCATTGCGCAGGAACTGGCCCCTGCCGAGGCGCTGATGCGACAAATCGCCAGCGAGGGCGACCCAGCCTTCGTACTACGCGGCAAGCTGGGCGAGGAAATCGGCGCACGGCCCGACCGGGCACGACTGTCCGCCACGCTGGACCTCGCGCGTACGGTTCTGGCGCAAAAGCTGGAATCGCTCGACAAGCACGACATCCCCGCTTTGGTCGACGCGCATGCCAAGCTGGTGACGATCTCGGGTCAGGCGCGAAGCTATAATTTCGACCCAGCTTTTCTCGCGATGGAAATCGGCACCTTGCTCGCTTCGGCTGCGCCGAATAGAGCCACCTCCGATGGCTGAACCCTACTACATTACCACCGCGATCCATTACCCCAACGGCAAGCCGCATATCGGCCACGCCTACGAGACGGTCGCTGCCGACGTAATCGCGCGATTCCAGCGCCTGAAGGGCCGCGACGTGCGGTTCCAGACGGGCACGGACGAGCATGGCCTGAAAATGGCCCGCAAGGCGGAGGAACAGGGCAAGACCCCGCGCGAACTCGCCGACGAGATGAGCGGCTATTTCCGCGACCTGTTCGACCGGCTGAACATTTCCTACGACCGCTTCATCCGCACCACCGAAGCCGGGCACCACGCCGCCAGCCAGGCGCTGTGGCGCAAGATGGAAGCCAACGGCGACCTCTATCTCGACCGCTACGAAGGCTGGTACTCGGTCCGCGACGAAGCCTTCTACGACGAGAAGGAGCTGGTCGAAGGCGAGGGCGGAGAAAAACTCTCGCCCCAAGGCACCCCGGTCGAATGGACCAAGGAGGAAAGCTGGTTCTTCCGCCTGTCCAAATACCAGGACAAGCTGCTCGACCTCTACGCCTCGCAGCCCGGCTTCATCCAGCCCGACAGCCGCCGCAACGAGGTGATGCGCTTCGTCGAAGGGGGCCTGCGCGATCTTTCCGTCAGCCGCACCAGCTTCGACTGGGGCGTGCAGGTGCCCGGCGCCGAAGACCACGTGATGTACGTGTGGGTCGACGCGTTGACCAATTACATCAGCGGTCTCGGCTACCCGGAAGAGGGCGCGGACTGGAAATACTGGCCCGCCGACCTGCACCTGATCGGCAAGGATATCGTCCGCTTCCACACGGTTTACTGGCCCGCCTTCCTGATGAGCGCCGGAGTCGAACTGCCGAAGCAGGTCTACGGCCACGGCTTCCTGCTCAACCGCGGGCAGAAGGAGAGCAAGTCGCTCGGCAATGTGACCGATCCCAACGTGCTGGCCGAGCAGTTCGGCGTGGATGCGGTGCGTTACTTCCTGATGCGCGAAATCGCCTTCGGGCAGGACGGCAGCTATTCGCCCGAAGCGATCGTCACCCGCGCCAATGCGGAACTGGCCAATAGTTTCGGCAACCTCGCGCAGCGCACGCTTTCGATGATCGCCAAGAACCTCGAAGGCGATCTCGGCGCATACTCGCCCGCAGGCGACGACAAGGCGCTGCTCACCACGGTCCAGGATGCCTGCCGCGAAGGCCTGCCGCAGCAGTTCGAGAAGCTGGCTTTCTCGACCGGGATCGAGGCATGGATGAAGGCGGTCTACGCCTGCAACCAGTATGTCGACGAGCAGGCTCCGTGGGCGCTCAAGAAAACCGACCCCGATCGGATGCGCACCGTGCTGCAGACGCTGTTCATCGCACTGCGAGACCTCGCTATCGCGATCCAGCCTGTCATTCCCGAAAAGGCGGGCCAATTGCTGACCATGCTGGGAATTGCCGAGGACGCACGCTCTTACGAGGATATGGCGGACGAGGGCTGGTACGGCGCGCTGATCAAGACGGGCTACCGCGTGCCCAAGCCCGATCCGCTGTTCCCGCGGCTCGAACTGCCCGAGGCTGAGGAGGCGAGCTGATGCTGGTCGATAGCCACTGCCATCTGGAATACGAAGGTCTGGTCGACGATCAGGATGCGGTGCTCAACCGTGCACGCGATGCAGGGGTGCAGGGCTTCCTCAACATCTCGACCAAGCAGGCCGAGTGGGACCAGGTCGTCGCCACCGCCGCGCGAGAGCCGGATGTGTGGGCCAGCGTCGGCATCCATCCGCATAATGCCGACGGCCATGCCGATCTCGCGCGCGAGACTTTGTTCGAAGCGACGCAGCACCCGAAAGTGGTCGGGATCGGCGAAACGGGCCTCGATTATTACTACGATAAGTCCGACCGCGGTGTGCAGCAGGCGCTGTTCCGGATGCATATCGACGTTGCGCGCGAGACCGGGCTGCCACTGATCATCCACACCCGCGATGCCGAGGATGACACCGCCGCGATTCTCCAGGAAGAGATGGGGAAGGGGGCCTACCCCGCGCTGATCCACTGCTTCACCGCCTCGGAAAGCTTCGGGCGTAAGGTGCTCGACCTCGGCCTGTCGATCTCGCTTTCCGGCATCGTCACCTTCAAGAACGCGCAGGATCTGCAGGAGATCGCCAAGATCATCCCGGCGGACCGGCTGCTGGTGGAAACCGACAGCCCGTTCCTCGCGCCCGTCCCGCATCGCGGGAAAACGTGCGAGCCGGCCTTCGTCGCCAATACCGCGCAGTTCGTGGCAGATTTGCGCGAGACCAGCGTAGAGGCCTTGGCCGAGCAGACCACGCGCAACTTCCACGCGCTGTTCGCGAAGACGCGCCAGCAAGACAAGGCGACGGCGTGAAGGTCACGCTGCTCGGCTCGGGTACGTCGACCGGCGTTCCGCGCATCAATGGCGACTGGGGTGCGTGCGACCCGTCCGAACCGCGCAACCGGCGCACTCGGGTGGCAATTGTGGTGGAGAACGACGCGGGTGCGCGCCTCCTCGTCGATACCCCGCCGGATCTGCGCGACCAGTTCCTGCGCAACAAGATCACCAGCGTGGATGGCGTCTTCTGGACCCACGACCATGCCGACCATTGCCATGGAATCGATGATCTGCGCGCGCTGCGATACGGTCGCAGCGGCCCCATCCCCGGCTATGGGGTCGAAGAGACCGTGCGCCGGCTTAAGGCGCGCTTTTCATACGTTTTTGCAGGCGAGCATGGCTATCCCACGATCGTCAAGCTGGACGTTCTCGACCGGCTGCGGCTGTTTGCGGGCTTCACCGTCAACTGGTGCGTGATGCCGCATGGCCCGGCTAAGAGCACCGGCTATCGCTTCGGATGCGATAACAAGTCCATCGGCTATGCCACTGATTTCAGTGAGATAACTAGCGAGATGGTCACGCTGTTCAAAGGCGTGGACCTGCTGGTGTGCGATTGCCTCCGCCGGGAAGAGCACCCGACCCATGCGAACCTCGCGATGGCGCTAGAGCTTGGCAAGCGCTGCAAGGTCGGCAAAATCGTGCTGACCCACCTCGACAAAAGCATGGATTACAATACTTTATCGGGCGAAGTTCCAGCGGGCGTCCAGGTCGGTTACGACGGAATGGTGGTCGCCGCGTGAACCAGTTCGAAGTCGTCCAGATCATCGCGCTGGTCGGCTGGCTGATCCTGGCGGTCAGCGCATTCGCGGCGCGCGGGCTTAACTGGAAGACGTCGCTGCGCCAGGCGCTGATGTGGGCCGTGATCATCTGCGGGTTGATGCTGCTGATAACGATGGTCCGCTGAGGCGCGCGTGCCGGGATAAGAACCCGGCAGGGCGGCACGATGGGTCGATCCTGCCACCCTCAGTCCATCTATTATTTTACATAATATATATTATCCATCTAATGTGCTCAGCAATCCGCTGCTGACGCAGCGCGCTCTTGGCCCTATTCGTGCGTCATGACGCACAAACCGACCAACCAGATCGATCGCCTGCTCGCCATCATGGCGCGGCTGCGCGATCCCGAACATGGCTGCGAATGGGATCTAGCGCAGGATTTCGCCAGCATCGCGCCCTATACGATCGAGGAAGCCTACGAGGTCGCCGACGCGATCGAGCGTGACGCCATGGCGGAGCTGCGCGAGGAACTGGGCGACCTGTTGCTGCAGGTCGTGTTCCATGCGCGCATGGCTGAGGAGCGCGGACTGTTCGCGTTCGACGACGTCGCGCAAGCAATCTCCGACAAGATGGAAGCGCGCCATCCGCATATCTTCGGCGGCAGCGATGGCACGATGGACGAGATCCGCTGGGAAGCGCTGAAGGCGCAGGAGCGCGAGGCGAAGGGCCAGCAAAGCGCGATGGACGGTGTTGCACGTGCCCTCCCCGCACTGATCCGGGCGGAGAAATTGCAAAAGCGCGCGGCACGCGACGGCTTCGACTGGCCCGATCCCTGCGGCGCGGCGGCAAAGGTTGCGGAGGAAACGCAAGAACTGGCCGAAGCCGACGATACGACGCGCGAGGAAGAAGCGGGCGACCTGCTGTTCGCCGCGGTCAACCTGGTCCGAGCATACGGAATCCAGCCCGAGGCCGCACTGCGCGCCGCGAACGACAAGTTCGAACGGCGCTATCGCGGGATGGAAACGCTTGCTCAAGGTGCGTTCGCGTCTCTCGACCTCGATGCGCAGGAGGCACTTTGGCAGGCGGTCAAACGGGCGGAGAAGGGTTGAGCGCCACAAATAAGCCGTCACCCTGAACCTGTTTCAGCGTCCACTCTTCCACCGACCCGATTTATTCGTTTTGAGACCTGGATGCTGCAATGCGTTCAGCATGATGCGCCTTTCAGCCGCGCCCTAAATCCACCCCGAAACTCTCGAATTGACCGCGTTCCTTGGGTCCGAGGCGTACCAGCAACCGGTGGCGGGGCGCACCGCCCTCCCCGGCAGGAAGCTCCTCTTCCTCCAGCACATCGCCATGCGCGTGCAGCCACGCGATCTCGCGCCCGGCCGATGTGGGCAGCACGAATTCGCAAACGCTCGCCTCGCGGGTCAGCGCATCGCCGATCCGCGTCTCCAGCGCGTCGAGGTTGAACCCGGTTTCGGCCGACAGCGGCACCACGGTCTCGTCCTCTGTGGCCCGCGCGGCCAGATCGTCACGGGCATCGTCGGTCAGCAGATCCCACTTGTTCCACACTTCGAGCATGGGGATCGAACTGACCGGTTCCTCCCCCTCTTCGCCCCCCGACACTACGCCGAGGCCGCGCAGCACTTCGAGCACCTGCGTCTTCTGCGCCGCGCTCGCCGGGTTGGCGATGTCGCGCACGTGCAGAATCAGGTCGGCATTGGTGACCTCTTCCAGCGTTGCGCGGAATGCGGCGACCAGCTGCGTCGGGAGGTCGGAGATGAACCCCACCGTGTCGGACAAAATCGCTTTCTCGACCGCCGGAAGGCTGATCGCCCGCATCGTGGGGTCGAGCGTCGCGAACAGCAGGTCTTCGGCCATCACATCGGATCCGGTGAGGCGATTGAAAATCGTCGACTTGCCCGCGTTGGTATAGCCGACCAGCGCGATCACCGGCCACGGCGCACGGGTGCGCCGCTCGCGGTGCAGCGCGCGGGTCTTCTTGACCTGTTCGAGATCGCGCCGCAGCCGCGCCATGCGCGTGCGGATCATCCGCCGGTCGGCCTCGATCTGGGTTTCGCCAGGCCCGCCGAGAAAGCCGTAGCCGCCGCGCTGGCGTTCAAGGTGGGTCCAGCTGCGCACCAGACGGCTGGCCTGATAGTCGAGATGGGCGAGTTCGACCTGAAGGCGCCCTTCCGCTGTGGCCGCGCGCTCGCCGAAAATTTCGAGGATCAGCCCGGTTCGGTCGATCACCTTGCGGGCCAGCTTCTCCTCCAGAGTGCGCTGCTGGATCGCGGTCAGCGCGCCGTCGACGATGATCAGCTCCGCCTCGGCCAGTTCGGCTTGGGTGCCGATCTGCTCGACCTGCCCAGCGCCAAACAGCGTCGCGGGCCGCACGTCTCGGATCGGCTGGATGTAGCTTTCGGCCACAGCGATGCCGATCGCGTGCGCCAGACCGATCGCCTCGGCGAGGCGCTCCTCGGCCGGCAGGTCGTGGATCTGGCCGCGAATGTCGGGGCAGATGACGAGGGCGCGCGCACCGCGCGTCACCTCGCCTTGCAGGTCATCTTCGAAAATCTAGGTCGTTCCTGTCAATCGTCGTCGTCGTCGTGATCCGGCTCGTCCTCTTCCCACTCGCTCAAGTCGACGGGTTCGGCGGGCTGGATGGTCGATACCGCGTGCTTATAGGCCAGCTGGACGTAGCCATCGCGCTCCAGCAGCGTGCAGAACAGGTCATAGGCGGCGATCCGGCCCTGGAGCATGACCCCGTTGACGAGGAACATGGTCACCTGAACCTCTACCTCGCTCACCCGGCTCAGGAACACGTCCTGAAGCTGGCGCTGTTTGCGGCTGCCGTCCTGGTTGGAGAACTGCTCCGCATCCATTGCGGAGGCCGGCATGATCGTGCTGATCGCATGCTTGTAGACCAGCTGGGACTGGCCATCCCGGCGCAGCAGCAGGCTGAAATTGTCGAACCAGGTGATGATGCCCTGCAGCTTCACGCCTTTGACAAGAAACACCGTGACCGGCGCTTTTTCGCGCCGCAGCATGTTCAGGAAGGAATCCTGCAGGCCCGGCTGCTTGTCATCCGCCGGACGTCCGCCGCGCGCGCGCGCTGGTGCCGAACGCGGAGCGCGCTTCGCTGGTGCGGATGCGGGTGCTTCGGCCTCGCCCCCGATATCGGCCTGGGCCTCGTCCGGGGCCTTCGCCTTGGTCCGGATGGAGAGCGTTTTTCCTTCGGGCATGCCCTGTTCCTATTATTCTTGGCCAAGCGCGCGGTTCGGGCGCGGCTGGCGATCGCTCACTTGCCTCGGCTGCCGCGAAAGCTGACGCAACCGGTACTTACTCGAAAAATGCGCGCGGGAGCCTTGCGTTCCGGTAAGCGGGGTTCGTTATCTCCTGCAAGGCCGGAAAGATGCGCGGTCAGCCATCGTCCTTGCGATCGGTCATGCCGAGAATCTTCAGCTTTCGGTGCAGGGCCGAGCGTTCCATCCCGATAAAACTCGCCGTCTTGGAAATATTGCCCGAAAAGCGCCGAATCTGCACGGTGAGGTATTCACGTTCGAACTCCTCGCGCGCTTCGCGCAGCGGCACGCCCATCAGGCTGGACAGGCCGATACCGCCCTTCACCCCGCCTTCGGTAATTTCGCCCGGCAGCATGTCGGGTTCGATCACGTTCATCTGGTCGCGCGGAGAGAGGATCACGGTGCGTTCAACCACATTGCGCAGTTCGCGCACATTGCCAGGCCAGTCGTAGGCCTGAAGCGTCGCCAGCGCCTCCTCGCTCACCTTGGGGGGCGGAAGGCCCTGCTCCGCTGCGTAGCGGGCGAAGAAATGGGTCGCGAGCGCAGGAACATCGTCGCGCCGGTCCGCCAGCGAGGGGATTTCGACCGGGACCACGTTGAGCCGGTAAAAGAGGTCTTCCCGAAAGCGCTGCTCCTCGATTTCCTTCTGCAGATCGCGCGAGGTGGAAGAGACCACCCGCATATCGACCCCGATCTGGCGATTGCCGCCCACCCGGACGAAGCTCTGCTCGGTCAGCACGCGCAAGATGCGCGCCTGGGTGGACAGCGGCATGTCCGCCACCTCGTCCAGATAGAGTGTGCCGCCATCGGCCATTTCCAGCAGGCCGGGCCGGACCAGCTTGCCCTCGGCCTCCTCGCCGAACAGCTCCTGTTCGAACCGCTCGGGCGTGATCCGCGCGGAGTTGACGATCACGAAGCCGCCTTCATTGCGCCCGCTCCAACTGTGCAGCAACCGCGCGGCGACTTCCTTACCCGATCCCGCCGGGCCACTGATGAGGACGCGGCTGCCCGTGCTGGCGACCCGCTTCAGCGTCGCGCGGACCTGGTTTACGGCGGCGGAATTGCCGGTGAATTCCTCCCCCGCACCGCCATTATCCTGCCGCAGCCGGGTGTTCTCGCGCCGCAGCCGCTCGGTCTCGGTAGCCCGTTCGACCAGCAGCAGCAGCCGCTCTGTCTCGAACGGCTTCTCGATGAAATCCATCGCCCCGCGGCTGACCGCCGAAACGGCCGTGTCGATATTGCCGTGGCCGGAGAAGATGATCACCGGCAGCTCCGGCTCGCGTGCTTTGATCGCGTCGAGCACTTCGAGCCCGTCCATCGGGCTGCCATGGAGCCAGACGTCGAGCAGCACGAGGCTGGGTCGCCGTTCATCGACCAGCCGCAGCGCCGTGCCGCTGTCGCCCGCGACGCGGCATTCGTAGCCTTCGTCGCTGAGTACGCCGGAGACCAGATCGCGAATATCGCGTTCGTCGTCGACGACCAGAATATCGAGCGCCATCAGCGCCTCCTTCCAAGGGTGTTCGGCATCATGCCGGCGTCTCTTCCGACGCAGGTTCTTCGGGGGTGCGGGCGAAGCGCAAGATCACCTGCGTGCCGCCATCGGGAGCCGGTGCGAAACTCATTTCACCCCCGTGCTCCTCCACAATTTTGGTGACGATCGCGAGGCCAAGGCCCGTGCCCTTCTCGCGCGTGGTCACATAAGGTTCGGCGATCCGGTCGCGATCGGCGGGCAGTCCTACCCCATTATCGGTCACGCAGATATCGACGATGTTCTCGCTTGGCTCGATCGCCACCGCGATCTTCCCGGCAAATTCCTCGCCCTGTTCGGCGGCGCGCGCCTCGACCGCCTCGACCGCGTTCTTGAGCACGTTGGTCATCGCCTGGCCGAACTGGTGGCGATCGCAGCTTAGCGGCACTTCGTGCTCCGGCGTGTCGAAGGTGAACACGATGTCCTGATGCGCAACCTCCTGCAGGAAGACCGCCTGACGCACCAGATCGAGCGCGTTTTCATCGCGGAACACGGGCTTGGGCAGCCGCGCGAAGGAGGAGAACTCGTCGACCATTTTGCGCAGGGTACCCACCTGCCGCACGATCGTGCTGGTCAGCTCGTCGAACAGCGCGGCATCATCGCCCACCTTGTTGCGATAGCGACGCTTCAGCCGCTCGGTCGCGAGCTGGATCGGGGTCAGCGGGTTCTTGATCTCGTGCGCGATCCGCCGCGCCACGTCGGACCATGCGGCACGCCGCTGGTCGAGCAGCTGGCGGGTAATATCCTCGAAAGTGATCACCTTGCCGCCGGTTGCGGGCGCGATCCGCACCGCCAGCGTCAGCAGGTCCGCGCCCCTG
>TARA_R100000049_G_C1956100_1_pt1 | contig 10705 bp, 9 predicted proteins | sample TARA_R100000049 | Tara Oceans TARA_R100000049 (sample SAMEA2619992) | marine metagenome | biome: marine biome (ENVO:00000447); feature: mesopelagic zone (ENVO:00000213) & marine oxygen minimum zone (ENVO:01000065); material: "saline water (ENVO:00002010), including plankton... | reverse complement strand
GGTCGCTCGGTCTCATCAGCTCGAAGATGCGGCGGGACCCCAAGGCGGCGAAGATCTTCCTGGATATCCTGGCCGGCGGCCGCGATCCCCAGCGGACGCTGACCCTGATGACCGAGGCGGGCGTGCTGGGGCGCTATCTGCCGGAGTTCGGACGCATCGTCGCCCAGATGCAGTTCAACATGTACCACTCCTATACGGTGGACGAGCACACCCTGCGGGCCGTGGGCGTGATCGCCGACATCGCCGGCGGGCGCATGGCCGACGAGCATCCCCTGGCCACCTCCCTGATGCCGCAGATCCAGGAGAAGGACGTCCTCTTCCTGGCCATGCTGCTGCACGACACGGGCAAGGGCGGCTTGGCCGGCGGCCAGGAGAAGGCCGGCGCGCGCTCGGCCCGGGCCGCCTGCGAACGGCTGGGCCTGCCGCGGGCGCGCATCGACCTCGTCGCCTGGCTCGTCGAGCATCACCTGGAGATGAGCGACTACGCCCAGAAGCGCGACATCTCCGACCCCCGCACCGTGGCCGACTTCGTGCGCATGGTGCAGACGCCCGAGCGCCTGCGCCTGCTGCTGGTGCTGACCGTGGCCGACATCCGCGCCGTGGGGCCGGGCGTCTGGAACGGCTGGAAGGGTCAGCTGCTGCGCGACCTCTATGCCTCGGCCTCGGCGGTGTTCCGCGGCGGTCGGGCCAATGACGCCGTGGCCGTGGTGCGCCAGCGCCAGGCCTTCGCCGCCGCCGAAATCCGCGCCCGCCTGACCGAGGCCGATCCGGCCGCCGTGGCCTGGGGCGAGGCCATGGAGGACGCCTATTTCACGGGCTTTGGCCAGGACGAGATCGCCATCCATGCGGCGGTCTCCCAGCGCGCCCACGCCGAGGGCGCCGCGGCCATGGGCTATGTGCGCGAGGACCTGAACGCCGCCGAGCTGGTGGTGGCGGCCAAGGACCGGACCCGGCTGTTCGCCGACCTGACCAAGGCCATCACCGCCTCGGGCGCCAGCGTGCTGGGCGCCCGGGTCTTCACCTCCCGCCAGGGCCAGGCCCTGGACGTCTTCTATCTGCAGGACATCACCGGCCAGCCCTTCGGCCACGACAACCCCTCGGCCCTGCCCCGCCTGGCCGAGGCCCTGGAGGCCGCCGCCCGCGGTGAGCCCCCCGCCGGAGAAGCCCCCCGGGCTGCGGGCGAGGCGCGCACTGCGGCCTTCGCCATCAAGTCCACCGTGCTGATCGACAATGAGGCCTCCGAAAGCGCCACCATCGTCGAGGCGTCGGGCCGCGACCGGCCGGGCCTCTTGACGGCGCTGGCCAATACGCTGGCCGATGCGGGCCTCTCCATCACCTCGGCCCATATCGATTCCTATGGGGAGCGGGCGGTGGACGCCTTCTATGTCACTGACGCCGCCGGCTGGAAGGTGACGCAGACCAAGGCGCTCACCCCGCTGAAGACCGCCCTGCTGGCCGCGCTGAACGAAGGCGACGCCGCCCGCATCCGCAAGAACGCCCGCCTGCAACGCGCCCCAGCCAGCATCGCCCGCTGAGGTTCAGGCCTGGGCGCGCGCCTTGGACAAGTCGGCCACCAGGGGCTCGGCCTGGTCAGGATGGGTCAGGCGGAAAATCTCTGCGTGGGAAAAGCGTGGGTCGGCCAGGCGGGCGGTGAATTCCCGCTGGCGACGATGATAGGTGTCCCAGGCCCAGCGGATCGGATGCTCGGGCGTCACCCACATGGCGGCGTTTTCGCGATTACCGGTGCCGGGCCACAGCTCCTTGCGGTCGATGGCGCGGATCACCGAGCGCCAAGTCACCCGGCGCATCACCACGGCGCGCGAATAGTCGAGCCAGATCACATGGGTGGCCCGGCCCCAGATCTGGTCGCGCACATTCGAATAGCCGCCGGCCATCACCCAGGCCGGCTGGCCGATGGCCGCCTCGATCCGGCGGATGAATTCCGGCTGGTCGGTGTCGTTCAGCGACACCCAGCCCGGCTGCCAGTTGATGGCGTCCAGCTCGAAGTGCGGCAGGTCGAGCGCGCCCGCCAACCGCCCGGCCAGGGTGGTTTTTCCCGAGCCGGTGGTGCCCACCACGGTGATCCGCATGTCCCTACTCCGGCGAAGATCGCTGGCGGACCTCGGCGAAGACCTCGTCGGTCTGCTCGCCCAGGCGCGGGGGGTGGCGGCGGATGTTGGAGGGGGTCTTTTCGAACTTCACCGGCGGGCGGATGGCCTTGTAGGGGCCCAGATGCGGGTGGTCGTAGCGCTCGAACAGGCCGACGGCCTCCAGGTGCGGATCGCCCTCCAGGTCCTCGAACCGGTTGGTCTTCTGCACCGGGATCGACAGGCCCTTCAGCAGGGTCAGCCACTCGGCGGTGGTCTTGGTGGCGGTGACCTCCTCGACCATGGCGTAGAGCTCGCGGGTGTGCTTGGCCCGCTGGGCGTAGTCGGCAAAGCGCGGGTCCCTGGCCACCGTCTCGGCCCAGCCGGCCACGGCGAAGAACTGGTCCCACTGTTTGTCGGTATAGGGCAGCAGGCCGATATAGCCGTCCTTGGTGGCGAACGGCTTGCGGTGGGGATTGGTCACCCGCTGGTAGGACCACTGGCCGGTGGGCGGCTCATAGGCGTGGTCATAGAGGTTCTCCACCAGGTTGAAGCTGGTGACGCATTCCAGCATCGGCACCTCGACGAACTGGCCTTCGCCGGTCCTGGCGCGGTGGAACAGGGCCGCGGTCAGGGCCTGGGCCATGAAGAGGCCCGAGACCTTGTCGGCCACCAGGGTCGGCAGGATGCGCGGGGTCTCGTTCCCGTCGGTGCGCGGCAGGAGATCAGCCATGCCTGAGGCCGACTGGATCAGGTCATCATAGGCCGGCTCCCCGGCGTAGGGCCCGTCCGAGCCATAGCCTGCGGCATGGACATAGATCACGTCGGGGCGGAGCGTCTTCACCGCCTCATAGTCGAGGCCGAGGCGCTTGAGCCCCTCATAGCGGATCGAGGCGGCGAACACGTCGCAGCTGGCGATCAGAGCTTCCAGCGCCGGGCGCATGGCGGGGTCGCGCAGATCGACCAGGACCGAGCGCTTGTTGCGGTTGATGGTCAGGAAGATGGGGCCGAGGTCCTTGGGCGCGCCCTCGGGCGGGTGGCCGGCCCAGCGCATGATGTCGCCGCCGTCGCCGCGGCCCGAGCCCGGATCCTCCAGCTTGATCACGTCGGCGCCCTGGTCGCCCAGAATCTGGGTGGCATAGGCGCCGAACACCACGCTGGTCAGGTCCAGGATGCGGACGCCCGCCAGTGGCCCGGTGGCCTCGCTCGCCAGTTGCTTGCCTTCCGCCACGGCCGTCCTCCCTTATGGTTCTTGTCGGCGTTTATGCTGCGCCAATGAGATCGCGCCAAGCGACCAACCACAGTGACGTAGAGGGAGGACGTGATGGATTTCCAACTCTCCGACGAGCATCGGATGCTCAAGGAGCTGACCGCCCGCTTCGTCCGCGACGAGCTGATGCCCCTGGAGGCCGGCGTTCTGGACCGCGAGGCCAAGGGCCAGGGCCTGTCGCTGGGCGCCGAAGAGCACGCCCGGCTGGATCAGGTGTCCAAGGACCTCGGCCTCTGGGGCCTGGACGCGCCGGAGGACGTGGGCGGTTCGGACCTGCCCTATGTGGCCATGGTCGGCGTCGGCGAGGAGCTGGGCCGCACCATCACCCCCTACACCCTGCCGCCGGACAGCCCGAACCTGCGCATGCTGATGGCCACGGTGAACGAACGCCAGAAGGAGGCCTATCTGGCGCCTTACGTGCGCGGCGAGACCGTCTCGGCCATCGGCATTTCGGAGCCCGGCGCAGGCGCCGATCCCTCAGCTATGACCACAAGGGCTGTCCGCGACGGGGACGACTGGATCATCAATGGCCGCAAGATCTGGATCACCCGGGCCGCCGACGCCGACTTCACCATCCTGATGGCGGTGACCGACACCGAAAAGCGGGCGCGGGGCGGCATCTCGGCCTTCCTGGTGGACCGTGACGCCCCGGGCTTCCACCTCCTGCGGCAGATCCCGATGATCGGCGGCCAGTCCACCTATGAGGTGGTGCTGGAGGATTGCCGGGTCGAGGGCTGGAAGCTGCTCGGCCAGGAGGGCGCGGGCTTCGCGCCCATGCAGATTCGTCTGGGCACCCGGCGGATCGAGATGGCCGCCTGGTCCATCGGCATGGCCCAGCGGGCGCTCGACATGATGGTCGAGTACGCCCCGCAGCGGTCCACCTTCGGCGCGCCCCTGTCGGAGCGCCAGGCCATCCAGTGGTGGGTGGCCGATGCGGCGACCCGCATCCATGCCGCGCGCCTGATGACCTATGACTGCGCCTGGAAGCTCGATCAGGGCCGCGACACCCGGGTGGAAATCTCGATGATCAAGGCCTACGCCACCGAGATGGCCTGGGAGGTGGTCGACCACGCCATGCAGACCTTCGGCGCCATGGGCATGACCAAGGAGCTGCCCCTGCAGCTGATGGCCTCGCGCCTGCGCACCATGCGCATCTATGACGGCCCCACCGAAGTCCATAAGTGGGTGGTGGCCCGCAACCTTCTGGGAACCCGAAAATGAGCGCCAAGTCCGATCACCTCGTCATCAGCGTCCAGGACCATGTGGCGCAGCTGATCTTCCACCGGCCCCCGGCCAACCACGTCTCGGTGGAGCTGGTGGCCGACATCGCCGACGCCCTGCTGGCCTTCGACAAGGACCCGGCGGTGCGCGCCACCGTGCTAGCCTCGGAGGGCAAGCCCTTCTGCGCCGGCGCCGACCTGGCCTCCCCCACCGGCATCGGCGGGGCGGGCATGGGCGGAGTCTCCGAACTCTATGACCAGGCCGTGCGGCTGTTTTCGGTGGAAAAGCCCATCGTCGCCGCCGTGCAGGGCGCGGCCGTGGGGGCGGGCCTGGGGCTGGCCCTTGTCGCCGACTTCCGGGTCGCGGCGCATGAGGCGCGGTTCTCGGCCAATTTCGTCAAGCTGGGCTTCCATCCGGGCTTTGGCCTGACCCACACCCTGCCGCGGGTGATCGGCGCCCAGCGGGCCGATCTGATGTTCCTCACCGGCCGGCGGATCCGCGCGGACGAGGCCCTGGCCTGGGGGCTGGTGGACGAACTGGTCCCGGCCGACGAGCTGCGCCAGTCGGCCTTCGCGCTCGCCGCCGAGCTGGCGGAGAATGCGCCCCTGGCCGTCGTCGCCACCCGCAAGACCACCCGCAGCAAACTGGCCGACGCGGTCCGCGCCGCCACGGCTCACGAGCACCAGCAGCAGACCACCCTGCGGGCCACCGAGGACTTCGCCGAGGGTGTGGCCGCCGTCAACGAACGCCGGCCGGGCCAGTTCAAGGGGCGCTGAGAGGCGGGGGCTTGCGTGCTTCGAGGCTCGCTGGCGCTCGCACCTCAGCATGAGGGATTCTGCAGCAGTCTCGCCGTCGCCCTCATCCTGAGGCGCCCGCGCATGCGGGCCTCGAAGGACGAGGGCGATAGCTCGGCGGCCCCGATCAGCTGACCGGGAAGCCCTTGTCGCGGAGATAGGCGCCCACCGCCGCGTCGCGGCCGCGGAAGGCCCGGTAGGCTTCAGCCTGGTCGACCGTGTCGCCCACCGAGAGGATGTGGTCGACCATCCGCTTGGCCACGTCCTTGTCGTACATCCCGCCCGGCGCTTCCCGGAACGCCTCGGCGGCGTCCTGCGACAGCACCTCGGCCCAGAGGTAGGAATAGTAGCCGGCCGAATAGCCGTCCGAGGCGAAGACGTGGGCGAACTGTGGCGTGCGGTGACGCATGGGCAGCTCGGCGGGCATGCCGAGCTTGGCCAGCTCCTCGCGCTCGAAGGCGTCGGGATCGATATCGGCGTCGCCGGCCAGGTGCAGCTTCATGTCGATCAGGGCCGAGGCTAGATACTCGGTCACCTCGAAACCCTGGCGGAAGGTCGACGCCTGCTCGATCTTCTTGGCCAGCTCCTCGGGCATAGGTTCGCCGGTCTCGTGGTGCAGGGCGAAACGGCTCAGCACCTCGCGAGTCGGCAGCCAGGCCTCGTTCACCTGGCTGGGGAACTCTACATAGTCCCGCGGCACGCTGGTGCCCGACAGGGAGGGATAGGTTACGTTGGACAACAGGCCATGGATGGCGTGGCCGAACTCGTGGAACAGGGTGGTGGCGTCGTCCCAGGAGATCAGCACCGGCTGGCCCGGCGCGCCCTTTACGAAGTTGGAATTGTTGGAGACGATGGGGGTGATGGGCCCATCCAGCTTCTGCTGGCTGCGATAGGCGTTCATCCAGGCGCCCGAGCGCTTGCCGGTCCGGGCATAGGGGTCGAAGTAGAAGAGGCCCAGATGGGCGCCGTTCCGCTTGACCTCCCAGGTCCGCACATCGGGATGATAGACCGGCACATTGGTCACCGGGGTGAAGCTCATGCCGTAGACCTCGCCGGCGGCCCAGAACATGCCGTCCACCAGCTTGTCCATCTGCAGATAGGCCTTCACCTCGTTCATATCGAGGTTGTAGCGCTCGGCCCGGACCTTCTCGGCATAGTAGCGATAGTCCCAGGGCTCGATCTTCACCCCGGCCTTTTCCGCGTCCGCGATGGCCTGCATCTCGGCCACTTCCTCGGCGACCCGGGCGATGGCCGCGGGCCAGACCCGCATCATCAGCTCCATGGCCGCATCTGGGGTCTTGGCCATGGCCGCTTCCAGCCGCCAGTGGGCGTGGGTCGGATAGCCCAGCAGATTGGCCCGCTCGACCCGCAGCTTGAGGATCTTCTGGATGACGCCGTTATTGTCGTGCGCGTCGCCATTGTCCCCTCGGCTGTAATAGGTCCGCCAGACCTTCTCGCGCAGGTCGCGGCGATCGGAATAGGTCAGGAAGGGGTCCATGGAGGACCGGGTGTTGAGGATGGCGTATTCACCCGGGCGGCCGCGCTCGGTGGCGGCGGCCGCGGCGGCGGCGCGGACATCCTCGGGCAGACCGCGCAGCTCGGCCTCGGTCTTCAGATAGAGGACATAGTCGGTCTCGTCGGCCAGCAGGTTCTGGCTGAAGGTGGTGAAGGCCTGGGCCAGTTCGCCATTGATCTGCGCCACCCGGGCCTTGGCGGCCGGCTCCAGCTTGGCGCCGGCGCGGACAAAGGCGTTCCAGCGCTTCCAGGTCAGGCGCTGCTGTTCCGGGGTCAGGCCGGCGCTCTCGCGGCCCTCATAGACCTGCTCGATACGGGCGAAGAGCTTGGCGTTCTGCAGGATCTTGTCGGAATGGGCCGACAGTCGCGGCGCCATCGCCGTCTCCACCGCCCGCATCTCCGGATTGGACAGGGTGCCGCCCCAGACCCAGTAGGGCGCGCCCACCCGGTCGAGCGCCGCGCCGGCGCGCTCAAGGGCCGCGATGGTGTTGTCGAAGGTGGCCGGCTCAGGATTGTTGGCGATGGCCTCGATCTCTTCCAGCTCCAGGGCCATGGCCGCCTCGAGGGCCGGGGCGAAGTCGGCGATCTTGACCTGGTCGAAGGGCGGCACTCCGCCATAGGGGCCGGTCCACGGGGCCAGCAGGGGCGAGCCGTCGGCCGCAAGGGCGGGCAGGGGCAGGGCGGCGGCGCCGAGCGCTGCGCTCGAGACGGCCAGGAACATGCGCCGATCCATCAGGAAACTCCGGTGTCGTCGAAAGGAAGGTTGGCGCGACCTTAGGCGCCGGGAGCCTGAACGTCACATGACAGGCTTGTAATGTGACATGCCTCCCCTCTGGCGGGGCGCGCAAGGGGCGGCTAAAGCCGAGACATGGCCATTGGCGTGTTTGATTCCGGAGTGGGCGGCCTGACCGTCCACCGCAAGCTGGCGGAGCGCTTTCCCCGCGCCGACCTCGTCTATCTGGCCGACCAGGCCAACGCCCCCTATGGCGGGCGGCCCGGCGAAGAGATCGTCGAACTGACCCGGGCTGGCTGCGACCGGCTGTTCGATCAGGGCTGCGACCTGGTGGTGCTGGCCTGTAACACCGCCTCGGCCATTGCGCTGCGCCGCCTGCAGCAGACCTGGCTGCCGCAGCGCCGCCGGGAGCTCGCCCGTCCGGTCAATGTGCTGGGCCTCATCGTGCCGACCATCGAGGCGGCCACCGGCCTGCCCTGGGAGCACGAGGCCGAGCGCCGGGGCGACAAGGTCGAGAAGCTGGACATCCTGGCGGTGTTCGCCACCCCGGCCACGGCCCGCAGCCGGGTCTATGAGATCGAGATCGACAAGCGACGCCAGGACGTGGCCGTCTTCGTCGAGCCCTGTCCGGAGCTGGCCCGGATGATCGAGGACAATGCCGGCGCCGTGGAGCTGGCCCAGGCGGTGGAGGCCCATGGGGCCCAGATCACCGCCCGCATCGGCCGGGCGCCGGACCGGGCCATCCTCGGCTGCACCCATTATGAGATCATCGCCGACATGTTCCGCGCCGCGCTCAAGCCGGGCACGCCGCTGATCCATCAGCCCGACGCCACGGCCGCAGCCCTGGCCGGCTATCTGGAGCGCCATCCGGAGATCGACGCCGGGTCGGCGGGGGTGCGACGCTTCCTGACCACCGGCCGCCCCGGCGCCCAGCACGAACTGGTGCAGACCTTCTGGGAAGGGCCCTTGAGCTTCGAGCCGGCCTGAGGGGTGGGGCGGGGTCCGGGGGCGCGCCGGCGCTGGGGGAGAGAAGACGCCACCCCCGGACATTGAGGCGGGCTGGGAAGCTCAGCCGCCTCGACCCCCGCACCATGCGGCGAGGGACGCCCTTGGGTCCAATCGATAGTTTTTGATGTTTTGATAGGGCCGGCCTATATTGAGGCCATGATCCTGCCCACCGTCCGTCAGCTGCAATATCTCAAGCTCCTCGCCGAGCATGGCGCCTTCGGGCGCGCCGCCGAGGCCGCCCACGTCACCCAGCCGACCCTCTCGGCAGGCATCCAGGAGCTGGAGCGGACCCTGGGGGCGCCGGTGGTCGACCGGGCCCGCACCGGGGTGATCCTGACGGCCGTGGGCGAAGCGGCCCTGCGCCGGGCCGCCACCATCCTCAACGAGGCCGAGGAGATGGTGCAGGAGGCCCGCCACGCCGGCCAACCCCTGTCGGGCCGCTTCAGGCTTGGGGTCATCCCGACCATCGCCCCCTTCCTGCTGCCCCGGGCCTTCCCCCTGCTGCGCACCCGTTATCCGGACCTGCGCCTCTTCCTGAGGGAGGACCTGACCCAGCGGTTGATCGCAGGCCTCAAGGCCGGCCAGCTGGACGCCGCCCTGATCGCCCTGCCCTATGAGACGGCGGGTCTCGACCTCGCCCATGTGGCTGATGACGAGCTGGTGGCCGCCCTGCCGGCCAATCACCCCCTGGCCAGGATGAGTGCGACGCCCCCTGACGAGCTGGAGCGGGCCGAGATGATCCTGCTGGAGGATGGCCACTGTCTGCGCGAGCACGCCCTGGCCGCCTGCGGCCTGAAGGCGCCCCGGGCCAATACCGATGACGGCCCCTTCGCCGCCACCTCCCTGCCGACCCTCGTGCAGATGGTGGGGTCCGGCCTGGGGGTCAGCTTCCTGCCGGCCATGGCGGTGGCGGCCGGCCTGACCGACTCCGTGGCCGTCACCATCCGGCCGCTGGCCACTGACCATCCCAGCCGGGAGATCGTGGTGGCCTGGCGATCCGGCTCCAGCCGGGCGGCTGAGGGCCGGCTGCTGGCCGAGATCATGCGCGAAGTGGTCGATCCGCCCCTCTTGTCCTGAGCGGCCTCTTGAAGTCCGATACGTTTCGATATATCTATTGTTTCGATAGATCGAAATAGGAACGAAAACACATGTATGGACACTTTGGATTTCACCCGCACCGCGCCCGCCACAGCCGACATGGCATGGGCGGACACGGGGTTGGGCGCGAGGGCGGCCATGGCCGCCGGGGCGGGCCGCGGCTCGGCCGGTTCCTGGAGCACGGCGATCTGCGCTTTGTGCTGCTGGCCCTGGTGGAGGAGGCGCCCTCCCACGGCTATGAGCTGATCCGCACCCTGGAGGAGCGCACCGGCGGGGCCTATCGCCCCAGCCCCGGCGCCATCTACCCGACGCTGGCCCTGCTGGAGGACGAAGGCTTCGTGGCCCAGAGCCAGGGCTCCGGCGCCCGCAAGCTCTATGAGATCACCCCGGCCGGCCGTGAGGCGTTGGAGCCGCAGCGGCCGTCGGTCGCCGCCATCTTTGCGCGCATGAACGAGACCGGCGACGAGGTCGGCCGCCACAAGGTCCGCCGGGGCATGGAGAATGTGAAGACCGCCCTGCGGCTGCGCGCCTCCCGCGGCCTGAGCGAGGCCGAGGCCGAGGCTGTCGCGGCCATCCTCGACGAGGCGGCCGGCAAGATCGAGCGGGTGGGGCAATGAGCGTGAGCGCGTCCCAGGCCAGCGTGCCCACGGCGCACGCCCGCCGCTACATGATCCAGCTGTGCAAGCACTTCGGCCACAAGGCCGAGACCCGGTTCGATGACCAGACCGGCGAGATCGTCTTCGAGGGCGGGGTCTGCCGTCTGGGCGCGGGGCCGGTGGCCCTGGATCTGCAGGTCGAGTCCGCCTCGACCGAGACCCGCGCCCGCCTGGAAGGGGTGATCGACAGCCACCTCAAACGCTTCGCCTTCCGCGAGCCGGACATGGCCGTCACCTGGCGCCCGGCTGCCTAGGCCGGCAGCACCACCACCCCGTCGGCGTCGGCGAACACCCGGTCGCCAGGCGTGAAGATCACCCCGCCG
>TARA_R100000049_G_C1956102_1_pt1 | contig 10716 bp, 10 predicted proteins | sample TARA_R100000049 | Tara Oceans TARA_R100000049 (sample SAMEA2619992) | marine metagenome | biome: marine biome (ENVO:00000447); feature: mesopelagic zone (ENVO:00000213) & marine oxygen minimum zone (ENVO:01000065); material: "saline water (ENVO:00002010), including plankton... | reverse complement strand
GGTCTGCGGGCGCATCGCGTCCCATTCGTTGAACCGCAGCGGGCGATTGTCGATGCACGACGGCAGCCGGAAACCGTATTCGGCCAAGGTGATCTTCCGGCGGTGGTCCCCGCGCGCCATCGCGCCGATCTGCGGCACGGTCTGGTGACTTTCGTCGACGAACAGCAGGGCGTTTTCAGGCAGATATTCGAACAGGGTCGGCGGCGGTTCGCCAGGAAGGCGGCCAGTGAGGAAGCGGCTATAATTCTCGATCCCGGCGCAGCTGCCCGTTGCCGCGATCATTTCGAGATCGAAATTGGTCCGCTGTTCGAGGCGTTGAGCTTCGAGCAGCCGCCCTTCTTCGTGCAGTTCCTTCAGCCGTTCCTGCAATTCGAACTTGATGGCTTCGGAGGCCTGTTTCATCGTCGGCCCCGGCGTGACGTAGTGCGAGTTCGCATAGACCCGCACCTTGTCGAGGCTGGCGCCCTTCTTGCCGGTCAGCGGGTCGAATTCGCTGATCTCCTCGATCTCGTCGCCAAAGAAACTGACGCGCCAGGCCATGTCTTCATAGTGGGACGGGAAGATTTCGAGATTGTCGCCGCGGACGCGGAAATTGCCGCGTGCGAAAGCCGCATCGTTGCGCTTGTACTGCAAAGCCACGAGCTTGCGGATGAGCTCGCGCTGGTCGACCTGCGTGTCCTTCTTGATGTCGAAGATCATCGCGGAATAGGTTTCGACCGAACCGATACCGTAGAGGCAGGATACGGAGGCGACGATGATCACGTCGTCACGTTCAAGCAGGGCGCGCGTTGCCGAGTGGCGCATCCGGTCGATCGCTTCGTTTACCGAGCTTTCCTTCTCGATGTAGGTGTCGGACCGCGGGACATAGGCTTCGGGCTGGTAATAGTCGTAATAGGATACGAAATATTCGACGGCGTTTTCGGGGAAGAAGCTCTTGAATTCGCCGTAGAGTTGCGCAGCCAGAATCTTGTTCGGCGCGAGGATCAGCGCGGGGCGCTGCAATTCCTCGATCACCTTGGCCATGGTGAATGTCTTGCCCGATCCGGTAACGCCGAGGAGCACCTGCGTCTGTTCGCCATCCTTGGCGGCGCCCGTCAGTTCGGCAATTGCAGTAGGCTGATCGCCGGCGGGCGTATATTCGCTGACGAGCTTGAACTTCTTGCCGCCCATGGACTTTTCCGGGCGGGCAGGTTTGTGAGGGACGAATTCGCCGGTTGTGTCGGGTTCTTCGAGGCCGCGGCGGATGACGAGTTCACTCATATGCGCACATATGGGGAACATGGGAGCAAGGCGCAACGGTGCTTGCCAAGGGCGATCCGACTGCTAGCTTTCGGGCACCAATTCGGGAGAATATTCGATGCGCCGTTTCGTGATTGCCGCTGCCGCCAGCCTGACTCTCGCCGCCTGTGGAGGCAGCAATGCGGAGGCCGATGGCGATGGCGAGATCAGTATGGAAGAGGCAGCCGCAAGGTCGGCCGACATGGTCCGACCGCAGCCGGGCAAGTATCGCGCCACGGTAGAATTCGTCGACGTATCCATGCCCGGAGCGCCCCAGCAGGTACAGGACATGATGCGCAGCATGTTCGACAAGGAAGCGCAATCGCACGAATACTGCCTGACCAAGGAAGAAGCGGACAAGGGCTTCGAGGAAATGGCCCGGCAGGCGCAGGACAGCAATTCGGATTGCACATTCGAGAAATTCGATGTCGATGGCGGCAGCATCGATGCGGTCATGAACTGCAAGGCGGAAGGGCAGGGCACGGCCCGCATGGTCATGACGGGAACCGGCACCGAAACATCGTCGGAAATGAACATGACCATGAACGGCGAAGGGCCGGACGGTCAGACCATGACCATGACGATGAAAAGTTCGCAGCAGCGCCTGGGTGATTGCGACGCTTGAATGACGAATTGAAATTCGGGAGCCATTAATCGGCTTCGCGCATTATTACGCGGTGATGGCAACGTTACCGTTCAAAGACACCGTGATCACGCACCGCGAGGAAATCGCGCGACGTTGGGCGCTGGCCGCCGAGCCATGCCCCGACGACGCATGCGGACCGCGCTGGCAGTTGATGCTGCGGGAATTCCTGTGGCCGATCGAACCGTTGCGCCGTCTGGTAGGTCCGCCGCTGGAGATCCCTTCGGCCCAGACCCCGAAGACCGTGATGTTGCTGCCCGGGTTTGGCGCCCATCCCATCCGTATGCGGTGGATGGCGCGCAAGCTGGAAAAGGCCGGGCACATCACCAAGAAATGGGGGCTGGGCTACAATTTCGGCGCCACCCAGGCGCGGTTCCAGATGGTCGAACGCCGGCTGGTCGATATCTATCGCCGGACCGGCACGCCCATCTATCTGGTTGGGTGGAGTCTGGGCGGCGTCATGGCGCGCGAACTGGCAAAGGCCCATCCTGACAAGGTTGCAAAGGTCGTCACGATGGGATCGCCGTTTTCAGGCAGCCCGCGAGCGAACAATGGCTGGCGTGCCTATCAGGCGATTGCCGGTCACCGGGTCGATGAACCCGAGATCGATACCGTCGTCCATGAGAAACCCCCCGTCGAAACGGTAGCTTTCTGGAGCCCGTGCGATGGGATCGTCGATCCGCGCGCTGCCTGCGGCAAGCCGGGAGAGCGTGACCGTGCACGCGCGTTGCGTTGTTCGCACATGGGCTTCGTGCTGACAAATGAAGCGGTCGAAGCGGTGCTGGGGGAACTGGATAGGGATTAGATACTTGTTCCCTTGAAGGGGGGCTTCCTGCCCTCGCGTCGTCTTGTCCAGGGACGACATCACATCCAGTTCGGGGACCCATGACCGGCAGCGCCGATTATTTCGACGAAATGCGCAAGCCGGATGGCGGCGTGAGAGATGCCTACGCAGGCTATTGCCAATGGTTTGACGGACAGGACAATGCCTTGCTTCGGCGCAAACATGCCGAAGCCGAGACCAATTTCCGCAAGACTGGCATCACGTTCAATGTGTACGGCGAGAATGAAGCCGAAGAGCGGCTGATCCCGTTCGACATGGTGCCGCGCGTCATCAGCGCGGCCGAGTGGCGCAAGCTCACCCGCGGGATCGAACAGCGCGTATCGGCGCTCAACGCATTCATGCACGATCTCTATCATCGGCAGGAGATCATCCGGGCGGGCCGCATACCCGAACGACTGTTCAGCAATAATGCCGCATGGCTGCCGCACATGGTCGGCTTCACGCCCCCCGGCGGGATTTACACCCATATCGTCGGTATCGATCTGGTGCGCACCGGGCCCGATGAATTCTATGTGCTGGAGGACAACGCCCGCACGCCGTCCGGTGTCAGCTACATGCTGGAAAACCGCGAAACGATGATGGCCATGTTCCCCGAGCTGTTCATGCGCGTCCCGGTGGAGCAGGTATCGGACTATCCACGCCGCCTGGCCAAGAGCCTTGCGGCCTGTGCGCCCGATTGCACGCGCGGCAAACCGGTCGTCGCGGTGCTGACGCCGGGCATCTACAATTCCGCCTATTTCGAGCATGCGTTTCTGGCCGACCAGATGGGTGCCGAGCTGGTCGAAGGCAGCGACCTGCGGGTAGTCGACGGTCGAGTGGCGATGCGTACCACCCACGGTTACCAGCCCGTCGATGTGATTTACCGGCGGGTAGACGACGAATTCCTCGATCCGCTGACCTTCCACGAGGACAGCGTGCTGGGCGTGCCGGGCATCATGGATGTCTATCGCAGCGGCGGCGTGACCATTGCCAATGCGCCGGGGACGGGCGTTGCCGACGACAAGGCAATCTATTCCTTCATGCCCGAAATCGTCGAGTTCTATACCGGCGAAAAGCCATTGCTGCCCAATGTCGAAACCCATCGCTGCGCAGATGAGGAATCCTGCAAATACGTGCTCGACAATCTGGCCGAGCTGGTGGTGAAGGAAGTGCACGGTTCCGGCGGGTACGGAATGCTGATCGGTCCGACCGCGACCAAGAAGGAAATCGAGGAATTCCGGCGCAAGATCGTCGACAAGCCGTGGAATTACATTGCCCAGCCGACGCTGGCGCTTTCGACCTGCCCGATCTTTACGAAGAAGGGGCTGGTGCCGCGCCACGTCGATCTGCGGCCCTTCGTGCTGGTTTCACCGGACAAGATCGACATTACGCCCGGTGGGCTCACGCGTGTCGCGCTTAAGGAAGGCTCGCTCGTCGTGAATTCAAGCCAGGGCGGGGGCACCAAGGATACCTGGGTGCTGAAAGACTGATGCGCGGGAATTCATCATGTTAGGGCGGACAGCCAACGGCCTGTTCTGGATGTTCCGCTATCTCGAGCGGGCGGAAAACACGGCGCGTCTTCTCGATGCCGGCCTGCGCATGGCGCTGACCCGTGATCTGGTGACGGCGGAGGAAGAATGGCGATCGGTCATCGCCACGGCCGGCCAGCGGGTCGGATACGAGGCGAAGCATGCGACATATACGGGCATGCAGACCTGGAACCACATTCTTCGCGACAAGGACAATCCGTCCTCGATCCTCGCCATGTTCGGGCAGGTTCGCCAGAACGCGCGGCAGGCGCGCAATGCGATCAGCAGCGAGTTGTGGGAAGCGATCAACGAACCCTGGCTGGAGATCAAGGACCAGCTGGCAAAGCCGGTAGGCGAGAACCGCGTCATGGATACGGTCGCCACCATCCGGCGCGCCGGCACGCTGGCACACGGGGCGATGGAAGGTTCGATGCTGCGCGACGAAGGGTACCATTTCGCACAGGCCGGCACCTTCATCGAGCGCGGCGACAGCATCGCCCGCATCCTCGACATCAAATACTACCTGTTGCTGCCGTCGCTCTCTTACGTCGGATCGAGCCTGGATACAGGGCAGTGGGATCAGGTCCTGCGCTCCGTTTCCGGGGACCGCGCCTATCGCTGGCTCAACGCCGGACAGATCGATGCCCGCGGGATTTGCGAATTCCTGATACTGGACGACGGATTCCCGCGCAGCCTGGCGTTCTGCCATTCCGAACTGCGCGCCAACCTTGCCGCACTGGCCCGGCTGCACGGCCAGGAAGGCGTCAGCAACAGCCTGATGCGCGAGGCGGATACGCGAATAGCCGACCTTACCATCGAGGACGTCTTCGATCAGGGGCTGCACGAGTTCCTTGTCGACTTCATGGCGTCGAACGTCGCGATCGGACAAGCGATCGCCACAGATTACAGGTTCCTTGCCTGATGCGCCTCTCTATCCGTCATACCACTCGCTATCTTTTCGACACGCCCGTGGTTCATGCGTTGCAGCGCCTGCGGCTGACCCCGAAGCAGACGCAGGGGCAGGAAATCCTCGAATGGGAGATGGAATATCACAATGCCCATCCCGAGTTCGTTTACGAGGACCAGCATCACAACACGGTAAACCTGGTCTCGGTCGAAACCGGGGCGCAGGAGGTGACCGTCACCTGCCGCGGGCGGGTGGATACCCACGATCACGCGGGCGTGATCGGGCGCCATGCCGGGCATCTTCCGCTGTGGAGCTTTCTGGCGCAGACACCGCAGACGACGCCAGGCCCCGGAATGCGCAAGCTGGCCGGTGAAGTGGGCAAGCGCAGCGAAAGTCGCCTCGATACGTTGCATCACCTGTCCGGCGCGATCCTCGACCGGGTCGAATACAAGACCGGGACGACCCATTCGCGGACTATCGCCGAAGAGGCCTATGCGGCGGCAAATGGCGTGTGCCAGGACCATGCGCATATCTTCATCGGCATCGCCCGATCGCTGGGCATTCCGGCGCGATATGTCAGCGGCTATCTGATGATGAACGACCGGGTCGAGCAGGAGGCGGGCCATGCCTGGGCGGAAGCCTATGTCGATGAACTCGGCTGGGTCGGATTCGATATTTCCAACGGGATCAGCCCGGACGAACGATATGTACGGGTTGCAACCGGCCGCGATTATCGCGATGCCGCGCCTGTGACCGGAATCAGTTTCGGCACGACGTCAACCGTGCTCGAAGTCGATGTGGCGGTAGAGCAGCAGCAAGTGCAGCAGTAATTCTGCCGAGAGGAAAATCCAGATGACGTATTGTGTGGGCATGATGCTCGACAAGGGACTCGTCCTGATGAGCGATACGCGCACCAATTCCGGCGTCGACAATATCTCGGTCTTTCGCAAGATGTTCACCTGGAACGTCCCGGGCGAGCGGATCATCACCCTGCTGACGGCCGGCAATCTGGCCAGCACGCAGGCGGTCATCAGCCAGCTCGAAGAACGGATGAAGGAACCGGACGAGCGGGACAACATCATCCTCAAATCGCCGACCATGTTCCAGGTCGCGACCGAAATCGGCAAGCTGCTGCGAACGATCATCGCGGAACGCCAGGATTCGAACGGGGTGAAGGGCAGGGGACGCTTCACGGCGTCGATCATCGTCGCAGGGCAGATTGCCGGCATGGAGCCGCGGCTGTTCATGGTCTACCCCGAAGGCAACTTCATCGAGGCGAGCCGGGACACCCCATTCTTCCAGATCGGCGAGACCAAATACGGCCGACCGATCATCATCCGCGGCTATGATCCCGAAATGAGCATGGAAGATGCGGTGAAACTGCTGATGGTCAGTTTCGATTCCACGCTGAAAGCGAACCTTTCGGTAGGTTTGCCGCTGGATCTGCAGGTGATCGAACGCAACGGGTTCAAACCGAAGCACGAACATCGCATCACGCATGACGATCCGTACTTCCAGGCGATCTCTTCGAGCTGGGGCGACGCGCTCAAAAACGCTTTTCATTCCCTGCCCGATTACAGCTTTTACCGAGAAGATTAACGAAAACAGGGTTTTACCATAGCGTATCGACTAGGTAAAATTACCCGATCGGGGGTCTGTGGCCTCGGTAATAATCCGCACCCGTAATATTACGGATATACGGTCGGTGCCGGATTCCCTCACCTCGTCAATCATGAACGAACGACATACGGTACATATCGTAGGTGGTAATAGCAGATGCAGGGCGGAGCAGGCTCATCTGATTTACAGTCTTGGGCTTCATTCCGAAATCTATGCTAATGTCGCCGAGCTCATGGAGCGTCCCCCTCAATCGGGCATAGTCTTGGCCTATGACGATCCGGAGGGCGAAAGCGCTGCGCACGTCCTCAAGACGTTGTCAGACCAAGGGTACTGGATCCCTGTCATAGCAACGTCCCAGGAACCGCGACCGACCCATGTTGTGGAAGCGATCAAGGCAGGCGTTTTGGATTACATGAAGCTGCCACTGCGCGGCGAGAGGGTCACCCAAGCAATTTCGCGCACTTTGACCGATACCGACAATCACGTGATGGCGCGGCGCAGAATTGCGGAAGCGCGCGACAGGATCGCCAATCTGTCCCCGCGCGAACGGCAGGTGCTCGACTGGCTGACCGAAGGGTGCAGCAACAAGGTCATCGCGCGCGAGCTCCATATCAGTCCGCGCACGGTGGAAATCCACCGGGCCAACATGATGACGAAGCTCGATGCCGATCATCTGGCCAAGGCAGTGAAGCTGTTTTTCGAAGCGCGGCTCGGTGACGATCCAACACCCGAGATCGGGGCCAACGCGGCCTAGCGGCAGAAACTTCCCGTTCCGTGCTCCAGATGGAAGTGGTCGTGATGCGCCTGATTGTAATCGGGACCCAGTACGGTACCGAAGCGCTTGCATGCGCTTTTATGGATGACCTGCAGGAATTCGCGTTCCTGACGCGAGGCGTTCCAGCCCGATAATACCGAAATACGACGTCCATCGGCCAGGACGAAAGCGGATACATCGATCGCTTCTGCGCGCGAATGGGCGCTCAAACGGCCGGTTCCGGCGACATTGCGGCAGGAGTAGCTGCCCATGGTTTCGATGCGAACCAGCGGGCTGCCAAGGATCTGGCGTGCTGCACGATCGACTCCGTACCGCGCCCAGGCGGCAAAGGTATTGGCGAGCGGACAGGCCACAGCGCCCAGATTGGTAACAGTAAATTCGCCCCGGTCGCCGCCGACGCCCTGCAGGCTCACGCTGTTCGTGGTCGAGCAGCCAGCTCCATAAAACCTGTCCGTCAAAGGAGAGAAGCGCGACCCCGTCTGCCCCAATTCGACCTGGCACTGGCGAACTTCGGGTCGCGCAACCGCAACAGGGACGGACCCTGCCTGCCGCGCGACCCGTTCAGTCGGCTTGGAACCAGGTACTGCGCCGCAACCCGCCAGGGCCAGAAGGAGAAAGGCTAAGAAGGCAGGCTGCAATCGCATCGAGGGATGTATTTACCAGACATGGTTAATTTCGTCCTAACGGACTTTGAAAGGAGATGCACCCGAGCGCCTCAAGTGTAGAAATTCAGCAACGCAAACACGCAGCCATGCTATTGCGAATGATTATCATTGCCATTCCGTCCATGAGTTCGTAACGGGCGGGGCGTGAGCCGCACAACTATCCGAATCTGGTATCTGATCCATAAATGGAGCAGCCTCATCCCGACGGCGTTCCTGCTCATGTTGTGCGTGAGCGGACTGCCACTGATCTTTCACGACGAGATCGATGCCGCCATAGGCTTCGATACGGAGAAATCGCTGTCGGGCGTCGCTTCGTCGGAAGGCGGACTACCGCTGGATACGATGCTGGACCGCGCCCTGGCGGAACGTCCCGGTGAAGTCCCTCTGTTCATGGCGTTCAGTCAGGACAGCCCGCTGCTGACCGTTACGACCGGTCCGGCGCCGGATGCGGCAAGCGGTGACATGCATCTCCAATTTCTCGATCGCGTTACAGGCGAAGCGCTGGGGCCTGCGCCGGTCAATCCGCTGCTCGACTTTCTGCTGCAACTGCATACGGACATGTTTCTTGGCCTGCCCGGGATGCTTTTTCTCGGCGTAATGGGCATCAGCTTCATCGTCGCCCTGATATCCGGCACGGTACTGTATGCACCATTCATGCGCCGACTGCGGTTCGGCACGCTTCGCACGCGACGCAGTCTGCGCGTCAAACGGCTCGATCGGCATAATTTCCTTGGTATCGTCACGCTAGTCTGGGCGCTCGTCGTAGGCGCGACGGGTGCGATCAATGCCTTTGCCGATCCGCTGACGGACGCGTGGCGCAATGGCGAAATTGCGGAAATGACGGCCGCCTATGCCAGTTCGCAGCCCTTGGCGCCCGCAGATTACGGTTCGATCGACAAGGCCATGGCTGCGGCGCAGGACGTGCTGCCCGGTCGTAACCCGCAGTTCATCGGATTTCCCGGCGGATCGTGGAGTTCCGGTCATCACTATGCGATTTTCTTTCAGGGCGACCGCCCTGTCACGGAACACCTGCTGACCCCGGCGCTAGTCGATGCTGCGACGGGCGAACTCACAGATGCGCGGACCATGCCTGCAATCAATCAGGCACTGATGATGTCCAAGCCGCTGCACTTCGGCGATTATGGTGGCTTGCCGCTCAAAATCCTGTGGGCGCTGCTGACGCTGGCAACGATCTGGGTGCTGTGGACCGGCATCTTTCTGTGGCTACGCCGCCGTGGCGGGGAGATCGACCGCCGCGTCGATGAGATCGCCCTTGGTGCACGTAAGGAGATGCGCGCATGAGCCACAGGACGCGGCATCGTCAGAGCACTGCCGCGGTGTTTCGCTGGCCGATTGCGATCGGCGTGGCTTCCTTCGCCGGACTCGTACTCGGACTGACCGGCGATGGCGCGCGTGACCTTTTAGCCTGGATCCTGGTCGGCATTGCACCGGCCGTCATTTTCGCGGCGCTGGTGCGCCGTACTTCCCGCTAGAACCGATGAAAGAACCAATGATGAAATTGCACCTCCTCCCGCTTCCGGCACTTGCCATTGCCGCGGTCATTGCTGCCCCTGCGCAGGCGCAGGAGGAGACGTCACAGGAAGTGATCGTCGTTTCCGCCCAGCGGGCCAATCAGACGGAAGTCATCGCGGGCGGAACGCTGGGAGTTCTGGGCGCCAAGGATGCTCTGGACGTACCGTTCGTGGTGCGCACATTCGATGAAAGCCTGATCCTGAACCAGCAACCGCTGACATTGGGAGAGGTTCTGGAAAACGACCCTTCGATCCGGACTACCTACGCGTTCGGAAATGCAGCGGAACAGTTCGTGATCCGCGGTTTCCCGCTTTACGGCGACGATATCGGGATGAACGGTCTTTACGGCATCAGCCCACGCCAGCTGATCGCGCCCGAGCTGTATTCGGGTGTTCAGGTGCTGAACGGGGCGAACGCATTTCTGAATGGCGCGGCGCCGGGCGGAACCGGGATCGGCGGCAATGTGAGCCTGCAGCTGAAGCGTGCAGGTGCCAGCCCGCTGACGCGGGTCACGGCAAGCTATCTATCCGACAGCCACTTCGGCGGCAGCGCAGACATTGCGCGCCGGTTTGGCGAAAATGACCAGTTCGGTGTGCGGGTCAACGGTGCCTACCGCAGCGGCGATGTCGCAGTGAACGACGAGTTTCGCCGCACCATCGTTGGCGGCGCATCGTTCGACTGGACTACCGATAATCTGCGGGTCACGCTGGATGGCGCCTATCAGCGTTATGAGGTGAACCATCTTCGCCCGCAGGTAGTGATCGGCAACGGAGCAATTCCCGAAGTACCCGAGGCGGATCTCAATTATGGTCCGTCTTTCGCCCGTACCGAGCTGCAGGACATTTTCGGCCTTGCCCGCATCGAATACGATGTAGCCGACAATGCCATGCTTTATGTCAGTGGCGGCGCGCTGGATGGCAATGAAGAGGGCACTTACGGCGGG
>TARA_R100000049_G_C1956110_1_pt1 | contig 10778 bp, 11 predicted proteins | sample TARA_R100000049 | Tara Oceans TARA_R100000049 (sample SAMEA2619992) | marine metagenome | biome: marine biome (ENVO:00000447); feature: mesopelagic zone (ENVO:00000213) & marine oxygen minimum zone (ENVO:01000065); material: "saline water (ENVO:00002010), including plankton... | reverse complement strand
TGGCCGGAGAGAAGCGCACAGGGGTGAGGCAAGCGTTTATGAAGCTAAGCTTCATGCGTAGCCGAACGACAGCAATCTATGATTGCTGGCTGGACCCGCTTGCGGGTGCTTGTAGCGGTTTTTGGAAAGGTGCCCCACAAGCCGGGACCTGTACCAAGGCACCGGAACACGCCGGAAAGAGACGGACACCGAAAATGGACGCAAACTCCTTAAAAGCATTCCTGAGCATAGTCGATCAGGGTTCCTTCTCCGAAGCCGCAGAAGCGCTGCACCTGACACAGCCGGCTATCAGTAAACGCCTTGCGGCCCTGGAAAACCAGCTGGGCACCAAGCTGATAGAACGTGGCCACCGGGAAATCCGTGTCACCGAAGCCGGCGCCAGGCTGCTGCCCCACGCCAGGCGCATCCTCGATGAAATCCACAACGCGCGCATGGCGCTATCAGCCGACGACGGCATCATCAGTGGCGAACTCGAAATCATCGCCAGCCACCACATTGGCCTGCATCATCTCCCAAACTGGCTGCGACGGTTCGTCAGTGACTATCCGGAAGTAACGGTCAACCTGCAGTTTATGGAATCCGATGCCGCTTACAGTCAGATGCTCAAACGTAACGCAGAGCTGGCGTTTGTCACACTCAGTGACAGCATGGGAAGCGAGTTCGTGGTATACGAACAGTGGTCTGATCCTATGGCCTTTGTGGTGGGCGCCGGCCATGAGCTTGCAGTGGGTAAAAACGCCAGTCTTGAAGACCTGGCCCAGTATCCCGCGCTGCTGCCAGACACCACCACGGCAACGTACCGGGCGGTCAGCCGTTTGTTCCTGGAAGCCAACCTTCCGCTCAAACAGCAGATTCCCACCAACTATCTTGAGACCATCAAGATGATGGCCAGTGTGGGCCTTGGCTGGAGTGTGTTGCCGGTGAGTATGGTGGATGAAAGCCTGCACCAGCTGGATACCGGGTTTCCGGTCAGCCGGGTGCTGGGGGCGGTGGGTTTGTCAGGCCGGCATCTGAGCCCGGCGGCGACCGCCCTGCTCGGTATTGTTCACGACGAAGAAGCAAACCAAACAACCTGATCCGGATAAACAGCGGGAGACAAGATGGGCTTTGACGATTACCTGAAAATCCTGGCCAAACACGATGGCTCAGACCTTTACCTGAGCACCGGTGCTCCACCCTGCGCCAGGCGCCGGATGTGATCCTGATCGGCGAGATTCGGGACCGGGAGACCATGGAACACGCCCTGGCGTTTGCCGAAACCGGGCACCTGTGTATTTCCACCCTGCACGCCAACAACGCCAACCAGGCTCTGGACCGGATCATCAACTTCTTCCCGGAGGAACGCCGGCCGCAGCTGCTGATGGATCTGTCGATGAACCTTCGGGCGTTTGTGTCACAGCGCCTCATTCCTACTGTGGACAAGAAACGTACCGCTGCCATCGAAATCCTGCTGGGCACGCCCACTATCAGCGAACTGATCCTGCGGGGCGAGATCGACGGCATCAAGGAGATCATGGAGAAGTCTGCCAACCTGGGCATGCAAACCTTCGACCTGGCCCTGTTCAAGCTCTGGCAGGAAGGCAAAATCAGTGAGGAAGACCCGGATCAATAAACGCCCGGTCAGGCCTCTTTCGGCGGGGGTTGCAGCCCCCGCCAGGTAACCACGATGGCAAGAGCCATGGCTACGGCACCGCCCCAGAAGGCGGCAGAGGTGCTGTAGCCGTCCACCAGGAAACCTGACATCCAGGCGCCGAGCGCGCCACCGGCGCCGAAGGTCAACCCGCTGTACAGCGCCTGCCCCTGCCCGTGGTGATGTTTGCCGAAGAAACCCTGAATGTACTGCACCGAAACCGCATGTAAGGCACCGTAAGACGCCGCATGCAACAGCTGGGCAAAGATCAGTACCGGAACAAGCCCGGTGAGCTCGGCAATCAGCCCCCAGCGAATCATGGTCAACACCAGGGAGCCGATCACAATCTGGCGCACGGTAAACCGCGTCGACAGCCGGTGCATGACCAGGAACAGCCCTATTTCGGCAATCACCCCCAGTGACCACAACAGGCCGATCGACAGCTTTCCGTAGCCGTGTTGTTCCAGGTGAATACTGAAAAACGTGTAGTAAGCGCCGTGGGAGACCTGCAGCAGGAAGTTCATCAGGAAGAAGGCCACCACCGCCGGATGGGTAACGATGGCTTTCAGGCTGCCTTTGGGAGCAGACTCTTTGCGTTCACCCCGTTCGGACGGCACCAGGAAGGCCGACACGGCAATGCCGGCGAAGACCGGCAGCAACAGCCAGGGCAAATAGCGAATCGGCACCAGTTCCAGCAAGCCGCCAACCAGCGCCACCGCACCGATAAAGCCCACCGAGCCCCACAGCCGAACCTTGCCGTAACGTTCTTTTTTTGAACCCAGCACCCGCAGGGTGATCACTTCATACAGCGGAAGAATCGCGTTCCAGAAAAAGGTAAACGCGAACATAACCAACAGCAGGCCGTAAAAGCCGGGCTCCAGAAACACTCCGGCAAAAAACAGGGAACCGGTGATAGCTCCGAAGCGTACCAGCCTTACCCGCTGGCCTGTGCGGTCGCCCAGCCAGCCCCACACGCTGGGGGCCACTACCTTGGTCAGCTGAATGGTCGCCATCAGGGTGGCGATTTGCAGATAGGAAAAGCCCTGCCCCTCCAGGTAGAGGGACCAATAAGGCAAAAGCCCTCCAAGGAGGGCGAAGAACCAGAAGTAAAGGTTAGACAGCCGCCAGTAGATGGTAGCGCCTCCCGGCTATCAGAGCTGGCCGAGTACCGGCGTATCGACGCTTACATCACCATTCTGGCCACGATGGCGCAGGTAATGATCCATCAGCACAATGGCCATCATGGCTTCGGCAATCGGCGTGGCCCGGATACCCACACAGGGGTCGTGCCGGCCAGTGGTGATCACTTCTACCGGTTTACCATTCACATCAATACTGCGGCCCGGCAGGCGCAAGCTGGATGTGGGTTTCAGGGCAATGCTGGCGACAATGGGCTGGCCGGAGGAAATACCACCCAGCACACCACCAGCGTGGTTAGACAGGAAGCCTTCCGGCGTCATTTCGTCCCGGTGCTCGGTGCCCTTCTGCTCTACGCAGCCAAAACCGGCGCCGATTTCCACACCCTTAACAGCGTTAATGCTCATCAAGGCATGGGCCAGGTCGGCATCCAGCCGGTCAAAAATCGGCTCGCCCAGCCCCGGCGGAACACCATCAGCCACCACGTTGATACGGGCGCCAATGGAGTCGCCTTCTTTACGAAGTGCGTCCATGTAGGCTTCCATTTCCGGCACCTTGTCGGCATCCGGGCAGAAGAACGGGTTCTGGTGTACCTGGTCCCAATCCAGCTTCTCGATCTTGATGGGGCCCAGCTGTGACAGGTAACCCCGAATACGAATACCCAGCCGCTGCTCCAGGAACTTGCGGGCAACGGCGCCAGCGGCCACCCGCATGGCAGTTTCCCGGGCCGAGGAACGGCCGCCGCCACGATAGTCACGCACGCCGTATTTGTGGGTGTAGGTGTAATCGGCGTGGGCCGGGCGGAACTGTTCGGAAATCCTGGAATAGTCCTTGGAGCGCTGATCGGTGTTCTCGATGATCAGGCCAATGGGCGTGCCGGTGGTTTTACCTTCGAACACGCCGGACAGAATCCGCACCTCATCCGGTTCCCGGCGCTGGGTGGTATGGCGGGAAGTGCCCGGCTTACGCAGGTCCAGGTCCTTCTGCATGTCGGCTTCAGACAACTCCAGCCCTGGAGGGCAGCCGTCGATAATGCAGCCCAGAGCTGCCCCGTGGCTTTCACCGAAGGTGGTTACGGTAAACAGTTTTCCAAATGTATTTCCGGACATAATTCAGCACTTTATAAAGGTTTTATAATAAATTACTTCAGCTGTTTCTGGCCTGCCATTCACGCAGGTCCCGGGCTGCAACCAGGAACACACCATCGCCGCCATTCTCGAATTCCAGCCAGGTCAGCGGCAGGTCCGGATAGGCATCGTCCATCGCACCCCAGGAGTTACCCACTTCCACAATCAGCAGGCCGTCTTCGGTCAGGTGGTCGGCGGCACCGGCGATGATGCGGTGGGCAATATCCAGGCCGTCGTCGCCTGCGGCAAGGCCCAGTGCCGGCTCATGCTGGTATTCTTCCGGCATGTCCGCCAGGTCTTCGGCATCCACATACGGCGGATTGCTGAGGATGACATCGTAGCGGCCCTCGATGTTGTCAAAAACATCCGAGCGAACCGTTTGTACCCGCCCTTCCAGGCCGTGCATCTCGATGTTGGATTCGGCAACCGCCAGCGCGTCTTCAGAGATATCCGACAAGTCTACTTCTGCCTCGTCGAACACCGTCGCGGCGCCGATTCCGATACAACCGCTGCCCGTGCACAGGTCCAGAATGCGCTGAACGTGGGTGCCGCCAAGCCAGGGCTGCAAGCCGTTTTCCAGCAGCTCTCCCAGCGGTGACCGGGGCACCAGTACCCGCTCATCCACGTTAAAGGGCATGCCCATGAACCAGCCTTCGCCCAGTAAATAGGCAATGGGCACACGCTCGTTAATGCGCCGCTCGATACGCTCGATGATCAGCTCCCGCTCGCTGCGGGTCAGGCGCGCATCCAGGAACAGGTTATTGTTTTCCAGCGGCAGGTGAACGCTGCGCAACACCAGTTGTACGGCTTCGTCCCACACGTTATCGGTGCCATGGCCAAAGTACAGGGGCGAGGCAGCAAACCGCGAGGCGGCATAGCGCAACAGGTCGCGAATGGTCTGCAGGTCATCTACGGGGCTGGTCACAAAGTCGGTTTCCTGGTCGGTAAGTTTCAGCCCGGCATTATACGCTGATTAGGCCGATGGCTGCAGCTTTCCGCCCGCCGGCCATCACAGCGCCAGCGGGCCGGAACTGCTGCGGCTGGCCTCAAAGCGGTCCAGGGCCGCGGTCATACGCTCACGCCCCAGCTGGATCAGCTCCGGCGCTTTGTGGAAGTCATAGCTACGGGACGCGTTCTTGGGAATGTTGATCAGCAAGTCCGGCGGATAACCGGCAATCTTGTACTGCACCAGGGCGCTCTGCATGGTTTCGATGGTCAGGTTCATCACATCAAACTTGCCAATGCCGAGCTTGTCCCAGTCGATGGTGTCGTGCTCTTCCCGCTTTTCCGCATCCGGGTGGTCGGCAGGCACCGGAGCCTTGGCCTTGGCCTCAATCGCTTTTTCCTGCGACTTTTTGGCAATCTCCCGGCTGATCTTCTGTTCCGGAGTTTCGCCCTCACTGCCCTTGCGGTTGGTAAGCGCTTTCAGGGCATCCCAGTCGAACCAGCGGGAAGCTTTGTCCCGGAGCGCATCCATCCACTCTTCCATATCGCCGCCGGTATCTTCTGCAGGCGTCAGCGCTGCGTCCGGAATTCGCTGGAGCTGCTCTTCCTCGCCCGCCAGGTTGACCGCCATAATCAGGTCTGCGTGGGCAGAGATGGTGGGAATAATCGGTAAGGGATTCAGCACGGCACCGTCAACCAGCACCCGGCCGTCCAGCACCAGCGGTGTCACCACGCTGGGAATCGCGATGGAGGCGCGGATAGCCTTGTCCAGGGGCCCTTCCTGGAACCAGATTTCCTTATGTGCCAGCAGGTCCGTCGCTACGGCCGTAAAAGGAATCGGCAGGTCTTCAATGCGGGTATCACCCAGAATTTCCCGCACGATGGAAAACACCTTCTCGCCCCGGATGGCACCGATGGAGCTGAAGGTAAGGTCCAGCAGCTTGATCACATCAAACTGCCCTAACCCGGTTACCCAGTCTTTGTACTCTTTCAGCTTGCCGGCGGCATACATACCGCCAATCAGGGCGCCCATGGAGCAGCCGGAAATCGCAGCAATCTTGTAACCACGCTCTACCAGCACCTCGATTGCGCCAATGTGGGCATAGCCCCGGGCGCCACCGCTACCCAGGGTCAAGGCAACGGTCTTGCCCTTTCCGGTCTTGCGAACATTGCTGCTGGCAGGCGCACTTGCAGGAGAAACATCAGAGCTTTTTATGACAGCACTGGCGCCGTTATCAACCGGTTTATCCTTCTGTGCCATGGCTTACCTCTTGATCACCAATACTTCTACACGATCACCACGACGATCCGGGTCTTCCACCTGCACCACGGGCCCTACCGTGACAATTCGAATCTGGCTGCGGGAGATTCCGGTTTTGCCCAGCACCTCGGCCAGGGCATCACCTGCCTGCCGGGCGCGCTCCAGGGCAGCCTCCAGACGCTCGCCGTCCTGCAGGGAGGAGAACGCGGCCAACACCACCTCGGCGCCCTCATCAGCCGCCCAGTCGGTCAGCCTGCGCCGGTCATCGGCACTGAAATCAAATCGATAGGTAACGCCACCGCTCCAGGGCACCACCACCGGCCCCTTCATGCGCCCGTTTGACGCTTCAAAGCCCGGAATGGACGCACCCGCGCCTACCTCCAGCTGCTCCACCCACACATACTCCCGCAGGTTACCGCGAGTGACGGTATACACCAGCGTGAGCCACTGTGTGCCGTTCTCGTCTTCCACTGCAGCGGCCACGTAATCCTGGCTGCCGTCACGGCCCAACAGGCGGGATTGCTGGAAAATCTGGTTGGCCCAGACATTGTTGCGGCCGCACTGGATACCGGAACACTGGTACAGAACGCTGGCGCCCCTGGCCCGGAGTTCCGTCAGGTAATGGTCCAGTGCAGCCTCGCGACTGGCATCGCGGTTGATCTCGAACAGCTGCCCCTGGCCAGACACCGGCAGGCGCGCCATTACATCGGAACGGATTTCGTTGCGAATCTCCCGCACCGGGCTGAACAGCACCAGGTGGCCGCTGGATTCAATCGCTGCGGTATTCTGCAGCGACGATTGCGAGAACTGAACAGGGGCCTGTGCCAGAGCGTTCGCCTGGACAGCACCGGCAGACGAAAACAGAACTATGGCCGCCAAACCTCTCAAAAAGCCACTGCGGGATCGGTTAAACATCAAAAAGAAACCTTTTTATGGCATCACTGACTGGCGTGGTATCGCCATCCAGGTGACAGTGGTGGCCGCCGGGAACATCCACCGTGGTCAGCTCCGGAATCAGCGCCGCGCGCTGGTCCAGCCCCTTCCGGTAAGTCAGCAGGCCTTCCTCGGCACGCACAAACAGCGTCGGAGTTTTGATGGCCGCCAAAGAGGCTTCCACCTGTTGCTCTGTCATCATCAAAGCCGTGGGGTGCCGCAACCTTGCATCGGTCTGCCAGACATACCCCACCCCGTAACTGCGCATGTTCCGGGGCACCAGCAAGCTGGCCGCCTCGGCACTCAGGGGGCTGAGGCCTCCCTCGCGAATTCGTGCTGCGGTTTCCACATCCGGATAGATCGCCGGCGGTGCCGAACCGTTACGCTTTTTCTGCAATGCCCGGCGTAGCTGGGGAATGGTTTCTTCCGCCGGGCGGCTAAGCGCCCCCAGGCTGTCGATCATCACCAGCCGCCGAACCCGCTCCGGAAAGGCCGCTGCGTACAAAGCACATACGATGCCGCCCAGAGAATGGCCGACCAGGTCTATCGGTTCTTTTTCGCTGTGCGGAAAATGGCTGTCGATCAGTTCGGAAAGGTCGCCCACATAGTCCATCAGCCAGTAGCTGTACCCCGGCGGCCGGTGGCCGGACTGGCCGTGGCCTGCCATGTCGATGGCGTGGACCGGCGCATGGGCGGCAATTTCCGGCGCAAGGTGGGCAAAGCTCATGGCGTTATCCAGCCAGCCGTGCACCATCAGCACAGGTTGCCGGGTAGCTGCTTCGCGGGGCGGATGCCAGCTCAGGCCGGCAAGGGTGATGTTTTCGAGTGGCCAGTGCGCCTCCCGGCAGTCGGCCGGAACTTCGTGCCCACTGTCGGGTAACACTGTGTCATTCATGCAAGGCAGGTCCTACATGGTGTGGGTGGGGCGATCAGAGCTCAGGGAGCCAGCCAGGTAAGATTCAATCTTGGTGCGGGCGGTTTCATCATCACCGTTGAACTGCACACCGATACCGGCAGCCCGGTTGCCCTGGGCGCCTTTCGGGGTAATCCATACAACCTTGCCGGCCACCGGGATTTTCTCCGGCTCGTCCATCAGGGTCAGCAGCAGGAAAACCTCGTCGCCAAGCTGGTACTGCTTGTGGGTGGGAATGAACAGGCCACCCTGCTTTATGTACGGCATATAGGCTGCGTACAGCGCGGCTTTGTCGTTGATAGTCTGGGTCAGAATACCACTGCGTGCTCCGAATCCGGGCCCCATATCAAACACCTTCTTTTTTCTGATATTTCGCAATCATAGCAGCTGTTAACCGCTAAAGCTCAACCTGCGGCGCGCTTTCTGGGCATCAAATCACGCCAGGCAATCAACAGCTGGCTGGCCTCCAGTTCCGGGCTGGCATTATACACGGCGGCCTCCCGGCTCTGCCGGACCTGATCCAGCAATTCATGGGCCCGCCAGGGCGGATTGCTGCGGGCCAGGAACATCAGCATATCTGCCGCTTCGGTATCATTGGGCTGACCGCCGGCGCTGCACCGGGCCAGGTCGGCGGCCCAGCTTTCGAACAGCCAAAGGGTGTCTTCCAGGCCGATGGTCTTGAAGCACTTCGCCGCATCACCCACGGTGACCTGCCCTTTCATAAACTGCTTGAACGCCTCGAAGGCCTTGTCCCGCAACCCCGGAAACTCTCCGGTGGCATATTCCAGCGCCAACCTTGGCGCATTACCCGCCAGCATCAGGCTCTTGGCCAGCACCTCGGCTCCGGGGCGCTGATCCTCCTCCAGCCCGGATACCTGCGCCGCCAGCCAGTTCTGGGCCTGTTCTTCCGCCGGCACCGGAATGGTCAACGCCTGGCACCGGGAGCGAATGGTGGGAAGCACCGGCCGGCCACTTTCCTGCAACAGCAGCAGGGTGACATCCGGCAGCGGTTCTTCCAGGGTTTTCAGCAGGGCGTTGGCGGCATTGATGTTCAAAAGGTCTGCCCGGTCGACAATGGCCACCTTGTGATGGGCCACCTGGGGCGAACCCACGGCAAAGGTAGACAGTGCCCTCACCTGGTCCACCTTCACCATACGGGATTTCTCCGGCGCGTAGATTCGCAAATCCGGATGACTGCCCGCACGCAGCAACTCACACTGCTTGCAGTGGCCGCAAGCCACCAGGTTGCCATTACCCAGGTCTTCCCGGCGATCGCACAGCAATAACCCGGCAACGGCCTCGGCCCAGGCACGCTTGCCCACACCCCGTTCGCCGGCCACCAGCAAGGCATGGGGCAGCCGGTCTTCCGCAAGCCGGTGCTGAACCGCGTGCCAGGCCTTAGTCAGCCAGGGCATGTCTTGGGCGATATCACTCATTGGGTGGAGTCCCTGTTTCGGGTACTGGTTCCGGGCCATTGCGCCGTTGCCGCTTCATGGTGCGCAGCAACCGCTTCAAACGGCGGGTATCGTCGGCAGAGGCCGGCGCAGATGAAGCACTATAGTAATGATTGTTCACGGCCCGGGCAAAGACCCGCGCCGATTCAGACACAGCGGGAACCGCCCGGGACAGCCTTTGCGCCAGCGCCTCCGGAGTTTCACCAGCCCGCACCGGAACTCCCGCCTGTTCACAGAACCGGTGCCAGCTGCTGACCACCCGGCGGAACGCATCCTGCCGTGCGCCCCGCTTCATGCCCAGGGCAGACACCAGGCCGGCCACCAGCAACGCCAGGCCGACAATACCTGCAGTCAGGTAGCCCAGTTCCTTCATACCTACGCCACCGGGCAACCGGGACATCAGATCCATCTGGCTCTGGCCCTGATAACCCACCACCCAGCGCTGCCATTGGTAGTTGATGCGGTCCAGCTGCAGTGAGGCCCACTGCAACACCTGCAGATCGCTGTAACGCTGAGGCGAGATCAGTTCGTTTTCCAGGAACGAACCTTCATCGGCCATGGCGTCCCGCAGCCCGGATTCAATCCGGCTGGGTGCGATGGCGGCCGTAGGATCAACCCTTACCCAGCCGCGCCCTTCAATCCAAACTTCCACCCAGGCGTGGGCATCGTATTGACGAACAATGTAATACTCGTTGTTGGCACCGGCGTCGCCACCCTGGTAACCCACAACCACCCTTGCCGGAATACCTGCTGCCCGGAACACAAAGGTCGCTGCACCGGCATAGTGGGCACAGAACCCCCGCTTTTCATCGAACAGCAGTGCATCAATGCCATCTTCCGGCATGGCCGGTGGCCGAAGCGTGTAGAAATACTCCTGCTCCCGGAACCGGCGCATCAACTCCATCACCGTTTGTTCCGGGCTTAACTGCGAACCCAACTGCTGCGCCAGTTCCCGTGCCCGGGGATTCCCCTGCGCCGGCAGCTGCAGGTATCGGCGTTGTTCCAGCGGTGACAACCCCTGCACTGCGCTGCTCGCCGCCACATTGCCCAGAGCCATCCGATAGCGCACAGAGCTGTCTGCCGGGCGCCGGAAACGGAACAGGTTTTGCTCTGCCTCTACCACGTTATCCGAGACAGCTTCGGAGCCATCCAGGGCGAACGCCCAGCGCTGGTCGGTAGGCTCCAGCAGCACATCGTACTGGTTCGGCTCCAGCGCCCCCACGCCGCCATCAATGGCTACGCGGCCCGGCCGGAAGAAACGCTCGGAATCGCCCTGGCGCCAGGTTTCGCCGTCCAGGCGGTCCAGGATCAGCCCGCGCCAGTATCGGTCACGGTAATCCGGGGCATCACCACCGAAGGTCACCCGAAAGGCCCGTTC
>TARA_R100000049_G_C1956114_1_pt1 | contig 10782 bp, 5 predicted proteins | sample TARA_R100000049 | Tara Oceans TARA_R100000049 (sample SAMEA2619992) | marine metagenome | biome: marine biome (ENVO:00000447); feature: mesopelagic zone (ENVO:00000213) & marine oxygen minimum zone (ENVO:01000065); material: "saline water (ENVO:00002010), including plankton... | reverse complement strand
AGCCCCATGATCCAGTGCCCCAACAGGGCACCCACCAGGGCGAACGGGATGATGGCCATCACAATCAGCGGCAGACTCCAGGACGCAAACACCCAGGCCAGCACCACGTACATCAGCGCAACACCGATCACCAGGCCGGTTTTCATGTCGTCCATGGTTTCGCGCTGGTCAGCGGAACGGCCTTCGAAGCTGTAACGCACACCATAACGGCTGGCAATATCCGGCAGCGCGCCGGCCTGCAGGCTCTCGATAACCTGGTCGGTCGTGGCCACCCGGGTATTGAGTGCCGACGTCACTTCCACCGCCAGCTTGCCATCGGCGTGGCGCAGAGCCTGGAAGCCCTGACGGTGATCCAGGTTCATCACCTGGGCCAGAGGCACAAACCGGCCGTCGGGCAGGCGCACGGTCATGCGCTCGAGGGTGGAATACTGTTCCCGCTGATCCCGGGGCAGCTGCACCCGCACTTCCACTTCGTCCCGGCCATCCTGGTAGATCTGGGCGATCCGGCCGTCAAAGGCCGCCCGCAACTGCCGGCCAAGGTCCACCGTGGTCAGGCCCAGGGCCTCACCAAACGGGCTCACCTGGTAGATCAGTTGTTCCCGGCCCCAGGGCATGTCGTCTTCCACATCCAGCACCCCGGGCAGGGTGCTCAGGGCCTGAGCCACTTCGTCAGCGGCCCGTTTCAGGTTTTCTGCGTTATCGCCGCTCAGGCGTACGTTCACATCCCGCCCCGGAGGCCCGGCCTGGCGTTCATTGATGTTCAGGGCATCCAGCCCGGCGGGCAGCGCCATGCGGCTGCGCCATTCCCGCATAAACTCCGGGTTACGAACATCCCGCCGGTCCGACGGCACCAGCTCCACCAGCATGGAGCCCAGTTCGTCATCGTTACGGGAGCTGCCTTCAGCACCCTGGGTGGCCCCGAAGGTGGTTACCGCATGGCGGATCAGGTTACCGCCCAGGGCCTGTTCGGTTTCGTTCAGGGTCTGCTGCATCTGGCGCATGAAATCTTCCACGGTGCCTTTGTCCGTGCCGGCCACAAAGCTGGCATTGGCATAGAACACGGAAGGCTCCGGTGTGGGGAAGAAGTTAAAGCCCAGGCGGCCGCCGGCCAACAGGCCCACCGTCACAATCGCCAGGGCCAGGGCGCTGGCCACGGTAGCGCCGCGGTGTTTCAGGCTGTACCGGGAAAACCGGCGGAACGGGCCTTCCCGGAAACGATCAAAGCTCTGCTCAAAACGATCCCGGAACCGGCTTACCGGGTTGCCGCGTGGGCGAGCGCCCTGCTCCGGTAGCTTGTCGCCCTTGTCCTTGACCACAAAGGCATGGCGCAGGTGAGCCGGCAGTACCACAAAGCATTCCAGCAGCGACGCCACCAGAACACAGATCATCACCAGCGGAATATCGCCCAGAATGTTGCCGATAATACCGCCCACCACCAGCAGCGGCATAAACGCAGCCACCGTGGTCAGGGACGAGGCCAGCACCGGCCACACCATGCGCTTGGCGGCGCCTTCGGCGGCGTAGATGGATTGCTCTCCCATGCGGGCATGGGCGTCGGCATCCTCGCCCACCACGATGGCGTCATCCACAATCACCCCCAGAGCCATGATCAGGGCAAACAGCGACATCATGTTGATAGAGCCACCCAACAGCCACAGCACCGCCAGCGCGGCCATAAAGGCGGTGGGAATGCCGATGGCCACCCAGGCCGCCACCCGCCCGGGCAGAAACAGGTACAGCAGGGCGATCACCAACACCAGGCCGCTTAGGCCATTGTTCACCAGCAGGGAAATCCGGTCTTCCAGCAGCTGCCAGGTTTCGTCATACACCTGCATTTTGATGGTGGGTGGTAATACCGGGCGGGTGTCTTCCAGCCAGCTTTCCAGCACCCGGGCCGCCGCCAGCGAATTGCCGTTCTCCGCCCGCTGCAATTGCAGCTCCACCGCCGGCAGGCCTTCGTTTTCCATCACCGTCTGGTTGTCCCGGGCTTCCTGGCGAATGATGGCGATATCACCCAGCTGCAAGCGAATGCGGTCTCCGCTGAGTACCGGAATCGTTTCAAAAGCCTGGGGGCTGCGACGCTGCTCTACCGAACGTAATTCCCGGGTGGCGTCCTGCTGGGCCATCATGCCGGCGGGCAAATCCCGGGACAGGGAAGCAACGCGGTCAGCAATCTGCTCCAGCGACAGCCCCAGGGTTTCCAGCCGTTCTACCGACACATCCACGCTGACCTGCTGTTCTGGCAGACCACGGATATTGATGCGGTCAATACCCCGCTCCAGCAGCTCGTCTTCAAACCGGTACACCAGCTGGCGCAGCTCGCTGCGGTCCACCTCGCCGTATACCAGTAGCCGGGCCACCGGTTCATACCGCTCCACCCGGGCTACCTGAGGTTCCTCGGCGTCGCCGGGCAGGTTGTTGAATTCATCCACCTGCTGGCGTACATCGTCCACCGCCTGGATCGGGTCGGTGCCTTCATGGAATTCCAGGCTGATGGAGGACACCCCCTGGGCGGAGGTGGACGTCATCTTTTTCAGGCCATCGACACTGCGCAGGCGCTGCTCCAGCGGGTCGGTAATACCGCGCTCCACGTCTTCTGCAGAGGCACCGCTCCAGACCACCCGCACGCTGACCACATCCAGGGCAAAGGTGGGGAAAAACTGGATATTCATCCGGGTCAGCGCCAGTGCGCCACCCAGCAACATCACCAGCATCACCAGGTTGCCGGCAACCCGGTGATGAACAAAGAAACCGATTACGCCCTGCTTTCGCTTCACTGGGCAGGCTCCCCGTCAGCATCTGCCAGTTCGACTTTCAGGCCGGTCACAGCATTGGGCAGGTGGGTGGTGATCAGGCGGGCACCGGGGGTGAGCTGCTCTCCGGCAATCAGCAACCGGCGTTCGCCGTTTTCACTGCGGGCCTCGCCGATGCGTTCTACTTCAACCCGCTGCATTCGGCCATCATCGGTCATCAGGTAAACACTGTCTGCGCCATACAGGGCGCTGAACGGCACGTCCACCGCCTGTTGCCGGGCGGGTCGTTCAAGGGTCAGGGGCAGCAACGCCCCGGGCCGCAGGCCACCGGGTTCGCCCTGCAGTTCCAGCACGGCTTCGGTACCGGCCGGGGCTGACAGGCCGGCAAAGCGGGCCAGGACGAATTCATGGCCATTATCTGAAATCGCGGTCAGGGTTTGCCCCTGCCCGAGCGCGGTGATCAGTTCGTTCTGGAATACCTGGGGCACCCGGGCCCGCACTTCCAGGCCCCGGGTGGGATACACCGTCAGAAGAGGCTCGTTGCGGGATACCTGATCGCCTACGGCCACCTCAATACCGGTCACCACACCGTCAAACGGTGCCACCACCCTGGCCCGGTCGACATCCCGTTCCGTCGCGGAAAGATTAGCCCGGGCCTGGGCCAGTTTGGCCTCGAGGCTTTGCAGGCGGGCGGGATGCTCCTGGATAGCCCGCTGCCGGGTGCTGACCGTCAGTTCGGCACGGGCCAGGGCATCGGTTGCTCCCTCAAGGTTTTCCCGGGAGGCCAGGTTGCGCCCCACCAGCGACTCAATACGCTCAAACTGGCGCCGGGCATTGGCAACAATGGCCTGCTCACTTTTCAGGGCTTCCTGGTCGTTGCGGTAGCGCACCTGTTCGGAGCTTATCTGGGCATCCAGGTCATCCACCTGGGCCCGGGCCTGGGCCAATGCCGGGCCGATGTCCGCTTCGTCCAGCGCCAGCAGCAAATCGCCCTGCTTCACGCTCAGCCCTTCAGACGCCGGGCGCTCCGCCACCCGACCCGCCAGCGTGGCAGTGATGGTTTGCTGGTCCGGTGCAAGTACCTCGCCATACAGGGGCAATACCGGCACCTGGCTGCCCGGTGTAATGGCTTGCACCTCAACACGCCAGCTGCGTTCCGTGGCCGTAACCTCCGCCGGTTCGGGACGGGTGGCTTTCAGGGCAATAAAAACCAGTACACCGACAGCCAGGATGATCAGGGGTAACAGACGTTTAAACATAGCCAGGTTTCTTGTTCCGGTTGGCAGGGTCGCGTTAACGCGCTAAAACTACTATACAATTTTCAGGGCGGATCCGATTGACCGCACCCTGCGACAAATTCACACAGGCCCCTTCTTGACCAGGAAGCCCGCTCAATGCCGAGCACCCACGACACACTGCTGAACGTTGTCCTGCTCAGCTGCGCCCTGGTGTGCATTGTGGTGTTTATCCATAACGAAACCTTGCTGCGCCTGAGCACCATGCTCGGCAAAATGAGAAAGAGCCACCATTTCCGCCTGATTGTGGCGGTATTGGGGTGCCTGATTTCCCACGCACTGCAGGTATGGGTGTTCGCCACCACATTCTGGTTCATGCACCACGCCGACGGCTGGGGCCTGCTGACCGGTAACTTCTCGGGCAGCCTGCTCGATTGCGTCTACTTTTCCTTCAGCACCTTCACCACGCTGGGCTACGGCGACATTGTGCCCCTCGGCCAGCTGCGCTACCTGACAGGCATTGAGGGACTTACCGGGTTTCTGCTGCTGACCTGGAGCGCCTCATTCCTGTTCCTGGAAATGCAGCGCTACTGGCCCGCCCGCTAGCGGCTTCAAACCCACTTGCAGCGGGCCAGGGTGTAGTACAGCAGCGGCACCACAATCACCGTGAACAGCGTGGACATGGCCAGCCCGAACACCAGCGAAATCGCCAGGCCGTTGAAGATCGGGTCACTGAGGATGAAGTAAGCTCCTACTACGGCAGACACCGCCGTCAGCGCAATGGGCTTGATCCGCACGGCACCGGCCAGCACCACCGCCTTCTCCAGCTCCATGCCTTCGTCCAGCAGCTGCTTGATAAACACCACCAGCAGGATGGAATTACGTACGATAATCCCCGCCAGGGCGATCATGCCGATCATACTGGTGGCGGTGAACTCCTTACCCAGAAGGGCATGGCCGGGCATGATGCCGATCATGGTCAGCGGAATCGGCGCCATGATCACCAGCGGCAGGATGTAGGAGCGGAACTGGGCCACCAGCAGTACGAAGATCATGAACACACCCACACTGTAGGCAGCGCCCATATCCCGGAAGGTTTCGTAGGTGATCTGCCACTCGCCGTCCCATTTCAGGGTACCTTTTTCCGGCAGCGGCGGTTGCTGGATAAAGAACTGCTCCGGTGCCTGCTCCTGCTCGTTCAGCAAACTGACCATCCGGAACATGCCGTATAGCGGTGAATCAATCTCGCCGGCCATATCCGCCGTCACGTAGGTCACCGGCAGCAAGTCCTTGTGATAGATAGCGCCCATCCAGTCCGCTTCCCGCACCTCGGCCACACTGGCCAGTGGCACCAGCTCGCCACTGCGGCTGCGCACCTTGATCGACAACAGGGCAGACGGCTGGGCCTTGTCGGCCTCAGACAAAATCACCCGGATCGGCACCGGGTACTTGGCCTGTTCATCGTGCAGGTAACTGACATTCATGCCGCCCAGTGTCGTCTGCAGGGTGGCCACCACCTGGGCCTGGGACACACCCAGCCGGGCCGCCCGGGCCCGGTCCACCACCACTTCCCATTGGCGGGTAGGTGCTTCCAGGGTGGTGTCGATATCCACCAGCCCCTCAATGTTTGCCATATCTCCGGCAATCAGGTTGGCCAGCTCCGCCCGGCGGAAGCCATCGGCGGCGTAGACTTCCGCTACCAGCGGCGACATCACCGGCGGCCCCGGCGGCACTTCCACCATTTTCACCTTGGCGCCATACCGGTCAGCAATCTCGGTAAGCGGGCCACGAAGGGCCTGGGTGATGTCATGGGAGGGGCGGCTGCGCGCCTCCGCACTGGCCAGGTTGACCTGGATATCACCCTGGTAGGGCTCGCTGCGCAGATAATATTGGCGCACCAGGCCGTTGAAATTGATCGGTGAAGCGGTACCGGCATAGGCCTGCCAGTTATCCACTTCGTCCACGGTTTCCAGGTAATGGCCCATTTCGGTCAGCACCCGCTGGGTTTGCTCCATGGGTGTGCGCTCGGGCATATCCACCACCACCTGCAATTCCGACTTGTTGTCGAAAGGCAGCATTTTCAGGATCACCGCCTGGAATACCGGCAAAGAGGCCGCGCCCAGAGTGAGCAGGACCACCCCAAGCGCCAGCAAACGCCGGCGCCAGGCGTGTTCACCCAAAAACGGCCCCAGCACCGTGTTGAAAATTTTCAGGGACACCGGGCTGACGCCATCGGCAGAGCTGCCGGAATCGCCACCCTCTTCCAGGGCCTCGCCTTTCTTGTGCTTGAGCAGCCGGAAGGCCAGCCAGGGCGCCACCACAAACGCCACAACCTGGGACACCACCATACCGGCCGATGCGTTGATCGGAATCGGGCTCATGTAGGGGCCCATCAGCCCGGAGACAAACGCCATGGGCAGCAGGGCCGCCATGATAGTCAGGCTGGCCATAATAGTGGGTGTACCCACTTCATCCACTGCCACCGGGATAATGTCTTTTATGGCCCGACGGCTGTTCTGGATGCGGCGGTTAATGTTCTCGGTAATGACAATGCCGTCGTCCACCAGGATGCCGATGGAGAAAATCAGCGCGAACAGCGAGACACGGTTGAGGGTAAAGCCCCAGGCCCAGGAAAACACCAGGGTCAGCAGCAGGGTGATCAGCACCGAAATACCGACGATCAGCGCCTGGCGCCAGCCCATAAAGGCGAGCACCAGCAGCATCACCGCCAGGGTGGCGGAGACCAGGTCGGAAATCAGCTTCTGCGCCTTGTCGGACGCGGTCACTCCGTAGTCACGGGTAACCAGCACCTCCACGTCGGCCGGCAGTGCCCGGTTGCGCAGCTGGTCCAGGCGCTGTTCGATCGCGGTAGTGATATCGATGGCGTTTTCACCCGGTTTCTTGGCAATCGCGAGGGTGACCGCAGGGTAGACATCGCCGGCCTTCCCTGCCCGTTCATCCCCATGGGCCGGTCCGAAGCCCGCCAGCACGCTCTGGTCGGGTACGGTACTGCCGCGACGAACCTCCGCCACATCATCCAGGCACACAGCCGCGCCCTGGTGCATCCCCACCACCAGGCGCTTTACGTCTTCGAGGGACTGCAACAGGGTACCGGCCTGCACCGGTATCGAGAGATTATCCCGGGTTACCCGGGCTTCCTGGCTGGAAGCGTTGGCAGACTGCAGGGCGCTTTCGATATCCGCCGTGGTCAGGCCGAAACCGGCCAGCAGCGCCGGATCAAATACGATATCCACCCGGTCGGGCACGCCGCCCACGGTGTAGATATCCCGGGTACCAGGCACCCGCTTCAGGGCCACTTCCAGCATATGCGCCAGGCGGGTAAGTTCTTCTCCGCTGTGGGTACCGGTGGGGTCATACAGCGTCAAGGTCATCACCGGCACATCATCAATGCCCCGGGGTTTTATGACCGGCTGGGAGGCGCCGAGATTCTGCGGCAACCAGTCCTGGTTCGAATACACCTGGTTGTACAGCCGAACCAGGGCATCCTGGCGGGCGATGCCCACCTCGAACTGCACGGTGATCACCGCCTGGCCCTGGCGGGACACAGAATACACGTGCTCCACGCCCTTGATTTCGCTCATTACCTGCTCGGCAGGTGTGGCAATGGCGCTTTCAACCTCCCGGGTGCTGGCACCGGGCATGGCCACCATGATGTCCGCCATGGTGACATCAATCTGAGGTTCTTCTTCCTTGGGTGTCACCACGACAGACAGGACACCAAGAATAATCGCAAGGATCGCCAGCAGCGGCGTCAGGTGGTTGTTCTGGAATACCCGGGCAATGGCTCCGGACGGGCCGACCGGCGGCAGCTTATCACTCACGGCCATTACTCCCCTTCAGCCCGGGCGTTTTCAGACAGGCTCAAGCGTTCGCTGCCCACCAGCTCATCCGGATTGGTCACCACCCGTTCGCCTTCCGAAAGCCCGGCCAGCACCTCCAGCCGGTCGTTCTCGCGAACACCCAGGCGGACCTGGCGCAGACGGGGCTGATCCTGGCTGTCCAGCACAAACACGGCCCGCAGTTCGCTGCGCTGAATCAGCGCGCTGGCCGGTACCCACAGGGCCTCCCGGCTGGCTACCGGCACACTGACCTTCACCAGCATGCCCGGGAACAGGCTGCCATTGGGCTCATTCAGGCGCAGCCGCAGGCGAAAGGTGTGGGTTTCCGGATTGGCGTAGGGATAGAACGTCAGTTCCCCGGTTTCCAGGACCCGGCCATCAGCCAGGGTAACGGTGGCCTGGCGTTCGCTGCGGGCCAGGTCTGCGTACTTCTGGGGCAGGTCAACCACCACCCGCAGTTGCTCCAGCGACAGGCCGCTGAGCAGCGGCTGGCCCGGGTTCACCGACTCCCCCAATTCCACATGGCGCTCGGTCAGGATTCCGCCATAAGGGGCAATAATGCGGGTGTAGTCCAGTTGTTTCTGCGCTTCTGCCACAGAGGCTTCCGCCCGCTCCACCCGGGCCATGGCCGCACTGAGGTTGTTCCTGGCCTGGTCAAACTCTTGCCGCGACACCAGGCCCCGCTCATGGATGGCTTCGATACGGGTGTACTGCTGCCGGGCATCCTGCAAACCGGAGCGGGCTTCTCCAAGGCCGGCTTCCGCCTGCCGAAGGCGCGACTGCTGCTCGCTGTCTTCAAGGCGCACGATGAGGTCTCCGGCTGCTACCGAATCGTCCACATCAAACGGCAGCTCGACCACCGTACCGCTGGTCTGGGCCGACACCGTGCTTTGCTGAACCGCTTCGATCAGCCCGTCAAGGTGTACGGTTTCATTGAACGGCGCCCGGGTTACCGGCGTGGCCTGGAGATCCTGTGCCGGAGCTGCGATGGGAAAGAGTAACCAGGGTGCCAGCATCCATCCGATCAACGCGCGCTTAGCCATTAACTTATTCCTTTTTGGTATTTGCTAATAACCGAATTCTAGCACCCTTTTCACCCGATGAAATCAGGCCCGGGGGTTATTTTCCGGCTGTTCCGGCGGAGCCTCTGAGCCGCCCTCTTCGGCTGGTTTCCAGCCTTTGTCACCCAGGTCGTCACTTTCCGCCAGCAACCGCAGCAGGCGCTCCCGGGTCATGGCCTCGTGCAGCTCGATCTGGCGCTGTTCGTTACGCAGGGATTTCAGCAGTGCCGTTGCCATGAAGATCATCAGCATCATGAACGGAAAGGCTGCCAGTATGGAGATGGTCTGCAACGCCTCCAGCCCGCCACTGAGCAACAGTACACCGGCCACAGACACCTGCACTATGCCCCAGGTCAAGCGGGACCAGCGTTTCGGGTTGAGCACCCCCTTGCTGGTGAACATCCCCAATACAAAGGTAGCCGAGTTAGCGGAAGTAATAACAAACAAAACGATCAGCACCAGCATCAGCCCGCCCAGAATGGCGGTACCCGGCAGGTATTCCAGGGTGGCAAACAAGGCCGAACTCATTTCCGTGGTCACCGCCTCGCCCAGCGCCGCGCCCTCGAACAGTTCGAAATACAGCGCCGAACCGCCAAAGGTGGAGAACCAGACAATACTCAGCAGCACCGGCATGCCGATCACCCCGAACACGAACTCTCGGATGGTGCGGCCGCGGGAAATACGGGCAATGAAGCTGCCTACAAACGGCGCCCACGACAGCCCCCAGGCCCAGTAGAAAATGGTCCAGCGCTCTACCCAGTCGTCGCCGGTATAAGGTGTCATCACTAGGCTCATGCCCACCATGTTGGAAAAGTAATCCCCGATGGCATTGGTCATGGCCGCCGTAATGAAATCGGTGGGCCCGAAGAAAAACACGAATACCAGCAACCCCGCTGCCAGAACCATGTTGGCATCACTCACGTATCGGATACCGCTTTCCAGCGGCGCCAGCGAACACAGCAGAAATACCGCGGCCACTCCCGCCAGGATGAACAGCTGCTGGCTGACCCCGAATGCCGTGCCGGCCACCGCCCCCAGACCACTGTTAATCTGGATAACCCCCAGCCCGAGTGTGGTGGCAACCCCGAACACCGTGGAGACCACCGCCAGGATATTGATGGCATGGCCGGCCCCGGAATCCACCCGGTCGCCCATGGTGGAGCGAAAGGCTTCACTGATCAGGCCGGGGCGCTGCAGCCGGAAACGCACATAGGCAATGGCCAGCCCCACCAGGGCAAAGTTGGCCCATTGATGAAAGCCCCAATGAAACAGCGAATAACGCATGGCCATACTGGCCGCCTGCGGGCTTTCCGGTTCAGCGGAACCAAACGGCGGCGAAACAAAGTGGCTCATGGGCTCGGCCACCGCCCAGAACACCAGCCCCACCCCCATACCGGCGGAAAAGATCATGCCCAGCCAGGTCAGGTAGGAGAACTCCGGCGCCTCGCCGTCGGCCCCCAGGCGTATCCGGCCGTAGTCACTGCCGGCAATCGCTATGCAGAACACCAGGAAACCCGAGGTGGCAAACAGATAAAGCCAGCCAAAGTGCAGGGTGGTGAACTCCAGGGCCTTGTGGGCATAGAAGGACAACTGGTCCGGCATCAGCCCGCCGGCCACCACAAAGACCGCCAGCAGAACAAATGAACTGTAGAAAACCCAACCGGGACGATGACTCATAACCACCCTTTTACCTGATCTTGCTGAATTGATAGCGTCCCATTCTAGCCCCCCTGCAGAAAGGCACAAAAAAACCCCGGACAGACTCAACATCTGCCCGGGGTATAAATGTCACCCGCCGGCTATGAGAAGCGGGTAACCGCCATAATCGTCTTTACCACCGGGCCGTGAGTGCTGCGCGCACGGTACGGCCCGG
>TARA_R100000049_G_C1956122_1_pt1 | contig 10820 bp, 9 predicted proteins | sample TARA_R100000049 | Tara Oceans TARA_R100000049 (sample SAMEA2619992) | marine metagenome | biome: marine biome (ENVO:00000447); feature: mesopelagic zone (ENVO:00000213) & marine oxygen minimum zone (ENVO:01000065); material: "saline water (ENVO:00002010), including plankton... | reverse complement strand
TTTTTCACTTAGAAGGAAATTGCTATGAAAAAAGCGATGCTATTATGTATAGCCTTTTTATTCTCTGCTGGTGCAAACTCAGCAACTCTTAATTTAACAGCTGAGGGCTCAAATGGGGCATCCCAACAGCAAGTCACCTTAAATAAGAACAATGTTGTTTTAGGTGGTGGTGTTGTTGAAAGCTCCAGATCAAATTGGAGTTCAATGTTTAACGTCACAGCAGATACAAATACTGCGGTTGATGTTGAATGGTCATTTAACCCAGTGAGAAATCTGGTTTCTGCTACTGTAGCAATTTTTGCATTAGATGGTAGTTTTACAGAAACGTACGATATAACGGGCGATTTTACTTTTTCGGCCATATTGTCAGCAGGTAAAACTTACGGTTTGGATATTTTAGATGCTACATCACATGCATTAAAATATGATGTGTCAGTTACCTCATTATCAGAAGTGCCTGTACCAGCCGCATTATTTTTATTCGCTCCCGCCTTATTAGGATTGATTGGCTTGCGTCGTAGAGCCAAGATGACTGCAGGCTGAAACGGTTAGGAGAAATAAAAAGGGAGCTTGAAGCTCCCTTTTTTATATATTTTTTGTCAGAAAAGACTCTGTACAAACTGAATAAAAAACGTTATGGTTAAATTAACTTCCTTAAAAAGCTGGGAAGTTTTCACAATGGAAAGGATTTCTTCTTTCCTATCAATAGCCAAACCTGTTGTGAGGCGGGGGCGGAAAGCCACGGGTCTTACCTTGTAAGATCGCCGGGTTGCATTGCTTAACTTAATCTATAAATCAAACCCCTTAAAGGAGCGACTTATGAAAAAAGCGATGCTTTTCTTTATGACGTTATTTTTCTCAATTAGTGTAAATGCAGCAACCTTAAATTTGACCACCGCCGGATCATCAGGTGCTACGCAAGAAGTTAGCTTAAATAACAACGATGTTGTATTAGGCCACGGAACGGTAGATGAGCCAAACACCAACTGGTCATCATTTTTTGATCTATCTACAGATCAAAATACACCCGTTAAAATTGTATGGTCATTTAATCCAGAAGCAAATCTAAGTTCAGCTACCGTATCGTTATTTGAGATGGGTGGTGCTGTTATCGATCAGTTTAATCTCATCTCAGATTACTCATTTACCGCCACGCTTATGACTGGTATAAACTATGGTTTGGATATCTTTAGTGCTTCTTCTGATGAGCTGAAATATGATGTTTCAGTATCGGCTGTGCCTATTCCAGCAGCGCTTTTTCTCTTCGCACCTGCCTTATTCGGCCTATTGGGACTGCGTTTACGTGCTAAATCAAAAGCGTAAAACTGATTAATTCAATAATAATATCCAGTTAAAATAAGGGAGCAGAAATGCTCCCTTTTTTTATGCTTAAATAACGTGTTATCATCCGAAGCGAAAGTAATTTATAAACATGGAGAAGAATAATGAATAAATTGATAAATGCAGTGTTGCTATTAGCGGCACTTTCGATTGGAACAGTTGTTCATGCTTCAGAACCTTATACACTTAATGCAGGTGACATGTTAAGCATTTCAGTTTGGAATGAAGATGCCCTGCAGAAAGAAGTCGTTATTCTTCCAGATGGTACTATTTCGTTTCCCTTAGCTGGCCAAATAAACGCGAAAGATAAAACGGTAGTTGAAGTAGAAACCGAACTTAAAGAAAAACTTTCAGAATATATCTCGGATCCAGTCGTTAACGTTACCGTAAATCGGGTTTCAGGTAACACTGTACATATTCTAGGTAAAGTCCAGACTCCCGGCTCCTTTGGAATGAGTCAACCGCTTGATGCAATGCAAGCTTTGAGTTTGGCTGGTGGACTTACGACTTATGCGAAAGAAAACGACATTATCATTTTGCGTAGAGATGGAATGAAACAGCAAATCATTCCGGTCTATTACGCAAATATTAAACAAGGCAAATCACTTGAATCTAACGTGCTGCTTGAAAGCGGTGATGTCATTATTATTCCTTAATGAGGAATAATAATTATCGACACCAAAATGGAGTCAGCATGAAAATAAAAATTATTATGTCGGTTTTGGTAGCAAGCATGTTCCAATCCAATATCGCCAGTTCAGCCGAATACATTATTGGTGCCGATTTTTCTCCAACATTCAGTTATGATGACAATGTTCAGTTACAAGAAGATAAAGAGGGCAGTTTTGTTACCAAACTTGCACCGACATTATTACTTTCTCGTTCTGTCGAAAACTCAACAGTCGCACTTAATACCGGTTACAGGGTAGAAAGATATACTAGTTTAAGTGAGCTGGATCGCCAGGATCCTTTTGCCAATTTAACGGGTAGTTATAATACAGAACGCAGTGCTTATGCTTTAACAGCAAGTTATGCTGAAAGAGCTCAACGCTCTATTGCTGATGAAGATACCGGTGATTTTGCGTCTAATGCAACGGTAACATCAAAATCATTGGCACCAAGCTATCAATATCAATTTAATGAACGTGACTTTGCTTATACCAGTTTTAATTATAACGAGCGAACTTATGATACAAGCGGTTTTAGCGATAATGAGACGAGGTCCTTAACAACAGGTTGGCGGCGCAATTTGTCAGAACGTTTGACCGGGGGGCTGGCACTAACTTATGCACAATACGAATCTCAATCAGAATTTATTGAATCAGAATATGACAGCTATAACCTAAGTGTAACCAGTACTTATCTAATGAGTGAACGTTGGTCATTTTCAGGACAAGTAGGATATCGAACATCTGACAGTGAAACGCAATCACTTTTTGGTGGGCCAAGACAAACAGACAGAAGCTCAGGATCGTTATTTGATTTTTCGGCAAATTATATTGGTGAATTAAATACTTTGACATTTTCCTTATCACGTTCACTTAATCCTTCGGGTGAGGGAGTGGTCAATGAAACTGACCGAGTATCCCTTAATTGGAACAGGGATATTGCAGAAACCCTTTCGTTGTCAGTCAATACGTCGTATCAGGAAACGCAGTCTGCTGATGACCTATCTAACACTGATAGAGAATATTTTACCCTTTCGCCAGCGCTCAACTGGCAACTCGAAAGAAACCTTGCCCTTAAGATGGGGTATCAGTATCGCCAGCAAAAAGGCAGCAGTTTTGGTGGGTTCGATACGATTGATGACAAAGTCGACAGTAATATGTTTTTCTTAACGGTAAACTATAACTGGGATGGACTGCGTTTTTCGCGATAACTTTAAGAGTACATAATGGAAGAAGAAGTCAAAAGTCTACGGGATTATCTGGATATTCTGTGGCGACGTAAATACTGGATTGCGATTCCAGCTTTAGCTCTGATGATAGGCACGGTAGTATTCACATACTCACTTCCAGAGAGTTTTAAATCCCAGGGTTTGATTTTGATCGAATCACAGGAAATTCCACAGGATTTGATTCGCACCACCGTCACTAGTTACGCAGATCAGCGTATAGAGGTTATCAAACAGCGTCTACTCACCACCAACCGGATTATGGAAGTTGTTGAAAAACATAATCTTTATTCTGAACAAAGAAAAAGCTCACCGATCACCGCACCAATTGTTGAGTTGTTTAAAAGCAATGTTAGTGTGGATATTATTCAAGCAAATGTGACGGACCCTGCCAGTGGTCGCGCCAAAAAAGCCAGTATCGCCTTTACTGTCTCGTTCATGGATCAGTCCCCACGAAAAGCTCAACAAGTTGCTAACGAGCTGGTTACAGAGTTTTTAAATGAAAATGCCAGAGCTAGAACAGACCGGGCCGAGGACACCACCCAGTTTTTGAAACTGGAAGGTGACAGAATGCAGAAAGAAATTCAGCAAACCGAAAAAGAAATTGCGGAATTTCGAGATCAATACAGTGACAGTCTTCCTGATATGCTGGATTACAATCTGAGCACGGTTCAGAACATTCAGGAAGAAATCTCTTCAATACAAAATCAGATCATGGTGTTGAGTGACCAGATGACCACCATGGGGTTACAGCTTTCGATGATTCCCAAGCAAGCTACCGGTGCGACCAGCAATGCTGCAGGTCAGCCTTCAGCACCGATGATGGCTTTACAAGAGCTACGCGCGCAATATCGTTCGATGCAAAGTAAATACTCGGCTAACCATCCTGATTTACAACGCGTAAAACGTGAAATAGATGCCCTTGAGGCAGAAGTTGGTGTCGATGCGTCCCCTCGTGAAGAAGTTGAAATGCAATTGACTTCTGCCAGAAGTAATTTGCAAACACTTAAGCAACGTTATGCGACAGAGCATCCGGATGTAAAATCTGCTGAAGCAGAAATAACCCGTTTGGAACAACGTCTAGCGGATCTGCCTGAAGAGAATACTGATTTTGAAACACAAACCACTACTAGTTCTACAAATCCAGTATATATAGAAGTCAGCGCCAAAATTGATGCAACTGAACGTGAGATCGGTCGTTTGAGAGAGAGGCAGGCAGACTTGCGTGAAAAACTGGCTGAGTATGAAAACCGTGTTTACCAGACCAATCAGGTGCAACGTGCTTATCAGGATCTGACCCGTGATCGTGAGAATAAATTAGCTAAATATCAAGAGTTAAGAGCCAAACAATTAGAAGCAGAACTGGCACAAACACTCGAAACAGAGAACAAGGGCGAAAACTTTACTCTGATCGAACCGCCTCAAGTTTCCAATACCGCCGAAAAGCCAAATCGCAAGAAACTTATTGTTATGGGATTTGCAGGATCAATTGGTGCTGGAGTTGGTCTTGGGCTTCTGGTCGAAATGTTATTTGGCGGAGTGCGTGGCTATACCCAAATTTCCAGAATTGTCGGAAAGCCACCTATTGTTGTTATCCCTCTTATTCAGACCGACCACGAAAAACGCCGTAAGAGACGAATCATTTATAGCTTGATCGTTTTAGGAATTATCCTTGGCCTAGGTGCTGTCATATTGTTTCATTTCTTTGTAATGAACCTTGAAGTGTTATGGTTCAAAGTACTGAATAAACTGAGCTTGCTGTAACAACAGTATCAACAATTAATACGGTAGTTTAATTATGGATAGAATTCAGAAAGCGCTTGAAAAAGCTAAACAGCGGCATGCTCAGAAACCGGAACCCATCAGAGTAGAACCAACTAAAGCTGAGAATAGTGTTTCACAAGCCGAAGATCCACTGGCAGCTCCTATTGAGTCGATATCGTATTCCCAGACCAAAGTGGTGAATGTTCCAAATCATCAGCTTGAACGCAAACGAATCATTGCCGGTTTCTACAATAATCCGCAATCAGCCGTGTTCAGAATGTTACGGACCCAGGTACTGAAAAAAATGCGCAGTAATCGCTGGCAAACGCTGGCAGTGACCTCTCCAACTGCCGGTGAAGGTAAATCAGTTGTGGCTGCTAACCTTGCTATGGCAATTGCAATGGAGCTCAATCAAACCGTTTTGCTGGTAGATATGGACTTGCGTAATCCGAGTATCAGTAATTATTTTGGTCTCAATGCTCAGGTGGGTCTCAAAGATTATCTTTCAGGTGACTTAAAACTCTCAGAGGTTTTAATCAACCCAGGTATCAAACGATTGGTTATATTACCGGGAGTCGGCAGAGCAGAAGATTCTGCTGAACTGCTTTCCAGCCCCAAAATGGCCAGTCTGGTGGCTGATATTAAATCTCAGTATGATTCCCGTGTCATTATTTTCGATGTTCCACCTGTGTTGCAGACTGATGATGTGTCGCTTGCAGCAAGCTATTTTGACAGTACTTTGCTTGTACTCGAAGATGGTAAAAATACTGAATCGAATATTACTAAATCTTTGCAGATGCTTGAAGGCTCACCCTTGCTTGGTACAGTGGTAAATAAATCTGCCAGTCCCCCCGAACATCAAAATTATTAATCTATGTATACAGAACACTTTGGTCTTAAGCATAAGCCTTTTAACCTGGTACCCGATCCTCAGTTTCTCTATATGAGCCCCAACCATAAAAAAGCGCTCACAATGCTGGAATATGGTTTGATGAGTCATGCTGGGTTCACGGTGGTGACAGGCGAAATCGGTGCGGGTAAAACAACGCTGATACGGGCTTTGCTAGGAAAGATTGATGATGATTGTGTTATTGGCCTTATAAATAACACACATGAATCATTTGGTGAGCTGATGGTATGGGTACTGGATTCGCTTGAAATAGAGTCTAGTGCGACAGATAACGCTGGCCGCTATCGCGATTACATTAATTTTGTTGTCGAGCAACATGCTCAGGGGAGAAGGGTAGTATTAATTGTCGATGAAGCGCAAAACTTGTCGGTTCAGGCATTAGAAGAATTACGACTTTTATCCAATGTAAATATCGACTCGGATATTTTCTTGCAGCTCGTATTGACGGGGCAGCCTGAGTTAATCGAAAAACTGAACCGACCAGAACTTGTGCAATTTGCACAACGCATTGGGGTAGAGTTCCATCTTAAAGCGCTTAGCTATCCGGAGACACAAAATTACATTGAATACCGTTTGGAAGTAGCGGGAGCTAAACATAAAATTTTCAGCAATGAAGCCTGCGCCGTAATTTATTGTTATAGCGAGGGGATCCCCAGACGTATTAATAACCTGTGCGATTTTGCTTTGGTTTATGCCTTTGCTGATGATAAAAAAGAAATTGATGTCGCCCTTATACAAGATATGATGCGGGACAAAAAATCTTCTCGTATTGTGGAGACCAAGGCTTCAGAGAACCCGGATGTAAAACGAGTTAAAAGCTGGTTGCTGGAGCAGCATAATATTCAGATAGTCTGATCTTTTATCGGGAATTTTTCACTTGTAACCGAAATTATTTCTTTTTGTGATAAGTATCACGATTAAGCTCTTACTAAATTATTAATATTCAACCATCTCCATAATAAAGGAGATGAAGCCATCGAAATATCAAAATCCTTTAAAAATCCTCTGCCCCCCAGAGGCTTTTTGGCCCGACTGAAAGGTCGGGTTTTTTTTGGAGCTTATTACTGGGTAAATTGGTCTATTGATAGGTACTGAAAGCAAGAATTTTTGCTTACAATCTCACAAGTTCTTGTTCAAAAATCAACCAATTGTGAATGTGTGAATTTGGTCACCTTTATTTGTGTAGTATGTACATATCATTCAACGCGTATCATCTTTAATTCATAGGGGGGACGATGATCATGAAACTTATTTCAATTCTATTTTCAGGTTTACTTTTAGCGATTTCTGCTTCTGCAGCATCCGCACAAAATTACTATGTTTGTGATAACGGCGACGACAATAACAACGGCCGTTCCGAAACCTCGCCATTCCGCTCATACGAAAAAGCAATGGATACATTTGATAAAATGTCTGCAGGAGATAATATCCTTTTCTGCCGGGGGGGTAAATTTGAAATCACCGAAAGAAAGTGGATAGCCAATTCCCGATGCAATGCAGAAAAACCATGCGCTATCCAAAGTTATGGTGATGAATCTTTAGACAAGCCAATGCTGATAAGCAACGGGGAAACTGCAATTAATTTCCAGAATTCTGGTTCATCAAAACCAGATGGTGGCTATATTGTCAGGGATCTGATGATTATTTCAAACGCTAGTCGTCATTCCGGTATTGCAATGTATAACGATGTAGATGACTTACTAATTGAAAATGTACATATCGAAGGATTTTCAGTTGGTATCCATGCTGCAGGGGCAAATAGCCCAGAGCAAGGCTCAAATCAGGCAAATGATCGGATAATAGTAAGAAACTCTACCATAATTAATAACGCACATCAGGGATGGCTTGGTGGTTGTAATGATTGTCTCATTCATAATAATACATTCGAAAACAATGGTTTTAAAGGCCCTATTCTTTATCACAATATCTACATTAGTAGTCCGACTAAATCACAAGACTTCAAAAATAGTAATATAAAATTTAGTAATAACATAATCAAACATTCAACAAGGGTTGATGGGATTTGTCAGGGGGCTTCCTTGGTGGTGCATGGAATTATTCGGAATCTTGAAATTGTTGACAATAGTATAATTGAAGATAAAGGTAAAGCTGGTTCAGCCTGTTGGGGGATCGCGGTAGATCCAGGCAATAACCTTAATGAATCGTTTATTGGTTTGACAATTAAGCGTAATACTGTTCGGAATGTCGGCGGTCTGGGTATCGGTTGTGCTTCTTGTAAAGATGTTCTCATCGCAGATAACATCATTATTGACGAATCAGATATCATAAGAAATGCAATTGCAGTGCCCAATAAACCTGAAGATAGTCTAAAGTCAGAAAACGTGACCATCAGAAATAATAAAATAATCAACAACCATCAGCTTGGGGTTGGGATTATGCTTGGTGGCCAAAATAGATTCAGCGCCACTGGAAATGATATAAGTCTCTCATCTACAGATTCTAGAGCTGCATGTATTAGAGGGTTAGATGCTAATCTTAAGATTGATGTAAGTAAAAATACTTGTAATTCACATACCTCTGTCAGCATCATAGATGAAAGTTTATTAACTGATGAAATACCGGTGGAAGAAAATACCCAACCGGAGGTAATACTTGCAGAACCTGAGCTTGATACAACACCGCTTTATTCGCGCCCAGTAGTATCAGTATCCGATGTAGTAGTTGCAGATGAGACTACTACTGACAGTGAAACTACCTCTAACATAATCTCTACTGATCGTGGAACAGCAACAGATACAACGACGGAAGAAATTTCTAGCTCCAGTTCTTCAGGTACTTCTGGCTCTAGCTCAGGTACCTCCAGTACTGGAACGGTTGATTCAATGCTGGAAGATGAGATGATTGATTCAACTTCCAGAAGCGCAATGTTATCAGCATCAGTTCAAGAGTCTGCATCAATGATTGATCAATCAATTATTTCAGATATATCAGATCCTATTGCTTCTGAACCAGTAACTACACGTAGTTCCGAATCAATAAGCTCATATCAGGCTCGTTCAGTTACAGTAAACGAAGTGACAAATGTAATTGAGAACGATATTCCCGTTGAAGAAAGTCAATGTCGCGTATTTGCACGCGGACGTTGCATGATGAGGTAGTATATTCATGCTCTTTTAATGAACTGAATAGTTTTACCGAAATTATGTTTCATTAAAAAAATAGATTGTAAAGCAAATAAACTCCGGACATATTATTATGGCCGGAGTTTTTTTATATGTTTATTAATTTCTATTCGTATCAATATATGTTGTAACACGCCCAGCATATGAAAAGGTCAAATTGATCAATAGCAGCTTGGATAAAGAATATAACTATTTCTGATAATAGCTTCGAAGATTACTGCCCAATGAGGTGGGCAATTCTCTGTGAAAAAGTTTATATATTTTAAGTTTTATAATTGGGTTTTCTATACGATATGTTAAAAAATCTGCTGTTGGACAAATCCTAAAATTAGGCGAATCATAAAATATTGATTTTTTAGGCTTGTTGTTTAGTTAACAATAGAAAATTGCGTTTATGTTACCCTAATAAAATTGTTGCAATGTTTGTCAATTTTATCTAATTGAGTCTAGTGTTAAATTTGTCTGGAGCCCCAAGTTTAAATATTTTAACTGGAGGATAATTTTAGTACTTCATTTAAGAAGATTATTAAGTAAATATAGAAAACAATGGAATTGGTAAAATCTTATAAAGGCATTTGTTCTAAACAAAGTTTTGTTGGATTTGCTAACGAAAGATTTAACGTTGAAGAAAGTTCTAAACTCTAATTTCTTTCAATTTAGCTTATCAGTCTGGAGATAACCTTTTACTTTAAAAGGTAACAAATAGACATAACCTTTACGTGTAAATGTTTCGCTTAAGTTTAAAGATAATCTACTAATCAAATATTAAATTATGTGACATAAAATTTATATTTAGTATTGTGATTTACAAAATTTAATATTGAGAAGCTTGCCAAGTAAATTTTATTTAGTTTGGTAAAAGTTTAAATTATTAGTAATTTTGATACGTGCCATTAACTCAAGAGTTTAACCCTAAACTTAAATGTTTAGTTACACTTACGTATAAAATAAGCTATATAAGATGGTGAGGCATACTATTTGTAGTATGTTGTAGAGCATTACGACAAATTATTCAAAAACTGGTATGAGTTAATTTACTACGGTCATTCTATAATAGTGGTTGGATTTATTGAAAACTGATTTTTAGACCAACTGAGTGGTATTAGTGAATTCAGAAAATAGCTGAAAAAATGAGGTTAAAGTGACTCAAAGTAAACCAAAGGTTGTTTATGTCCTTGTAAGCAACACTGAAGACCATTATACAGAAATGGCTATGACGTCTATACATTGTACGAGACGTTATTCCCCTTCTACTTCTGTTGAGCTAGTCTTAGATAAGCAAACTTTTAATAATCTTATAGGTTTTCGTGCGAAAGTGATTGAGATGGTCGACAAAATTAATATTGTTGATCTCAAAGGCGAGAATAATGCTTATACCAGTCGTATGTTAAAAACCCAATTGCGTAACATTGTTGAGGGTGATTATTTGTATGTTGATATTGATGCACTACCAGTTGATGACTTAAATTCAATTTTTGATATCAATGCAGATATAGCTATGTCACATGATATGAATTTACCTCCAGAAAAGTTTGTTTTTCGCCCATTTGAAAGAGAGATATTTGACAAAATCCACTGGCCATTACCGAGTAGATATTTTAATTCTGGAGTTATGCTGGTAAGGGATAATCAACGCACGAAAGATTTTTTTAGGACTTGGCATGATTTGTGGACTGAGAGTAGTAAGCTTGGCTTACATAAAGATCAGCCTGCAATGCATGAGGCCCTACGAAGAGAATCAATGAATGTGTATGCTTTACCCCCGGAG
>TARA_R100000049_G_C1956134_1_pt1 | contig 10845 bp, 10 predicted proteins | sample TARA_R100000049 | Tara Oceans TARA_R100000049 (sample SAMEA2619992) | marine metagenome | biome: marine biome (ENVO:00000447); feature: mesopelagic zone (ENVO:00000213) & marine oxygen minimum zone (ENVO:01000065); material: "saline water (ENVO:00002010), including plankton... | reverse complement strand
CTAATATATTAGGAAATGGCATTGCTTGCATAATAATTCCCCAGACCAAATCCAGTTCTGTTGATTTCTTCTTGTACGCGCGCTGGGTTTTTTATCTTTGCGCATGTGGTTCCCTTGGATGTGTATTTGAAAGTCACTATCTCATTGGGTTTGCACTGGTTTATAAGTGATTCGCTGTGAGTGGATAGAGTGAAGTGTTTCGTCGGTGAAGAATCCTCGATTGTCTCCCTTATTAGGCTGATCAGAGACTGCTGCATCTTTGGGTGCAAAAAATTTTCGGGTTCTTCAATAGAAAACACTCCATTGTAGGTTAGGATCAGGCAACACAGTGCTAGCCATTTCAATGTGCCGTCACTGGCGCTCTGTAATGGAAACTTAATTGGTTCGTTTTCGTTGATTGTTAGGTAGCCTTGGTATTTTCCAGAGTGCGGGTCTGGGGTGACGCTGATACTTACTAGCTCGGGTATTACAAGTTTTGTCCACTCTACAATCATGTCTAGTGTCTCTTTGTTCGCACGAACGACATTAATCGCTCCTCTTGGTCGCCGCCGCAATGTGTGATCTTGTCTCTTCAGTTGCTGTAAGTGATAGAGTGTCGCAGATAGCCCAGACCCATCGAAGGAAATCCCCGGGCGAGATGCCAAGTCATCTGCTTCCCGCGTTTTTTCAGGAATAGCGTTAAACGAGTGCCCTCTGGAAATTGACTTTCTGATTGCGTCCAGAGCTGGAATTGAGTGAATGGCTGACAGGAAGCTCTCGTCAGACATGATCGGAGTGCTTTCGATGCGATCCCTAATTGACTGCAGTATGTCGCGGTGCCTCTTGTGGCTCTGCGATTGCCTCATGCTGTAAAATCTACTTAGAACGTGAAATGGATTTCGGTAGTTCTGCGTGAATAACCGAGAGCCTAGAGCCCAAATAGAGTCTCCATTATCAGCTGGAGATCGTCTTCTTACACTAATATTTCCAACTGGCGAATAAGATGGCCACCATTCATCCGCATTGTGCATCTTAAATATTCTTAAGTTTTCTTTGTGAACAAAGATTGATGAGTGTTTTTTGCTGTATCTAATTTCAATATGATACTCATAGCGGAAAAATCTATGGTTAGTATCCTCAGCATCTAAACTGTCTGATATATCGGCAATTCCTCTAATTGTAGCTTGAAGCTTTGAAGAACTTCTCTTTGTCGTTTCTTGGCTAAAGACACGCGATATGCCTCCTGCGGAGAATACTGCTTTCGAGCAGCCGAATGTAGTTACATCGCTGATGAAATCTTGGAACTCAATGAAATTTGTTTTCCCAGACCCGTTCGGCCCTACAAGAACATTTATGCCGGGGGTTAGCTCAATTTCAAAATCAACAAGTGAGCGAAACCCGCTCACGGAATAACGAGTGTCAAAATCAGGCTCGAACGTGATTTCATATTCGGGTTCGTTGATGTCATTGCTTGATTCATTCGTGGGCATTGTATTTGTCCCAAAGGTTGTTCTATTTTTGATCACGAAAGGATAATCCATATCAACTTTATATTGAATGGGTGAACGCCAACTTTTCAAGTCATCGATGATTGCTGCGGTGTTGGTGCATCGGGCTACAGAGCCGTGTCTTTCTGAAAAAACGGTTTAACATTCCCAATCTCAGGCCAATCTGCTACGTGGTAGCCCTCTGAATATCCCGGATGGGGCTCATTGGTTGCCAGGAGATCGCCACATGTCGACAAATCGCATTACTCTTCGCCGTCCTGATGACTGGCATTTGCATCTGCGCGATGGCGCGATGCTTGAAGGGGTCATTGGTGAAACCAGCGAACATTTTGCGCGTGCGATCATTATGCCAAACCTTGTGCCGCCGGTGGTCAAGACTGCGGATGCGATTGCCTATCGTGACCGGATTAACGCAGTCATCCCGCAGGGGCATGATTTTACGCCGCTGATGACGCTTTACCTGACCGAAGGCACCAACCCCGACGATGTCGAGGAAGGCTACAAGTCCGGTGTGATTACCGCACTGAAGCTGTATCCGGCCGGGGCAACGACCAATTCGGCAAGTGGTGTGCGCGATTTCGACAAGGCGATGCCGGTGCTGGAGCGCATGGCAAGTCTTGGTATTCCGCTTTGCGTGCACGGTGAAGTCACCGATCCTGAGATTGATATTTTCGACCGCGAGGCCGTGTTCATCGACCGCGTTCTTGATCCGCTGCGTAAGCGTTTGCCGGAATTGCGTGTGATCATGGAGCATATCACCACCGAAGACGGTGTCGAATATGTCAAAGCCAATGACAGGAACCTTGGCGCGACCATCACGACCCATCACCTGATCATCAACCGCAATGCCATTCTGGTCGGAGGCATTCATCCGCATTTCTACTGCCTGCCGGTGGCGAAGCGTGAAAAACATCGCCTCGCACTGCGCAAGGCAGCAACCAGCGGTGATGTGCGTTTCTTCCTGGGTACTGACTCCGCCCCGCATACCGATGACCGCAAGGAAAGCGCGTGTGGTTGTGCCGGTATCTTTACCGCCAATAATACTGTCCAACTTCTGGCACATGTGTTCGAGGAAGAAGGGGCGTTGGACAAGCTTGAAGGCTTTGCATCCGTCAATGGCCCGCAATTCTATGGTTTGCCGCTGAATGCCGACAAGATCACGCTGGAAAAGCGCAGCGAGGCGGCAACATTCCCGGCCAAGATTGATACCGGTGACGGTCCGGTGACGGTGTTTGATCCGGGCTTCCCGATTTACTGGCACTATGCGTAAGGAATAGGCTTTGTTGTCGTATCTGTATGGCTTCTCGGGATACGACCCCATGACAAATAGCCAACGGGAGAACGCGTGTGAGCATTCCTGATCTTGCTGAGATTTACCGCAGATACATTGATTGTCTGAACCGTCAGGATTGGGACAATCTTGGCACATTTGTTGACGATGATGTGCAGTACAACGGCGAGTATGTCGGGTTGTCCGGGTATCGGGCAATGCTTGAGCGCGATTTCCGAGAGATCCCGGATCTTCGGTTCAATATCAAATTCTTGGTGTCTGATGAAAAGCGTGTTGGCAGTCGCCTTGACTTCCACTGTTCTCCCCAAGGAAAATTCCTTGGTGTTAACGTGAACGGGAAAAGAATTTCGTTTTCGGAGAACGTTTTTTACGAATCCCGGGATGGAAAAATTTTTGATGTCTGGTCGGTTATCGATAAGACCGCGGTCGAGACCCAGACTTGATTTAATCCGATGCCGACCGGTTTGCGTGCGAATTCAGCCGCTGATATCCAAATGATTGGTGGCGCTGCCCAGTCCGAGAGACATGCGATAGCTTTCGGCTGCCGCAATCGCCTGTGTTGCGATCATCGCACTGATGTTGCGTGACGCACCCTTTGCAACATTGAAATCGGCCGATGATGTGCCGGGCATAGAGGCGGCCCGCGATATGGCGGCCTGATTGGCAATCGCTACAATCCCGTCAAGGCCCTGAAGCGGATGGATGCTGACCTTGCCGCCCGTGGCATAAAGCCGCCCGTCGGGACCGGCGGTATAGCTGTAACTGATCATACCTGCATTCGCACCAGCAAGGGTCTGATGGCTTTCTTCCTCGGTCCTGACGTTGGCGTCACGCGCCTGCAATTCCCGAACAATGTCGCGTTCCCGGTCCGTCAAAAGGGCGGGATTGCTTGTTGGCAGGCGTGCACTTTCCGGTGTTGTTTCGCGTACTTCGCGTTGTTGCGCGGTGCTGCCCCGGATGTCGGGTACGGACGCACCGGGCAGGGCGCGAGGGTCAAGTTGTTGAATAATGGTAACAATTGATGCCGCACTGTTAACCGGTGTGGAGGGGGCGTTTGGCGCCGGATCTGATAGCGGTGTTGTGGTGCTCGCATTGCCAATCGGTCGGATTGACACGGCAGCGGGCCTTAAAGGTGTTGCAACAGAGCCCCCCTCAGCAGAACCTGATCCTGCAGATTGTTGCCCGGCACCGGGAAGGGCACGGGTGGCAATGACTTGCCCAAGTTGCCCACCACTGCCCGGAATAAGCTGAATTGCACCATCCTGTGTCATGGGAGTATTATATATCAACTTATGGTTAAGTGTATATGATTGGCATCACTGCAATCACGGCAGTTTGATGTGATCTTGAATTGCTGATCGATCATAGAATGCAGGAACGCAGTCGATATGGTGTAGGGGAAATAGCCGTTTGAAACACCTGCTTATGCCTGTTTTGATCACGCTTTGGGTGATAGTGTCGGTACCTGCAATTGCCGCACCTGATGCTGATCTATGGCCCGATTGGCAGGCGCATGATGATTCGAACGACGCCATCATTGATCATTCTGTCTGGCAGACGATCCTTGACCATCATCTGGTGGTGGTTTCGTCTGGCGTCACGGCATTTGATTATGCCGGTGCCAAATCTTCAAGCCTTACGCATCTCTCGGATTATCTTAATGCCATGCAGGCGGTTAAAATTGACGCATATAACCGCGATCAGCAAATGGCCTTCTGGATCAATCTTTACAATGCGCAGACTGTTGCGGTGGTCATGGATCATTACCCGGTTGACAGCATTCGGGATATTGACATTTCACCGGGGCTTTTTTCGCTTGGATTATTTTCGTCAGGCCCTTGGGACAAAAAACTTTTGACCGTCGAAGGCAGGTCTTTGAGCCTGAACGATATCGAACATCGTATCCTGCGGCCCATCTGGCAGGATGCGCGTATTCACTATGCCCTTAATTGTGCGTCAATTGGTTGTCCTGCACTGGCAGCGACGGCCTATGACGGAACCCGGCTCGAAGAGCAGCTTGATAAGGCGGCTCTTGCTTTCATTCAGGATGAACGGGCGGTGAGATTGGCCGAAGACGGATCAGAGATCGAACTGTCTTCGATTTTTGACTGGTATCGGTCCGATTTTGGCAAAAGCGATGCGGCATTTTCCGATCATCTGGCGCGTTATGCCGGATTGGAGCTTGCAACATGGCTGAGCGTTCACGGCGAGGACCTGCCCATCAGCTTCTATCATTATGACTGGTCATTGAACGATAGCCATCCCTGAGGTCGCGTTGTTTACGCCGCTGTCATGCGCCAGTTATGGTGGGGCGCGCGGCTGCTTCGGGCGCGAACAGGGGGTGATGGCAGGCGATTTTGCAAAACCTGATCAATCGTGTGACGGACGTCACTGGCCGAGACGCCATCATAGCGCATTAATGTCTGGACGATCGGATCGGCCAGCATTTCGTCGATGGTCAGTTCCTGATCCACATATTTCATTGCTCGCATCCCATTCATATTGTTGCGCCCAAGATAAAGCGATTGAAAATCATTCGCAACAATTAAGTTGTATCCATTGTCTTTTTTCATCTTTTCGCTGTAGCCGCGTTGTGCTGCGTCAAAGTCAGACGGGCGATTTGACGCTAGATAAGGTGTTTCTTGTGCTGGGGCGCTGCTGATAACGGACCACATCCTGCGGTGGCTGATTTTCAGCTATTTTCTTGATTCTCGTGTTTTCTGGCTCTAACGCTGTCATCTGGCTTTCGAAATCCGATAAAGCCCAATAACTGTGGCAAGAATAGGCTGGGAAGATGACACGTCCGGGAATTCGTGAATTTGCGTTGCTGTTTTTACTGGCGCTGATGTGGGGCAGTTCATTCACCTTCATCAAGATTGGTGTGCATGCCTATTCGCCGCTGGTGGTCGCAGCCGGGCGATTGGCTGTCGCCGCACTGGTGCTATGGGCCTTTGCCTTTATTCGCAAAAGTGACCTTCCCAAGGGACGGCGCGCGTGGTGGTCGACCTTCTTTGTTGCGTTGTTGGGGAATTCTGTGCCCTTTTTCCTGATCAGCTATGGCGAAACGGAAATCGATGCCGGGCTAGCGGCAATTCTGATGTCTGTCGTGCCGCTGACAACGGTGGCGCTGGCGCATTTTGTTACGAATGATGAAAAACTTTCGACGGGGAAGGCGCTTGGTGTGGTGCTTGGCACCATTGGCGTGATTGTTCTGGTGGGGCCGGAAACCCTGACCGGGCTTGGCGGGCAGCTTGTTTTTCAGTTGGCAGTTTTGATCGCGGCCGTGTGCTACGCGATTTCATCACTGGTGGCGCGCAATCTGCGTGATCAGCCGCGTGTTGGATCAGCCGCGGTGATCCTGACTTTTGCCGCGCTGATGCTTGCACCCTTTGCACTGTTTGTTGATCGGCCCTGGAATATGGGGTGGGACGTCGAAGGGGCGCTTTCGATATTGTATCTGGGGATTTTTCCGACTGGCATTGCCATGTTCCTGATCCTGTATCTGATTGCGCGCGCCGGAGCGAGCTTTGTGGTGTTTAACAATTACCTTGTGCCAGCAGTCGGTGTGATGATCGGTTTTCTTGTTCTGCACGAAGTTCCCAAACCGACCAGCGTGATTGCGCTTGGCGTTATTTTGGCCGGGATTGCCGTTTCCCAGCTGCGTTTCGGACGAAAGCCTGTCAGGGCTGGTGATGTTGCCGAAATGGAATGTGACCCGGTAACACCGATCATGACCGCACCCGGGACCAAAAAATAGCTCTTCGTGGTGGGCATTTTTGCGTAAATTACGATTATTTCCGCCGTTTGTGCCGAATGCCGGGACAGGCAGATTTGTCAATATTGTTTGTGCCGGACAAACCTGATACTTTCCGGCTCACTGGTCAGGCATATGTCCATATGTCACGCCGATTGAAGCATTTCTGATCAAGCGTTTAAGAGGTCACGGCTTTTGTCCACCAAAGAGACCAATCCAGATAGCCGCGATATTATCCCGGTATCCATCGAACAAGAAATGCGCCGCAGCTACCTCGATTACGCGATGAGCGTGATCGTCAGCCGTGCGCTGCCCGACGTCCGCGACGGTTTGAAGCCCGTGCATCGACGCATCCTTTATGCAATGCATGAAAACGGCTTTGAATGGAACAAACCATTCCGTAAATCGGCCCGCGTGGTCGGGGATGTTATGGGTAAATACCACCCGCATGGCGACAGCGCGATTTACGACGCGATGGTTCGTATGGCGCAGGGATTCTCCATGCGCCTGCCACTGATTGACGGGCAGGGCAACTTCGGCTCGATGGACGGCGACAAGGCCGCCGCCATGCGTTACACCGAAGCCCGCATGGCTAAGTCAGCCCATTATCTGCTCGATGATATCGATAAGGAAACCATCGATTTCCGGGATAACTACGACGAAACCACCAAGGAGCCATCGGTTCTGCCAGCACGTTTTCCGAACATGCTGGTCAATGGTGCAGGTGGTATTGCTGTTGGTATGGCCACCAATATTCCGCCGCATAACCTTGGCGAAGTTATCGATGGCTGCATGGCCTATGTCGATAATCCGGCCATTACCGTCGAAGGCCTGATGGAATTCGTGCATGGTCCGGATTTTCCGACCGGTGCATTGATTCTGGGCCGTTCGGGCATTCATTCGGCCTTTAAAACCGGTCGCGGTTCTGTCGTCATGCGCGCACGTACCCATGTCGAGGAAATCCGTGCCAACCGTGAAGCCATCATTGTTACCGAAGTTCCCTTCCAGGTGAACAAGGCAACCCTGATGGAAAAGATCGCCGAACTGGTCCGTGACAAGAAGATCGAAGGTATTTCTGATCTGCGTGACGAGTCCGACCGTTCGGGCGTTCGCATGGTGATCGAAATCAAACGTGATGCGGTTGCCGATGTCGTTCTGAACCAGTTGTTCCGCTTTACCGCGCTTCAGACTTCGTTTGGCGTCAATATGCTGGCGCTTAATCGTGGCAAGCCGGAATTGATGAACCTGAAAGAAATCATTCAGGCCTTTGTCGAATTCCGCGAAGAAGTCATTACGCGCCGGACCATTCACCTGCTGAAAAAGGCACGTGAGCGCGCCCATCTGGTAGTCGGCCTTGGCATTGCGGTGGCCAATATCGACGAAGTCATCCGCTTGATCCGTGCTGCGGCAGACCCGCAGATTGCACGTGAACAACTGATGGAACGTAGCTGGCCGGCGGGCGATATTGTTCCGTTGATCGAGCTGATCGCCGACCCGAACCAGGTTGGTTCGGACGATGGCAATTATCGCCTGTCCGAAGCGCAGGCGCGCGCAATCCTTGAACTGCGTCTGCATCGCCTGACCGGTCTGGAACGCGATAAAATCGCGTCCGAATTGACCGAATTGGGCGAGAAGATCAAAGATTTCCTTGATATCCTTGGTTCACGCGAACGCAAGATGATCATCCTGAAGGATGAGCTGACGGAAATGCGGAACGAGTTCGCCAATGAACGTCGCAGTGAAATCCTTGAAGCCGAATTCGAACATGACATCGAAGACCTGATTGCCCGTGAAGATATGGTCGTGACCGTATCGCACACCGGGTATATCCAGCGTGTTCCGCTGTCGACCTATCGCGCACAGCGTCGTGGCGGCAAAGGCCGTTCGGGCATGGCAACGCGCGAAGAGGATTTCGTATCCAAACTGTTCGTCGCCAACACCCACACCCCGGTTCTGTTCTTCAGTTCCGAGGGGATGGTCTACAAGATGAAAGTCTGGCGCCTGCCGCTGGGCACGCCGCAATCGCGTGGCAAGGCGCTTGTGAACCTGCTGCCGCTCTCAGAAGGCGAATATATCACAACGGTTCTGCCGCTTCCCGACGAGGAAGAATGGCCGAACCTGCACGTGATGTTTGCGACTTCGACGGGTAACGTCCGCCGTAACAGCCTTGCCGATTTCGTGAATGTGAAATCAAACGGCAAGATCGCCATGAAGCTTGAAGAAGATCGTGGTGACAAGCTGATTGCGGTTCAGACCTGCTCGGACGATGACGATATTCTGCTGACGACCCGTCTGGGTAAATGCATTCGTTTCCGTGTTGCAGATGTTCGTGTCTTTACTGGCCGTAACTCGGTCGGTGTACGCGGTATTCGTCTGGCTGACGAGGATGCGGTCATTGCGATGTCCGTCCTGTTTGGCAATCATGCCTCTATGGAAGAACGTGACGAGTATCTGTCGATCGCAAGCAAGCTGCGTCGCGAGGAAATCTCGGCCGATGATAGTCTGCCGTTGGAAATCCTTTCTCAGGAACGTTACGACGAACTGTTGGCAGGCGATCAGCTGATCCTTTCGGTTACAGAAAATGGTTATGGCAAACGTACGTCTGCCTATGAATACCGCGTAACCGGTCGTGGCGGGCAGGGCTTTGCCAATATCGAGATGTCGGAACGCAATGGCAATGTCGCGGCATCCTTCGTGATTGAGGAAGGCGACGAACTGATGATGGTCACCAATGGTGGCAAGGTCATTCGTATGCCGACACACGATATCCGCATTGCCGGGCGTAAGACACAGGGTGTTACCCTGTTCCGTACGGCCGAAGACGAACAGGTTGTTGCTGTCGAACGTCTGTCCAATCTGGGTGACAATGGTGAAGAAGAGCTTGAAGGCGACGAAGGTGTAGAAGGCACCGAAATCACATCAGGCGAAGATGCACCGACCGTTGCCGAGGATAGCAGCGAGGCAGTGGAAACCGGTTCAGACGACACCGACGAATAAAACGGAAGATCAATGAACGAACAGTCTTCAAACGCCTCGCGTATCGGGATTTATCCGGGCACTTTTGATCCGGTAACCCAGGGGCATATGGACATTATTCGTCGCGCGACCCGCATCGTCGACAAGCTTATTGTCGGCGTTGCGGTCAATGCGGGAAAGGGCCCGATGTTTGGGGTCGAAGAACGTTGCGCTCTGGTCGAAGAGGCTCTTAAGGCTGCGGGCGGCGAAGTTGCTGCCCGCACCATAGTAAAGCCGTTCGGGTCACTTCTGATGCAGTTTGCCCAGGAAAACGGGTCGAGCATCATTATTCGTGGTCTGAGGGCTGTGTCTGACTTTGAATATGAATTCCAGATGGCCGGAATGAATGCCCGTCTTGCCCCAAAGGTAGAGACGGTCTTTCTGATGGCATCCGACAAACAGCAATTCGTGTCTTCGCGCTTTGTGAAGGAAATCGCCCGTCTGGGCGGTAATGTTACCGAATTTGTGCCGGCAAACGTGCTGAAGCGACTGCACGAAAAGCTGGCCGAAGAAAAGGAATAGCGCACCCATGCGTCTTATTCGTCTCGCATCTCTTTTTGTACTCGTATTAGGAATAGTGACCATGTCGAACGGTGGTATCGGCGGCGGTGCTCAGGCCCAGTCGGCCGATGCATCGCAGGATCTGGAAAACACCCTGTATCTGGATCTTGAAGCAGGTCGCGTTGTGATCAAGCTGCGTCCGGATCTGGCGCCCAAGCATGTCGAGCGTATCAAGGAACTGACTCGTGAAGGTTTCTATGATGGTCTGACTTTCCATCGTGTGATCGAAGGCTTCATGGCGCAGGGCGGTGACCCCAAAGGGGACGGTACCGGTGGTTCGGGCCAGAAACTTCCGGCGGAGTTTTCGAACGAGAATCATGTGCGCGGTACGGTTTCGATGGCACGTTCGTCCAACCCGAACAGCGCTGATTCGCAGTTCTTCATCGTCTTTGCCGATGCGCCGCATCTTGATGGACAATATACCATATGGGGGCAGGTCGTATCGGGTATGGAATATGTCGATGGCCTGAAAAAGGGGGCACCTTGGGCCAATGGCCGGGTTGCAGACCCGGACCATATTGTAAAAATGCAGGTCGCGGCTGACGCGCAATAAGCGCTTTGACGCCTATAATGCAACCGAAAGCCGTCCTTGATCAGGGCGGCTTTCGCGTTTTGGGGGCTGAAAGTGCAAAAACCGGGAAAATATGGAAAACAGGTGTTGACCGCAGCCGCCAGTCCCATTAAAACGCGCTTCACCAACGTTGAGGGCCCGTAGCTCAGTTGGTAGAGCAACTGAC
>TARA_R100000049_G_C1956144_1_pt1 | contig 10855 bp, 11 predicted proteins | sample TARA_R100000049 | Tara Oceans TARA_R100000049 (sample SAMEA2619992) | marine metagenome | biome: marine biome (ENVO:00000447); feature: mesopelagic zone (ENVO:00000213) & marine oxygen minimum zone (ENVO:01000065); material: "saline water (ENVO:00002010), including plankton... | reverse complement strand
CCGGACAGGCGGGTGATCTTGCAACGACGGCCCTGTTGGCTACCAACAAGCCGGTGATGGTCGTTCCGGCGATGAATGTCGAAATGTGGAACCATGCGGCGACACAGGCAAATATCGCGACCCTTGAAGGGCGTGGCGTGATGTGTGTCGGGCCGGCGGCGGGTGATCTGGCTTGTGGTGAAACCGGATCGGGTCGTTTGGCAGAACCTGCTGAAATCATCGCAGCGGTTGTTGATTTTCTTGAAGGACAGCCGGTTTCAAAACCGCTTTCAGGGAAAAAGGCCGTTGTAACCAGTGGCCCGACATACGAGCCGATTGATCCGGTGCGCTACATTGCCAACCGGTCTTCGGGCAAGCAAGGGCATGCGATTGCCGCGGCTCTTGCTGCGGCCGGTGCAGATGTGACGCTGGTTAGCGGCCCGGTAAGCCTGCCTGATCCGATGGGTGTCAAAGTTGTGCGTATTGAAACAGCCCGCCAGATGCTTGATGCGGTGCTGGCCGCCCTGCCCGCCGATATTGCGGTTTGTGCTGCCGCAGTTGCAGATTGGCGCGTGGCCGAAGAAGCAGGTCAGAAGCTTAAAAAAGATGGCTCTGGTGTGATTGCAGACCTGAAGCTTTCGGAAAATCCGGATATTTTGGCGACACTCAGCCAGAAAGGTCCTAAACGCCCGCAATTGGTTGTTGGTTTCGCTGCCGAAACGGAAAATGTCATCGAACATGCCCGCGCCAAACGGGCGCGCAAGGGGTGTGACTGGATTCTTGCAAATGATGTCGCCCCTGGAACCGGGACCTTTGGCGGTGATCATAATGAAATTTTCCTGATTTCCGGGGTGGATGCCACCAGTGACGAAACTTGGCCTCGTCAGGGTAAGAACGGTGTGGCGCGGGCGCTGGCAGAACGAATTATCCAGCATTTTGCATGATATTATGGATTTAACCCGGTCAGTGTTTGTGTGGCATTGCAACGCATCTGACCAGAAAAGTGAAGACAAGGATTGTTTATGACGCGTTTGACTGTCGATCTGAAACAGCTGCCCCATGGTGCGGATTTTCCGCTGCCCGATTATGCCACCGCACAGTCGGCGGCCGTCGATTTGCAGGCAGCGATTGACGATACGCTTGTGATTGCACCGGGTAAACGGGCCATGGTTGAAACCGGTATTGCGATTGCCCTGCCCGCCGGGTTCGAAGCACAGGTTCGCCCGCGTTCGGGGTTGGCTGCGAAAAATGGCGTCACGGTTCTGAACAGCCCGGGGACGATCGATGCGGATTATCGCGGTGAAATCAAAGTAATCCTGATCAATCACGGTGACGCGGCATTCACCATCGAGCGGGGTATGCGCATCGCCCAGCTTGTGGTCGCACCGGTAACCCAGGTGGCGTGGAATGCAGTTGCCGATCTGGATGAAACGGCGCGTGGTGCCGGTGGCTTTGGATCGACCGGTGTTGCTGCACCGGCGGTAAAAACGGTCTGATTGCCGTAAATACAGCAGCAATATCATCGAAAGCATTTGGGTTATCTGATGATGTTGCTGCGTTGTGAACTCTGATAATCGCCAGTCCCGATATTTCCGGGGGGATCAGCGGAACTGCAAGGGGAGCATGAAAGAGACGATGTTAAAACTGTCAAAGAAGATGCTGTTCGCCATAGAGGCGGTGGTGGACATCGCCTATAACGCTGCGGGTGAACCGGTGCAAAGTCGCGATATCACCGCACGTCAGGGCATTCCGAAACGTTATCTTGAACAGACCCTGCAACAGTTAGTGCGTGCCGACATTCTGGTCGGTGTGCGCGGTCCGCGCGGCGGGTATCGTCTGGCACGTGAACGTCGGCGCATTACCCTTGCCGATATTGTATCCGTCATCCGGTCAATGGAAACATCCGACGACCCGATCGAGGATCCGGCAGGATCGCCGTTGGGTAAGGAAGTTGTCCGTCCGCTTTGGCGGGAATTGCAGGACGAAATGATGGTGGCGCTGACCCGGATCACGGTCGAGGATCTATGCAACCGTGCGCGTGACGCAGGCCTGCGCAGCGGGATTGAGGAATCACCGGATTTCATTATTTAGTCGTCGGAACGGGCTGCGGATTGTTGTATCGTTAAACCACAAGAATCCGCTGCGGTTCATATCCAATACACAGGCATCGGAAACCGGCCAAACCAGGTTTTGCGTAAAAACTGTTTAAACCCAATTGACTTGGGTGTTAAACGGGATAAATACAAATCAAGAATGTGATTGGTTTTAAATTACAAGAAATTGCGAGGAAAACATGACTGAGTTTCGCGGCAAGATTTACGACAGCATCATCGACACCATTGGTGCGACGCCGCTGGTTCGTCTTTCACGTCTGGCAGCGGCCGAGGGTGTGAAGGCCGACCTGATTGGCAAGCTTGAATTCTTCAACCCGCTGGCCTCGGTCAAAGACCGTATCGGTCTCGCAATGATCGAGGATGCCGAAAAGTCCGGTCGGATCAAGCCGGGTGCAACACTGGTCGAACCGACATCTGGCAATACCGGTATCGCGCTTGCTTTTGTTGCGGCGGCCAAGGGTTATAAGCTGATCCTGACCATGCCCGAAAGCATGTCGCTGGAACGCCGCAAGATGCTGATGCTTTTGGGCGCGCAGATTGACCTGACCCCGGCAGCCAAAGGCATGAAGGGTGCTGTTGCCCGCGCCGAGGAACTGGTCGCCGAGATTGATGGCGCGATCATGCTTCAGCAGTTTGAAAACCCGGCAAACCCGGAAATTCATCGCAATACGACGGCCGAGGAAATCATCAAGGATACCGCAGGCAAGATCGATATCTTTGTTGCCGGTGTCGGTACTGGCGGGACATTGACCGGTGTTGGTGAAGTCCTGAAAAAACATAATCCGAATATCCAGATCGTCGCGGTCGAGCCCGAAGACAGCCCGGTTATTTCCGGTGGCGCACCTGGACCGCATAAAATCCAGGGCATTGGTGCCGGTTTCATTCCAGGTAACCTTCATACCGATGTGATTGACAAGGTCATGACGATTGGCAATGAAACCGCCTTTGCCACCGCACGCAAACTTGCCAGCATCGAAGGTCTGCCGACCGGGATTTCGTCCGGTGCGGCCGTTGCTGCCGGTATCGAGCTTGGCCAGTTGCCGGAAAACGAAGGCAAACGTATCGTGATCATCATTCCGAGCTTTGCCGAACGTTATCTGTCGACCCCGCTGTTCGAAGGTCTGCAGTAATCCGGTTTTGCTGACCGAAGCATCTTAAGAAGGCCCGGATTTTCCCGGGCCTTTCTTGTCTGAGGCATGCGCGCTATATGCAATGGCAGACCCGTTTGGCATGAATGAAAGAAACCGCCTGTGAGTGATTTTGATTTCAGCGAAAATGAAGTGCAGCGCTATGCCCGGCATATCGTTCTGAAGGATGTTGGCGGCACAGGGCAAATGAAGCTGAAGCGCGGGCGGGTGCTGATTGTCGGCGCGGGTGGACTTGGATCACCATTGGCAATGTATCTGTCCGCGGCCGGGGTTGGCAGCATCGGGATCGTCGATGCGGATACGGTCGAACTTTCCAATCTGCAGCGTCAGATCGTGCATGGCATGAAAGATCTTGGCAGCCCCAAGGTCGAAAGTGCCAAATCTACCATGCTTGATATGAACCCGGAAATCACCGTACGGACGCATGACGTGCGGCTTGATGCGTCCAATGTTATGGACCTGATTGCGGATTATGATGTGATTGCCGATGGGTCGGATAATTTCGAAACACGATTCCTGCTAAACGATGCATGCTATTTTGCGGGCAAAACGCTGGTGTCGGGTGCAGCCCTTCGGTTTGACGGGCAGGTTTCGACATTCAAGGCGCATCTGGGCGATCCGCATCCCTGTTATCGCTGCATCTATCACAGCCCACCGCCCGAGGATGCCATTCCGTCCTGTGCGCAGGGGGGTGTTCTTGGTCCCGTCGTGGGCATGATTGGCGGGATTCAGGCAACCGAAATCCTCAAGGAATTGATGGGGATTGGCGATGGTTTGTCCGGCAGGCTTGTGATTGTCGATGCACTTGGTGCATCCTTCCGAAAGATCAAAGTCCCGCGCGATCCGGGCTGCCCGCTTTGTTCCGAAAACGCCAGTATCAAGGACCTGTCCATTCATGAGCATTGAAACCGCGAAACAGTCGGAAAGCCCACGGAAATTGTCACTGGTGGTGTTTTCAGGCAGCTTTGAAAAGGTTCATTACGCACTCGTAATGGCATCTGCGGCACTGGCTTCGGGGCGCGAAGCCACCCTGTTTTTCACCATGGAAGCCTGTCGTGCGGTTCTGGCTCCGTCGGGCTGGCGTCATTTGCGGACAGAGGCCGAAGGGGCAACGGCTACCTCGATTGATCTCAGTTATTCCATACGTGGCATCGGCACGTTCGAGGAACTGCTGTCGGCCTGTGTCGCACTGGATGGTAAGTTCATGGTTTGCGATATGGGTCTTCGTGCGCTTGGCCTTGAAAACGAAGCAAAGCGCGAAGAACTTAAAATCGAGACGGGCGGCGTGGTAACGTTTCTGAATGACGCCCGTCAACAGGGCGAAATGCTGTTTATCTAAGACGTTGAAGAATTCAGTTGGTGCTTGTCAGTAGCTTGATGCCAAGTCCGGCAAGACACAGGCCCACCCCACGTTCAACCCAGATTTTAATAGCTGCGATGCGCGCTTGCACCGAAGGCAGTGTCAACGCGACCGCGACCAGTGCAAACCAGATCATGTGGCATGCCGCGATATACAAACCGTAACCGATTTCCATCAAAACCGGTGTATCGGGTGAAATCATCTGACTGAACAATGAAACGATGAACAGCATCGTCTTGGGGTTAAGGGCATTGCAGGCAAAACCGATCCAGAAAGCGGATCGGTTCCGTTTTTGATCTTCTTCCGGCCTGTTAGTGCTTTTGTTTGTCATTCGAGTCTGAAGGGCCGCGGGTCTTTTCGAAAATAAAGGCCGAATATCTGGCCAAAGTGCGGATATCCCCAGCCATATCAGATAGGCAGCACCCAGATAGCGCAAGCTGGTCAGAACCCAGACATTACTGGCAAATACAACGCCAAGCCCGATCAGCGTATAGGCCAGATGTACTGAAACACCGCTGCCGATCCCGATAGCGCACAGAACACCAGCGCGACGACCCCGTGTAAGTGCAATACGCGTCACCATGGCGAAATCCGGTCCGGGGCTGATAACGGCAAGAATGGTGATGATGGCGACGGCAATGACTTCGATCTGGGCAATAACGGGCATATTCGTGGTCCTTGATCTGTGAGTTGATTCAGTATCAAATTGAAAAGATCATCAGAAAATCGAAAATTCGTGGGAAATTTCGTGAGTAATTTTCACAGAAAGCGCAATCTGCCGCCACTTGCTGCGTTACCTGCCTTTGAGGCCGCGGCACGGCATCAAAGCTTTTCCCGCGCTGCCGAAGAATTGCACCTGACGCATGGTGCGATCAGCCGTGCAGTCGCGCAGATCGAGGAACGGCTGGGTATTGATCTGTTTGTTCGTCGCAACCGGCGTGTCTGGTTGACCCCGGCAGGCGAACGGCTTTTCAAGTCGGTCGTAACAGCCCTGGACGGGCTGGATGGCACGGTCGAGGAAATTCACCGCCATGACAGTGCATCGCCGATACTGTCAGTATCGTGCGAACCCAGCCTTGCCATGCGCTGGTTGATGCCAAGGCTGGGTGCGTTTCGCGAAGCTAATCCTGACTTGAATATCGATCTAAGGCTGGCCGGTGGGCCGGTTGATCTGCTGGTTGAGGGATGCGATCTGGCAATCCGGCGGGCCGATTTCGGCATTGCCGAGGATTACGAGGTAACCCGCCTTTGGCCGGAATTTGCCGGGCCGGTTTGTGACCCGGATTGCTGGGAAGGCATTCTGGTTCGCGATTTGTCCAATGCGCGATGGCTGCATAGTCGTACGCGGCCGGATGCCTGGGATATTTGGAAACGGGCGAGTGGAAGTAATGCAAGTCCGGCAAGCAAGCAATATTTCGACCATTTCTTTTTTACACTTCAAGCCGCTGTCAATCGTTTGGGGACTGCAATCGGGCCTTTGCCGCTGGTTTATGATGATCTCGTGGCTGGCCGATTGGTTGCGCCGCACGGTATGGCACCTACCGGCTATGACTATGTCCTGATTACATTGGATAGACCGGGGCGCGACCCGCGGATTTTGCGCTTCTTTGACTGGATGATGGTCGAAGCCAAGGGAATTGAAAGTGGAGTCGTGCCGCAAGACTGATTGATATCGGGCTGCCCGATTGACCGTTGGTGGAACAATGCACGAACAGGGTGCGTTTCGGTCTGTATATCAAACAGATTAAGCGCGAACTGGAAGCGGCATGACCAATCTTTCCTATCTTGCAACCGTCGAAGGCTATTTCGATATTGCGGTAATCGACATGATCCTGCGGCTGTGCGCGGCAACCGTCATTGGCATGCTGATCGGGTTAAACCGGGATGTGAATGGCAAGCCGACCGGCATGCGCACATTGGCATTGGTAGCACTTGGTGCGGCGGTTGTGTCGGTGGTTGCTGTACATTTCGAGGATTTGATCGATCACCCTGATGCACTATCGCGCGTCGTGCAGGGGATTTTGCAGGGCGTTTTAACCGGCATCGGCTTTATCGGGGCGGGTGTTATTCTGCGCCATCCAAAGGATATGTCAGTCAGCGGCCTGACGACGGCGGCAACCGTCTGGATCACGGCGGCACTTGGCATCGCATGCGCCCTTGCGGCCTGGCATATCGTGGTGATCGCGACGGTGTTGACGTTGATTGTCCTGATTGTTTTAAAACCGGTCGAACTGATGCTGGTTCGGCTTCTGGGTAGCGACGAAACGGTGGAAGATATCAGGAAAGACAACGAAGGCTGATTGCCATCGATCAGAAATCCTCCCCCTCCCGGAAGGCGGCGAGGTCATCAATCCGCCGATAAGGCAGCAGCGTTTGCAGTTCTTCGGCGGGTGTGCCGGTCATCAGGCTGTGCAAATGTTCTGACAGGACTTTTCCAACCTTGCGTTGCGGCTGGTAGTAATAGGCAAGTTTCTGTTTTGAAAGCATACGGAACGGCATGCCGCCAAAGCCGACAACACCAATTCCGTCACGGATCGTATCCATGTCCAGTTCCAGCAATGCTTCGAGTGCACCAATCATTGTCATCTGACTTGCGCAGACCACGGCAGTAGCATCGCGCTGATCAGTCAGCAGGCGGATGGTGGCTTCGCGGGCCGCGCGGACGGAAACATCCGAAGTCATCCAGATCAGGCTTTCTGGATCAAGTCCTGCCTCGATCATGGCGCGGCGCGCACCGCGTTTGCGATATCCGAAAAAGGTCAGGTCTTCAGGCGGATCAATCATGCCGATTTTGCGGTGGCCGTCATCAATCAGGCGTTTGACCGCATCATATGCCGCCTGTTCATCATCGTGATCGACAAAGGCATGCGGAGTTAAAAGTTCGGTACGGCCAAAGCTGACAAAGGGAAAGTCATGTTGCAGGCAGTATTTGGCGCGGCTGTCCTGCAATGTGGTGCGCGAAAAGACAACCGCATCGGCCATGTGTTGCGTATGTACGCGGCGAACGGGTTCAAGTGGATCTTCGCTGCTGGTCTGGGCCAGGACAACCAGTGAATAGTGATCGGCCTCCAAACCTTTTGCCAGGCTTTCAACCTGGGCCAGAAAGCCCGGGTCGCCATAATCACCAACTTCGGGGGAATACAGGATCGAACAGACCTGCATGGTTTTGCCGGTGCGCAGCATGACGCCACGGGCATCGGGGTGATAACCGATTTCGGCCGCCGCGGCTTTGACGCGTGCGACCGTATCAGGTTTGACCTCCGGCCCGTCTTTCAATGCACGAGAAACCGTTGTGACCGACAGGCCAAGACGGTCAGCAATAGTGCGAAGGTTCGGGCGGGAGGCTGACATACACAGGTCCGTTCATCTATTCTTTGGCGGACAATCTAATCGCCCGTTTGTGGTTAAGGCAATGCGTTGCTTTCGATCACGCGCCGCATGAAGTCATAAGACGCCTTTGGCGTCCGTTTCTGCGTGTTGTAATCGACATGCACCAACCCGAACCGCTTTTCATAGCCATATGCCCATTCGAAATTATCAAGCAGGGACCAGGGCATATATCCTTGCACATTTGCGCCTTCGTCAACGGCGCGCAAAAGAGCCGAGAGATATTCACTGTAGTAGGCAATGCGATCCTGATCTTCGATATAGCCGTCATGACCGGGAAGATCGATGAAGGCACCGCCATTCTCGGTCACGAAAACCGGCGGATTGCCGTAGTTCTCCTGCAGGATTTTCATGGTGCGATAGAAGCAGTCACCATCAATCGCCCACCCCATTTCTGTGCGACGGAAATATTTTGGCGGTTCGGCGTGTTTGAACGGCCATGCGCGTCCTTCAGTGGCTTCTATATAGCTTGGAAAATACTGGTTCAGGCCCTGAAAATCGACTTTGGTTTTGATCGCTTCAAGGTCTCCATCCTGAATATGGGGTTCCATGCGATCAATAATCAGCTCGGGATAGCGGCCGAAATAGACCGGATCAAGGAAGGTGCCATTCCATTTGGCTTCGAACAGATCGACCAGATGGGCGTCCTGTTCGCGCCGATGCGGCAATGTATAGGCCTTGTGCATCGGCAAAACGAATCCGACCGGTGCATCGGGATAATGATGCTTGATCACGCGGGTCGCCCGCGCATGGCACATATTCAGATGATGGGCGACGCGCATCGCCGCGCGTGGATCGGTAATGCCCGGTGCGTGGCGGCCTTCTTCGTGACCGACCCATGCAACCACGTTGGGTTCGTTAAATGTAACCCATGATTTGACCCGGTCGCCAAACCGCTTCACCAGCAATTCGGTGTAATCGCCAAACCAGTCAACGATATCGCGATTCGCCCAGCCCCCGCGATCCTGCAACGCCTGTGGCAAATCCCAGTGATAAAGACAAAGCCAAGGATCAAGACCGCGTTCGCACATTCCGTCAATCAGCCTGTCGTAAAACGCCATGCCGACTTCATTAACTTCGCCGGTGCCATTCGGTATGACACGCGGCCACATTACCGAAAATCGATAATGTTTCGCGCCAAGCCGGCGGATCAGGTCAAGATCCTCGGCCCAGCGATGGTAATGATCGCAGGCGACGCTGCCGTTGTCGCCATTGGCAACCCGGCCGGGTGTGGCGCAGTAGGTGTCCCAGATGCTGGCGCCGCGCCCGTCGTCGCTCGCGCCGCCTTCAATCTGATAGCTTGAGGTCGAGACACCCCAGCGGAAACCGTTGGGAAAAGGTTTAATCATGATTGCTTCCTTGCCCTGTCGCGGATCACATTCGTTGGCAGATCCAAAATCGTAACGTTTCGGAAATTTCGGCAAAAAAATAATGCCGGATCGATTTCGCCTTATTATGGCCGGGTTTTCTTGATTGACAAGAGTGAATAAAGCGCTTATCAAAAAAATCGAAACGTTACGAATTTTCGACCATTTAAGAAGTCGGGCGCGAACGTATCCATTAGGGAGGACATCCGTTATGAAGAAATTTTCAAGGGTTGCAGCACTTGCGACATTTCTGAGCGCCGGTGTTTCTGCCGGTGCGCTTCACGCCCAGACTGCCGAAGTTCTGCATTGGTGGACATCGGGCAGCGAGCAGGCTGCTTTGGGCGAAATCCGTACCGTTTTCGAAGCACAGGGCGGTAAATGGGTCGATACACCGATTGCGGGTGGCGGCAATGCCCGCGCGGCTGCGGTTAACCGCATGCTGGGCGGCGACCCGGCGACTGTTTTCCAGTTTTCCATCGGGCAGCAATTGCGTGAATTGGCCGATCAGGGGCTTCTGGCCGATGTAAATGCGGTGGCCGAGGAAGAAAACTGGGATGAAAAGCTGCCGCCACTTATCGTTCAGGCGGCAAAATATGATGGTGATTATATCGCTGCCCCGATCAACATCCATGGTGAAAACTGGATGTTCTACAACAAGGAAGCGCTTGAAAAAGCCGGGATCGAGGTGCCGAAAAGCTGGCCGGAATTCGTTGATGCGGCCAAAAAGCTTGAAGATGCCGGTGTGATTCCGATCGGCCTTGGCGGGCAGCCGTGGCAGGAACGCATCCTGTTTAACAGTGTCCTTCTCGGCGTTGGCGGGCGTGAATTCTACGCCAAGCTATACAGCACGCTGGATGATGAACTTCTGGCATCCGACACCATGCGCAAGGTGTTTGAAGCCTTTGCAGCGCTCAAACCCTTTGTCGATGAAGCGAGCCCGGGTCGTAACTGGAACGAAGCGACCAATATGGTCATCCGCGGCGACGCCGCGTTTCAGTTTATGGGTGACTGGGCCAAGGGTGAAATTATTGCGGCCGGTGTCGAACCGGGCACAACGGTCGGCTGTGCCTTCGCCCCGGCCATCGATACCGCCTATATCATGACGGTTGATGCCTTTGCCTTTTCCGCGATGGACAGCGAAGAAGCACAGGCGGCCCAGGAAAAAATGGCGCATGTGATGCTGGAGCCTGATGTCCAGATTGCGTTCAATAAGAAAAAGGGTTCGATCCCTGCCCTTCTTGATGTGCCGGGTGACAGTTTTGATGTCTGTGCACAAAAGGCCATGGCGACATTGCAGGACAAGAAAACCCATCTGGTCAGTACCGGTCTGTTTGGTGTTCCAAGTGCCGTTTCCGGGGCAATTGATGACAGTATCTCCAATTTCTGGAACAGTGCTGACATGAGTCCGGAACAGGGGCAGGAAGAATTCCGTCAGGCGATTTCCTACGCCAAGTAAGGCAGATGGAATGACACGGCTTTGCAGGTGTGCCGCTGCTTGAT
>TARA_R100000049_G_C1956158_1_pt1 | contig 10886 bp, 9 predicted proteins | sample TARA_R100000049 | Tara Oceans TARA_R100000049 (sample SAMEA2619992) | marine metagenome | biome: marine biome (ENVO:00000447); feature: mesopelagic zone (ENVO:00000213) & marine oxygen minimum zone (ENVO:01000065); material: "saline water (ENVO:00002010), including plankton... | reverse complement strand
TTCGCCATCGAGCTTGACCTCGGTGCCGGACCACTTGCCGAACAGAACGCGATCGCCAGCCTTGACGTCGAGCGGGGTAACCGTGCCGTCTTCAGCCTTGGCGCCCGAACCGACGGCGACGATTTCGCCTTCGCTGGGCTTTTCCTTGGCGCTGTCGGGGATGATGATGCCGCCTGCGGTCTTCTCATCAGCTTCGATGCGACGGACCAGTACGCGGTCATGCAGCGGACGAAATGCCATTGTGTGTGACCTCTTGAATGAGTGTGAATGTTCGTTGGCACTCCCACATCGAGAGTGCCAGCGAGGGGCATTTGGGGTCAGTCGCCAAGGGTGTCAACGGGGGCGTAGGGAAAAAAATTCGGTCGGCGCGACAGGCCGGGGCAGGGGGTGGCCAAGACGCGCCTGGTTCCCTATCGCGCGCCCCAATTTCCAGATTAGCCAGCAAGAGGCCAGCCCGTCATGACGACCGACAAAACCATTGCCGCACTGACCATTCCCGAACAGATCTGGCTGTGGTTGCGCTTGAACATGGTGGAAATCGCTGGCGCTTTCGCCGTGCTGGTCATCGGCCTGCTGCTGGCAGGGATCCTGTCGGGCTGGGTGGCGCGCGCACTGAACCGGTCCGACCGCATCGATCCCACGGTCGCCAACTTTCTTTCCAACTTGGTCAAATATGCGCTGTGGGCGCTGGTGCTGGTCACCGTACTGGCACAGTTCGGCGTGGAAACGACCAGCATCCTCGCTGCATTGGGCGGTATGGCGCTGGCCGTTGGTCTGGCTTTACAGGGCACGCTCAGCAATGTGGCATCGGGTGTGATGATCCTGGTGCAGAAGCCGTTCAAGATCGGGGAATCGATCAATGCCGGTTCCATTTCCGGTACCGTCCAGCAGATCGGCTTGTTCACGACCGAGCTCAAACAGTTCGACGGCCTGTTCGTCATGGTCCCGAATTCGGAGCTGTGGAACCAGGCGATCGTCAATCTCAATCGTCATCCGACCCGCCGGCTCGAACTGATCGTGGGCATTGCCTATGATGATAGCATGCAGCAGGCGCGCCAGGAATTGCTGGCGCTTGCCGAAGCGGATGAGCGCGTGCTGAAGGATCCAGCACCGCAGACCTTCGTCAGCTCGCTCGACGACAGTTCGGTGGGCATCGGCATGCGCGTGTGGTGCGCCACAGGTGATTATCTGGCGCTGTCCTGGGATCTGACCGAGGCGACCAAGGCGCGTTTCGACGACGTCGGTATTTCGATCCCGTTCCCGCAGCGCGACATCTGGCAGCGCAGCGCCTGAGCTATCGACTGGCTGGACGCAGGGTCAGACCCAGCGCCTCGCGTCGATGCCAGCGCCAACCCAGCAGGGCCGCTGCAAAGGTCAGGCCCGTTGCAAGGCCGATCCAGACGCCCGTCCCTTCGAGCGGGGTGGCAAAGCCCAGGACCAGGGCAGTTCCGATACCCGGGACCCAATAGGCGAAGGCGGCAATCCACATTGGAATTCGGGTGTCCTGCAATCCCCGCAATGCGCCGGCGGCGACGGCCTGCATACCGTCGAACAGCTGGAAGGCGGCGGCGATGACGATATATTGCAGCGCAAAGCCGACCAGGACGGCGTTTTTCGGATCCCACGGATCGACGTAGATCGCGATCAGCGGCTTGGGGATGACCACCATGGCAAGTGCTGTCAGAACCATGAAGCCGGTACCCACCACGATCGCCGTCCATCCCGCGCGCCGAATGCCGCCCTCGTCGCGCGCGCCATAGAAATAACCCACGCGGATGGTGGCAGCCTGTCCCACGCCGAACGGCACCTGGAAAGCCAGCGCCGCGATCTGCAGGGCCACCGTATGGGCGGCGAGCTCGCTCGCGCCGATATTGCCCATCAGGAAGGCGGCAGCTCCGAAGATTCCGGCTTCTGCTGTGATTGTAAGCGCGATTGGCGTGCCTATGGCGGCAATATGCCGGAAGCGCGCCCAGTCCGGTGACCACCAACGACCGAAAATATGATAGCGATGCAGCCGCGGATCGAGCCGGATGGCGACGATATAGGCAAGCAGCGTCGTGAAAGTGGTTATGATCGTCGCCACCGCGGCACCTTGCAGGCCAAGCTCCGGCGCGCCGAAATTGCCGAAGATAAAGGCGTAATTTGCCACCGCATTGACGAAGATGCCGCCGGCAGTGATCGCCGTGGCGAAAATCGGGCGGTCGAGAGTGGAGACGAAACTGCGCAGCACGTTGTTGAACAGCATCGGCACCATCGAAAGGACGAGCAGCGTATTATACTCGATAGCCAGCGCGATGATCTGGGGTTCCTGCCCTGTCACGCGCATCAATGGGCCGAGTAGAAGGCACAGACCCATGCCCACGATGCCGGCAAACAGGGCCAGCCACAGCGCCATGCGAACCGATCGGCGCACGGGCCGCAAGGCCGGGGCGCGCTCGCCGAGCTCTGCTGCCGCAACCGGGGCCACGGCGCCGGTCAAGCCGCACAGAGCCCACATGACCAGCCCGAACACGGCTACGGCCAGCGCCGACGCGGCCAGCTGATCCTCACCCAGTCGTGCGATGAAAATCACGTCGATGGCGTAGGTGAGCATCTGCAACAGGTTCGCCGTCGCTAGCGGCCAGCTCAGCCGCAGCGTCGCGCGAAGTTCATCGCGCCAACCATCGCCGCGTGTCCGCGGGGGTGTCAGAGGGGCCAAATCTGCCATGACAAGCCGGCCCGGATATTGTGCCAAGCGTCCAAGACCAATGAGTTCCTGTACCGTGCACGGACTCTGTTGCGAACCTGCCACCAAAATATCACAGTCTCTTTCACGGGCCAGATGTGCTAACAAGCTCGCCTACATCGGAGAAACGAATGCAACTGAAGCCGGCCTTGCCGACCGGATCGGGTAGTTCCGAGCGGAGGAGCGGCGAGCGGCGGCGCGTGCGTCTGCTGGCGCGTGCGCGAGGTGGGGACCGGACATATACGCTTGAGATAATGGATATATCGCAACGCGGCATGCTGCTGCGAGGAGCGGTTCCGCTGGATCAGGGCGACAAGGTAGAGATCGAACTGAGCGATCGCGCGGAGGATAACATTATAGCGACTGTCGCATGGGCGGCAGGCGAGAATCTGGGATGCTATCTCGAACGCGCATTGACGCCAGCCGAACTTGCCCATGCGGCATTGAGGGCAAGGCCATCCAATCTGGTCAACGACCCGATCGGCCAGGAAATCCTTCAGGCATTCGGCGCGCGAATACGACAGCTACGCCGCGCTTCGGACATGACTATGCTGGAGCTGGGAAAAATCGTCGGGGTTTCCAAGCCGACCGTGTGGAAATGGGAATCGGGCAAGGCGCGCCCCCGCGAAGGAGCTCTCGATGCCTTGGCTCAGGCGCTGAACACGACCCCTGCCCTGCTTCTATACGGTGCCGACGAACCGTCAGGGTTTACGCCGTCGCCGCGGGCGCTAGCCGAAGATGGCCCGGATAAAGGGGAAAGCCTGCCCGAATGTATCGGGCGGTGCCGATCCCGCATTGCCCGGCGCGCCGGCGTCGATCCATCCAAAGTCGTTATAACGATCGACTGGGACTGAATTTCTTCAAGGAAGAACAAGAGCGATTCGCTTGGGTAACGATCCCGAGCCGAAAGCCTTCCGCGCAGTGCGGAACTTCCTCCCGTTGCCTCAAAGGTAACTTTTAACCAAGTTTGGTAAGAGCTTGGGCGTCCCGTTTCTGAACACCTTCCAGATTGCGATGCTCGATCAGAATCCCGGAGATTTCATATTTTCGCTATCAATCAATTGCTTAATGGCCACTTGATTGGGGGCGAATGGTCGTCCGATGGATGCTTTAACTTTTGGACGGCTGGACAGGCTTGGGAATTAGGTTACTTGGAAGTTAACCGAACAGACAGCGGAACCGATGGGTCGCGGGCTCCACTGCACATTTCTTAATTATTCGCAGTCCGAACCGGACTGGCGGGAGGGGGCAATGGGCTGGACCCGTTTTGCGTTTCTGACGCTCATCATCGCTGCGCCTGTAAGCGCAGAACAAATCGACAATGCACAATCCTTCGATCTCGCGGTAAAGGGTTCCATTCCCCAACACTGCTCGATGGGATCGATTGCCAATATTGATTTCGGCAATCTGGAGCGGAAGGGGCTGCGCGCGGAAACGCCGGTCGCCTTCAATTGCAACGTCCCCTTCAACATGCGGATCAAGAGCGCAAACGGTGCGCTGATCCATACTGTAATGCCATCGGGGCAGGGTCCGTATGGGGGAAGTGTTCCTTACAGCATCGGCGTGACCATGCCGGTCCGGTACCCGTCGACCCGCGTGCTCCAGCGATCTTTCGATAGCAGGAATTTGCAATCAGGCGGCGATTTTTCCAGCAATGGCGGGATTGCGACCGACGGCATGACGCTGCGCGTGGAAATCGGAAACGGCACCGGCGAAGCGGGACTACTGGCCGGAGATTATTCGGAAACCATCACGATCACCGTGTCACCACTTTAGAGCTTCGTTCACCGGACGAGGCGAGCGGAATTATGCCGGTTGCGATGGGCATCGCATGCACCCGGCTTCGTTATCCAACGATGCACAACCGAGCTGCCACCTAAATTCGGCAGTTCAAATTGAGGGTAGAATACGATGAAAAAACTTCTTCTTGGCGCCGTCGCTCTTGGAGCTATCGCTGCAACTCCGGCTGCTGCTCAGCCAGACCAAATCCACTATGCACGCCCGAACATTGGCGCAACTGGCACTGTTAGCGCGCCTTACGACTTTATTGACGCCCTTATCGTTGGCGGCAACGAGCTCGCTCTCGCCGGCGGTATCGGTACGCGTTACACGACGGAAGCGAATGCTCCCGCCGACAGTACTGCTGCAACCCGCACCGTGAACGTCGTTTTCACGCTGACAGGTTCAGTGAACAAGGATTGTTCGTTCTATTCGGGCAATACGGCCGGCGCACGGAACATCGATTTCGGCGTGATCGGCGTCCGCACGGGCAACAACGAAAACGTCAATAATGCGTTTCAGATGGTCGGCGCTGCAGAAGCCGAAATCCAGACGCTGACTGCGGGTTGCAATTTCAACAATGCCGTTGAAATCAACAAGGATGATGTTCGCGGCATGGTGAACGTCGATGGAAGCGGTTACGACACCAACGAATTCCAGGCGAACATCCCTTACAGCGTCACCGCCAGGTGGAATGGCGTTGGCGTAAGCACCATCGCTGCCGGTTCCAACCAAGAGCTCGAAGTCGGTCTTGCGCAGAACAGCGCCACCAAGCTGCAGGGCGCATGGCGTTCGGCGATGACCATCGACATCAATGCTCCGATTGTCCAGGACAAGGGCCTGGTCGCTGGTACCTACACCGGCAAGACCACGCTTACCTTGCGCGCTCTCTAAGCCTCAGGGTTAAACAACGATGGGCAGGAGAAGGCGAACCGCTTTCTCCTGCCTTGTTGTCAAATTTTTAGATTTTTCTGCCAGACAGTCCGTATCTGTCCACAAGGGGGTCTGCATGCGTCTTATTCAACGCAGCGCGCGTCTTTTCGCCATCTGCCTTTCATTCCTCGCGGCGGCTCTTATCGTTTCGCCGGCTGCTGCCATGCGCGTATCACCGATGGTCGTGGAAATGGAATCGCAAGGATCCGATGCTGTCGCACGTATCGAAGTCCAGAATACCGGCCCTGACACACTTCCGTTCGAGACTCGCATTTTTCGTATGGAGATCGATGAAGACGGAAAGATGACGGAAACCCCCGCGGACGACCAGTTTCTCGTCTTTCCTCCGCAAGGTGCACTTCCGCCCGGTGGCAAACAGGTTTTGCGCTTGCAATGGGTTGGAGATCCCGCGCCTGCAACATCGGAGGCGTACTATATCTCTGTGGAGCAGCTGCCGGTTGAGCTGGCGCCTGGCTCGGACGACGCGGTAGCCGCCAAGGTCCAGGTACTCTATAATATGCGCGCACTCGCCGTTGTTGCCCCTCCGGGGGCAAAGCCGGAGGTAAGCGCGACTTCGGTTAGACCCATAGTTTATCAGCCTCGCCCCGCCGAGGGTCAGAGCGAAGCCCCCGCGCCCGTCGAAGGCGTAGAAGTTATTCTGACCAACCAAGGCCGTCGCCATGCCATGATGTCCAATTTCGGTTGGAAGATGGAAGGTAAGGACAAGAGTGGGCAGTGGCTCAGGGTTGATGTATCACCCGAAGAGCTGACGACTGCGGTCGGAACAGGCTACGTGCCCGCTCTCGGCTCGCGCAAATTCTATCTGCCGATAAGCGGTTTCGGTCCGGAACCGATCAAGTTGACGTTCCAGCAGTGAGGCTTCGGTCACTCCTTCTCTGTTCGATCGCGCTGCCTTCCGTTCTGGGGGGGAGCGCTTTCGCGCAGACGACAGTCACACTGCCAACCACTCCTGTCGAAGAGCCCAAGCCTGCGCCAGGAGTTGATGATCCGCCCGTCCCTGATCCTGCCGATCCCATAATCGTTACCTTGCCCGGACAAGAGCCGGCAATGGAACCCGACCCCACAGGTCTTCAGGGACTGCCGATTGGCGAGCATGGGCGCCCCGACATCAATCCCTATGACCGCGACATAGACATGACCGTCCCGCTCACGTTCCAGTCGGACAGTCTTGGTGAGGTGCCCATCAGGCTGACGGCAGATGATCGGCTACTGCTTGGAACGCGCGAGTTCCTCGGCCTCGTCAAGACGATTCTGAACGCGGAAGCTCATGCTGAACTGGCATCCCAACTTGCCGGCAAGGACCAGTTTGAAACGACAGACCTCGCCGGATCGGGCGTTGGGATCACCTACGATCCCAATACCCTGGCGGTCGTGGTCATTGAGGTGGACGCGGAGAAGCGCGCGGTGCGTGATCTTTTTGCGCCGCCCCGCGACGACGTGACCGACAATTCCCTGCATCCCGCACATGTATCCGGCTATCTAAACTTAAACGTGTCCCAGACCCACATCTGGGAAGATCAAAGCGTCAGACCGCCGACGGTTACTTTCGACGGAGCCGTGCGCGTCGGACGTTTCGTCTTCGAAGGAGATGCGCAGTTCCGCGAACGTTCGGAACTATCTGGCAGCAGCTATACCTTCGAACGAAATTACGCGCGGCTGGTTTACGACCAACCCGAGCAGTTTCGCCGATGGGTGGCCGGTGATCTCGATCCGGAAACGCGCGGACAGCAATCCTATGTTTCCATGGGCGGCGTAGGGGTCCTGCGCCAGCGCCGACGCTTCAATGCGTTTCGTTCGGCGGTCCTTCAGTCGAACCGGGAATTGATCATACAGCGCGAATCTACGGTTCGTTTCTTAAGAAACGGAGCGTTGTACCGCGAAATTCGGCTGGACCCTGGCCGGTACGATTATAGTTCGCTTCCCCTGATCGCGGGAAGCAATGACATCGACATCCAGGTCATCGACGATACAGGCGCGATCCAGAATCTGGGTTACCAGCAGTATCTGGATCCAATAGATCTCGATCCGGGAGATTACGAATACGGCGCGTATGTCGGCCCGACCAGCCGGACCTTCGCGGGGTCGCCGGACTATTCCGGTCCGGTTGCGTTCACAGGTTTTTTTCGCAAGGCATTTTTCAATCGCCCGGCCATCGGAATTGGCTTGCAAGCGAGCCAGAACGTGCAGACTATGACCGGCCAGACGCAGTTCATTCTGCCCAATGGCGGACGCCTCTTGCTCGATGGCGGGGTCAGTAATTCGGACGAGGCGGGCCAGGGTTTTGCAGCGGGCGCAAGCTATGAACATTATTTCGACCGTGTCGGGCTGACCGACAGCTTGACGCTGCGCGCCGACTACATATCGGACCAGTTCGCTACACTCAGCAATCCGGAAGCTTTCAATTCGACGGCCTATACGATTTCTGCCCAGTACACGCGCCAGTTGAACCTGCGGCTCACTTCGACGTCGACGGCCTCCTACATAAAGAGCCGAGGAGGCTTCGGCGACAGCTATCGCTTGGGTACCACGGCTTTTTACCGGTTGGACCGGAAATGGTCGCTGCGAGCCGGAGCAGAATATGCAAAATTCCCCAGCCGTTTCGTTCAGGGTGATGGAATCAGTCTTTCGATCGGTCTGGTCTTCCAGCCGGATTACCGCCGCCGCGCAGAGGCGCGGTACGAGAGTCGAAACAATCTGAGCGAACTTTCCTACAACCAGAGCGGCCTGAATAATCTGAACAGCGTTGGCTTCGGCGGGATAGTGTCGCGCCAGGACGGGCAGGCGCTGGCGCAAGGATACGCTTTCTACGCCGCCAACCGGTTTGACGTATCGGCCAGCCATGCCAGCTTTGGTCCGTCGCTGTCTGACTTTACGGCCGTCAACGCCACCAGCGCACGTGTGGGAACGACCATCGCCTTTGCCGACGGCATTTTCGGCGTGGGCCGGCGCATCAACGATAGTTTCATGCTGCTGCACCCTCATGAGAACCTGGGTGGACGAAGCGTTGTCGCTGGCCAGTCCCTGGCTCAGAATGATTACATCGCAAAAAGCGGTGCCCTGGGCGCGGCGGTGAACAACTTCCTCGGATCCTACGCCAACCAGACAGTGCAATACGATGTCGAAAATCCGCCCGCGGGGTACGATACCGGTCCCGGCGTCTTCAGGGTGCATCCGCCCTACAAAAGTGGTTATGCTGCGCGCATCGGTACGGAGGCTTATGCAAGTGCGATGGGCACATTGCTCCTCGCGCCGAAGAACCCCGTTTCGCTAGTGGGCGGGCGCGTCACTCTTCAGGATGTCCAGGACGGTGAAAATCCGCAGCCGCTACCGTTCTTCACCAATTCGGTGGGGCGCTTCGCAATATCGGGCCTTATTCCGGGCCGCCGATACCTGATCGAGACATATGGCCGAAACGGTACTATCGGATATCGCATCGACTTCACTGTGCCGAAGGATACGGACGGACTGTTCGATCTGGGACGGATCGGGCCCACCGGGGCAAGCGTCGGCGAAGATCAAGCCACCCCGCCGGAAGCTACGCCGGAGAGCGATGAGATCGAGGGGAGGCCCGCTGGAGAAGTGGATCAGTCTGCGGAAGCACTCGAGGTGCGCGAGGACGCTGTTTCAACGGCACCGCAGGTGAGCCTTCTCAGCGAGGTATTCGCTTCGCCTAGGCGATCGCCCCGACCCGTCGTGGTGGCGACCCTCGACGATCGTGACGGATCGGCACCGACATCTGAACAAACGGATGCAGTTTGATGCGAAAGTTGATCGTATCAGATTATTCGAAACCGGAAGGTAATATCACATGATAGCCCGCTTCCTAACGACATGTCTGATGGCCTGTGTCGCCATCCCCGTTGCTGCCCAGCCGCAAGGAAATCCCAGCGAGTTGCCAACGACGGGTTGCCGCATTCGTGTCACGCCGAGTCCGGCGAGTTGGATTATCGCCGGATACGATCCGTTCGCCAACGAAGAGGCACAAGGGACGTACAGTGTCACCTACGTCAACGACAGCGACGGCGTGTGCGCCTTCACTCCGAGTTTCGAGCTGCGTGAGCCGCCTCTGGGCCTTTCCGACGGTTTGGAAGCACCCCTCAAATACGCCATTGTGGATCTGACCGAAGCACGCGATGTAACACCGCGCAGCGGCCGTACTTTTGCCCGCAATGCTAGCGCGACGATCTCTCTCGATCCGAGTGAAAGCCGGACGATCCTTTACAGGTTCGTACCGGACACAAGAGGCGTGAAACGCGATGGCACATTCTCGCAAGAAGTTACGATCGAGGCCGTCGACCGGCGTTTCAACACGATTGGCGGCGCACCGTTAGCGTTGGGGTTGACCGTGCTACCATCGGCCCGCATCGGTCTATCCGGGGCCTACACAGTCTCCGGAGGTCAGGCGACCGTGGATCTCGGCCCGCTGCGCGAAGGTGTGGCACCCGTCCCCCTTCAGTTGCGTCTAAGCAGCACGGGGCCTTACGAAATCGACATCGTATCGGCCAATAATGGGCGTTTGCGCCTCGGTTCGAGCGAATGGTCGATCCCCTATTCCGTCGCGATTGATGGCCAGGTTACGAATCTTGGGGCGCCGGCATCGATTGCCAATCGCCCGGAGAGCGGGCTGAGGCGGGATTCGCTGCCAATGCGGTTTGTAATCGGAAAGATCGACGATGTCCGGGCTGGCTCATATACGGACACTTTATCGATTTCAGTCAGAGCTCGTTGAACAGATAACCGGCAAAGGCCACCCGAATGTGGCGATTTACCGGATTTTAGGGTCATCGGCGTAATCATCGTCCTGAAGTTCAGCCGAACTGAAAGGACGCGTGATGTACAGGACGACCATTCTCGCTGCCGGGACCGCAGCGCTGCTCCTGCAGCCTGTCGTAGCCTTTGCCGCCAGCCAGACTTTCAATTTGCGCCTAACTGTACCGGAATTGTGCAAGTTGGGGCACATTCCGGCGGGCTCGATCAGTCGCGTCGGAGATGCGTATTCGCTCGGGACATTCAGGGAATATTGTAACTCGCCAAGGGGATATACGGTCCAGGTGAACTATACTCCGGGCGCGCTCCGGGGGGCCATCTTGGCGGCAGGATCGGATTCGATCATTCTTGACGGGTCAGGTCGTGCGGTACTCAGCCGAAGTGCGGGGCCGAGGATAAGGAGCCGCGACGTTTCCATTGCCCCCGGAGCGAACGGTTTCGACACCAATCATCTCCAGTTTGATATCATTCCAGGATAGGCCGGAAATCAGCGGTTGTGGCAGTGGCGTCCTTGCCGCTACTCACGAACTGGAATTAAAAAGGGCGGCGCCTTGCGGTGCCGCCCTTTCGTGATCTCGAAACGAGATCGAAGCGTAAGCGAAAAGCTTACTTGAGTTCGACGGTACCGCCGGCTGCTTCGATCTTGCCCTTGATTTCTTCG
>TARA_R100000049_G_scaffold5012_1_pt1 | contig 10894 bp, 12 predicted proteins | sample TARA_R100000049 | Tara Oceans TARA_R100000049 (sample SAMEA2619992) | marine metagenome | biome: marine biome (ENVO:00000447); feature: mesopelagic zone (ENVO:00000213) & marine oxygen minimum zone (ENVO:01000065); material: "saline water (ENVO:00002010), including plankton... | reverse complement strand
GAGTTTGGATTCACATTGCAGGCTGTCGAAGGTGTTTCTTAGGAAAGCCTTGTGTCAAGCTCTGAGCAGAAACCGCCGTAAGGTCAAAATCTTAAACGAGGCGGAGACTTAGCTCTACTTTGGGCCGCTTTGCGGGATTGCGGCTTTGTGGGCTAGGAGCCACATAAGAGCGTCGCGGTAGAAAGCCAAAGCGTACTGCATCGGGGACAACTGACAGCAGACGACGGGCTTGTCCTGCCATCATAGCCCGATCGGTTTCACCGCATCCAGAACGACGAATGCGCAGCCCTTGGGCTGCGCATTCGCTGATGGTGAGCATAGGTTTTCGTGCTGTCACATTGGCGGTCCAGCCTTGTCCGTCCTCCCTTTCCTGAAACCTCGATCTGCCCCCATGAACGCCTCCAGCATGTGCGGAATCAACGTTGTTGCATCGACCGCCTCGCCATAGGCCTGCGCGTGCAGCGTGGCGTAGCGGTCGAGGTCGGCTTTCAGGCTGGCCGGGCACGCGAAGGTCAGCTTGATGGTTTCGGTCTTGGGCAGCGGTCCCAGCCGCAGCTTGCGTGTCGTGCTCATTGTGAAACTCCCCTGTTGAAGATCACTGGCTGGTAGGGCCGCAGCACCAGATCCCGATTGACGATGATCCGCACCGGCAAGCCGGGGCGGCTGGTCAGCGTGGGCTGGATGTTGAGATTGCGGCGCGTCACTTCCTGGCCGATCTGGTTCACCGTGTCCTGCACGCTGTCGCGGCCGGCGATGATGACGCGGTTGCCGTCCTGGCGGTTCTCCGGCGCGGCCAGTTCGGCGCCGACGCCCAGCAGCGTGGTCAGCACGGCGCCGGCGAAGATGCGATTCCAATGCCAATCGACGCCATCCTCCAGGCCGGCATACCCGGCCGGGTCGGTGCCGACCAGGTTATCGAGCGTCAGCGAAGACGTATCCGGCAGGATCACCCGGTTCCACACCACCTGCACGCGGGTCTGCCCGTAGCTGACCTGGCTGTTGTAGCGGCCCAGGATGCGCGATCCCTGCGGAATCAGCAGATGCCGGCCAGTGGCCGTGTCATAGACCGGCTCCGTCACCGTGGCGATCACGTCGCCCGGCAGATCGGACTTGATGCCTGTCACCAGCGCCCCGGCGATCACCGTACCGGCCATGACCTGATACGGTGAGCTGGGCAGTTGCAGGTTTCCGGTATTACGGGTTTCCGTAGAGCCGGATTGCAGGAACGCCTCTTTCTGCTCTTGCCGGTTCTGCATGGCGGTCGGGTCGGCCGACTGCGCTGCCGTGGAGGCCAGACCGGCGGCCATCGGGTCGAAGGCCGCCAAGGCATTGCCCATGCCGGGTGTGCCTGACGACGCCTGCGCCACCTGAACGGCGGCCTGTCCCTGGTTGCCCGTGCGGAAGAATACGGGCGAGGCTGCGGCTTCCTCGGCTTCTTTATCCAGCGCCAGCCGCTCGGCTTCGGCGGCATCGTGGCCGGGCGGTGTATAGCTGGCCATCGCCGGTTGCCGGGACTGCACGATGGCCGGGCCAAGGTCGCCCGGCAGCGGCGGCCCCAGTTCGGGCACCCCGGACGGCAAGGCCGGTGGCGGCAACTGGGAATAGTCCGTGGGGAGTTGGTCGAGTCCTTCGGAGCGCGAGACGCGATCGACGTTGTATAGCTCGGCCGGATCGCTGCCACTCCGGGGCTGTGACGGCTGCAAAGACCAGAGGGTGATGCCCAACACCGCGACGGAAAGCCCGCCGACGAGCGCGGCCAGGGTGCGCCGGTTCAGCCGTGTGACTGGACGCGGCTGGGCGCGCAAGGTCACTGTGTCGGGCGCTACCTTGCCGGCCTGCGGCGCGGCAAGGTCAGGGATGTCGTCCTGGCTCATGGTCAGTTCCTCCGCGTCACGCCATCGGTGCGCTCGATGCGCACCACGTCGCCCTTGTCACCGCCGAGGCGCAGTTCGGCCGCACCGAACAGCCGATCGACGATGTAGTACGGCGAGCGGAAGCGGTAGTTGACCAGTTGCCCGTCGCCCTGCGCGCCAATCACGAACAGCGGCGGCAGCTCGCCTTGGGCGATGCCGGCCGGGAACTGGATATAGACTTTCTCGCCATCGTCGAAGGCGCGCAGCGGCTTCCACGGCGGATTGCTGCCGCTGATGGCGTAGCGGAAGCGCAGGTTCTCCAGCGACAGCCCGGTATCGACCGGCGCGGCGACGCTGGCCGCCTGTGCCTGGCGCTGCAAGGCCAGCATCCGGTCGCGCGGGTAGTCCCAGGACACCGATGCCATCCAGGCGCGTTCGGTCGAAGTCAGCTCCAGCAAATACGTCCGGCGGCTGGTGGTGATGACCAGATTGGTTTTCAGGCCCGAGCGGATCGGCTTGACCAGCACATTGACACGCAGCTCGTCGCCGCTGCCGCTGGAGGTGTCGCCGACGATCCAACGCACGGTATCGCCAGCCGCCACCGTCACCAGTTCCTCGCCCGGTTGGAGCGAAATCATCGTCACGCGCCCGACCGCCGCATAGACCTGGTACAGCGCGCCGTCGCTGTACGGCCAGACCTGAATCGCATTGACATAGCCTTCGCGCGTGGGCGCAACACGCGCTTCCTCGTTGGCACGCGATACCCGCTTTGCCTCATCGGCCGGTTCCGGCGTGGACGGGGTTTCGTCCACGTCCGGCAACGGCTTCAATTGCCCCGGTAGCGGCAAGGGCCTGGGAACAGCGACCACCGCCAGCGGCTTGGGTGGCTCCGGCAGCCGCTGTGCTTGCACCGGCTCGTCGAGTGAGATGGTCGGCGGCTTGCCTTGGGTGGCGCAGCCGGCCAAGGCAAGCAGGATCAATGGCAAAGTGACAAGACGATAAGACAGTTTCATGGCTTGGCTCCTTCGGACGCATCCAGTTCGCGGCTCCACGACAGCCCGTTGACGTAAATGCCCAGTGGGTTCTTGCGCAGGCGCTGTTCGGTGCGCGGGGTTTGCAGGACGATGGAAATGACGGCGGTCCAGCGTTCAGTGCCCGCTGGCGCGCCATTGATGAAGCGCTGTTCGGTCCAGCGCACGTTGAACGACGATTCGCTGGCACGCACGACGCTGCTGATCTGCACCGTCACCGACTCGCGGCCAATACGGGCGAAGGGATCGTTGTTGCGGGCGTAATCATTGAGCACCGCTGCGCCCCGGTCAGTGGTGTAGTCGTAGGCATCAAGCCAGTTCTGTCGTACCACGATCGGGTCGATGGACAGCGAGCGCACCAGCATCACGAAGCGCGCCAGATGGTGAGCAATCTGCGCGTCGCCGGGTCGGTACGATGTGGCCGCTTCGCCCACGGCGCGAACCTGTCCGCTCTGGTCTACCTCCACCACATAGGGCGTGACGATGGACTGCGCCGAGCGCCAGACCAGGCCGCCGGCCATCAGCAAGGCCAGCACCAGACAGCCGAAAGCCATCAGGCGCCAGTTCTTCGCCTGCACACGGGCCGAGCCGATGCGCTCGTCCCACACCTGGGCGGCGGATTGATACGGCGTGGCAGGCTGCGGCGTATCGGCGTAGCGCACCTGCGGTCGTTTGAATCGCATGGTTAGTCCTCCTTATGAATCTGAATCCCGAAGGCTCGGGGCGCTGCCCGACCCACCGCCATCGCCACCGCGCAGCGTGTGCGCGACCGTGGTCGCCGCATGGCTGATCTGCTGGCGTCGATGCAGGCGCCTGGCCCATGCGGGTTGTGCTTTCGCACCGGCGTCGGTGGCCGGCTCTTGGGCCGCAGCGCCTTGGGCGGTGGCACCCGCCGCCGTACTGCCGCCAGACGCGGCGCCGGCCCCTCTGGTCTGGAAGGCGGAAGCGGCGCGATCCTTGAGCGATTGCGCGCCGGTCTTGGCGACGTTGCCCAGGCCCGCCGCTGCGCCCTTGAGGCCGCCACCGGCAGCGGCGGAGCCGGCCTGGAACGCCGAACGCGCACTGCTGGCCGTTGAGGCGGCCATCTTCGCGGCGGCCGGTGCCATGCGCGCACCTGCCGCGACAGCGCCGCCTACGCCAGTGGCGGCGGCGCCGACGGCAACGGCCGTTCCAGCAGCACCGACAGCGGCACCCGCCATTGCGCCCGCACCGAGCTGCGGGCCGCCGGAAATCAGCCCGGTAGCGATACCCGGCCCGAAGATCCCCAGCGCGAGCAAAGCCAGCGACGCCAGCATGACCACCAGCGCGTGGTCGATGGACGGCTCATCCGGTACGGTCTGGAATTCGGCGAATATCCCGGTGCCGATGCCGACGATGACAGCCAGCACCAGCACCTTGACGCCCGAGGCCACCACGTTGCCCAGCACCTTCTCGGCCAGGAATGCGGTCTTGTTCCAGAGCGCGAACGGCACCAGCACGAAGCCGGCGAGCGTGGTCAGCTTGAACTCGATCAGGGTGATGAAAAGCTGCACCGCCAACACGAAGAAGCAGACGATGACCACCAGCCAGGCCAGGAACAGGATGACGATGATGTCCAGATTGGCGAACACGGCGGGAAACCCGGTCAGTTCGCCGATCTGCTCCACGATCGGCGCGCCGGCGTCGATGCCGGTCTTCGCCAGCCGCCCCGGCTGCAAGAAGGTCTCCATCGTGAGCGAGCCGGTGGCGGTCAGCCCCAGTCCGGCGAAGGAACGGAAGACGATGCCGGCCAGCCAGTTGAAGTTGCCGATGATGTAGGCGAACGCGCCGACATAGAGCACCTTGCGGATGAGCTTTGCCATCACGTCATCGCCTTGGCCGGTGGCGTGCCCCAGTGCCCAGTACAGGCCGGCGATGGTCATGTCGATGACGATCAGGGTGACGGTCAGGAAGGCGACTTCGCCTTGCAGCAGCCCGAATCCCGAGTCGATGTATTGCGAGAATGTATTGAGGAAGCGGTCGATGACCGTCACGTCATTCATGGGATCGCCTCCGTAGCCGCAGTGTCAGGCGCATCGGGCGCGGCTTCATCGTCGATGGGTGCATCGAAACTCGGCGGAACCGGCGGCAATTCGTCCAGGGTGTCGTACTCGTCCGGGCCAGTGTCGCCGGCGAAGAAGCGGAGCCGGAACGCTTCGGCGGCGGCCCTGCAAGCGTCCTCGCCCACGGCTTGCCGGTCGGCCGCGCATTGCGCGCGCAGAGCCTTTAGCCGCACAGGATCGGCGACCAGTGTTTCGGTCAGGTCTTCGATGGGCTGCTGACCGCAGGCCGCCAGCAGTGCGGCCAGCAGCAATACCGGCAACATGAGGACGCATCGCATGGCGGCCTCCGTCAGTTGCCGTAGAACTGGACCGGGTGCGGCGTGTACGGCGTGCCTTCGCCGAGGAAACGCCGCCGCACTTCGCGGGATCGCTCGATCTCCGCCGCCTGGCGGGCCAGTTCGAGCGACGCGGCACGCTCCTGCGTCAACTGGAGTTGCTGCGCCTGGATGGACTGCTTGGCCTGCAAGGCGAGAAGCTGATTGGTTGCCTGCATGGCCTGCAAGGCGCCGGTGGCCGACTGGCTCTGGCCTACCAGATCGGCCAGCGCGCCTTCATCTTCGCGCAGATTCTCAGAGACCTGCGCCTGCATCCGCATCGCGGTGTGCAGGCCATTGAGCGTGTGCTTCCAGCGTTCTTGGGCATCCTGGTACATCTGATCGCCGCTGACCGTGGCGGCGTACTGCTCCGGGTAAAGCCGCGCGAACTCCTGGTCGAGGTTCTGCACGTCGTAGGCCAGCCCTTGCGCCTCGGCGATGAGGCGTTCGGTGGTGGCCAGCGTGGAGCGCAACCGATTGACGATGTTGAAGTCGAGGCTGGTCAGGTTGCGCGCCTGGTTCGTCAACATCTGGGCTTCGTTCTGGAGCTGGTTGATCTGGTTGTTGATCTGCTCCAACGTGCGGATCGCGGTCAGCGTGTTCTGCACGAAGTTCGAGGGATCGAACACGGTGAACGCCGATGCCGGTGGCGTGGCCAGCAGCGACACCGACAGCACGGCGGCGAGGGTCGTGGAAAGCACACGGGTCTTCATGGCAGGTTCTCCTGTGGTTGGGAAAGGAAGGAAGCGGCTGCCGGTGCGGACGGCAGCAGGTCGGCGGCCCAGCCGAGGCCGCGATCGCGCAGCCACGCGCCGGCGAAGCCGGGCAATCCGGCCTCGGCCAGCACGCGGTCGATGTCGCGCTGGTCCTGCGGTGTGGAAGCACCCGCAAAGGCCAGCGTTGCCGGCCCCAGGTCGAGGTCGAACAGGCGGTTGCCCAGGCGCGACTGGTAGTAGTAGTCGCGCTTGGGCTGTGCGGTGGCGACGATCTCGATCTGCCGGCCGTTGAGGCCGAAGCCCTGGTAGATCGTGCGAATCTGCGGCTCGGTCGCCTGCGGGTTGGGCAGGAAGATGCGGCTGGCACAGCTTTCGATGATCGCGGGCGCGATGCTCGAATCCTTGATATCCGCCAGACTCTGTGTGGCGAAGATCACCGACACGTTCTTTTTGCGCAGCGTCTTGAGCCACTGGCGGATGCGCGCGGCAAAGGCCGGCTCATCGAGGAACAGCCAGGCTTCATCGAGAATCAGCAGTGTGGGCGCGCCATCGAAACGCTCGTCGAAGCGGGCGAACAGGTAGCGCAACACCGCCTGCACCGCGGCGGGGCTGTGCATCAGTTCTTCCATCTCGAAGCCCTGCACGTCGCCGCTGCCCAGCCGGTCGCTTTCGGCGTCCAGCAGCTTGCCGTGGGCGCCACCGATGACATACGGCGCCAGCGCCTGGCGCAGCACGTTCGATTGCAGCAGCACGGAAAACCCGGTCAGCGTGCGCTGCTCCACGGGCGCCCCGGCGAGACTGACCAGCGCCGACCAGATGGCCGCCTTCTCGTCGGGGCCGACCGTCACACCCTCGTGCAGCAGGCGGCCTTCCAGCCATTCGGCCGCCCAGGTGCGGTAGCCTTCACGGTCGATGCGTGCGAGCGGCTGGAACGCGATGCCGCCATCGGCACCGAGGTCGTAATGCTCGCCGCCCAGGCCGAGGATGGTGGCGCGCATCGAGCGGCCCATATCGAACGCGAATATCCGCGAACCGGGATAGCGGCGGAACTGCATCGCCAGCGTGGCGAGCAACACCGACTTGCCCATGCCGGTCGGGCCGGCGACCAGCGTGTGCCCCACGTCGCCGATATGCGTCACCAGCCGGAACGGCGTGGCGCCGTCGGTGCGCGTGACGATCAGCGGCGGGCCGTCCAGGTGGTCGTTCTTCTCCGGCCCGGCCCATACCGCCGATACCGGCATCATGTGCGCCAGGTTCAGCGTGGAAACGATAGGCTGGCGCACGTTGGCGTAGGCGTTGCCGGGGATCGAGGACAGCCAGGCATCCACCGCGTTGAGCGTTTCGGGGATGGTGACGAAGCCACGTCCTTGGATGACGCGCTCCACCAAGCGCTGCTTTTCATCCGCCACGGCAGGGTCGGCGTCGAGCACCGTCACCGTCGCGGTGAGATAGCCGAAGGCGACCTGATCGCTGCCCAGCTCCTGCAAGGCCGCGTCGGCATCCGCCGCCTTGTTACTGGCGTCGGTGTCCACCAGCGGGCTTTCCTGTTGGAAAATGGTTTCGCGCAGCAGCGCCACCACGTTCTTGCGCTTGGCGAACCACTGGCGGCGCAGGCGGCCGAGTTCCTTTTCCGCCTCGGCCTTGTCCATGCACAGAAAGCGTGTGTTCCAGCGGTAGGCAAAGCCCAGCCGGTTGAGGTCGTCCAGCAGCCCCGGCCAGGTCGAGGTCGGAAAGCCCCGCACCGACACCACGCGCAGAGGCTGGTCGTTCAGCACGGGCGCGAGGCCGCCGATCAGCGCGGAGTCGGCCAGCAGCGCGTCCAGGTAGAACGGCACGTCCGGCACGCCGATGCGGTACTGCCGCGTCGAGACGGTCGAGTGCAGGTAGGTCAGCGTCTGACCGTCATCCAGCCAGGCGATCTCCGGCATCACGCCATCGAGCAAGTCGAACACGCGATCGGTTTCCGCGACGAAGGCATCCAGCCGTCCCTGCCAATCCACTCCTTCGCCGGGCGCGTTCTCGTAGAGCACCTTGGCCGCGCGGGCGCGGGATTCCTCCGCCGGCAGGAAGGCCAGCGTCAGGTAATAGCCACTCTCGAAGTGCTGGCTCGCTTCCTCGAACGCGGCGCGGCGTTCCTCATCCACCAGCCAGGACAAGGCTTCAGGAAAGTCCGCCTGCGGATAGTCCGCTGCCGGCTGGCGCTGGGCCTCGATGAACAGCGCCCAGCCCGAACCCAGCCGGCGCAACGCGTTGTTGAGCCGCGCCGTGGTGGCGATCATTTCGCCTTGCGTGGCGCTGTCCAGGTCCGGCCCGCGAAAGCGGGCCGTGCGCTGGAACGCCCCGTCCTTGTTGAGCACCACGCCCGGCGCGACCAACCCGGCCCAGGGCAACCAGTCGGCCAGCAGCGCGGGACGCTGGCGGTATTCGGCAAGGTTCAGCATCGCGGCGTCCCCCTACACGTCCAGCAGCGGCTTGTGCTTGATGTGCCGGGCGAAGACCTGCATGAACTGCGGATCGAGGCGCGCCCCCCAGACCGCCAGCGAATGGCCGACGATCCACAGCACCAGGCCGGGAATCCACAGTTGCAGGCCCAGCCCCACGGCGGCGGCCAGGGTGCCGTTGGCGATGGCCACCGTGCGCGGCGCGCCGCCCAACAGGATCGGCTCGGTCAGCGAGCGATGCAGGGGAATCTCGAAGCCGGGCGCAAAGCCCGGTGTTCCTTCGTTGGCGGCGCTCATACGACGGCCCCGCCGGAGAAGCTGAAGAAGGACAGGAAGAACGAGGACGCGGCGAAGGCAATGCTCAACCCGAACACGATCTGGATCAGCTTGCGGAAGCCGCCGGACGTGTCACCGAAGGCCAGCGCCAGGCCTGTGGCGATGATGATGATGACCGCGACGATGCGCGCCACCGGCCCCTGGATGGATTCGAGGATGGCTTGCAGCGGCCCTTCCCAGGGCATCGAGGAGCCGGCGGCCTGTGCTGTAGTGGCCATCAGCAGGAACACGAGCGCCAGCAGCAGCCCCTGTTGCGCCGGCTCGGCCAGGCAGCGCAGGCGGGCAAGACGGAAAAGCGGATTTACGGAAACGCGCAAAGCATGAGAAGGCGTCATGGCAGTTCTCCAGTGGGATCAGGGGACGGGGAGGAAGTCGGCGACAGCTCGGGAAACGGCGTTTCCAGCGCGTCGGCCAGTTGGTAGCCCGTGGCGTCGTGACCGACGACACGGGTGATGCTTTCGACGTGGCGCTGGCGGCCACGCCCGGCGATGCGCACCACGACGTTGATGGCGTCGGCGATCAACGCGCGCGGCGCGTTCGCGGCGACTTCGAGAATCAGTTGCTCCAGGCGCAGCAGCGCGCCTTGCGCGGAACCGGCGTGGATAGTGGCGATGCCGCCCGGATGGTCGGTGCCCCACAGCTTGACGAGATCCAGCGCCTCGCCGCCGCGCACCTCACCGACCACCACGCGGTCGGGGCGCAGCCGCATCGTGGCCCGCGCCAGATCGCGCATGGAGGCCACATTGCTGTGCGTGCGCAGCGGCACATGGTCGCGGGCCACGCATTGCAGCTCCACCGTGTCTTCGAGCACGAGGATGCGGTCGCCGGTGGTGGCGATCTCGGCCAGCAGCGCATTGGCCAGGGTCGTCTTGCCGGTGCTGGTGCCGCCCGCGATCAGGACGTTTTGCCGCTCGCGCGTGGCGCGGCGCAGGAACTCGGCCTGCGCCTCGGTCAGGATGCCGTCGGCCACGTAGCGATCCAGGCTGATGACGTTGATGGCACGCTTGCGCAGCGCAAAGGCCGGTCCCGGCGCCACCGGCGGCAGGACGCCCTCGAACCGTTCGCCCGTCTCGGGCAGTTCGGCGGACAGCAGCGGCTGGCCGCGATGCACTTCCGCGCCGACGTGGGCGGCCACCAGCCGGATGATGCGTTCGCCATCGGCCTCGGACAGTTCCACGCCCAGCGGGGCGCGGCCGGACGACAGGCGATCCACCCACAGCGTCCGGTCGGGGTTGAGCATGATCTCCACCACGTCCGGGTCTTCCAGCGCGGCGGCGATCACCGGCCCCATCGCCGTGCGCAGCATCTGGATGCGGCGATCCAGAGAGGCTGCGGTGGACGTCTGTGGAACGGCGCTCATGAGGCACGCTCCGCAGTTCGTTCGTGGGCCTCGGCCAGTGTCGCCGCGTCCCCCATCCGCATCCCGAACTCATGATCCTGGGGGTGCAGTTCCTCCACCACGTCACGCACCAGGCTGCGGCCGCGCAGCAGGTGGCGGCCCAGTTGTTCGACGAACTGCTCGAAACGCGCCTTGCCCTGGGCGCGGGCGGCGTCCTGATGCGCTTCGGGCACCGGCGTGCTGACGGTCAGGAAGTAGCGCACGAACAGCGCCAGCGTCTCGATCTCGATGTTCTGGTCGCGCTCCAGCTTCTCGAACTGGCGCGACAGGCGATCCAGCCGCTTGGCGATGGCGGCCTCGCGCTGGTCGGCCGCGTCCGGCGACAGCCAGGACGCCAGCGCCGCCGCGACGATGCTGGACTTCGAGACGCCTTTCTTGGCGGCCAGCTCGTCCAGGCGCTTGGCGTGCTCGGGATGGATAAAGAGGTTCAGGCGGTATCGGCTCATAGCTGGATTCCGTCATCGGGATTGAGGGAAGCCAGCCGCGCCACGCGCTGCATGGCGGGGTCGAGCTGGCCGGGAAGAACCGGCGGCAGGTCGTCGTCATCGAGCAGCGACAAGTCGCTGGCCGGGTGTTCAGGCTCGGGGCTGTAGGCGACGGCCTCGGACAGTTCGGGCTGGCGGCGCGGGCCGCCGTCATCGGTGCCGCCCAGGCCATCGGCGGATGCGGCAGCCGATGCGGCGGGCACGGCCGGAATCGCCAACTCGGTCCAGTCGTCGGCGC
>TARA_R100000049_G_C1956160_1_pt1 | contig 10905 bp, 12 predicted proteins | sample TARA_R100000049 | Tara Oceans TARA_R100000049 (sample SAMEA2619992) | marine metagenome | biome: marine biome (ENVO:00000447); feature: mesopelagic zone (ENVO:00000213) & marine oxygen minimum zone (ENVO:01000065); material: "saline water (ENVO:00002010), including plankton... | reverse complement strand
GCCAGCGGCGCGCCGCGCCGCGCGCCGATCATCAGGTTGTCATGGCCCTTGAAGATCACGGCGAGCGAGAACGCGCCATGGAGGTTTTTAAGCGCCTCGGTCATCGCCTCTTCGGGCGTCATCCCGTCATCGAGGAAGCTGGTAATCAGCTGCGCCGCAATCTCCGTATCCGTTTCAGATTCAAAGACATAACCCTTTTTGCTCAGCCGCTCCGCCAGTTCCCGGTAATTCTCAATAATGCCGTTATGGACGAGCGCGATCTGCTGGGTCATATGCGGATGGGCGTTGACCTCGTTCGGTACGCCATGGGTCGCCCAGCGGGTATGGCCAATCCCGGCAAGACCGGAAAGCCCATCCGTTTTCAGCACTTTTTCGAGATTTTCGAGTTTGCCTTCCGCGCGACGGCGATCGATCCCGTCCTTGGTTAGCGTCGCGATCCCGGCGCTGTCATAGCCGCGATATTCAAGGCGCTTCAGCCCGCCGACTAACGACGGCACCACATCCTGTTTGCCGAGAACCCCGATAATTCCACACATATTTCGCGTACCTTATAATAAAAACAATATAGTAGCGTTATTTCGTAACTTTTTTCTTTAAGTCACGGAACCGCTTAGCCCAGCCGGCTTTCTGTTTCTCATCGGCCCGTTCTATCCCGAGGGCGTCGGCCTCGACATTCTTCGAGATGGTGCTGCCCGCGCCGATAATGGCCCCGTCGCCGATCTTTACCGGCGCGACAAGCGCAGTATTGGAGCCGATGAAGGCCCCCGCCCCGATATCGGTCTTGAACTTGTCATAGCCGTCATAATTGCAGGTGATCGTGCCGGCGCCGATATTCGCCTCTGCGCCCACGCGGGCATCGCCGATATAGGAGAGATGGCTGACTTTCGCGCCGCTCTCAAGCCGGGATTTCTTGATCTCGACGAAATTGCCGATTTTCACATTGTCGGCGATCTCGGCGCCCGGGCGCAGCCGAGCAAATGGACCAATCTGCGAATTCTCACCGATGGTTGTCCCTTCCAGATGGCTGTAGGCCTTGATGCGGACATTATCTCCGACCGTCACCCTGGGTCCGAAGAAGGCGCCGGGCTCGATCACCACATCACGCCCCAGTTTCGTATCATGGCTGAACCAGACGGTCTCGGGATCGATCAGCGTCGCGCCCTCCGTCATCGCCGCCGCACGCCAGCGGTTCTGCGCGATGGCTTCGGCCTCGGCAAGCTGCAGACGGTTGTTGACGCCGAGAAGCTCTTCCTCCTCGCCCTTCACATAGGCGCAAGTGAGACCCTTTTTAATCGCGATCTCGACGATATCGGTCAGGTAATATTCGCCCTTGGCATTCTTGTTATCGACCGCGTTGATCAGATCGGCGAGATGGGCGCCATCGATGGCCATGACCCCGGAATTACAGAGCCGGACGGCGCGTTCTTCCGCGTTCGCGTCGGCAAATTCGACAATGGCGGTGAGGTTACCGCCCGCATCCGTCACCAGCCGGCCATATTCCAGCGGATCAATCGGCTCGAACCCCAGCACGACAACAGCGCAATTCCCGCTTGCGCGGCGTTTCTCGATCATCTTGTGGAGCGTTTCCGCCTCGATCAGCGGGGTGTCGCCATAGAGAATGAGCACATCGCCCGCAAACCCTTCAAGCGCGTCAAGCGCCGCGGCGACCGCATGGCCGGTGCCCAATGCCTCCTGCTGTATGGCAATCTCGGCGGGCGCAACCTCCTCCTGCACGCTTTCCATGGCGGGCGATGTCACGACCACGACTTTGGCCGGATCAAGCGCCCCCACGGTCCCCAGAAGGTGGGAAATCATCGGTCGTCCACCGATTTCATGCATGACTTTCGGCTTGGCCGATTTCATGCGGGTTCCGGCTCCGGCGGCAAGGACAACGGCGGCAATAGAGGTCATTTTACGATACGGCCTTTTTACATACTCACGATTTCGGCTTTAATAACACCTAACCATAGACTAAAAACAAATAAAATAATGTTACCGGATTTTTCAAAAATGCAGAATTTTAGCCTAATTTTCGATCTCGACGGCACACTGGTAGACAGCGCGCCCGACCTTTTCGCCGCGCTCAACTTTTGCCTGAGCCATGCGGGGCGGGAGACGATCGACCTTGACCATGTTCGCCATATGGTCGGCCAAGGCGCGCGGGCGCTGCTGGAAAAAGGGCTGATCAGGACGGGCGGCATGCTGGAACGGGACGAATTTGAGGCGCTCGCCCAGGAATTCTTTCTGTTCTATGAAGATCATCTGAGCGATGCGACCCTACCCTATCCGGGCGTGGTAAACGCGCTTGAGACGTTCCGGGCGGAAAATGTGCCGCTTGCCGTCTGTACAAACAAGCCCGTTGGTTTTGCCCGGAAACTGCTTGATGAGCTGGAGATGAGCCGCTATTTCCGTGCCGTGACTGGCGGCGACAGCTTCAAGATGCGCAAGCCCGCCGCGGGCCATATCACGGGCACGCTCGCCGAGATGGCGCATCGCGGCGATGCTGCCTTCATGATCGGCGATTCCGCCACCGACATCAACGCCGCCCACAACGCCAGCATTCCCTGCATCGCGGTCAGCTACGGCTATACGGAAACCCCGGTCCACGATCTCGGTCCTGACCATATCATCGATCACTTCGATGAGCTGGTTCCGCTGATCCGGCGCCTCACGGAGACCCCGGCCTAATCCCCCTGATAGCGCATTTCCCTGAGGTCGATAATAGCTTCTTCTTTCGGGACAAGGACTGTATTGAAAACCATGCGCCACACTCCCTGAGTGAAAATTTTCAAATAGTATGTCTGTCCTTCCACGACATCCAATGTCAGCGGTTCGTCCACCGCGATAACGTCTGTCCGAAATTCATGCATCCCCGGATCAGTTTGAAAGGTGATATATCCGCCTCGGTTCAATGATCCGACCTGTTGTCCGTTGTCCAAGAATGGTGAGGTTACACCGGATCCCCGGAACTGATCCAAGCGATACACATAAATGAGCGCCTTGCCGGGTTCGGGCTTCAGGTCCGGCGTGGCGGAGCTTTGCTCGGAGAAGGTAGGACCGGTCGCCGTGCAGCCTGCGAGAATGACAAACGCAAGAACGGAAAGAATAGAACGCATAAAAAACACCTGACTGGATTGAGATAGATTATTTTTACTATCGCAATGCGGTGGTCTGCGCAATCTGTAATTTAGTGAACTGCCCTAGTCTTCGCCCTTGAAGATCGGCAGTTTGGCGATTTTCTTACCAGAGGGAATATCGCGGGAGAAGATCCAGTCGGCGATGTCCTTCCAGACGATCGGCGCCTGCAGGTCGCGCATCAGCATATGCCAGCCGTCCTCATAGAAGACGATATCCGTCCCTTCGGGCAGGCGGGCGGCGATTTCCTCTACCGGTTTCTTTGGTACCAGCTGATCATTCGCGCCATAGAGCAGCAGCACAGGCGGGGTAATCTCTTCCGCCACGTCATAGGCGGCATCCATGATCGAGACGAGACCGAAAAGGGAATCGATGCGGGTTTCCTTGATGAACAGCGGATCGGCGCCGAGATTTTGTAGCATCGAGATATTGTCGGAGGCCTGAATGCCCATGCCCTTGCCCGTCAGTGTCGTCTCGGGGAATGTATGCGCCGCCGTCCAGAGCACGGCCTTGTAGAAGATATTGAGGGATTTCCAGCCCCAGACCGCCGGGGCCGAGAGGATGACGCCATCGACCTCCGGAAAGCTGTCCGAGGTGACGGCGGTCATCACTACGGCGCCGCCCATGCTCTCACCGATGAGATAGACAGGCTTGCCGGGATATTTCTCCCGCACTTCGCGGACCATGACGGCGAGATCCTTTACCAGCAGGTCCTGCCCCGGCCAGATGCCGAAATTCGGCGCCTCCCCGAAGCCCCGCTGGTCATAGGCGATGGTGGTCAGCCCCTGCCCCATCCACCAGCTTCCCGGAAAGGCGTAGGTGTTGCTGTAATCATTAAAGCCATGCACGGCGATCAGCACCGCCCGTGTCTCCTCCGCCTCCCATGTCTTGACGGGGAGCCGCATGCCGTCGGCAGTGTCGAGATAACGGTCGTTCAGCATCGGCTCGCCATTTTCCGGTCCGGCCTGCTGCACTACCGGCGAGCAGGACACGGCGAGCAAAAGGGCCGCAAGACTTAGGAACAGGAGGCGCATATGGGACATCATCAACTTTCTTCCAGCAGGGCCGCGACACGCCCGCGCAAATGCGGCACGATCTCGGCCTCGAACCACTCATTTTTCTTCATCCAACCCTGCACCCGCCAGCTCGGATGGGGCAGCGGCAGGATATCGGGCGCATATTGCAAATAGGTGGCAACGGTTTCCGTCAGAGTCTTCTTCCGCCGCTTTCCCAGATAATATTTATGGGCATATTGGCCGACCGCAAGGATAAGCCGCACATTGGGCAGCATCGGGATCAGCGTCGGATGCCAGGTGGCGGCGCATTCGGGCCGCGGCGGGGCGTCGCCGCCCTTGTCCAGCTTGCCCGGATAACAGAAGCCCTGCGGGACAATCGCGAAATTTTCGGGGTTGTAGAAGGTTTCCTTGTCAACATCGAGCCAGTCCCGGAGCCGGTCCCCCGATGGATCATCCCACGGAATGCCGCTTTCATGAACTTTCGTACCCGGTGCCTGCCCCGCGATGAGGACGGGGGCGCGATGATCGGCGACCAGCACCGGACGGGGGCCGAGCGGCAGATGCGCCTCGCACAGGCGGCAGGCGCGGATATCGGTTAGAAGATTGGTTAGCGGTTCGGGATTTTCCGTCATCGGGCGGCTCCCTCGCCTCTAGTGGCAGTGGCGGATGATGTCGTTGAGGCGGGGTGCGTCTCTCAGGCCGGGGCGGTGCAGAAGGACGCCATCTGGAGCCCCTTCCGCCCATCTTTCTTCTATTTTTTCCGTTATGGCAGAGCCCTTTACAAGGCAGACATTCCGTTTCACCTTAACGATAATATCGTCTTCCCCTTGCGGATAGCAGGCCGGGCTGGCGAGGCCGACGTTGTAGTCCAGCATGCCCAGCCAGCAGGCCGCCCGCTCTCCTTCAAGGATCAGAAAGGGATCACTCACCTTTGAAATCGCCCTCTCGTTTATCAAAAAAGGCCGAGATGGCCTCCTCATGGTCCTTGGTGTAATGGGCCAGTGCCTGAAACGAAGCCGACATTTCCAGCAGGCTGTCGAGGCGCATATGCTCCCCTTCGCGCATCAGCTTTTTCGCCATGCGGAGCGAATGCGGCGGGTTGACGGCGATCCGTTTTGCCAGGTCCATGGCGGCGTCCATCAGCTTGCCGTCGTCGACAATGCGCGACACAAGCCCCCAGTCGAGCGCGGTCTCGGCATCGATCATTTCCCCGGTAAAGGTCATTTCCGCGGCGCGGCTGCGGCTGATGACCCGCGGCAGGAACCAGGCCCCGCCATCGCCCGGAATAATCCCGAGACGGACGAAGCTTTCGGCGAAGCGGGCGGAGCTGGCGGCAATGCGGATATCGCACATGCAGGCCAGGTCGAACCCGGCGCCGACCGCCGGACCGTTCACGGCCGCGATGGTTGGTACGTCTAGGTTATAGAAGGACAGCGGTATCTTCTGGATGCCGTGGCGGTAGCCATCCCGGATCTGGGCGGGAGAGCCGGCGAACAGCCCCTCCTTGTCGCGCATATGCTTGACATTACCCCCGGCGGAGAAGGCTTTCCCCGCGCCTGTCAGGATAACACAGCGTACCGAGTTGTCCTTGTTGATCCGATCCGCCGCGGTCAGGAACGCGTCGAAGATTTTATCATCGGAGAGGGCATTGCGCTCCTCCGGCCGATTGATCGTGAGGGTTACGATGCCCTCATCTTGTTTATATATTAATGGTTCAGTCATGACGGACAAGCTACCCAATTGCCCGCAAAATAGGAAGCGGGAAATTGTACTTCAGCGAAGATGGTGTCGGAAAACTTGACAACATTCTAGAATAAGGGGATCGTTGAAAACAATCAGGGGTTCGACCTCAAAAAACAAAAAAGCGATCAAGGACCCCAATGACAGCATCCTCCCGCCCCGCAGATTCCGGTTTTTCCTACAAAGGAATATTCCTTTTCTGCATTGCCATCTTCTTTTTTGCGGTTATGGATACGACTGTCAAATACGCGAATGAGACTTATCCGCCGGTCCAGGTCGTCTGGGCCCGCTATTTTTTCCATACAATCCTGATGGCGGTGATTTTTCTGCCGAAGCACGGCATGCAGCTTATCAGGACCAACCAGTTGAAGATGCAGCTTATCCGCTCCGTTTTTCTGCTGCTCGCGACGGTCTGCTTTTTCACGGCGGTGAAATATGTCCCGCTTGCCGATGCGGCTGCCCTCGGGGCGACGACGCCACTCTTCGTGATTATATTCTCCGTCATCCTCCTCAAGGAGAAAGTCAATGCCCGGCGGTGGGCGGCGGTGATCATTGGCTTTGGCGGCGCCATGATTGTTCTCCGGCCTGGCATGATCGAGGTTCATCCGGCGCTTTTTCTGGTCATCGGAACGTCGATCTTCTATTCACTCTACCAGATCGCCACACGGTTTCTCTCGGGACTGGACAGCCCGGTGACTACCATCACTTATTCCGCGCTGATCGGCACCATCGGTATGAGTTTTGTTGTTCCCTTCTTCTGGGTCATGCCGGATCTCAAGGGCTGGCTTATACTGAGCCTGATCGGCTTTATCGGCGGATTCAGTCACTTTATCATCATCAAGGCATTTGATTACACAGAAGCCTCGACCGTTGCGCCATTCCAATATACGCAGCTCATCTGGCTGGCCTTTTTCGGTTATATCTTCTTCGGGAATTTCCCAGACAATTTCACGATCCTCGGCGCGGCGATCATCGTCGGCAGCGGGCTCTACATTCTCTATCGGGAGCGACAGATCAAGGAGAGCTGAACGGGCGTTCCGAACGGACAGCGGCTCCTGATGATCGATAGCCATAACCCGGAGCCTATCAGTATCCATATGGAAATCATCGGAAAACTTGACATCAATCCGGAATAAGGGGATCGTTTTACAAAAGCGGGAGTAGTTTGGCCCAAAAATAATAATAATAAATTCAGGATACCCCGATGACAGTTATTTCCAACCCGCAGCTCCCCGCCGCCTCTTATCGCGGTATTTTCCTGTTTTGCACGGCGGTGTTCCTGTTCGCGGTGATGGACAGCTTCGCCAAACTGGCCGGGCAGACCTTCAGTCCGCTTCAGGTTGTCTGGGCGCGCTGCTTTTTCCATATCCTGCTGCTGGTGATCTTTCTCGGGCCGTCCCACGGGCTTGAGCTGATCCGGACGAAAAACCTGAAAGTGCAGATAATCCGCTCCATGCTGCTGCTCGGCGCGACGATCTGCATCTTCACGGCGGTGAAATACATCCCGCTCGCCGATGCGGGCGCGATTGCCGCGACCTCACCGCTGTTCGTCATTGTGCTTTCCGTATTGCTGCTGAAGGAGAAAATCAGCGTTCGCCGCTGGGCCGCCGTCGCCTGCGGTTTTGCCGGGGCGATGATCGTGCTCCGGCCCGGCCTCTCGATGGTGCATCCGGCGATGTTCCTGGTAGTGTTGATGTCGCTCTTCTATGCGCTTTACCAACTGACGACGCGCTTCCTCGCCGGGGTCGACAGCTCGGCGACGACCGCCTTCTATTCGGTGCTGGTAGGCACCATCGTTATGAGCTGCGTCGCCCCCTTCATCTGGATCGCGCCGGACCTACAAGGCTGGCTGTTGCTGGCGCTCGTCGGCTTTATCGGCGGGGTCAGCCATTTCATCATGATCGTCGCCTTCAAATATACCGTCGCCTCGACTGTCGCACCGTTCAACTATACGCAGATCATCTGGATGGCGGTCATCGGCTATTTCGCCTTCGGCAACCTGCCGGACGGATTCACCATTCTCGGCGCCGCCATCATCGTCGCCAGCGGCCTCTATATCATCCACCGGGAGCGGGTGAACAAGGAGGCCTAGGCGGTTCTACGGCGCAACAAGCGGGACGCGCAGCAGCATCCCGAATTCCTCGGCGAAATTGACGGAGACGCGGGCATGGACCTTGCCCTGCCGGTCATAGAACCGCCCCGTGTTGCCAATGGGGAAAACGCCTTCATGCCAGATGCTCGGGTGGATATAGAGCCCCTTCGTTCCGTCGCAATAGAAGGAGACGAAATCCTCCGGCTGCACATCATCGCCCGGCAGTGCCAGCGGCACCATGAAGGGCGTCCCGTCCAGCGAATAGAAGAGCTGTCCGCCGTCGGGATGATAATTCGCATGCCAGAGCAGCACCTGATCCTGCTCCCGCGTGGCGACCTTGCTGTCCGCCTCCTCTGGGTTGCGGGACCAGCCGAGAATATAGGTATCCTTCACCGCGTTATTACGGCCCCAGAGGACATCGCCCTCCCACCAGAACTCGAAAATGCCTTCCGCCGTGCCGCCCTGATTTCCGGTTCCCTCATCCACCTTGCGCGAGCCGGAGGTCGGCCAGGTGACAATCTCGATCGGAAAATTCTCGTAATCCTCGACAAGGCAGCCATATCCGTCCAGCGACTCATCGGTGGCAACAATGACCGGCATATCGAGATGCGGTAATTCTTCCGGGATTTCCGGGTTCAGGAAATCCGGCGCGTCGGCGGTGGCAGATGTCAGCATAACTCTTTCCCTATTTGATTTTTAATGATTGTAATCGCTCCCGTCTCAACTGACAAGATTGCCGACAAGTCAAAAAAATCAGGCTTGGAGATTAAGTGTCACTAAAGTCGAGCAATATTGCTGCGCAGGCTTAAATAGATTATTCTAAATTAAACTACTATTCATGATTATACGTATTCGAGGTACCGTGTTGCTATGTCAGATGATGCATTAGTAAAGAATATTGACCGTGATGTTCAGTGGTATGAGGATGATATACCAATTCGTGGATGTCAGCTTACCTTACAGCAAATTAAAGCCGCCTATCGTGAGCTTGCAATTCTCACAAAAAACGAAGGTGAGAAAATCGTCGATTCAATCATAAAGCCAGAAGACGTAAATGAGGAAGAATTCAAAAAGCAAAACGAATTTTTAAAGGATGACGCCTTTCGAATAACAGTCTCAATCGTTGGATTTGACGGTCAAACAACATATGGCAAAACTGAGCAAATATTTGATTCTAATAATCTACCTTTTCCCATCAGAACCATATTTTTCACAAATCAGAATTCCTTCAAAAGATATGCCAACGAGACATTGCCGCCAAATCGTTTTTTGCTTTGGCTCCACTTCGACAAGCCACCGCTGTTTGATCCTAGTCCTGTAGTTTCTGAGCCGACACCGAACGCTAGCAAAGTTGAGATAAGTGCTGAAGATGTAGGGTATTATCGTGCTGTTCAGAAGATAGTGAGTTCTAAGATCAGCTCAAATAGAAAGTGGTATTCATTCCTGCACGAGAAATTTTCTTATGATATAGGTCTTTGGTTTATAGCGTTACCAATCGCACTTTATTGGGTGACAATATTTTCAGATGCCCTTTTCCCTCCTGATGGTAAACTTGCTTCGTTTCATATAGCATTCTTTATTTATGGCTTAGGCCTGTCGCTCCTGATCTACAGAGCACTTTTCTCATATATAAAATGGGCTTTTCCATTGAATATATTAGAGGAAAACAAAGATCGAGCGACGCGGCACCGCATTATACTTGGGGCAATAATGTTCGCCCTAATCGTGTCAGGTATAAAATCTGTGGTTGGCTTGGTCACAGGTTTTTAATTACGAGATTCACGTAACATTCGCGCGCTCGACCACGGCGTGCAGGAGAACGTTGCAGCCGGCCGCGAGATCCTCGGGTGTTGCCTCCTCTGCCTCGTTATGGCTGATGCCATCCTCGCAGGGCACGAAGATCATGCCCGTCGGTGCGACGCGGGAGATGTAGCAGGCGTCATGCCCGGCGCCGGAAATGATTTCCATATGGCTGAAGCCGGCGGTTTCCGCCCCGTTCCGGACCGCATTCACACAGTCCGCATCGAACTCGATCGGCGGGGAATACCAGATTTCCTCGAACGCCATCTCGAAGCCGCCCTCGGTCACGATTTTTTCCGCGAAGCCCCGGAGCTCCGCGTCCATCTTGCTCAAAACCTCGTCCTTCGGGTGGCGGAAATCGACGGTGAAGAAAACCTGCCCCGGGATGGTGTTGCGCGAATTCGGGCTTGACTGGATCATCCCGACGGTGGCGCAGGCGAATGGCTGGTTGTCGAGGCCGATGCGGTTCACTTCCGCGATGATTTTCGACGCCGCGACGAGCGCGTCTTTGCGCCGCGCCATCGGGGTCGGTCCGGCATGCGCCTCCTGCCCCGTAATGGTAATCTCGTACCAGCGTTGACCCTGCGCGCCCATGACGACACCGATGGTCTTTTTTTCATGTTCAAGGATCGGGCCTTGCTCGATATGCGCCTCGAAAAAGGCCTTTATCTCGCGGCCGCCGACCTCCTCCGGGCCTGCATAACCGATGCGTTCCAGCTCCTCGCCCATGGTCTTGCCGTCGATATCGGCGCGGCTCAGCCCGTAGTCGAGATCGAACGCGCCCGCGAACACGCCGGAGGCCACCATGGCCGGGGCGAAACGCGATCCTTCCTCATTCGTCCAGACGGCAACCTCGACCGGATGCTCGGTCGTCACGTCGAAATCATTGAGGGTGCGGAGAACTTCGAGGCCCGCGAGGACGCCATAAACCCCGTCATATTTTCCGCCCGTCGGCTGGGTATCGAGATGCGAGCCCGTCATCACCGGTGGCAGATCATCTCGCGCACCCTCGCGCCGGGCGAAAATATTGCCCATCTTGTCCACCTTGATGGTGCAGCCCGCCTCCTTACACCAGGATGAGAAAAGATCGCGTCCCTCGCGGTCGAGATCGGTGAGCGCAAG
>TARA_R100000049_G_C1956164_1_pt1 | contig 10946 bp, 5 predicted proteins | sample TARA_R100000049 | Tara Oceans TARA_R100000049 (sample SAMEA2619992) | marine metagenome | biome: marine biome (ENVO:00000447); feature: mesopelagic zone (ENVO:00000213) & marine oxygen minimum zone (ENVO:01000065); material: "saline water (ENVO:00002010), including plankton... | reverse complement strand
CGACACCGCCTGGATCCTCTTGCTGTTTGCCATGCTTCGAACCGCCTTCCGGCAAGGCCGGCTGGCAGGCCAGATGAAGAAGGTGCTTGGTGCGGCGACCTTTGTGCTTATCGTCACACTGATAACCCTCGGCGCCATCGAATTTGTCTTCAATGTTGATATCGTCAACGGCAAAACCATGCTGCTGGGCCAGATTGCCCTGTCTTTGCTCGGGCTTTCATTGGTTGAACAGATCTGGAGAAACTCCCCCGCTTTTGGCCGCTCCAGCCTTAAATACCTCTGTATTGGCATAGCGACCCTGTTCGCTTTCGACTTTTTCATGTACGCCGATGCCCTTCTGTTCGGCAAGGTATCTGAGGCATTCTGGAATGCCCGGGGCTTTGTGAATGCGGCGCTGATGCCGCTGTTTGCCATCAATGTGATCAACACCCGGAAACAACCGGTCGACTTCCAGCTATCCCGCTCCGCCGTTTTCCATGCCGGCACCCTGATTCTGGCAGCCGGCTACCTGCTCCTGCTGGCCGTCGGCGGTTACTATGTGCGGGCCTTTGGGGGCCAGTGGGGCGAGGCCCTGCAGGTGCTGTTAATTACCGTGTCCATAGCTTTCCTGGTCACCCTGCTGATGTCCCGCCGGGTGCGCGCCCGCCTGATGGTGTTTATCAGCCAGAACTTCTTCGACTACAAATACGATTATCGTGAAGAGTGGCTGAAAATGACCCGGGAACTGGCCAATCTCAGTGACGAACCACCCTTGCCGGAGCGGGTGATTCGAATTCTGGCCGGGCTGGTGGAAAGCAACTCCGGGGCTATCTGGCTGAAAGATGACCAGGCCGGTTATGCAATGAAGGCCAGCGCCAACCTGGCCACTCCCCGATACACCATTATTGACGACGATTCCGACCTGGTGCGCTTTTTCCGGGCACAGGAATGGATTATCGACCTTCAGGAGTATCAGGAAGACCCTATCCGGTATGACCTGATGGAGCTGCCGGACATAATCCGGAACACCCCGGATGCCTGGCTGGTGATACCGCTTTACCTTGGTAACGAACTGTACGGGATCGCCCTGGTTGGCAAGCCCTATGCTCACGTAGAGCTGAACTGGGAAAACTTTGACCTGATCAAAGTGGTGGCCCGGCAAACCTGTAACCTGCTGGCCCAGACTGATGCCCAGAACCGGTTGTCCCGCGCTATGCAGTTCGAGGCTTTAAACAGGGCCTCCGCGTTTATGGTGCATGACTTGAAAACCCTGATCGCCCAGCTCTCCCTGCTGGTGAAAAACGCGCCGAAGCACCGGGACAATCCAGCGTTCATTGACGACATGATTGCAACCACAGACCACGCGGTTCGCAAAATGTCAAACCTGGTAGACCACATCCGGAAGCCACATACCACTCCGGACCAGGCCACCGATACCAGCCTGGACCTGACCGGGCTGCTTGAGGAATTAATCGAACACAACAGCCGACGCAGCCCCGCACCCCGCCTGATGGGCAATCCGGCCCCCATCATGGTTCGGGCCGACAAGGAGCAGCTTCGCAGCGTGCTGGGCCACCTGATCCAGAACGCGCAGGATGCCACCCCGCCCGATGGCGAGATCACCATCAACCTCAAGCCTGCCAGGGGCAACGTTGTGATGTTTATCCAGGACACCGGCTGCGGCATGACCGAAGAGTTTATCAGCACCCAGCTCTTCAAACCCTTTGCCAGCACCAAGGGGCTGACCGGCATGGGAATTGGCGCCTACCAGGCCCGGGAATACATCCGGGAACTCGGGGGCAGTATTGATGTAACCAGTGAGCCGGGCGTGGGCTCCTGCTTCTCTGTCCGCTTACCTGTTGCGGCTTCTACCCAGCAGAACGCCAAGTATTTGCCGGCCACTACGAACCCCACACCCAAACAAGGCGTCAACTAATTGACGTTTTGCAGACTTTCACAAATTCAAACATTGCAAACCGTCAATATTAAGTTAAGAATCGTAACAAGAGACAAACAAAGGATTGATTGTTGTTGTGAAGCGACTACTGATAGTAGAGGACGACCCCGGACTGCAAAGCCAGATGCGCTGGTGCTTCAGTGACCAAATCGAGGTTTCGGTTGCGGCTGACCGCGATTCCGCACTGACTGCGCTGCGCCGCATGGAACCTCAGGTAATCACACTGGACCTTGGCCTGCCGCCCGACGCTGGTGGTGCTTCCGAGGGCTTTGCCCTTCTGGAAGAGATCCTCCGGCTGGCCCCGATGACCAAGGTGATTGTGGTGACAGGCCGGGAAGACAAGGAAAACGCCGTAAAGGCGATCGGTATGGGCGCCTCGGACTTTTACCAGAAGCCCCTGGACGCCGACATACTGACCTTTGTGGTTAACCGGGCCTTCCGGCTGGCAGAGCTGGAACAGGAAAACCGCGAACTCATCGGCCAGACCAACGGCGCCAGCATAAAAGGGATTGTCTCCGCCAGTCCTGAAATGATGGAGATCTGCCGAACCATCGAGAAAGTCGCCCCCACCGACGTAACCACCCTGATTACCGGCGAGACCGGTACCGGCAAGGAACTGCTGGCCCGGGCCCTGCATGATCTGAGCCACCGGACAGACCAGCCCTTCGCCGCCATCAACTGTGCAGCCATCCCTGAAAACCTGCTGGAAAGCGAGCTGTTCGGCTTTGAAAAAGGCTCCTTCACCGGCGCCACCCAGGCCAAGAAGGGAAAAATCGAAAGCGCCAACGGCGGCACCCTGTTCCTGGACGAAATAGGCGATATGCCCATGGCTCTGCAGGCCAAGCTATTGCGCTTCCTGCAAGAACGCGTTGTTGACCGGGTAGGCTCGGTAAAGCCGGTTCCGGTGGACGTACGTGTAGTGTGCGCCACCCACAGGAACGTTCAGGAACTGATTACACAGGGAGAATTCCGGGAAGATCTCTATTACCGCATCAGCGAGATAACGCTCGATGTACCCGCCCTGCGCGAGCGGGACGGAGACGCCCTGGTAATTGCCCAGTCGTTACTGAAAAGCCTGGGCAAGCAACTGGACCGGCCAAACCTGAGCTTTTCGGAAGACGCCGTGCAGGCCATCACCAGCTATGCCTGGCCGGGCAATGTCCGGGAAATGATCAACAAGGTGAAGCGCGCCATCATCATGGCCGATGGAAAACGGGTAAGCGCCGGCGACCTGCAGTTAAGCACTGGCGAGGGTGAATCGGTCAACCAGCTGAACCTGAGACAGGTACGGGAACAAGCCGAGAAACAAGCCATTCTCCAGGCTCTTCATTGCACCTCGTTCAACATGTCCCAGGCGTCCCGGTTACTGGGGGTCACGCGCCCCACCCTGTACAACCTCACCGACAAATACAGGATAGAAACCTCGGCGGAGTCGCCCGCCTCCTGACCCATTTACCCGCTATTTTGCCTATCGTTATCAAGGAGCAGATACCGTGCATACAACAACAAATAATCTAACAAAGCCTCGGCTCACAACACTGCTACTTGCCGGCGCCCTGCTGCTGCCGTTACCGGTTCTGACTGGCTGCAATAACCAGAGCACATCCAACGAGGCAACGTCCCATATTACAAGGGCTGAAACCTACGCAGACCAGGGCCAGTACCGGTCCGCCTTGCTGGAAGTAAGAAACGCGGTACAGGCAGAGCCGGATAACGTTGGCCATATCGTCCACCTGGCTGAACTGTATCTGCAGATAGGCGCGTCCCGGCAGGCCTCCGAACTGCTGGAACCCTGGCTGAAAGACCATGCCTCACAGGTGGCCATTCCACTGGCCGAAGCCTACGTAAACCAGGGCAAACACCTTTCAGCCACCGAGACCCTGGCCCTTCACAATGCTTCCAACCCCCAGGAACAATTACGGGCGTCGCTGGTTCGCGCTGAAACCCTGCGCTTGTCCGGAGACAAGGCTGAAGCGCTGTCCCTGTATCGCAGCCTGATGGACAACAACCCGTCGAACCTGGATGCCGTGACCGGCACCCTGAAAACCCAGATGGACCTGAACCAGACCTCACAAACCATCCGCAGCGCCGATGACTGGATGGCGAGAAACCAGCCCGAGCCAGAGGTGCAATACTGGAAAGGCATGGCCCAATACCGGGAGAACGACCTGGAAAACGCCGCAGCCACACTGACAAACGCCGCAGGCAGCATGCCGACGTCTGATGTTTTCCTGCCGGTGCGCCGGCAAGTACTGACGGCACTGTCCCGGGTGCTGACCGAGCAGGGCAAGATTACCGAAGCCCAGGTTTACAACAAAATTCTGGCCGACAACCAGAATTCCGGTGCCCGGGAGCAAGGCGAAGCTGCGGTAGCGGCGCTACGTGAAGGCAACGTCGACCAGGCCAAAACCATTCTCCGGGACATGCTGAAGCTGGACCCGGAAAACCAGCAGGCGGCCCTGATGCTCGGGGCTCTTGAAACCGGCACCGGCGAGCTGGATGAAGGCGCTCGCTTGCTGACCGAGAACCTTGACCCTGAAACCACACCAACCCCCTTCCTGCGCGCCGCTGCCATGGCACAAATCGACCAGGGCGAACGGGAAGAAGCGCTGAAAACACTTGAACGGGCCATGCAGGCCCGGCCGGACGACAACGAAATCATTGCCATGCACGGCATTCTGGCCCTGAGCCTGCCCGGGAAGGAAAGTGACGGAGTGGCCAGCCTGAGCAAAGCCATCAGCAACGAACCCGAACGCACTCGTTTGCGGTTGGCCCTGGCCCAGCACTACCTGCGCAACAACCAGCCCGAGCAGGCACTGGGCCAACTGCGAATGGCTTTCGCCGCCCAGCCGGAAGACTGGCACACCACCGGCACTTACATGAATGTGTTGCTGGCCCGCGGTGAAGAAACCGAGGCTAAGGAACTGAGGGACTCACTGGTTAATGGCTACGGCGATATGCCCCAGGCAGTGCTACTCGCCAGCCTGGCGGACAGCCGCCTTGGGGATACCGACGCCGCTACCGCGCGGATAGAAAAGCTGGCACAGCAACACCCTGAAATGGCACAACCCAGACTGGCACTGGCCGCCATTCTGGCCCGCACCGGAAACCGCGAGCGGGCCATCGAAGAACTGGTGCAAGTGCGCACCCTGCTGGGAGAAGAGCAAACCTCCGAGACCATTGCCGTAAACCGCCTGCTTGGCCAGCTACTGGTTGCAGAAACCCGCGCAGCAGTTCAGGCAGAAGACTACCCGACCGCCCGGGCCAAAGCGGCAGAAGCCGTTGCCCTGGCACCTGATAACCAGGGTCTGGCCCTGCTGGCCGTGGGGGTTTCGCAGGCTGAGGGCAAGCATCAGCAAGCGCTGGAAGAACTGCAAGCCGTGGAAGACAACCTCGGCGTAACTACGGCAACCGTGCTGGCGAGGACATCCATACTGGAATCCCAAAACGGACCCGAAGCAGCTTGGACGTACCTGAAGGAACAATGGCAGGAACGCAAGGAAACCGCCCTTCTGCCCACCCTGCTCCGCCTGGCAGCCAGCCAGGGCCCGGAAGCCCGAGGCGAAATCACCAGCCAATGGCTGGACCATGAACCACAAAGCATTGCCGCCAACCTGGCCCGAGCCGACTGGCTGATGAACAACAACCAGAATGAGCTGGCCGCCACCCACTATGACTATGTTCTGGAGCAGCAGCCCAACAACATCGCTGCCCTGAACAATCTGGCCTGGCTGCTGAGGGAAAACGATACCGAACGGGCGCTGGAGCTCGCGCGCAGAGCCAGTGAACAGGCCCCCCAAAACTCTGCCGTACTGGACACCTATGGCTGGGTGCTGCACCTGGCCGGTAACCACCAGCAAGCGGTCACCACCCTGGAAAAAGCGCTGGCACTGGCGCCGGGTAACGAAGACATCACCAGCCACCTGGAGAGTGCCAGGAAAGCCTTGTAAGAAATCCTGACAAAACGTCTCTGCCACACGAACCAGAAGGGCCGGATCGCTATAAGCACCGGCCCTGTTTTTTGGGTTGTCGAAAACTTTTACATACGTCTCTTGGCTGCCAAAGAAATTCAACGGAAATTCAGTCAGTTAGCTGGTTGGCACGATAATCGCTTAATACAAGGAGAAGATCGGGTTTTATCCCGGTCAGGAGCCAAACCACCCGCGAGGATGGGACGGAAAGCCAAGGATCTCTGGTCAGTATCCGAAGAGACAGCCTGGTTGCAAAGCGAACTACAGGGATTTAGAGCTTCACAACCGGAGAAGACCCATGAAACTCAAACTTATTACTGTTGCAATAGCGCTAACAGCGTGGACAACCGCGGCCAACGCTGTCTACATTGAGACCAATGAGGCAAATGGGGAGAAGTCTCTACAGACTATCCTCAATGACATTACAGTTGACGGAGACAGCTCAGTAAACGTTCAAACCGATCAGGCAACACCGTCAAGCCTTTGGAAAAATACTGAATCGGGCACTACCCAGTCTCGCTATGTAGCCTCGATCGCAGGTAACACAACCGACGGCTTAACCTCTGTTGGCATTTATGATCCAAATGACCCGTTTAACCTTAACAAGCGGTACACCCTTTTTGACACTGCGACGGACAGTGTAGGAACAGGTCAGGTGTTCGGCGTAGCCGACGATGGCAAAGTGTATGACGGTGAAAACGCCGAGGACTTCACAGGGATCCAGTTCGGTGGCGACACCTTCGGTTTCTTCCTTACGATTGCGGGACAGGGAGGATACACGCTCTATTCACAAAATGCCCTAAACCCAAATGATGAACAGCAGATGGTTGCATTCCAAGGTAAGGGTGATGATGTAGACCTCGGATCTGTCTTCGGTGCTACCAATTGGAAGGATGGTTGGATCTTAGCTTGGGAAGACCAATCCTACGCAAGCAGCGACATGGACTTCAACGACTTTGTACTGTTCCTTGAATCCGCAGTGCCGGTACCTGAACCCGGCACCCTCGCCCTACTTGGCCTCGGACTTGCCGGCCTTGGTGCCGCCCGTCGTCGCCAAAAAGCCTGATATTCTTAGGCTTTCTGAAAAGCCAGCTTCGGCTGGCTTTTTTGTGCGCACATTTGTTTTATGTCGTCACAAACAACGGTATTCTGAAGCTGTAGCAATGCCGGTGGACAGAAGATGTTAAGGAAGACATTAGACAACCTGCCCTATGCCCTGCCGTACCTGATCGTAACTGCAGTCAGCGTAGTTTTGTTCTATCCAACCTGGATAAGGCTGGCATCAGAATGGCTGGAGTTTGAGCAGGTACTGGCCCATGGATTGGCCACCGCGGTTATCTACGTAGCGCTTCTCTTGATCCACCCTCCGTTGCCGACCAATACGCAAGCCCCTTCAGCATCCAGGTTTCAGGTAACCGGCATCCTGATTCTGTTAGTCACCACGCTTGTCTGGGCCTTACTTGAGCTGGTCAGAATAGACACCCTCACCTATCTGATGCTACCCGCCGGCCTGCTTGCCACCAGTTGGACGTTGCTGGGTTTTCACAGAGCGCTGCGCTTGCTTCCCTACGTTATCCTGCTCGCCCTTTCTCTGCCGATCTGGGCGGATGTCATTCCCGCCCTGGTCGCCATTGCCAGCGCCGTGGTGAGCAACTGGGTTCGATTGTTCGGGATGACCGCATTGATTGAAGGCAACAGCATCACCCTGCCCTATGGCCGCCTGGTCATTGCCGATGGCTGCTCCGGTATTCGCTACTTTGCCATTTCCATCTTGCTCGCCGCCATGATGTCTATCCTCAATGACTACCGCTGGCGAGGATGGCTGTGCTTCCTGGCCGCTGCCATGGTTCTCGGGTTGATTGCCAACTGGGTGAGAATCTTCATTCTGGTCGTTATCGGCTATCAGTCCGAGATGCAAAGTGAACTGCTGACCGACCATGAACTGATGGGCTGGGTAATCTACGGTGTTTTTATTCTGCCTGCGCTCTACTTCGCGCCGGTAAAGCGCCGGACAGAAATCAATGCACCCGATGCAAAGCAACTCTCACGCAAAGGTTTATTCGCGGTTCTAGTCGCCCTGATAGCGGGGCCGGTCGCCCTCAACGTGGTTCAACTCTCCGGTGACGAAACCAGCCCCTGGGCGCCACCGAATGCGGCTATGATTCCCGGCCAGCCCTCCGAATTGCCCCTTCAGCTGCGGCTCCCGGATAACCTCGACCACAAAGTTTGGGCAACGCCGGATGGTGCCTGGCTATCAGTGGCACAAAGTGAGCGCTCTGCCGCTACCGATCATAAGCTGGTGCCCTACCTTCGGCCGCCCATTGATTCGGAGGAGTGGTTGGTTCAAGAAACCCAGGGGCAGGTGAAAATCTATCAGAACCGCGTTGGCAGACAGCAGGTGGCTGTTTTGCAGTGGTATCAGGTTGGGGATTACGCAGCCCAAAGCTACCGCGATGCGAAGTTATGGCAGATCCCGGCTACATTAAGTGGAGCAAGCCGGTTTGCGCTGGTTTCAGTGATGGCGGAGTGTGAGCCCAGGCAATGTAACCGGGCGATCGAAAACGTGGGAGCAGCCCAGAACACCATTAGCCTGAGCCCGTTACCACCAGAGAACAAGGCAAGCTCGCAATGAACCAAAGTAATGCTGGCACTGCCAAGATCAACCCGAGAAGCACCGGGTTCATCAATAATGAGGTTTACCGCAAGCATACCCGTGAGCGGAGCCTGGCCGACGAAGCCGGAGAGCTGCAAAGGTGCCTGCAACTAGAGGTTGCCACAGAAAACGTCAGCCCCATACGCCTGGTGGATTTTGATACGGCCACCAACACCCTCACCACCGAACGCGTTCACGGCGATGAACTGTTCCACACGCTCTGGAATGCAACTTACTTGCTAGGCCGGCTGAGAGGCCACCGCCTCAATGATCCGCAGACGATTTTTTCCAGAGTCGGAGAACTTGGACAATGGCTGGCGCTTTACCACAGAACCTCAGCCAGCCACGACGCAGATAACTCGAAAGCCGCCTGGCTCTTGCACGCAACCGAACGCAAGATTCGGGACATCCGGCAGGAAAAGCTTCTGCCCGAGCGGTTACTGGACAAAATCGAGGCCAGGTTTCTGCCTGTTCTGGAGAAACTGAATACCCAGACCTTTCTGGCTGACAATGGAGCTTTCGTTTGCAGGGTTCACGGGGACTTCATTGTCTATAACGTTCTTATTGATCAGAGCCGTCAGCTTCACGTTTTGGATTTCGGTGAGACACGGGTGTCTGGCAACTATGAAGATGTGACCCGCATGTATAGCAGCCTCTATGCGATTGCTGACACCAACCGGACCCGCAGGCGACGCCTTGGCCACTTGCCATCGGTATTCCTTAATGGCTACGGGTTATCAATGCAGGCTACGGAAACCCCATACTTCAAGTGCAACATGGCCTATAATTACCTCACGCATCTTGAAGGTCAGCACTATATGAGAGACCTGTTGTCCTGGAACTCGAACATCGAGATGAGCCAGATAACCAGGGCCGGAATGCGATGGATTAAGCGCCAGCTTTAGCGTGTTGTATAAAAGGAATTAGGTGTGAAATGGCAACATCGGTTGATATTGTCCTCAAGGAAGAATCCGGAATTCACAGGGTAAGCGAGCCGCTCTCTGTAGGGATTCCTTTTGCCAAAGGCCAGTACCCGGCAGGAACAACGTTCCGGGTAAATGATGCCAACGGCAACAGCGTGCCTGCAGCTTTCAAATCGCTATGCCATTGGCCGGACGGCAGTGTTCGCTGGGTGCTTGCCGAGTTTCTTTACAGCCTGCCCCCCCGCCAGATCGAGACCCTGACAGTCTACGAACAGCCCTCACCCAAAGCATCCGCCACGGGCATTACGCAGACATCGCGCGGATGGGCTATTGAAACTGAGGCTGGTGATTTGCTGCTTCATAAGGGCCAGCCGGCCTGGGAGTTTTTCGGGGCAACTTCACCGATAAGAACCGAGGCAAAGCTCACCTCCAAAGACGGGCTACCGTGCCACCCGGCTACTAATGGCGACTGGGAAATACAGCACCAGAACCCCGTCTATGCTGAAGCCTCGCTTAGCGGCCACTGGATTACAGCAGACGAAGCACGCCTTGCAGATTTCAATTGCCGACTGCGCATCTATCTCCAGACTGGACTCACGAACATTGAAATGCAGATCCATAACCCGAAGCGGGCCAGGCACCCCGGTGGCCTATGGGACTTGGGTGACGAGGGCTCTGTGTATTTTCGTAGCCTGGAGCTGATTACCGAAACCGGGTGCTTACAAGAAGCCAGCATTCAGCCCGACTCCTTGAACGCTTCCGAGTCTGCATTTTTTTTGCGAGATTTCGAGCTTTATCAGGAGTCATCTGGTGGCGAAAACTGGAATAGTCTCAACCACATTGACAGTAATGGTGACCAGACAACCCTATATCGTGGATATCAACTAACTTCTGAGAACGCCCTGGAACAGGCAGGAGATCGCTCAAACCCTCTTGTATCAATAACGAGTGACAGACAATCAATTCAGCTGGCCGTGCCAACCTTCTGGCAAAACTTCCCCAGCAGCATTGGGTACCAAAAAGGGAAAATTATTGTCGGCCTTTTCCCTGCACGGTCCGACAACCAAAGCTACGAACTCCAGGGTGGCGAACGAAAAACTCTTCGCCACCTGATGGCCTATGGAAATATCGGCGACCTCACATGGGCTTACGCCCCACTCTGCCCGCGCCTGGCCCCTGAGGTTTACGAGTCAACCGGTGCATTCCCCTGGTTCAAAGCCAATGCAGACAAAGATGCGCTCGATACCCTGATCCAGGAAGGGCTGGACGGCCCTTCCAACTTCTTCCAGAAACGGGAAGTGATTGATGAGTACGGCTGGCGCAACTTCGGTGACATTTTCGCGGACCATGAAACCCTGTACCAGCCGCCTGGCGAAGCGCCACTGATCTCCCACTACAACAACCAGTACGATGCCATCTATGGCTTCGCCCGCCAGTTCGCGCTCACCGGAGACCGGCGGTGG
>TARA_R100000049_G_C1956172_1_pt1 | contig 11003 bp, 9 predicted proteins | sample TARA_R100000049 | Tara Oceans TARA_R100000049 (sample SAMEA2619992) | marine metagenome | biome: marine biome (ENVO:00000447); feature: mesopelagic zone (ENVO:00000213) & marine oxygen minimum zone (ENVO:01000065); material: "saline water (ENVO:00002010), including plankton... | reverse complement strand
ACCGGCAACTGATCGTCTGTCGACTCGATCAGGCAGGCACTGGCCAGCAAGGGTGGGCTGACCAGACAAAGCAGCAGTGTGATGACGCGGCGCATGACGGTTCCGGGTAAAACCATCACCTTACTGGCTCCGCAGGCAGGCCCGCAAGCCCTGCTCCAGTGCGCTGGTGTCAGGTTTGTGGGCAAACAGCAGTTCCAGCCGATTGTCACGACGCCATGGGCTTGGCTGCCAGTTTGTATCAGGTTGGCCAAGCTGATTGAACGAGCACCACCCTGCGTCGGTATGGATCACGCCCTTGGCGCGCAATACGCTCTGTTCGGCCAGCCAGCGCCTGAGTGCGGCTTGTTCGAATTGCTGCTGCGGTGCGATGCGCCAGCCAACGCTGTACGGTGTCTGGTTGAGCTGGCTTTCGCACTGCCAGGGATCATTCGCTTGCCAGAGTCGACCGCTGATACCCGCGTCGGCAGCAGCCGGCAGCGCTGCCAGTACCGGCTGCTGCCCCGGCGTTGTGGCACCGGGCAACAGCTGGCGTTCGACTTTGCCGTGGCTGCAGGGAATGGCATCGGGCCATTGGGTCCGGAGTGTCTGCTGTTGTTGTGCACCCAGCTCATCGATCTTGTTGGCGATCAGCAGCCCGGTCAGTGGCAGTGCCTGTCGCTGCACTGGCGGCAGGCTATCCAGATCCAGCAGTTGGGATGCTTCACACACCATGATCAGTGGTTTCAGGTCGAGCACTCCCCGCCAGGGCGCATCAGCGAGCTGTTGCAGCAGGCTGACGGGATGTCCCAGGCCCGAGCACTCAATCCATAACCGGTCAGGCCTGGCCTTGCGCAGCAGGCGCGTCAGTCCGACCTGGAACGGCACGCCGTTAACGCAGCACAGGCAGCCTCCAGGTATTTCGCTCAGGCTGACAGCGTCATCAGCATTGGCGCTCAACAGCGCCTGGTCCAGCCCGATCTGGCCAAACTCATTGATCAGGATCGCCCAGCGCTCTTCAGCGGGACGTTGCGCCAGCAATGCCCGCAGAAGACTGGTCTTGCCTGCCCCCAGCGGACCTGCGATCAGATGAGTGGGTATCTGGCTTAGCATGGTAAGGCGGGTTCCACGTGGAACAAAATATAAATACTATCGAATATCTTATTCTTAATAGATTTTGTATATTTTGGCGCTTTCGCGCGCGGTTTCTGTCGCTGGCTCATCGTCCTTGCCATGCGGGAATGGGTGGGGTGCCAGCTCGATGTGCAACTGACGGGTTCCATGCAGATCGATATAGCCACTGTAGCGGTGCTCGCCGGTAACGGTAAATTCGAAAGCGTAACGCCGGACCAGCCCGTACCGGCCTCGATGCAGGCGGGACAGCCGCACGCCGCTGAGCGCGACGCTATCATCGAGTAGTTGCAGTGCGTTGCGCTCGCAGTGGCGGCGAACCAGGGCAAGGGCGTAATCGCGCTGGCCCAGCACCTGCCACAGCCACCAGGCGAGAAAGGTGCCGGCAATCAGCAGGGTGGCGTGAGCAAGGGTAAACACGTGGACAGGCTCGAGTGGCGGTGGTGCCGGTCAGTATGCCATGGAAGCGGGTGGTGACCACAGTTGCACCCGGTTGCGACCCGATGCCTTGGCCTGATAAAGCGCCAGGTCTGCCTGACGCAGCAACTGGTCCGGGCTGCCGCTGGTGGCCAGATCGGCCACACCGATGCTGACCTGCAGTTGGTAGCGTTGGTCCAGATAAAGGAACTGCTGCTCGGCGAGGGTTTGGCGAATGCGCTCCAGTAGCAGTTGTGCCTGTTTTGCGTCGGTTTCGGGCATCAGCAGCACAAACTCCTCTCCACCGAAACGCGCGAAGATATCCGTGCGGCGTGCCTGTTGTTCGCACAGGCGGCAGAAATTCTGCAGCGCCTGGTCACCAGCCAGGTGGCCCAGTTCGTCGTTCAGTTGCTTGAAATGGTCCAGATCAAACATGGCCAGGCAGAGCGGGCGGCCATACCGCTGGCTGCGGCCGACCTCGGCAATGAGTTCCTGATGGAAAGCTCGCCGGTTCAGGGTGCCGGTCAGCGGGTCGCGCGTAGCCTGTTCCTTCAGCTGGGCAGCCATCTGCCGACTGCGTGCGAGTACCCGCTGCGTGGTCATCAGGCTGCAGCCGACGAAGCCCAGCACCAGCGCCGGAATGGCGAAGTTGTACGACAGCAGGTAAGTAAAGGACGCATAGGGTTGAACATAGGGCGCGTCGTGCCACCAGTCGAGATAGGAGAGTGTGCCGCGCAGCAGCGTGGTGATCGAATAAACCATCAGGCTTGCCCCTACCAGTAGCCGGGCAGGTCGGGTGTCGGGGTCGCTGCGCTCTCTGAACAGCAGCCAGATGGCCTGCACCGGCAGCAGTCCGGCGATGCTGGAGTAGATGCCCATCAGCAGGTCGGAGTTGCCGTGCACCAGCCAGTAATGGGTATTGGCAATCACCATGGCGCCCACGCTGACCGGTAGTGTCCACCAGGGCAGAGGTCGGCCCATGAACCTGAAGATGCCAATCAGGAACAGGGCTTCGCCGGCGAGCTGGGCAGCGTTGCCAAGGACATTAAGCAGCGGGCTGCGGGTCACGATAAAGCCGATGAACAGCGCTACGCCACCGATCAGGGTCCAGCTACCGGCCATCCAGAAGCCCGGGCCCGGTTCCCCGGGCGCCATGCGGTACAGCGCGGTTGCGCAGAGCGCGATGGCGACCAACAGGAGGATACCCAGCAGGATTGGAGAAAAGTACAGCTGGGTCATGGCGAAAGGAACGTCCCCTGTTTATGCGTTGGGTGAGTATATCGTCATGTCGCCAGGATGCCAGGCGGATCGCCGCGTCGGACGACTGATGAGCGAGGGTCTTCGGACTAGGAACGCTGCGGCTGACTGACCTCAAGCACCCTAATCCTGTCGGGCTGCGGATAATGCCAGCGAACATTCACATCCCAGAGAGTCACGCCATACTCGCGCTCCGGGCCGGGTTGCTGGTAGGCCGGCTTCGGGTCCTGACTCAGGCATTGCTCGATCAGCGCTACCAGCGGCTGCCCAAGCCGTGTCTGATGTGCCTGTGCCTGTGCCAGTGCTGCATCGCTCCAGCTCACCGGCAGGGCTGGCGGCGGTATTGGTGCAAGCGGGTTGACGGCATTCTCAATACAGTCAGCGTAGGGCACGTAGGGCTTTATATCCAGCACTGGGGTGCCGTCCAGCAGATCCACGCCGGACAGCAGCAGGCGGTTTTGCTCGATACCTTCCAGCCTTACCACCGATTGGCCAATCGGGTTGGGACGATGGGTAGCGCGGCTGGCAAATACGCCGATACGCTGATTGCCGCCCAGCCTGGGCGGCCGCACGCGCAGGTGCTGCGGGCCACTGGCGGCCGCGTGAAAGACAAAGATCAGCCACAGATGACTGACGCCCTCAAGCCCTTCGAGTGCTTCCGGCTGGTTGTAGGGCGGCAACAGCTCCAGGCTTGCGGTTGCGGCGGGCGCCAGCAGGGGCTGGCGCGGAATGGCGAACTTTTCTGCGAAGCAGGAGTGGATGATACCTACCGGGTCAAACTGCCAGCTCATGGGGTCAAGGTCGTCAGCGGGGGAATGCAGTCCGGGCGATCGGCGGTGATCAGATGGCTGCAGCCCTCGATTTCGATGATTTGCAGGCGTTCTGCCTGGCGGGCGCTGTGCAGCATCGCACGGGGCTCCAGAATACGATCCGCGCTGGGAACCAGAATCGCCCCGCGGCAGACGTGCTGATAGATGTCCGGGGTATTGGTCTGCATCCAGTTGGCCAGATCCAGAATATTGTGGACGAAGGTGCTGCCGCGTTTCGGGTTGAATGGCAGTGCCATGATCAGCTCGCGCTTGCGCGGATTGTCGAGTGGACCGAACAGGCTGCGGTTGGTGGCCGAGATGGGCTGCTGTTGCCAGGCAAACAGATAGAAGGGCAGAAACCAGCGGAAGAATCGTGGTACATCGCGATAGGGCTTGCCCTGGGGCAGTACCGGCGCCTCCAGTATGACCTCAACCCGCGTGAACAGGTCCGGGCGCTGGCGCGCCGCCTCCAGTACTACGGCGCCGCCGCGTGAGTGGCCATGCACGCGTATCTGTTTGCCGGTCGCCAGGTGCTGCAGGGCCTGGTTGAGTACCTCTGCGTCGTAGGCAATGGTGCCGGCGCGGGCCTTCGGCTGGCTGATCCAGTCTGCCTCGCTGAAGCGGGGCCGGTTGACCGGCACATGGTAGTCGGCACTGGTAAGCAGGATCAGCTGCAGGGATGGGTTTTCATAGTGCTCGGTGAAGTAGAGAAAATTCTCCACAAACCCGGGCATCACCAGGACAGTCTGTTCGGCATCCTGCGGGCCGCGGCGGGCCACGCAGGCCTGTCCGATTCGAAACAGTTCACCGTCGAAATCGACTGCCTGCACCTGCGGTGACTCGCGGCGCAGCAGCCAGCGACGCAGGCTGAACGCAATCAGAACGAACAGGCCGATCAGACCTATCAGCAGTTGCATGGGGCCTTCTCCTGAAAGCGGGTTTCAAAAATACGAGCTTAGCGCAGTTGATAATGGCGTGATGCCACCCGGGTGGGCGATTGCGGGCTGATCTACTCGCCATCGTAGAGCCATACCCGACTGGCCTGCAGCTGATAGCTTGCATCCGCCAGCGCGTTGCTGGTCTGCTCGACGCGCAGGGTACCCTGTACCCAGTAGGGTTGGTAGATGTCGTCGATCACCACGCCATCCGGATACTCGACCAGGATGATCTGGTTGGGCGGTGGTGGCGGCACATGGATGCAGGCGCCGGCGTACGGCACCAGAAAGAGGCTGGTGTAGCGTCCCTGATCGTCGGTTTCCAGCGGGACCGGATAGCCGCCTATACGCAACTCCTTGCCATCGTACTCGCCGACGACGCGGGTCGAGTACATCACCTCGGGGAGCCCCTCGCGTTGTCGCAGACTGGTGTCGAAGTTGCCATCGGCATCGGGTCCGAAGCCATGTTCGATATCGGGCATGTCGAGCATCGCCTGGTAGTCCTCGGCGGGCAGCAGATCGAGCCAGTCGACCGTCAACGGTTGCGCGGCATGGACTGGCAGGGCAATAGCAAGCGTCAAAAGGGCGTAGCGCAGCAGCATTGGGGTTTCCATCACAGGAGCGGGGCCGGCATCAGACCGGCGTTGGTGCGCAGTGTTCCACAGTCGCTGGTTGCCGGCTACTCGGCCCAGCGTTCGCGGATCTGATTTATTTCGTCCAGACGCCTTATAAAGCACTCGACCAGTTGCGGATCGAAGTGTCTGCCGCTCTGTTCGCGAATCAGTGCAACGGCATCCTCGACTGTCCAGGCCTTTTTGTAGGGGCGTACGCTGGTGAGTGCGTCAAATACGTCGGCGATGGCAACAATGCGCGCCTCAATGGGGATGTCATCGCCGGCGAGTCCGGCCGGATAGCCGCTGCCGTCCCATTTTTCGTGATGCCCGAGAGCAATACGCCGAGCCATCTGCAGCATGCTGGCGTTGTGCTCGCCGATGATCTGTGCGCCGATTTCCGGGTGCTTCTGCATGATCAGCCATTCGTTTTCGTCGAGCTTGCCCGGCTTTTGCAAAATGGCGTCCGGGATGCCGATCTTGCCGACATCGTGCATGGGCGCAGCGTGCAGCAGTTCCTCTGCTTCGTCCGGGCTGAAGCCGGCCTCCAGCGCGATGATGCGCGAGAAGTGGCTCATTCGGATGACATGCAGGCCGGTCTCGTTATCCTTGTATTCGGCCGCCATGCCCAGGGCCTGAACGATATTCAGACGGGTCTGGCGCAGCACTTCGGCGCGCACCAGAGACAGATGGGTGCGTACCCGTGCCTTGACGATCGGGGCGCTGACCGGTTTGCTGATGTAATCGACCGCGCCCAGCTCAAAGCCGCGTATCTCGTCCTCTACGCTGGACAGGGCGGTGACGAAGATCACCGGGATATCGCTGGTGTGTGGATCACTTTTCAGCTGCGCGCAGACCTCATGGCCGGTCATGCCCGGCATCATGACATCCAGCAGAATCAGCTGTGGCCGTTCGGCGGCAGCCAGCTCCAGTGCTCGCTGGCCGTCACGGGCAAACAGCAGTCGGTAGTCATCCTGCAGAATGTGTTTCAGCACGTGCAGGTTCGCGGGTTCGTCGTCGACCAGCAGCAGCGCCGGGCGTTTGTCCTTGAATGGCATTGGCGGATTCAGCCCTCGGTCTCGGTAGCGGCAAGGCTGCGCTCGGCTTCCAGCAGCGAGATCGCAGTCGCAAAATCAAAGTTGTCCAGCGCCTGCTCCAGAGCCTGGCGCTTGTCCTGCTCCAGCGTGTCGGCCAGTTGCTGCAGCGCCTGTTCGTTGACCTCGCCGCGGTTGAGAACCGTGATCAGATTATCGACCAAGTGCTGGCGCTGCTCTCTAGACAGAGTGCTGTGGCTATTGTGATGCCGGCGTTGGCCAGGCTCTGGCATGGCGGCCCGGGTCTGCTCCGCGGCGGTCAACAGGGCGTGCAGGGCGTCTGCCAGCGCAGGCGTCGGTGTTTGTGTGAGACGTTTCTCGAGTTCGGCAGCGGCCTGCTGCAGCTGCTGCAGCGACAGGTTGCCGGCGCTCCCGTTGATGCGATGAACCAGGCTGCGGGCCTGTTCGGCTGACGGTTGCTGCAGCGCCTGTTCGAGCTCTGCGAGCCGCGCCGGCAGATCGGCCAGGAAGCGCTGGATCGCCTCAATCAGCGCCTGACGATCGCCCCAGCGCTGCTCGCCAGCGTACCAGTCAACCAGCTGCGGCCCCCTGGCGGTAGCGGGCTTCAACGACACCTCATCAGCAAGTTGCAGACCCAAGACCCGGGCAATCTCGCGCTTAAGTGCCTCGCGATCAACCGGCTTGGAGGCGAAGCCCTCCATGCCGGCGGCACGGGCCGCCTCGCGGTCCCGGTCCAGCACGCTGGCTGTCAGGGCGATGATGGGGGTGGGCGGATAGCCCATGTTGGCCTCGTAGCGGCGGATGATCCGGGTAGCTTCCAGGCCATCCACCTCGGGCATCTGCATATCCATCAGGATCAGGTCAAAGCGGTCGTCGACAACGCGCTCGAAGGCACTCAGGCCATTACCGGCGCTGTACACCCGGTGGCCCTCGGCACGCAGCATCACTTCCATCAGTTGCACGTTTTCGGCGACGTCATCGGCGACCAGAATGCGCAGCGGCGGCAGTTCGATATTGCCGGCAGTTTTATTTGCCAGCTGCGCGGTGAGGTCGTCCAGCGGCTCCAGTGGCAGCCTGACCGCAAACGTGGAGCCCTGTTCCGGCACGCTGCTGACCCGGATCTCGCCGCCCATCAGCTCAACCAGCTGGCGCGCAATGGTGGTGCCCAGGCCGGTGCCGCCGAAACGCCGGCTCATTGAGGCGTCTGCCTGCGCGAACGGTTCGAAGATTTGCTGAATACGCTCGGGCTCAATGCCGATGCCGGTATCGCTGATACGCAGGCATACTCCATCGCTGTCAGCGTCGACCTGCAGGCGCACGCTGCCCTGTCGGGTAAACTTGATGGCGTTACCCAGCAGATTGGTCAACACCTGCCGCACCCGCATGGGGTCACCACGGTAATGCTCCTGTTGCGCGTGATAGTCGAACTCGAGCGCCAGGCCCTTCTGACCGGCTTCCAGCGAAAATACATTGATCAGTTGTCGGCACAGGTCGCGCAGCGAGAAGGCGTGTTCTTCAAGCTGGACCGCTCCCTTCTCCAGCTTGGCAGTATCAAGAATGTCGTTAAGCAGCCCGAGCAGTGAGCGTGCAGACTGGTTTACGGTTTTCAGGTACTTGCGCTGGGTGCTGCTCAGCGACTCATTCAATAGCACTTCGCTGAAGCCGATAATGGCGTTCATCGGGGTGCGAATTTCGTGGCTCATATTGGCAAGGAAGGCGCCCTTGGACTCGGCGGCCAGTTCCGCGCGCTCCTTGGCGGCGAGCAGCGCCAATTCCATACGGTGACGCTCGCTGAGATCGGTAACCAGCATGACCACCTTTGCCGGGCGGCCATAGGCGTCGATGATGGGGTTGAAGTAGATCTGGGTGTGAATGCTGCTGCCGTTGGCATGACGCAGGGTGTATTCGCCTGCCAGATACTCGCCTTCGCGTACCTTCTGCCACTGCTGCGGATCAAATTGTCCGCTTACCAGCAGTTGCTGCAGATGCCGACCCTCCAGCTGCTCCGCCGGGTAACCGGACAGATCGATAAAGCGGCGGTTGGAGAAGATGATCCGGCCGTCGAGGTCGATATCCGCCATGCCCTGAGCCTGACTGATGGCCCGAACGATACCCTTGAACTCGGCATTGCGCAGTTTGGCATCGGTGATATCGATGATCACGCCGTCGATCCACTCGGCATTTCCCTGTTCGTCGAAAATCGCGCTGGCATATTCGCATACCCAGCGCAGTTGGCCGTCGCGATGGAAAATACGGTATTCGAGCGTGTGTTTCTCGCGTCGGCCGATGGCGCCCATGACGTGCTCAACGGTGAAGTCGCTGTCGTCCGGATGAATCAGGTCGGCGAAGCTCAGCTCTCCACTGAGGAAACGCTCGGCCGGCCAGCCGGTCATCTGTTCAACAGCGTCGCTGATGAACAGCATGCGCCAGTCTTCCCTGGGCAGGCAGCGAAAGGTAACCCCGGGGATGTTGGCAATGAGGCTGCGGTATTGCTCCTCGCGCTCACGCAGCGACTTCTCCAGCAGGTGACGCTCGGTTATGTCGCTGATAAATCCGACGAAATGATTCCGACCCTTGAGCGTCGCCTGGCCCAGGGCAACCCTGACCGGAAACAGTGTGCCATTGCGCCGGCGACACCAGGTTTCCAGATTCATCCCGGTGCGAGGGGGATGTCCGGCATTGCTGAAATCCTGCAGGAAGGCGTGTGTCTGTGCCGCCGAATCCTCGGGCAGCAGGATATCGATATGTTGTCCGACCAGTTCATCGCGCGGCCAGCCAAACAGGTTTTCTGCGGCATGGTTGGCTTCCTCGATGATACCGCTGGTATCCCAGGTAATGATGGCATCAATGGCGGTATCGGCGATGCTGCGGATGCGCTCGGTATTGGCCTGGACCCGCTGGTACAGCTGACTGAAGCGCACCATCGCGTTGATTACGCCAACCAGACCGCCGAACACGACAACGGCGAAGGCGATCAGCAGTCCGTTGTTTTCCTGGTCGTTGAGCTGCGGCACGAAATCCGGCTGGGCGCTACCGACAAAGCGAGCTGCCGCCATACCGGCATAATGCATGGATGAAATTGCCAGCCCCATGACGATGGCGGCAATCAGCAGATGGGTGCGGCTCTCATGACCCAGACCAAAGCGCACCCAGAGCGCCAGAACCGCCATGGCCACGGCGATGATCAGCGATGCGAAAAACCATAGCGGGTCGAACCGTAACAGGGCGTCCATGCGCATGGCTGTCATGCCGTAGTAATGCATCATGCCGATTCCGGCACCAATCAGAACACCACCACTGAGCATGATTCGCCAGTCGAGATTCGGTCGTGCGAGCAGATGCAGGGCCAGCAGCGACGCAGCCATTGCCGGCAGCATCGACAGCAGCGTAGTTGCCTGGTCGTATCGGACAGGCAACGGCAGGGTGAACGACAACATGCCGATAAAGTGCATGGCCCAGATGCCGCCGCCCAGTACCATGGCTCCGCTGATCAGCGCGCCCTGGCGGGTGGGGGTGGTGGTTGCTTGCCGCGCGAGGCCGGCTACCTGCAAGCCGAGCCATGAGGCAGCGATGGCGACAAGCACCGAAACCAGCAAAAGGACGTAATGGTGGTGGCCATGCAGCAGCTGGCCTTGGTGCAGATCTGCCTGATAGAACCAGGAATGGGTCAACACGGCTCGCTCCTTACAGGCCTGGTGCGCCCAGGGGCGCAAGGAAGCGCGCGGTCATCCCGCATCCGGCGTGTGACAGCACAGGGTTATCATAGCGTCGTCGGTGCTGGCTGCCCAGCCCGCACCGTATCAGCACTCAGCATTCGGGTTATCGGCGGGCAAGCCCGCGGCTTGAGCGGGCTGCAGCAACGCCTGCCACTGCTGACGTATGGTCTGCAGGGCGCGTTCCCCGCCCAGTTGACCGCGGAACAGCAGCACGCTGCCCAGGATCGTCGCGTACTGAATCATTGCCATGCCACGGGCAGTGCCGGCGGGCACCAGCGGCGCAAGCAGGCGGGCGGTCTGCTCGACCCGGGCCTCGTCCACGGCGGCAACAATATCGCGGGCGTAAAGGTCGCGCTGGGCAAAGTCGCGGATGGCGAACTCGACCTTCATGCGTTTGAACTCGACCGCCGGCCCCTCGAACATCAACAGCAGTACCCGTTCAACCTCCTGCTCGGGGCTCAACTGCGGATCCAGCCCCGGTTGCCAGTAGCGCAGGCCCTTCATGCGCTGGGCCTGCCACTGATCAAGAAACAGCCGAATGAACTGCGGCAGGTCCTCGAAGTGCCAGTAGAAACTGCCGCGGGTCACCTTCAGGCGCTTGGCCAGCGGCAACACGCGCAACTGATCAAAGCCGCCCTCAAGGATGGCCTCGGTGGCGGCGTTGAACCAGTCCTGTGGGGTCAGCACGGCGCGGCCGGTTGGGCGACCGCGGCGCCCGGGTTTGCTGGCAGTCGGCATGTGATGACTCCGGTGAATGTTTCGGCTGAGCATTATAAGTCGGACGAAGCCTGCGTCATATCTATTTCCATACACAATTGACAATACACATGTGTATTGAGATTTTGTCTTCAGGACGGCTGCCATCGCAACCGCATGATCGACACCTCAGGAGTTCGCCATGTACCACCAGACCGAACGCTCACTGGATCTGCAAAAGCGCGTTTCCGATTTTATGGACGCGCACATTTTCCCCAATGAACAGCGTTACGAAGAAGAAATCCGCGCCAACGAGAAGGCCGGCAATGCCTACACCACCGTCAAACTGATGGAAGAGCTGAAGGCCAAGGCCCGCGCCGAAGGTCTGTGGAACCTGTTT
>TARA_R100000049_G_C1956176_1_pt1 | contig 11007 bp, 11 predicted proteins | sample TARA_R100000049 | Tara Oceans TARA_R100000049 (sample SAMEA2619992) | marine metagenome | biome: marine biome (ENVO:00000447); feature: mesopelagic zone (ENVO:00000213) & marine oxygen minimum zone (ENVO:01000065); material: "saline water (ENVO:00002010), including plankton... | reverse complement strand
TGAACTCATCCAGGTACGGCTGGTGCTGGAAGAAGTTGGCGTCCATACGCTTCTGGTCGACCTGGATGTTCGGCTGTACGTAGTCGGTGAAGACTTTCACGTCCAGCTCAACGCCTTGTTCAGCCAGTGCCGGCTTCACAAATTCCAGCAGTTCCGCATGGGGAACGGGCGTAGCAGCTACCGACAGCTTTTCAGCGAAGGCGGCTGAGGAGAAGGTTGCTACGGCAGCGATGGCTACCAGGGTTTTCTTGAAGTTCATTTTTGCGTTCTCCTGTGGAGCATCGTGTTTAACTTTGGTTTACGGCACGCTGCTGGGAGGCTCCTTCCGAAAAACGCCCGTGAATACGTCCCTGTAGGGCTTCGTCGCGCCGTCCATGGCGCTCCAGACTTTCGGAAGGAGCCTCCCAGCAGCCTGCCTATACCGGGCTTGGCATGGCTTTCCCGGCTCAATCACAGTCTTACTTTCTGCTGAAATACAGCACCAGACGATCACCCGCCATCTGCAACAGCTGTACGAAGATTACCAGCAAGGCCACGGTAATCACCATCACGTCGGTCTGGAAGCGCTGGTAACCGAATCGGATGGCCAGGTCGCCCAGGCCGCCGCCACCGATAACGCCGGACATAGCCGCGTAGGACACCAGCGTGATGGCAGTAACCGTAATACCCGCGATAATGCCGGGAAGCGCTTCCGGCAGCAAGGCACCGAAGATGATCTGCCTTACGTTTGCACCCATGGCCTGGGTGGCTTCGATGATGCCGCGGTCGACTTCCCGCAGGGAAGTTTCCACCAAACGGGCGAAGAAGGGTGCGCCACCGGCCACCAGCGGCGGGATGGCCCCGGCTACGCCCAGGGAGGTGCCGATCAGCATGACGGTGAACGGGATCATCACGATCAGCAGGATGATAAAGGGTACCGAGCGCAGTACGTTGACTACAAACGACAGCACCGCGTAGGCCACCGGTTGTTCCAGCAGCTGGCGTTTGCCGAACAGGAACAGCAGTACGCCGACGGGCAGGCCGATCAGGACGCTGAACAGCAACGACATACCGACCATCACCAGGGTGTCCCAGCTGGCCCAGCCGATTTCGGCCCAGTCTACGTTGCCCATCAGGGTTTCCATTAAAGCTTCCATCAGCGCACCACCTCCACGTGAACGTCGGCGGCTTCCAGCGCCTGCATGGCAATGTCGAGATCACCGCCCACCAGTGACAGGGTCAGCTGGCCGTAGGGGGTGTCTTTAATGTGGTCGATCCGGCCGGACAGGATGCTGAAATCCACACCGGATTCCCGGGCCACGCTGCCCAGCAGCGGCTTGTAGGTGGATTCGCCCTTGAAGGTCAGTCGCAGGATGCGGCCGTTGGCTTTTTGCAGGTCTTCCTGCAGTTCGTCGCGGTCTACGTTCTCGCTTTCGAACACGAAATCCCGGGTGGTGGGGTGCTGCGGGTGCAGGAACACGTCGCTCACCGGGCCCATTTCCACAACACGGCCGGCGTCCATCACGGCTACCCGGTCGCACACCCGGCGCACCACGTCCATTTCGTGGGTGATGAGCACGATGGTCAGGCCCAGTTCCTTGTTGATGTCGCCGAGCAGTTTCAGTACCGACTGGGTGGTTTGCGGGTCCAGGGCGCTGGTGGCTTCGTCACACAGCAGGATGGTCGGGCGGCAGGCCAGGGCCCGGGCGATGCCCACGCGCTGTTTCTGGCCGCCGGACAACTGGGACGGGTATTTGTTGGCATGTTCGCTCAGGCTGACCCGGGCCAGCAGTTCTTCCACCCGTTCCCGGATCTCGGTTTTCGAGTAGATACCCGCCAGCTTCATGGGGAAGGCGATGTTATCGGCCACGGTTTTGGACGACAACAGGTTGAAGTGCTGGAAGATCATGCCCACTTTGCGGCGGAAAGCCCTGAGCTCGGCGGCGCTGTAGCGGGTGATGTCTTCGTTATCGATCAGGATGCGGCCGCCGGTCGCTGGCTCGAGCATATTGATCAGGCGGACAAGGGTCGACTTGCCCGCACCGGAATGGCCGACGATGCCGAATACTTCGCCGGTTTCTATGGTCATACTGGTGGCATGCAGCGCGGGGATCGCCCGGCCGGCCACCTGATACGACTTCTGTACCTGGTCAAATACAATCACGGTCAGTGCCCTGGTTCAGTGCCTTGAGGGTGCAGGATAAAACCGGCGATTATAGCCTATTCGCTGATCAAACCCGAATCACTGCCGTGTGTACTTGCCCTTATCCGTCAATGCAGGGCGCGCATCTGCCGGGGGTAGAGCGCGGCACTCACTTCCGGCTCTTCCAGCAGGTTTGCCAGCTCCTGGTCGATATCGGTTTGCTCGCCTTCGTCCGGCAGCGGCTCGAACAGGGTACTGAGCCAGGCCGCCACGGAGGGCGCGTTATCCCGTTCGTAGTCGGTGGACAGCGCCTTGATCCGGCGGAAGCCGATGATGCGCTGGTGCCGCGGGTCGCGGATTTGTTCGAAGCCACGCCAGTAAATCCTGTCGCGGGTGTGCAGCTGTACGAACAGGGTGTCGATGGGGCCTTTGTCGTCGTCTGCATTCCCGTCATCGGCTTCTGAAGCCTGCACGTCGGACTTTTCAGACTCTTCGGGTTCTTCGCTTTCAGCCGGCTTGCGGCGGATGGTGGTCCAGGCCGGGTAAAGCACAGCCACCGCGTCGGCTTCTACATGCTCACGGGCGGCACGCAGAATCAAGCCCCAGCGGGCCTTGTCGGCATCGGTTTCCAGGGAGTTGATGGGCAGGTCGTAGCTCTCATCGCTGGAGAGAACAATTGCCATCATCGGGGCATCCAGCTCCCCCATGGCTTCGGCCTGTGCTACGGATACCAGATCGTCGATTGCCATCGATTGGTTCATAAGATGCTCGCCTCCTCGATGCCATCAGGGTGGTCAGGGAGCGGAGTCCCTGCCCTACAGCATAGCCTGTTCCACATGGAAAGATAAACGTGGAGTTTGTTGGCCCGGATCACAACCCCTGACCAACAAATCCGCACAGTTTCTTCAGAATGCCGATTCCAGGCGCTCGTAGTTGGCAAACCAGGGGTTGGCTTCCTCCAGCTGGGCGGCCAGTTGCAGCAAGCCGCCTTCGCCGCCGTGGGCCGCACCGAACTGAACGCCCACCGGCAGCCCGTCGCGGGTCCAGTGCATGGGCACCGACATTGCCGGGGTTCCGGTCAGGTTGGCCAGCTGGGTGAAGGGGGTGCGGGCCAGGCTTTCCAGGGCCATCTGGTCTACCTGTCCTGAACGGTGTACCAGTTTGCCGGCTTTCAGGCCCAGCATCAGCCGGGCGACCAGCTTCAGGTGCGCCGGGGTATCCATCTGGCCAATCTGTGCCGGCAACTGGCCGGTCGTGGGGCTCAGATACAGGTCAAAGCGGTCGAAGAACGCCCCCAGGGCCCGGGCAAAGTCATTCCACTGCTGGCGCCGCCGAACGTAGTCCGGCAGCGGCATGGTGCGGCCGAGCATTCCCAGCAGGCGGGTTTCCAGTTCAAAGTCTTTATCCGTGGCACCGAAGCGTTCCCGGGCGCTGTCCATCAGGGCCGAGACTTCCCCGAAATACAGGGACAGGTAGCACCGGGCCAGGGCCATGCCGTCAAAGTCCGGACGGGCGTATTCCACCTCATGCCCTAGCCCCTCCAGCATTCTCGCGGTTTCTTCCACCGCCGCCACGCATTCCGGGGCCACGTCGGTGTCGTAGGGTGAGGAGGTGAACACACCGATTTTCAGCTTGCCGGGGGATTGCTGCATCTGTTCGAGAAACGACGATTCGGGCGCAGGAATGCGGAACGGGTCACCGCTGGCGGGGCCGGACAGCACATCCAGCATGGCCGCGCTGTCTCGCACGGTGCGGGACACCACGTGATCGGTGGAGGCGCCTGTCCAGGCCTCACCCATGTGCGGGCCCACCGAGATGCGGCCCCGGGACGGTTTCAGGCCGAACAGGCCGTTGTAGGCCGCCGGAATACGGATGGAACCCCCGCCATCATTAGCTCCGGCCATGGGCACAATGCCAGCCGCCACCGCAGCACCGGAACCACCGCTGGAACCGCCGGGGGTAAGGTCGGTGTTCCAGGGATTGCGGCTGGGGCCCCAAAGCTCGGATTCCGTCACCGCCTTCAGGCCGAATTCCGGCGTGGCCGTGCGCCCCAGAAACACCAGCCCGGCGTTGCGGGCACGGCGCACGAATTCCGAATCCCGGGTCGGTACATTGGTGCTCAGGGCCCGGCTGCCATAGCTGCAGGGATGGCCGGCCTGCTCCTGGGCCAGGTCTTTCAGCAGTATCGGTACGCCGGCAAAGGGCCCGTCCTCAGGAAAACCCTGTTCCAGGGCTTCGGTGAACTGCGGATGACATATCGCGTTGAGTTTGCCATTCACCCGGTTGGCCCGGTCGATGGCCGCTTCGGCCACTTCCCGGGCGCTGACGTCGCCCCGGCGAATCAGGTCAGCCAGTGCGGTGGCATCAAAGCTCAGATATTCAGACTGTTTCATCGGCAACCCTGCTTGTTGTTTTGTGGTGCAATCCGGCTGGACATTTGGGGTGTAATCCGGAAACTCCGGAGCTTACGACAATCGTTAGGTGAGTGCCATGGATCTGCTGTTCCCGGAGGCCCTGAGCACGGGCGTGGGATTATTCCTGCTGGCGGCCTCCGCCGTTACCTCCATGCTGACTGCCTTGCTGGGCGCCGGTGGTGGTGTATTGCTGCTGGTGCTGATGGCCACCTGGATTCCGCCAGCGGCGATTATTCCTGTCCACGGCATGATCCAGCTGGGCTCTAACACCGGCAGGGCTGTACTGACCTTTCGCCATATAGACTGGCGGGTGATTCTCGCCTTTGCGCCGGGTGTTGTGGCGGGGGCGGCCCTGGGTGCCTGGTTACTGGTCAACCTTCCCGCTCACCTCTGGCAGCTGACCATTGCCGGCTTCGTGCTGTATCTGTGCTGGGGCCCGAAACTGCCCAAGGCCTCTTTCGGGCCGGCCGGTATTTTCCTGGCCTCGGCCATCACCAGTTTTATCAGCCTGTTTGTGGGTGCCACCGGTCCTTTGGTAGCCGCATTCATCAAGCAGATTCACACCGACCGTTTCAAAACCGTATCCACCTTTGCCGCCGCCATGACCCTGCAGCATGCGCCCAAAGCCCTGGTGTTCGGCTTTGCCGGCTTTGTGTTCTCGGAATGGCTACTGTTCATTGTCGCCATGATTGCCTGCGGCTTTGCCGGCACCTGGCTGGGGCTGCGCCTGCTGAACACCATGACCAACCGCTGGTTCAGCCTGGCGTTCAACGTGGTGCTGACCCTGTTGGCACTGCGGCTGTTATGGCAGGCGGCGCAGTCAGCCGGCTGGTTCGGCTGACACACCTCCGCACTGTTTCGAAAAGCAGCCAGCCCGTTGCAACACATTCGCATTCCCACTTGCAATTCCAGTGATAATAGTTATTATTTAGTTCTGTTTTCATTTTTCCGAGTGTTGCTTCATGGAACCCTTCAGCGCCGTAGCCGAGCCCCTTACCGAACTCAGTCCGTTAAACCAGCTGGTCGACATGGGCGGCCCGATCATGGTTGTGCTGATTGCCCTGGCGGTGATCGGTACCGTTACCTTTGTCTACCTGATGCTGTACGGCAGCTTCTACGCCCCACGATACACCCGCAAGCTGCGCACCCTGGTAGACCAGTGGCAATCTGCCCCGTCGGACACCCGCCCGGAACAGGTGCGCCAGCAAGCAGGCTTTTTCGGGCGCGGCAACCCGCTGATGCACCTGCTGGTGAATACCATGAACGCCTGCCAGACCAACCCCAACACCCCGGCCGTGCGCGAGACCGCCGTGCGGGATGCCCAGGGTGCACTGGAACCCTTTGAAGCACCGCTGAAAATCATCGAAGTGATTGCCGCCCTGGCTCCACTGCTGGGCCTGCTGGGCACCGTCATGGGTATGATGGAAGCCTTCAGCGCCATGGCCGCCACCGAAGGCCGGGCCAACGCCAGCCAGCTCAGTGGCGGTATCTACGAAGCCCTGATGACCACCGCTGCGGGTCTGATTGTCGCCATTCCCTTTGCCGCCCTGGCCGCCTGGATCGAATTCCGCCTGCGCCGCATCCATAAAACCATCAACAGCGCACTGGTCAGCGTGTTCAATGTGGTGCCCTCTGGCGAGGCCGCCGGCGCGCCGCAGGCTGTCCCAGCGGATGAATCCTTAAAAGCCGCTGACACCCGTAATTATTCCGGCAACGATAGCCCGCGCTTCGCCCATGCAGCTGGTTGAACCCCGGCCCAACCGGCCACTACCGATCCGGATTACGCCACTGATTGATGTGGTGTTTATTCTGCTGGTGTTTTTCATGCTGACCACCCGGTTGCTGCCCGTGGACTACCTGGAGCTGGGCAATAACACCGAAAGCCGCAGCAGCGTAACCGGCGAGCCCCTGCCTGAACTGCAGGTAAGCGCCAGCGGTCAGGTAATGTGGCAGGACAACCGCTACAGCCTCGGGGAATTGCTGGAAGCACTGAAGGCAGCCGGCATCCGGGAAGCCAATCTGGGCACCACCGCCGATACCCGCCTGGCAGATTTCACCCGCACCCTGAGCGCCCTGGACAACGCTGGCGTGGAAGCGCACTGGAATCGCCAAAGCACCAACGACCTATGACAGAACTGGTTCCTCCTCCATCAACCTCCGGAAAAGGCCTGCTGGACCGGGTTGAAGACGCCCTGCTGCCGCTGATCAACCTGGTGTTCCTGCTGCTGATCTTCTTTATCGTGGCCGGCCAGCTGACCAACGAGCCCCTGCCCGAGCTGCCCGGTGCAGCCCGACAGCAACAGGAACGTGCCCCCGAAGCCGACCTGATGGTCGCGGCTGATGGCCAGTGGAAAGTACAGGGCAAGGTGCTGGGCGAAGAACAGCTGCTGGCCGCCCTGCCGCAACCCGATGACAACAATCCCCTGAGAATTGCCGCAGACCAGTCGCTTACCATGTCCGACCTGGAAGCGCTGCTGTCCGTCCTGGAGCAGGGCGGCTACACCGAGGTTCTGCTGCTGACGGAGCCCGGGCAATGATGCCGGAACACAAGGGCTCCAAGTTGTTGTTTCTGGTGCTGGCCATAGCCGCTGCCGGCTTCGGGCTGACGCTGGCGGCACCGGACAAACCCATACCCCTGGCTACCCTGGGCGACAGCGCTGTGAACACCGCACCGGCTATCAAGATCAGCCTGGCTGGCCGGAAAACACCTGCGCCGGTGGAAACACCCGCGGCTCTCCCTGCCAAGCCAGAGCCCGCGCCGAAACCGAAACCCGAGCCCAAGCCAAAGCCCAAACCCGACCCCAAGCCCGAACCGGCTCCGAAACCCGAACCTCGGCCAGAACCTGAACCCGAGCCAACACCGGAGCCTGCTTCGGAACCGGCACCCACGCCGGCAGAGCCTGCCCCTGCGGCGGATGTTTCAGAAGCGACTGAGACATCCGGGGAAGAGGGCGATGCCTCGGAAAGCCAGGATGCGGTACCCCTGCAGACCGCCGGCAACTCCGCCGACGTGAACAGCTATCTGAGCAAACTCAGCCGCCACCTGGCCCGCTACTACGACTACCCGCGCCGGGCGCGCCGGCTGGGCCAACAGGGCACACCGGTGATCGTGTTCGAGTTCACCCGCGACGGCAAGCTTCTCGAGCACTCACTTCGGGACAGCTCAGGCCACCGCCTGCTGGACGATGCCGCCCTGCAAATGCTGGAACAAGCCGCGCCACTGCCTGCCGTGCCGCCGGAAATGCGGGGCCGAACCTTTGCCTATGCCCTGCCGGTTCGGTTCAGTTTGCGCTGAAAATGCACCAGCGCCTCGCAGGCTGCACTGCATCAGTGCTGCTGACCGCGCCAGGACTAGCCGGCTAACCATGCGCACACACTCGCCTTGCTATTGAAATCACTGCTTTTTCTTTAGAACTTCCGAAGCTGGCACGAACCCTGCTGAGACTCCTTCAGCAGACCAGCACTCTGCCACACCGAAAATGAACGACTTCAGACGACGGCGTCTGCTCACCTTCGCTCTCAGCGCGAATCGTGAGCGGCGCCTTTTTTTTGGCGCCGGCAACCGCGTCAGAAAACCAGGAGGAATCCGTTATGTCCTACATTCTGCCTTCCGAGTTCGTCACCAAGATGGTCGACGCCGGAGAATCGAAAATCTATATGGCCACCCGGGATGTCCTGATCCGGGCCTTCATGGCCGGTGCCATCCTGGCCCTGGCCGCCGTCTTTGCCATCACCGTCACCGTCCAGACCGGCAGCCCCCTGGCCGGAGCCATGCTGTTCCCGGTCGGCTTCTGCATGCTCTACCTGATGGGCTTCGACCTGCTCACCGGCGTGTTCATGCTCACGCCGCTGGCGCTTCTGGACCGGCGCCCGGGCGTGGATACCCGGGGCATTCTGCGCAACTGGGGCTGGGTGTTCCTGGGTAACTTCGGCGGTGCCCTCACCGTGGCCGCCATCATGGCCTTCGTCTTCACCTACGGCTTCAACACCGAGCCCGGTGTGGTAGGCGAAAAAATCGCCTCCATTGGCAAAGCCCGCACCCTGGGTTACGCCGAACACGGCGTAGCGGGCTGGTTTACCATCTTTCTGCGGGGCGTGCTGTGTAACTGGATGGTGTCGATGGGCGTGGTCGGTGCGATGATCTCCACCACGGTGCAGGGCAAGGTACTGGCCATGTGGATGCCGATCATGCTGTTCTTCTACATGGGCTTCGAGCATTCCATTGTGAACATGTTCCTGTTCCCGTTTGCCCTGCTGATGGGCGGCGAGTTCGGCATCATGGACTACTTCATCTGGAATGAAATTCCCACCGTGCTGGGCAACCTGGTGGGCGGCTTGTCCTTCACCGGCCTGACCCTCTATGCCACCCATATACGCACTGCGCCCAAGCGCACGCTGGCAGCGGACTACCGCGCACCAGCCAGCACCCGCAGCGCCTGATCACGGCTGAAGCCCCCGGTGCCGCACACACCGGGGGCTTCACTGGTTCATATCCATGTCCAGCACCCAACAGCTCACGATAGAAGCCGGGCAGTTCAGCAGCGCCGGCCGGAAACCCGTCAACCAGGACTTCCACGGCCTGCTGGTACCCGACAATCATCAGCGCCACAGCAAAGGCATTACGGCGGTGATCGCCGACGGCATCAGCTCCAGCAATGTCAGCCAGGAGGCCAGTGAAGCGGCGGTGGCAGGCTTCCTGAGCGACTACTACTCGACCCCCGAGAGCTGGTCGGTGAAACAGTCGGCCGAACGGGTAGTTCGGGCCACCAATGCCTGGCTGCACGCCCAGACCCGGCAAAGCCGTTATCGCTACGACCAGGACCGGGGCTACGTCTGCACCTTCAGTGCCCTGGTGCTGAAATCCGCAACGGCGCACCTGTTTCATGTAGGAGACGCCCGGATTTACCGGCTTCAGGGCAACACCCTGGAACAATTCACGACCGACCACCGGGTCTGGCTTTCGGCCGAGGAAAGCTGCCTGAACCGGGCCCTAGGGCTGAGCCCGCAACTGGACATCGAATATCGCAGTGTCGCCCTGCACCGGAACGACGTATTTCTGATGATGACCGATGGTGTATACGAACAACTGTCTGCAGGGGATATCACCAGATGCCTTGCAGACTGCGGGGACAATCTGGATCACGCTGCCCGGGCATTGGCGAACCTGGCACTGGAGCGGGGAAGTGAGGATAACCTGACCGTTCAGGTACTGCGCGTACTCCAGTTACCCTCTCGGACACAGGACGTCAGCGCCCAGGAGACCTATCGCGAACTGCCCTTCGCGCCCGAGCCCGCACCCGGACAGGTGCTGGACGGGTACCGGATCATCCGGGCCCTGCACATCAGTAGCCGAAGCCACGTTTACCTGGCCGTGGATGAAAGTTCCGGGAAGCAAGTCGCAATCAAGTTTCCCGCCATGGAGTTACGACAGTACCCGGACGAACTGGAGCGATTTGCCACCGAACGCTGGATTGCCCAGCGCGTGCAGAGCCCCCATGTGGTCGCCATCTTTGCCCCGGAGCGCCCGCAAAGTTGCCTGTACCTGGCCACTGACTATGTGGAAGGCTGTACCTTGCGGCAATGGATGCTTGACCACCCTCAGCCAGACCTGGAAACCGTGCGACAACTGGCCGAGCAGATTATCCGGGGACTCAGGGCCTTTCACCGGCTGGAAATGGTGCATCAGGACCTGAAACCGGAAAATGTCCTGATCACACCCGATGGCCAGGCCATGCTGGTCGATTTCGGAGCTACCCGGGTCGCCGGTCTTGAAGAAGCCGGCAAACCTGCCACCGACTATCCGGTTGGCGCAGCCCTCTACTCGGCCCCGGAACTGTTTCTCGGCGAGCCGGGCACCTGGCAGTCGGACCAGTACGCCCTTGGCGTGATTGTCTATCAGCTGTTGACCGGGCACCTGCCCTACCACACCGATGTACCCCGAATCCGCACTCGCAAACAACTGCGGGCCCTGACATACCGGCCAGCCAGGGCCTGGCGCGAAGACCTGCCACCGTGGCTGGACGCCACCCTGGCCCGGGCCACCCACCCGGAACCCCATCGTCGCTACCCGGCGTTATCGGAACTGCTCTATGAACTCCGACACCCCGGGCAGGACTGGCGCGCCCGACACCATCCTCCTCTCATGGAACGGCACCCGGTACGTTTCTGGCAAGGCGTCTCAGCCCTGCTTCTGCTGGCGCTATTAACTTCCCTGGCCGGAGGCTCCTGGATCTGAGCTCCGGGCCATTTCTTGCCCGGCCAGCAAAAGCTCGCCCGTACGCCAGGCAACGCGTTGCCCGAAGGCACTCAGGAAACGCCAGAAAAACACATAACCATATGTTTTATATAATAATTAAAAAACTGGCACGGGGATTGTTATCAGTTATGCCGTCCAGGGAACAACCTTGGGACACTCACTCACACATTGTCATGGAGCAGACTATGCCAACTCCTTGTTATATCAGCATCGAA
>TARA_R100000049_G_C1956178_1_pt1 | contig 11010 bp, 7 predicted proteins | sample TARA_R100000049 | Tara Oceans TARA_R100000049 (sample SAMEA2619992) | marine metagenome | biome: marine biome (ENVO:00000447); feature: mesopelagic zone (ENVO:00000213) & marine oxygen minimum zone (ENVO:01000065); material: "saline water (ENVO:00002010), including plankton... | reverse complement strand
CCCCCACCCCCTCCCCTGGGGGAGGGGGGTAATAGGGCACCCTAGCCCCCTGCCTTCACCTTCTGACGATAGGCATGCAGCAGCGGCTCGGTATAGCCGCTGGGCTGCTCGGTTCCTTCGAAGATCAGCGCCCGCGCAGCCTGGAAGGCCATGCTGCTATCCGGATTATCGGCCATCGGGCGATAGGCGGGGTCGCCCGCATTCTGTGCGTCGACCTTTTTCGCCATTGCGACCAGCACATCGTCGACCTCTTCCGGGCTGACCACGCCATGCTCAAGCCAATTGGCGATGTGCTGGCTGGAAATGCGCAGGGTTGCGCGGTCTTCCATCAGGCCCACATCGTCGATGTTGGGCACCTTGGAACAGCCCACGCCCTGGTCCACCCAGCGCACGACATAGCCCAGAATGCCCTGCGCGTTGTTCTCCAGCTCGGCGCGGATCTCGTCCGGCGACCAGTTCTCGCCCCGGTGAAGCGGGATGGTCAGCAGGTCGGATAGCGGAGCGATTGCCTCCTTCGCCCGCTCGTCCTGCCGCGCGAACACATCGACCATGTGGTAATGCGTTGCGTGCAGCGTCGCGGCGGTCGGCGATGGAACCCAGGCGGTGTTCGCGCCCGAGCGCGGGTGGCCGATCTTCTCGGCCAGCATGTCTGCCATCCGGTCGGGCATGGCCCACATGCCCTTGCCGATCTGCGCCTTGCCCGAAAGGCCGCAAGCCAGCCCGATCTGCACGTTGCGATCCTCGTAGGCGGCGATCCAGGGCGTCTCCTTCATCGCGCCCTTGCGCTTCATCGCACCCGCTCGCATCGCGGTGTGGATCTCGTCGCCCGTACGGTCGAGGAAGCCGGTGTTGATGAACATGATCCGGTCGCGCACCGCGTGGATGCACGCCGCGAGATTGGCGGAGGTCCGCCGTTCCTCGTCCATCACGCCGACCTTGATCGTGTGCCGCGCGAGGCCGAGCATATCCTCCACCGCGTCGAACAGGTCATTGGTCAGCGCGCATTCCTCCGGCCCGTGCATCTTGGGCTTCACCAGGTAGATCGAGCCTTCGCGGCTGTTGGCAAGCGCGCCGGTCCGTTTCAGGTCGTGACAACCGATCGTGGCGGTGATGATCGCATCAAGAATGCCCTCGGGCGCTTCGTTGCCATCGGGCAGGTGCACTGCGGGCGTCGTCATCAGATGGCCGACATTGCGCGCGAGCAGCAGGCTGCGCCCGGCAAGCGTGAAACTCTCGCCTTCAAGGCCGACATATTCGCGATCGGGGTTGAGCGTGCGGGTCATCTGCTCCCCGCCCTTCATGAAGGTTTCGCGCAAGTCTCCCTTCATCAGGCCGAGCCAGTTGGAATAGCCCTGCACCTTGTCCTCGGCATCGACCGCCGCGACAGAATCCTCGAAGTCGCAGATCGTCGAGATTGCGGATTCCAGCACGATGTCGGCGACCCCGGCCTTGTCGCCCGCACCGACCGGGTGATCGGGATCGATCACGATTTCGAGGTGCAGGCCATTGTGGCGGATCAGCCAGTTCTTGCCATTGCGCCCGATCAGCTCAGCCGGGGCCTTCAGCTTGGGCTCGCTGCCATCCCAGTTGCTCCACAGCTGGCCTTCCAGCGGCACCGCGCGGTCGAGGAACTGGCGGCCCCAGTCGATCACCATCGCCCCGCGTTCCTCGTCGTAACCGCCGAGCTTGGGCGATCCGGGAATCGCGTCCGTGCCATAAAGCGCGTCGTACAGGCTGCCCCAGCGCGCGTTGGCAGCGTTGAGGAGGAAGCGCGCGTTTAGCACTGGCACCACCAGCTGCGGCCCGGCGATCTGCGCCAGCTCGGGGTCGACATTCTGCGGGTTCACGCTGAACGCGTCCGGCGCGGGCACCAGGTAGCCGAGATCGGTCAGGAAGGCGCGGTAGGCGTCCGCGTCGATCGGCGCGGGATGGTCGCGGTGCCACGCGTCGATCTTCGCCTGCATCGCCTCGCGCTTCTGAAGCAATTCGCGATTGCGCGGCACGAAACGGCTAAAAATATCCGCCGCTCCGGACCAGAAGGCAGCCGCATCAATATCGAGCCCCGGCAGCACCTGCACTTCGACGAAGTCGGCCAGTTCCTCGGCAACCTTCAGCCCGGCGAGTTCGCACATGCCCATTCTCTTTCCTTCCTCGTGTGTCGCTTTTGCGTGTTTGCGACGCGCTTGGCGCGATCGACAGGCACGAGTCAAATCCGCAACGAACCCCCACCGTCGCTGCCGCTACGGCACGCTGCGTCATGTGAATTTATGCCCCGGCCAGCCCGTCGCCGATCATGGTCTTCGGCTGCACGATACGGTCGTAGTCCTCTTCCCTGATCTTGCCGCTGGCGATCGCCTCCTCGCGCAAGGTGGTACCCTTGGCGGCAGCGGCTTCAGCGATATGCGCGGCATCCATATAGCCGATTTCGGGCACCAGCGCGGTCACCAGCATCAACGATTGCTCCAGATGCTGCTCTATCCGCTCGCCATCGAGCGTGGTCCCCTCGATCGCGTTCTCACGGAAGCTCGCGCAGCCATCTGCGAGGATGCGGATCGAGTGGAGCACGTTGGCGGCGATCACCGGGCGCATGGCATTCAATTGCAGATTGCCCCAGCTGCCCGCCATCGCATTGGCCGTGTCGTGACCGATCACCTGCATGGCAACCATCAGCAGCGCCTCGCTCTGCGTCGGGTTCACCTTGCCCGGCATGATCGAGGAGCCCGGCTCGTTCGCGGGCAGTTTCAGCTCGCCGATCCCGCACCGCGGGCCGCTCGCCAGCCAGCGCACGTCATTGGCGATCTTTATAAGCGCGACCGCGACGCCCCGCAGCGAGGCGGAGAGACGCACGAACGGATCGAGGGTCCCCTGCGCGTAGAACTTGTTGGATGCGGTGCGAATCGGCAGGCGAGTGAGGCATGCGATCTCTTTCGCGACATTGCTCGAAAAGCCCTCCGGCGCGTTCAGACCTGTGCCCACCGCCGTCCCGCCGAGCGAGATGGCAAGCAGGCCTTCGCGGGCATGGCCAAGATCGGCAACCGCGGCGCGCAGCGCCTCTGCCCAAGCGCTCCATTCCTGCCCGACCGACAGCGGAACCGCGTCCTGCAAATGGGTGCGGCCGATCTTGACCGTGTCCATCCAGCCGCCTGCTTTCTCCTCGATCAGCTCGGCCAACTGCTCGATCTCGGGGATCAGGTGCGCGTCGAGTGCGCCCAGCGCCGCGAGGTGCATCGCGGTGGGGAAAGTGTCATTGGAGGACTGGCTCTTGTTGACGTCGTCATTTGGCGCGACCGGCTTCTGGCTTCCCAGCTCCCCGCCCATGAGCTGGATCGCGCGGTTCGCGATCACCTCGTTGACGTTCATGTTGGTCTGCGTGCCCGACCCTGTCTGCCATACGCGCAGCGGGAACTGGTCGTCGAATTCGCCCGCGATCAGCTCATCGCACGCCCGCGTGATCGCGGCACACTTGTCTGCCGGAAGCAGACCTGCACGGCGGTTGACGATGGCTGCGGCCTTCTTGAGGTAGCCGTAGGCGCGGCACAGCTCGACCGGAATCAGGTCGTCCCCGATATCGAAATGCTCGAGCGAACGTGCGGTCTGCGCACCCCAATAGCGGTCGGCGGGGACCCGAACTTTGCCCATCGAGTCGAACTCGACGCGTTCGTCCTTCGCCTTGATCCCGACGGGAATCTCACGAAGCGTTTGCCCGTTTTCGGTCATGGCGATCCTTTCACCCTTTCTGTTTCGAGAACCGCGCCCTCCACAGCTCGTTCCCGCATTCGGCCTGCCCTCTTGAGGTATCACGCGCGCATCCGGTATGCAGGTGCCCATGGGGGGAATGCGCCGCACCTGGCAGCGGATATACTACGCGATCGCGACATTGCGCTGGAGCGTGCTGATCGCGGTGATCGCGCTGCACGCGCTGCTCAGCTATCTGGTGCTCGTCGCAACCGGCGAGACCGCGCTTGTCAGCGACTTTCTGGTCTATTTCTATTATTATACCACCACCGCCACCACCGTGGGTTACGGCGATCTGAGCCCGCAGACCGCAGCGGGCCGCACGGCGGCGGCGATCATCATCCTGCCGGGCGCGATTGCGCTGTTTACAGCGGTGCTGGGCAAGGCGGTGAGCGATATCGGCAACCACTGGAGGCGAGGTTTGGACGGCAAAGCAAGCTATGCCGGCCGCACCGATCATGTCGTGATCGTCGGCTGGCAGGAACGCGCGACGAAGCGCCTGATCGAAACCCTGCTGGCGGACCGGTCGTATCACGCCCGACCCGTGCTGCTGGCCGCCGCGGTCGATACCAACCCGATGCCCGACGCGATCGACTTCGTGTTCGCCGAAACCCTGTCCGATTTCGACGGGTACAGGCGCGCCGGAGCGAGTGGCGCGAGCTCGATCCTGATCCGCGGCGCGACCGACGACGACACGCTTGCAGCAACCCTGGCTGCGCGCGCGGCGGCGCCCGACGTGCATATCGTCGCGCATATGGAGAACGAGGATGCCGCGCGGCTGATCGAGCACCAGATCGACAATATCGAGGTATTCTCCTCCATCTCGATCGACATGATGGTGCGCGCGGCGCACGATCCGGGGGCCTCGCGCCTCGCGAACCTGCTGTTTTCCTCGCGTACCGAAAGCACCGCCTTCTCGTTGCGCGTGCCCGAGGAAACACCGCCGCTGTCCTATCTGGAGGCGCTGGTCGCGCTCAAGCGGTCGCACCGGATCACCCTCATCGGCGTGAGCGAGGGTGGCGGCAAGCACCTCGACCTTAACTGCGTTGGCGAGCGGGAGATCAAGGGCGGAGACACCCTGTTCTATATTGCCGACGAGCGGCGCGAGCCCTCCGCGAGGCAATGGCGCGAACTGGTCAAGCAGTTGGCTTGAGCCCGCGCCCTTCCCCCTGCTCCGATGACAGTGATTGCGCATTTGTCGCGTAACCCGCTGAAACGATACCGGCAGCTGCCCGTTCGCCAGATATGTCCGAAAAATACAGCAAGCTCGACCGCCTCTTCGTCGCCGGTGAATGGCGCGAAGGCACAGGCGACACCCTGAAAAACACCTGCCCGTGGGATGAAAGCGAGATCTTCTCGATGAACGCCGCTCGGCCAAGCGACGTCGACGAGGCGTGCCGTGCCGCGAGGGAAGCCCAGCGCGAATGGGCCGCACTGCCGCCCTCTGCACGCGCGGCGAAGATGCTCGCGATCGGAGACATCCTGGAGGCGCGCAAGGACGAGATCGCTGGGTGGATCGTGCGCGAGGTCGGCGGGACGCAGGTGAAGGCCGCGCTCGAGCTGATGCTGGTGACGCAGGTCGCGCGGCAGGAGGCGGCCGCGCTGCCCTACATGGTCGAAGGCGCGATCCTGCCCGAGGAAATACCGGGCAAGGAAAGCCGCGCCTACCGCCAACCGGCGGGGGTGGTTGCGCTGATCAGCCCGTGGAATTTTCCCCTCCAGCTAACCGCGCGTACGCTCTTCCCGGCGCTGGCACTGGGCAACGCGGTGGTCCTCAAGCCTGCGAGCGACACGCCCGTCACCGGCGGCGCCCTGTTCGCCGCAATCTGCGAAGAGGCGGGTCTGCCAAAGGGCCTCGTCTCCGTCCTCCCCGGCAGCGGGTCGGAGATCGGCGATGCACTGGTGCGCCATCCAATTCCCTCGGTCGTCAGCTTTACCGGGTCCACCCCCGTGGGTCGCGGGGTCGGCAAGGCCGCGCTCGATGGTGACCGGATCAAGTCGCTCGAGCTGGAACTCGGCGGCAATTCGCCGATCGTCGTGCTCGACGATGCAGACATCGACTATGCCGTGGAGGCGAGCGTCTGGGGCAAGTTCATGCACCAGGGCCAGATCTGCATGATCGCCAACCGGATCGTGGTGGAAGACGCCGTCCATGACGAATTCGTCGACAAGTTCGTGGCGCGCACCCGCAAGCTGGTGGTGGGTCAGCGCGATGCGGCGGACTGCTTCATCGGTCCCGTCGTCAACCGCGACCAGTTCGACGGCATCATGGAGATGATCGCCAAGGCGAAGGATCAGGACGCGACCTGTGCGCTCGGCGGAGAGCCCGACGGGCTGGTCATCCCGCCCCACGTCTTCACCGACGTAGGCGAGGACAATTGCCTCGTCGCGAACGAGATCTTCGGCCCCGTCGCGCCGATCCAGCGCGCGCGGGACGAGGACCACGCGCTGGCACTGGCGAACAACACCGACATGGGCCTGTCGAGCTCGGTCTTCAGCCGCGACGAAGGCCGTGCGCTGGCCTTCGCCAAGCGGATCGAGGCTGGGATGACGCACATCAACGACCAGCCGGTCAACGACAGCCCCTTCGCCCCCTTCGGTGCGGTCAAGAATTCGGGCGTGGGCCGGTTCAATGGGCGCTGGGCGATCGACGCGTTTACCACCACCCGGTGGATCTCGGTCCAGCACGGTAAGCGCCAGTTCCCCTTCTCGGCAGAGGATCTCTAGGACAATGGGCTTCCTGAAAAGCGGCACCTGGCACGACGAGTGGGCGCATAATGACGAGGACAGCGGCGAGTTCGAGCGCGACGAGAGCGCGTTTCGCAACTGGATCACCCCTGACGGATCGCCCGGCCCCACCGGAGAGGGCGGGTTCGCCGCCGAACCGGGGCGCTATCGCCTCTATATCAGCCTCGCCTGCCCGTGGGCGCACCGCGCCAATGCTGCGCGGCACCTCAAGGGGCTGACCGACGCGATCGAGCTGAACGTGGTCCACTGGCTGATGAAGGACGGCGGCTGGTCCTTCCGCGAGGGCGAATGCGTGACCGGCGATCCCGCGATCGGCGCGGACCATCTCCACCAGCTCTACACCCACGCCAAGCCCGACTATTCGGGCCACGTCACCGTGCCGGTGCTGTGGGACACGCGGACCGAGACGATCGTCAACAACGAGAGCGCGGACATCCTGCGGATGCTCGGCACCGCGTTCGACGAGTGCGGCGCCAACGACCTCGACCTTTACCCTGCGGACCTGCGCGACGAAATCGATGCCCTGAACGACCGGGTCTACGGCGCGGTCAACAACGGCGTCTACAAAGCAGGCTTCGCGACCACGCAGGACGCCTACGACAAGGCGGTAAAGCCACTATTCGCCACGCTCGACGAGTTGGAACAGAGGCTGGAGGGGCGCGAATGGCTGGTCGGCGACCGCCTGACCGAAGCCGATGTTCGGCTGTGGACCACCCTGATCCGGTTCGACCCGGTCTACCATACGCATTTCAAGTGCAATATCCGCCGGATCGCGGACTACCCCAACCTCTCCGAGCTGACCCGGCGAATCTACAAGCTGGACGGGATCGCGGACACGGTCAATTTCCGTCACATCAAGCATCACTATTACGAGAGTCACGAGCGGATCAATCCGAACGGCATCGTGCCCGCCGGGCCTGAGCCGCTGGTGCCGGAGGTGTCGGTATGAGCAGCCGCCAGCTCCTCTCCCTGCACCGGGCGATGCGCGATGATATTCAGGACCTGACAACGCGCCGCCCGGTGCCGGGCCCGGGCCTGCCGCAGGTCGACCCGTTCCTGTTCCTGAATCACCACGGCCCGCAGACCTACCCGCCCAGCAATCGCGGGCTGCCCTTCGGCCCGCACCCGCATCGCGGGTTCGAGACGGTGACCTTCATCCTCCAAGGCAGCCTCGCCCACCACGACAGTGGCTCCGGCGCCAGCGTGGTCGAGGCTGGCGGCGTGCAGTGGATGACTGCCGGAAGTGGGCTGGTCCATGCCGAGCTTTCGCCCGAGGACTTCAAGCGCACCGGCGGGCCGCTCGAAATCCTACAGCTATGGGTCAACCTGCCCGCGCGGCTGAAGATGACCGATCCCGCCTACATCCCGGTGGCCGCAGCCGATATCGCGCGGACCGGCCTGAGCGGCGACGTGTCGATGCGCGCGGTCTCCGGCACCGAGGGAGCGCCAATCCATTCGCTGACCGACGTGATGCTGGGAATCGTGGAGGTCGCGCCGGGCGGCAGCGCCACCCTGCCCGCACCCGCAGGGCGCAACGTCTTTTTCTATACCATCGGTGGCGAAGCAAAGATCGGCGATCAGACCGTGCCCGAGCACATGCTTGCCCAAATCAGCGATGGCGATGGCCTCTCGGTCTCCAGCCAGAAAGGCTGCCGCATCCTGTTCGGCCATGCCGAGCCGATCGGGGAACCGGTGGTGGCGCATGGCCCCTTCGTGATGAACAGCGAGGCGGAGATCGCGCAGGCGATCCGCGATTACCAGGCCGGCAAGTTCGGCGGGCTCTGACGCGCGATCAGTCCGGCCCCGTTAGTCCGGCATCGCGGCGAGCACCTTGTCGGGCGTCATCGGAAACTCGAACACGCGCGCACCACAAGCATTGTAGATCGCGTTCGCGATCGCCGCTGCACCGCCGCACATGCCCAGTTCGCCGATCCCCTTGGCCTGGATCGGGCTCGCAGCGCCGTCGCGTTCTTCCACGAACAGCACGTCGAGATCGGGGACGTCGCGATTTACCGGCACATGGTACTCGGCAAGGTCGCAGTTCGCGAGGTGCCCGTCGACCGGATCGAACAGCATCGCTTCGGTGAGCGCCGCGCCGATGCTCCAGGTCATCCCGCCGAGACATTGCGAGCGCGCGGTCTTGGTGTTGAGCACCCGCCCGAAGCCGAATGTGCCGGTCATGTGTTGTACGCGCGTCTCCCCGGTGAAGCGGTTGACGCGCACCTTGGCAAAGAACGCGCCGAAACCGGCGGCGGTGAAGTCATCCGCGATGTCTCCCGGCTCGTAATGCCCTTCCTCGGCCAGATCGCTGCCCTCCAGCAGATCGACCAGCGACTTGCCGCCGACAACCGCGCCATCTTTCAGTTCCAGCGCATCTTCGGCAACGCCGGCGCGCCCGGCCAGCGTTTCGCGCAGCGCAAGGCATGCTACATAGGCGGCAGAGCCAATCGACGACGCCCCCCAGCTGCCGCCAGAGCCGGGCCCGCGCGGATGGCGCGTGTCGCCCAGTTCGACCAACACCTGGTCGATCGGCAGGCCGAGCATTTCGCCGACCAGCTGGGCGAGGATGGTATAGGTGCCGGTGCCGATATCGGTCATGTCGGTCTCCACCAGTGCGGTGCCGTCCGACTTTAGCGTTACACGCGCCTTCGCCTCGCCGACATTGTGGACCCGAGCCGCGCTTGCCATGCCGGTGCCGACCCACCACTCGCCTTCGCGCGTATGGCGCGGGGTTCGTGCGCCCGCGTCCCAGCCGAACGCCTCGGCACCTTGTTTCAGACACTCGGCAAGCTTGTGCGAAGAGAACGGAGTGCCATTGGCCGGGTGTTTCTCGGGAATATTGCGCAACCGTAGCTCGACCGGATCGATCGCCAGCTTCTCCGCCAGCACATCCATCGCGCATTCGAGCGCGGGCATGCCCACTGCCTCTCCCGGCGCGCGCACCGATCCGGCGGTCATCCGGTGGATACGCGCAACCTCCATCCGCAGCTCGCGGTTCTCGCCAGAATAGAGGAAATGGCTCGATTGCAGGACCGGCTCGGCAAAGCTTTCGCCCGGCAGGTTGGAGACGCGTGCCTCGTGCCCGAAGCCGGTCAGTTTGCCGTCCTCGCCCGCCGCCAGCCGGAACCGCTGGCGTGTTTCGGAGCGGCGCATGATGCACTGGAGCACCTGCTGGCGCAGCATCGCCACCCGGACAGGGCGTTCGAGCTTCATCGCCGCGACGCTGGCCGCGACGGTCTCCTCGCTGATCCCCAGCTTGGAACCGAAGCCCCCGCCGACATAGCGTGAGACCAACCTCACCTTATCCTGGTCCAGTCCCAGCGAATCCGCCAGTTCGGAGATGTTGTAGTTGAGCATCTGCAGCGAGGCATAGACGGTCAGCGTGGCGCCATCCCATTGCGCGATCGCCGCGTGCGGCTCCATCGCGGCGGAGGAATGGCCTTCCGTCCGGTAGGTCAGGTCGACCGAGGCTGCCGCTTGCTTCATCGCATGGGCAAGATCACCCTGCGAGGTTGCGCCATCCTTCGTCTCTGCCTCGACCGCTTCGGGATCGAAGGCAGCGTCGTCGTCTACCCGGTAACTGACCGAAAGGTGCTTCGCTGCGTCGCGGGCCTGTTCGAAGGTTTCGGCGACCACCAGCGCGATCGGCTGGCCAAAATAGTCTACTTTACGCGCTGGCTGCGCGGGAGCCTCCCCGGCCGTTCCCTGCGCAGGCCGCGCGATCAGCGAGGGATCGTCGATCACGGTCACCACGCCGGGCATGGAGAGCACCGAGTTCGCGTCGATCGCAGTGACCTCTCCTTTGGAAATGGTTGCAGTGACGATCACTCCTTCGAGGCAATCATCGATCTGGTATTCCGCTGCGTAGGGCGCGGTTCCGGTGACCTTCAGCAGCCCTTCGATCCGCGCCGCGTCGGTCCCCAGCACGCCCTGACGCATGTGGTCGAGCCGGTTGGAAGTGTCAGGCTCATCCTGTTTTAGATAGGCGCTCACAGTTCAACTCCCGTGGCTTCGGCGAGCACGGCGGCGAGAGTGCGCCGGGCCAGCGGAATCTTGAAATCGTTTTCGCCATGGCCGCGCGCATCGCGCAGCAGCACGTCGGCCGCCTTATCGAACAGCGCGGCGTCGGGACGCTGGCCGACCAATACCTCGCTCAGTGCCGGGTCGTGCCAAGGCTTGTGCGCGAGTCCGCCGAAGGCGAGGTCCGCGCGGGTGATCGTGTCGCCATCCATCTCGACGATCGCCGCGATGGAGCACAAGGCGAAGGCGTAGGACGAGCGCTCGCGAACCTTGCGGTAGATCTGCGTACCTTCGACAGGCGCGGGCAAGCTGACGCCAGTGATCAGTTCATCGTCCTCAAGCACGTTGTCTTTCCAAGGCGTATCGCCCGGCAGGCGATGGAAATCGCGCACCGGGACCGTGCGGGTCTCCCCGTCGGCGCTCGCGATATGCACGGTCGCGTCGAGCGCGCTCAGCGCGACCGCCATGTCGCCCGGATAGGTCGCGATGCACTGGTCGCTTGTGCCG